>Ga0209647_1000153_pt1 | contig 61593 bp, 58 predicted proteins | sample GraSoi_2013_60cm_FD_185827 | JGI IMG/M metagenome (GOLD analysis project Ga0209647, IMG submission 185827) | Grasslands soil microbial communities from the Angelo Coastal Reserve, California, USA - Sample 9_17_2013_60cm (SPAdes) (version 2) | ecosystem: Environmental > Terrestrial > Soil >...
CCTCGCCGCCCGACGATGTCGCGGACCTCCGACGCGAGGCGCTGCTCGGCCGCACCGACGTACGGGCGCTTCTGGCGGAATACGAGGCCTCGCAATCGGCTCTGCAGCTCGAGGTAGCCCGCCAGTATCCGAACATCGCTCTTGGCCCCGGCTACACTTACGACCAGGGCGACAACCAGTACACGCTCGGTCTCTCCACGGAGCTGCCGATTTTCAACCAGAACCAGGGGCCGATCGCCGAGGCGGAGGCAAGGCGGCGCGAAGCCGGTGCGCGCTTCACAGCCCTGCAGGCGCGGATCATCGGCGAGATCGATCGGGCGACGGCTCTTTACCACGCTGCGACGCGGACCCTTGCAACAGCCGACGGTCTCCGCTCCGCCGAGGACCGGCACAGCCAACAAGTCGAGCGTTCGTTCCGTGCCGGCGAGGCCGATCGGCCGACCCTCCTCGGCGCCCAAATCGAACTTGCAGCGATCGAATTGTCCCGGTTCGACGCCGTCGTGCAGCAGCGGCAAGCACTTGGGCTGCTCGAAGATGGGTTGAAGCACCCGTTGTTCGATCCGACCGCAGCCCTCTTCATGCCGAAGAGCGGTCCGCACCGGCAAACGGAACCGACCTTATGATCTTCCAACCGCGTTGGCTCGTCTGGCGGAGCATGCTTCTCCCTTTGTTGGTGTTGCTGATTGTTGGCGCTGTCGCGCTTGGAGCTTGGTCTCTGCTGCATGGTCGGAATGCCGGCCGAGACGATCGGGAGCGCGCCGTCGCCGCACCGATGCGCGTTGCGATCGAAAGCGGGCAGCTCGTTGTAAAGCTCGATCCAGCCACGCAGCAACGGGCCGGCATCGAAATCGCTCCCGCGCGATCTGCGCCTTACCGGGAGGAGTTGCGGGCCTATGGCACCGTGCTCGACCTGACGCGTCTGACCGAGCTCACTAACAACTACGCGACTGCCAAGGCGCAGGTGCAAATGGCCCAGGCCAAGCTCGCGGCCTCGCGTGGCGCGTTCGAGCGGTCGCAGCGGCTCTACAGGGACCAGCAGAACGTCTCCGCGGCACAGCTCCAAGCGGCCGAGGCTGCGTTCCGCTCCGATCAGGCCGCTCTCGCCGCGGCGGAGGGGCAAATCAAGACCTTGGATGCGACGGCGCGGCAGGAATGGGGGCCCGTGCTGGGTCAAGCGCTCGTCGACGACACGGCGATGGTGCAGCGGCTGATCGAGCGGAAGGATTTCCTGGTGCAGGTGACCCTGCCGTCCGGCGTCATTCTCGCGAGCGCACCGGCGAGCGCCGCAGCGCAGGCGCCGAGCCGATCGCGCGTTGACCTGCGCTACGTCTCACCGGCGACGCGGACGGATCCACGCATTCAGGGTCTTAGCTTCTTCTATACCGCGCCGGGCGATAGCAGTCTTCTGCCGGGGATGAACGTGCTGGCACTTCTCCCATCGGACAAGACGCTCGACGGCGCCGTGGTCCCTGAGTCCGCAGTGGTCCGATGGATGGGCAAGAGTTGGATCTATCTCCGCACCGACGAGCAGACCTTTGCTCGACGGGAGATCGAGAGCTCCCTTCCGGTGTCGGACGGCGGCGATCTCGTCATCGGATTGCCCGCCGATGCAGAGCTCGTGACGCGGGGCGCGCAAACCTTGCTATCAGAAGAGCTCAAATCACAGCTCAGAGGCGGTGGGGACGAGGATTGACATGAACGAGCGCGCCTCGGGTCCGCAAGCGGCCATCGTCCGTTTCGCCGTCCGCTTCCGCGGTATCGTCGTCGCGCTCGCTTGCCTGCTTGTCGGCTATGGCGCCTATGCGGTGCAGAGCGCCAAGTACAATGTATTCCCGGAGTTCGCGCCACCGCAGGTCTCCATCCAAACCGAGGCGCCCGGGCTTGCGCCGGAGCAGGTCGAGATCCTGGTTACCCGGCCGATCGAGACCTCGATCAACGGGACGCCCGGCGTCGACACGCTGCGATCCACCTCGATCCAAGGGCTCTCCGTGGTCACGGTGGTCTTCGCGGCCGGCACCGACATCTACCGGGACCGGCAGCTCGTCGCCGAGCGCCTCGCGATCGCTGCAGGGCAGCTACCCCAGGGCGTCTCGCCGCCCGCGATGACGCCGCTCACATCCTCGACGAGCACCGTGCTCATTGCCGGCCTCACCTCTGATCGCCGCTCCCCGATGGACCTGCGAACGATCGCCGACTGGGTGGTCGTCCGGCGCCTCCTCTCGGTGAAGGGCGTGGCCCAGGTGTCCGTCTTCGGCGGCGACGTAAAGTCGCTGCAAGTGCAGGTCCGCCCGGACGATCTCATCCGTCTGGACGTGGGTCTCAATGAGGTGCTCACGGCGGCTCGACGCGCGACCGGCGTGCGCGGGGCCGGCTTCGTTGACACCCCGAACCAACGGATCACGTTGCAGACGCAGGGGCAATCGCTCACGGCCGAAGAGCTCGCGCGCATCGTGCTGCGGCACGCGGGCGGCGCGAGTGTGACGCTTGGCGATGTCGCCGATGTCGTTGCCGCACCCGAGCCTCCGATCGGCGCCGCCACCGTGATGGGGAAGCCCGGCGTGGTGCTCATGGTCAGCCAGCAATACGGCAGCAATACTGTCGAGGTGACGAAGCGCGTCCTGGAGGCACTGGGCGAGCTGCGGCCGGCGCTGGAACGTCAGGGGGTTAGACTGGATGCCGATCTGTTTCGGCCCGCGGACTTTATCTCAACCGCAATCGATCAGGTGACGTTTGCGCTGCTGCTCGGCGGCGGTCTCGTCATCGTCGTGTTATTCCTGTTCCTGTTCGATTGGCGGACGGCCGCGATCAGTTGCACAGCGATCCCGCTCTCGCTTCTCTCCACCGTTCTGGTGTTGGAATGGACGGGCCAGACGCTCAACACGATGACGCTCGGCGGGCTAGCGATCGCCATCGGTGAGGTGGTGGACGACGCCGTCATCGGCGTCGAGAACGTCGTGCGCCGGCTACGCTGGAACCGCCGCCTTCCGCACCCGCGAGCGGCGGAGCGGGTGGTGTTCGAAGCCCTCCTCGAGGTGCGCGGGCCGGTGGTCTACGCCACTTTTGCCGTGCTCCTGGTCTTCCTCCCCATTCTTGTACTGTCGGGCGTGGCGGGCCGGCTCTTTGCACCGCTCGGGATCGCCTACATTCTCGCGGTCCTTGCCTCTCTCCTGGTCGCCCTAACGCTGACGCCGGCGCTTTCGATGCTGCTGCTCGGACGCCGCGAGCACGAACCGCACGACCCTCCGGTCGTGCGGTGGACGCGGGGCGGATACCAGGCGCTGCTGCTGCGCGTCGAGCGCCGGCGCTGGGTCGTCGTAGCGGCGGCGGTTGTCCTCACGCTCGCCGGAGGCGCGGCGCTACCATTTTTCGGCGGGACCTTCCTGCCCGATCTCAAGGAAGGGCATTTCGTTCTGCACATGACGGCGGCGCCGGGGACCTCGCTCGCGGAGTCCCTTCGCATCGGAGACCGCATCACGGCGGCGCTGCTGCTGGTTCCGGCGGTGCGGTCGGTGGCGCAGCATGCGGGGCGGGCCGAAGCGGGTATCGACACGACCGGCACGCACTACAGCGAATTCGAGATCAATCTCCGACCAGGGATCGGCGGCGAAGAGCAAGAAGCGGCCGAGGCTCAGATCCGGAAGGTCCTCGCCGGCTTCCCCGGCGTCAGCTTTGCGCTCAAAACCTTCCTCACCGAGCGAGTCGAGGAGACCGTTTCCGGCTTCACCGCGGCGGTGGCGGTAAATGTCTTCGGCAACAATCTCGGACAGCTCGACCGCGTCGCGCAGGACATCGTCCGGGAACTGGGTGAGGTTCCGGGGGCCGCCGAGGTCCAGCTCCAGTCTCCAGTGGGTGTGCCGCAGCTCACGATTCGCCTGCGCCAAGCAGATCTCCTGCGCTGGGGCTTTGATCCGGTGGACACCCTTGACACGATCCGCACCGCGTACCAGGGCGACGTCGTCGGGCAAGCCTACGACGGCTACCGGGTCTTCGACATCGTCGTTATCCTGGATCCGCATTCGCGTGGGACGGTGGAGCGGATCGGCGAGCTGCTGCTGCGCAATCCGGCCGGCATCAATGTGCCGCTCAGGCAGATCGCGGACGTTTATCAGACATCCGGCCGTTACCAGATCCTGCATCAGGGCGCGCAGCGCGTTCAGACCATCACTGCGAACGTGACCGGCCGTGACGTGACCTCCTTCGTAGCGGATGCGAAGGCGAAGATCGCGAGCGAGGTGAAGCCCCCGGCCGGCAGCTACATCGAGTTCGCCGGTGCGGCCGAGGCGCAGGCGCAGTCCCGGCGTGATCTCATCGTCAATGCGCTGATCGCTGGCGCCGTCATGGTGCTGCTGCTGTCGATCGTGACGGGAAACTGGCGCAACCTGCTCCTCATGCTTGCCAACCTGCCTTTCGCTTTCGTCGGCGGCGTGCTCGCCGCCTTCGCGACCGGCGGCCTGCTGTCGCTGGGTTCGATGGTGGGGTTCGTCACGCTCTTTGGCATAACGCTGCGGAACTCCATCATGATGATCTCGCATTACGAGCATCTGGTCGCGGTCGAGGGACGGAGCTGGGGATTGGCGACGGCCATCGAGGGCGCTGCGGATAGACTCGTGCCAATCCTGATGACCTCCATTGTCACCGGGCTGGGGCTCTTGCCCCTGGCGATGGGAATGGACGAACCGGGACGCGAGATCGAGGGCCCGATGGCTGTGGTGATCCTCGGCGGACTCTTCACGTCGATGGCGCTGAATCTCTTGGTGCTGCCCACGCTCGCGCTGCGCTACGGGCGTTTTGAACCCGAGGATACCGCGGCCGAGGCGCTTGGTGCGTACGGAACCGCCGATGATTAGCCCGAACCGTGATGGCTTACGTGGTGGACTGATGCTGAAGTTTGCTCACTGGCCTTGCCGCCTTTCGTTCGGGCGTCGAATTGGCGCCGGGGTCCTTGCGACGTTGCTCGTGCTCTCCGAGGATCGAGCTCATGCCAAGGAATGTCCACAGGTGGCGGATTTTGCTGTGCGGGTCTATCCCGTTCGCGGGGAGATCGCGCGTAATACGACGATTGGCGTGGAGGAGATGCAGCGTATGGCCGGTCCATCTGCCGCCAAGCACTTCCCGCTACTGGGCATGGCGGGTGGCGCCTTCAGCGCCGCTCTAGTGGTCGATGCCAGCACCGCTGAAATCGGCCCGGATCTGGTCTGCGCTATACCGCGCCTTATAAAAGTTCGGATTGGTTATGTAGACCGCACCGTGTTCATCGCCAAAGAAGCGGCCGACGATGCTTGCCTGTACAAGGAGACCCTCGAGCACGAGCTGCGCCATGCTCGAATCTATGATGAGGTGGTCGATGCTTTCGTTCCGATCGTCACGGATCAGATCAAGATATCGGTGAAGCAAGTCAGGCTGCATCCCGAACCTAGCGCGGCGACGGCCGAAACCCGTCTGAGGCACCAGATCGCGGTGCCCGTGAACGCCGTCATCAAGGACCTGAAGGAGGAGAATAACAAGCGTCAAGCGGAGGTGGACTCCCCGCAAGAGGTGGCCCGATTGCGCGCCGCCTGCGATGGCAGAGGAGCTCGCCTCGCGAAGCAGGGGTCCGGCTTGTGAGACAGCGAGTGAAGAGAGCGCAGGGAGATGGGGACATGGACGCGGCTACGACTTCAGCCGCGCAGCAATACTGACAACATCTCCATCGCCTGCCCGACGACGCGGAACGATCTATGAAAATCCTACTTGTCGAAGATGACCCAAAGACCGTCGCATACCTGCAGAAGGGTCTGACGGAACATGGGTTCGTGGTCGATGTTTGCGAGGACGGCGACAAGGGTCTGTATCAGGCCCTGGCGACCGACTATTCGCTACTCATCTTGGATGTGATGTTACCCGGGCGCGATGGTTGGGCGCTGCTGTCAGAGCTGCGCAGGGCGGGCCGCGAGACCCCTGTCCTGTTCCTCACCGCTCGCGATGCCGTACAAGATCGTGTCAAAGGTCTCGAGCTTGGCGCCGATGACTACCTCGTGAAGCCGTTTGCCTTCTCCGAATTGCTCGCCCGGGTGCGCACGCTGCTCCGACGAGTTCCGGCCCGGCATTCCGACGTCCTCTCGATTGCCGATCTCTCGATCGATGTGCGCCGGCATCGTGTCACGCGCGGTGGTCGGGCCGTCGATCTCACGCCAAAAGAGTTCCTCCTGCTTTCCCTGCTGGCCGAGCGCGAGGGCGAAGTGCTCTCGCGCACGCTGATCGCCGAACAGGTCTGGGATATGAACTTCGACAGCGACACCAATGTCGTCGACGTGCACATCCGCCGTCTGCGCGCGAAGGTCGACGATCCGTTCGAGCGCAAGCTCATCCATACCGTGCGGGGTCTCGGATATGTTCTCAGATGATCCGACGATTGCTCCGGCGCCTGCAGCGGCGCCACCGTACCGACAGTCATGGTCGCTGGCCACGCGGCTGACCGCCTGGTACGCCGCGTCTTCGTTCGCGATTGTGCTGGGGGCGACGATCTTTCTCTACTGGACCCTCGTCTCCGGGATGGCGCGCCAGGACGACGAGTTCCTGTGGAACAAGGTGCATGTCCTGCGGACATTGCTGCAGGCGGAGCCCAACGACAAGGCTCAGATCACCCAGGAAGTTGGCGAGGACGTGAACGGGCCGCAGAGGGCCTATGCTCGTGTCGTCTCACTTGACGGCGGCAGCCTCTACGAACCGCCGGAGATGGCGCGTGAGCTTGGCGCGGAAGCGTTTCCCTCGCCCGTTGGGTCGGCCGATGAGCCAAAAGCCGGAACCGAGATCCGAGCGCGCTCGGGCAAGCCGTTCCGTACGGTGTCGGCCCTAGCAGCTCGAAGTGGCAGCGACGGCAGACCGGTCGTTATCCAGATAGCGATGGACGTCACCGACGACCACGATCTCTTGAATCAGTATCTGCGATGGCTCGCGCTGGTTCTGGTCGGGGCTCTGATCGTGTCGGTCGCGGCCGGGCACCGCATCGCCCAAGCCGGTCTCCGGCCCGTCCAGCGGATCATCCGAACCACCGGGGACATCCGCACGGCGACCCTGAACGAGCGCGTCGCGCTGTATGGTCTTCCCGCCGAGCTGCACGAGCTTGGCCTCACCTTCAACCGCATGCTCGAACGCCTCGAGGAGGCATTCTCGCGTCTTCGGCAGTTTAGCGACGACATCGCGCATGAGCTGCGGACGCCGATCAGCAACATCCTGGGCGCAACAGAGGTGGCGCTTGGGCAGAGCCGCACGGCCGAAGAGTACCGCGACGTCCTCGAGTCAACCCTCGAAGAGGCTGGCCGGCTTTCTCGGATCGTCCAGAGCCTGCTCTTCCTTGCACGATCGGAAGCCCCGGCCACGCAGCTTGAACACGAACATATCCACGTGGCACATGAGCTGGATCTCGTCCGCGAATTCTACGAGGCCGCGGCCAGCGAGGCCGGGGTGGTACTCGAAGTCGCGGCCGATGCAGCACTGATCGCGAGCGTCGACCGTACGCTCTTCCAGCGCGCTGTCAGCAATCTCGTAGCAAACGGTCTAGCGCACACCCCACCCGGCGGCGCAGTTCGCATCACGGCCCGTACCGAAACCGGCCGGGACGGGATCTATGTCGAGGTCGCAGACACAGGCTGTGGCATCGCCCCGGAAGACTTGCCCCTTGTCTTCGACCGGTTCTTCCGAGCGAATCGCGCCCGACCGGCCGCGAGCGGCAATGTCGGCCTGGGCCTGGCGATCGTGAAGAGGATAGCCACGCTGCACGGCGGATCAGTCGCGATCGATAGCGGCCGCGGCTGCGGAACGCGCGTGACGATTTGGTTTCCTTCGCGATCGGAGGACGGAGCGCCGGCGGCGGCTGCGGTGGCCCGCCCAACCGCGGCCCTCCAATGACAAATCACCCGATTTGCAGCGGAACTGCGGGCGCGGTCCGTATTCGGTGCATGCTGCCGTCAGAGTTGGTGTGCCGCGTACTTAGCGACGCATCGCTGCAGTCCAGTTGAACTAACCTCGACAATGCAAGATCATGATCGTCATTTGGATATTGGCATTTCTCGCCGGTGTCGCGCTTATCGTGTGGGGTGCCGAGACCTTCGCTGAGCATCTTGGCGCGACGGCCGTCGGGCTAGAGTACCGGCCGCCGCTCGGCCCAGGGGCGCGCCTTTTCGAGCTGCGCCGCCAGGCGGAAGAGGGTGGCCTCCGCGCCGAAGCCGGCGGCGAACTGCACGCCCACCGGCAAGCCGTCGCGCGACCAGTGCAGCGGCACGGACATCGCCGGGCTGCCGGTGGTGTTGAAGGGCGATGTGAAGGCGATGGTGCCGAGGATCGCCTCGAGATAGGCGTGCGGGTCATTGCCGGACTGTGCGAGCACGCCGAGCTTGTGCGGCGGCCGGCACATCGTCGGCGTTAATAGCACATCGTATCGGCTGAAGAAGCGGCCGACGACGCGGCCCACTTGGTGCAGGACGCGGATGGCTTTCGCGTAGTCGCTCGCGGTGACCTGGCGCCCGTATTCGGCGGCCGCCCAGGTCGAGGTTTCCACATCCTCCGGGCGCGGCTCGCGGCCGAGCGCTTGGCCGCGCAGCTCCAGCGTCGCCCGCGTATGCGCGCAGACGATGATACGCATCGCCGCGCCGCGCGCCTCCTCGTCGATCGCAGGCGACACCTCCGCGACGTGATGGCCGAGCGTCTCGCACAACCGCCCCGCATCGGTCGCGGCGCTCGCGCATTCGGGATCGACGGGCGAGCCGTTCCACGCCTTGGTCGTGACGGCGATCCTGAGCTTGCCCGGATCTGCGCCGACTTCGGCGAGGAAAGAGCCGCGCGGCGGCGGCGCCCAATAGGGATCGCCGACATCCGGTCCCGCGGTCGCGTCGAGCAGCGCCGCGCTGTCGCGTACCGAGCGCGTCACGGCATGGCCGATGCCGGCGCCGTTCCAGCTCTCGCCGAGATCAGGCCCCGCGGGCGTGCGCGCGCGCGTCGGCTTGAGGCCGAAGAGGCCGCAGCACGACGCGGGGATGCGGATCGAGCCGCCGCCATCCGTGGCATGCGCCATCGGCAGCATGCCCGCGGCGACCGCCGCCGCGGCGCCGCCGCTCGAACCGCCGGCGCTGTAGGCGGTGTTCCACGGGTTGCGCGTCGGGCCGAAGAGGCGCGGCTCGACCGAGGTGGAGAGGCCGAATTCCGAGGTGTTGGTCTTGCCGAAGATGACGAGGCCGGCGCGCTTCAGGCGCAGGACCATCTCGCTGTCATGATCGGCGACGACGTCGCGGAAGAACTGGGAGCCCGCCGTGGTCGGCGTGCCCGCGTGGAGAGCGCCCAGATCCTTGAGCAGATAGGGCACGCCGCTGAAGGGGCCCGCCGGCAGGCCGGCGGCGATCGCCGCGCGGGCTTGCTCGTCCATGCGGTGGATGACGGCGTTGATCGCGGGATTGCGCCGCTCGACGCGCGCGATCGCCGCCTCCAGCAACTCGACGGCGGTGACCTCGCGCTGGCGCAGCAGCGCCGCGAGCCCAAGCCCATCGTAACGGTCGAGATCCGGCAACGCGGTCATGCTTGCCTCCCGGTGCGCAGGTGGTTGACGAACTCGGCCAGGCCGCGCAGGCGCCCGCGGCGGACGCGCTCCGCCGCCAGGATCGACTGCACCTGGCGCACGCTCTCGGCGATGTCGCGGTTGACGAAGACGTAGTCGTATTCAGGCCAGTGGCTCATCTCGTCGGCGGATTTCGCCATGCGGGCGCGCACGATGTCGTCGCTGTCCTGCGCCCGCGTCTTGAGCCGCTCCTCAAGCGCCGCCAGGCTCGGCGGCAGGACGAAGATGGCGACGAGATCGTCGCGCACGGTCTGCGCGAGCTGCTGCGTTCCCTGCCAGTCGATGTCGCTGACGATGTCGCGCCCGGCGCTCCGCGCCGCCTCGACCGGCGTGCGCGGCGTGCCGTAGAAATGGCCGAAGACGTTCGCATGCTCCAGCAATTCGCCGTGATGCACCATCGCGTCGAAGCGCTCGCGCGTGATGAAGTGGTAGTGCTTGCCGTCGACCTCGCCCTTGCGCGGCGGCCGCGTCGTCACGGACACCGAGATCTGCAGCTGCGGCTCGCGCGCGACCAGCTCGCGCGTGATGGTCGTCTTGCCCGCGCCCGAGGGCGAGGACAGCACCAGCAGGATGCCGCGCCGGCTGATCTCGCCGGCACTCATGGCGATCGCCTATTCAAGGTTCTGCACCTGCTCGCGCAACTGCTCGATCACCGCCTTGAGGTCGAGCCCGACCCGCGTCAGCGCCACGTCGGCGGATTTGGAGCACAGCGTGTTGGCCTCGCGGTTGAACTCCTGGCACAGGAAATCGAAGCGGCGGCCGATCGCGCCGCCCTCGGCCAACAGCTCCTGCGCCGCGACGACATGCGCGGCGAGGCGGTCGATCTCCTCGCGGATGTCGGCCTTAGCGACGAGCAGCGCCGCCTCCTGCGCCAGCCGCTCCGGCGGCAGCGCCGGCGAGGCGTCGAGCAGCGCCGCCACCAGCTCGCCGAGCCGCACCTTGAGCGCCTCGGGCTGCACCGCGGCGCTGTCCTCGGCGGCGGCCACGAGGCGGGCGATCTCGGCGAGCCGCGCCTCCAGGGCCGGGATCAGCCGAGCGCCCTCGCCCCGGCGCATCGCCACGAGCCCGTCCAGCGCCCTGTCCCAGCTTGCCAGCAGCGCCGCCTGGCGGCGCTCGCGCTGCGCCTCGTCCTCGGCCTCGTCGCCGCTCTCGAGCACGCCGCGCAGCGCCAGCAGCCCGTCAGCCCGCGGCAATGCCGCGCGCCCCTCGGCGACCAGCTCTTGGCTCGCCGCGACCACTTGCGCCAGCGCCTCGCGGTTGATGCGCACGCCGGCGGCGGTGGCGCCTCGCGTCACGGTCAGCGTCACCGACAGAGCGCCGCGCTTCAGCCGCTGCGCCAGGCTCGTGCGCAGCGGCAGCTCTAGCGACTCCAGCCCCGGCGGCAGGCGGAAGCGCAGGTCGAGCGATTTGCTGTTGACGCTCTTGAGCTCCCAGACCCAGGAAGCACCGTCCTCGTGCCCATCGGCACGGGCAAAGCCGGTCATGCTGGACACGGTCACGCGCAGTCACCCTCCCGAACCCCGGAACGACGCCGGTTTATAGCATAGGGCGGGGTGGACGGCGTTACTGCTCTTCGCCGATGCCGCGCTGCCGGCGCAAATGCTCGACGTTGCGATTGTGGTCGTCGAGCGTGTGCGCGAAGCTGTGGCCGCCAGTGCCGTCGGCGACGAAATAGAGGTCGTCGCTCGCCGTCGGGTGCAGCACCGCATGGAGCGCGGCGAGGCCGGGATTGGCGATCGGCGTCGGCGGCAGGCCCTTGTTCACGTAAGTGTTGTAAGGCGATTCGATCGCCAGATCATCATGGCCGAGCGGCCGGTCGACCGGCTTGGTGCCGCCGGCCGTGACGGCATAGGCGACGGTGGGATCGGCCTGGAGCCGCATGCCGATCTTGAGGCGATTGAGGAAGACCGCGGCAACGCGCGGCCGCTCGTCCTCGCGGCCGGTCTCCTTCTCGACGATCGAGGCGAGCGTCAGCGCCTCCTCGGGCGTGGCGAGCGCCAGGTCGGAGCTGCGCTCCGCCCAGGCGGCGGCGAGCGCCTTGTCCATGGCGCGGCGCATGCGCGTCAGCAGCTCCTGACGCTTGTCGCCGAGCAGGTAGAAATAGGTGTCGGGCAGCAGATGCCCTTCGGGCGGCACCTGATCGATGCTGCCGTCGAGACTGGGCAGCTCGCGCAGTTGCGCCACGATCTCGGCGGTCATGTGCCCTTCAGGCACGGTGAAGCGGTGCTGCAGCACGCGGCCGCTCGCCAGCAATTCGGCGACGGCGCGCGCGCTCATCGCGGCGGCAAACTCGTACTCGCCCGCCTTGAGCGTGCCCGCCCTGCCCTCGAGCTCGACCCCGGCCATGAAGACCCAGGGATGGGCAATGACGCCGCTGGCGGCGAGCTCGCGCGCCATGGCGCGCAAGGTGGTGCCGTGCGGCACGACCACGGTCTTGGCCTCGCCGAGCGGGCCCGACGCCGTGTAGGCGTACCAGCCCCAGGCGCAGACGGCCAGCGCCGCAGCCGCAGCGAGCAGCGCCGCCCCGCGCCAAAGCCGGCGCGCGGTCGGTTTCATTCAGGGGGCCCGGCCGAAGATCAGCGAGGCGTTGGTGCCGCCGAAGCCGAAGGAGTTGGACAGCGCGTAGTGCACCGGCCGCTCCTTCGCCCGGAGCGGAACGAGGTCGATATCGCAGCCTTCCGACGGGTCCTCGAGGTTGAGCGTCGGCGGCACCACGCTGTCGCGCATGGCAAGGATGCTGAAGATGGCCTCGACGCTGCCGGCGGCGCCGAGCAGATGGCCGATCGCCGATTTGGTCGAGGACATCGAGACCTTGTACGCGTGATCGCCGAACAGCCGCTTCACCGCTCCCAGCTCGATCTCGTCGCCGAGCGGCGTCGAGGTCCCGTGCGCGTTGATATAGTCGATGCGGTCGGGGCTGAGCTCGGCCCGCTTCAGCGCGTTGCGCATGGCGCGAAAGGCGCCGTTGCCGTCCTCGGCCGGCGCGGTGATGTGATGCGCGTCGCCGGACATGCCGTAGCCCACCACCTCGGCGTAGATCTTGGCGCCGCGCTTCTTGGCGTGCTCGAGTTCCTCAAGCACGACGATGCCGGCGCCTTCGCCCATGACGAAGCCGTCGCGCTTCCGGTCCCACGGCCGCGACGCCCTGCTCGGCTCGTCGTTGAAGGCGGTGGAGAGCGCCCGCGCCGCGGCGAAGCCGGCAATGCCCAGGCGGCAGACAGCGGCCTCGGCGCCGCCGCACACCATGACATCGGCATCGTCCCACATGATGAGGCGCGCCGCGTCGCCGATGGCGTGCGCGCCGGTCGAGCAGGCCGTGACGACGGCATGGTTGGGGCCGCGGTAGCCATAGCGGATCGAGACGTGGCCCGAGGCGAGATTGATCAGGTTCGAGGGAATGAAGAAGGGCGACAGCCGGCGCGGCCCGCGCTCGTGCAGCGTGATCGCCCCCTCGGTGATGCCGGGCAGCCCGCCGATACCGGAGCCGATCATCACCCCGGTGCGCTCGCGGTCCTCGGCATCGTCCGGCTTCCACCCGGCATCCGTCACCGCCTGATCGGCCGCCGCCATCGCATAGACGATGAACTCGTCCATCTTGCGCTGATCCTTGGGCGGAACCCAGTCATCGGCGTTGAAGAGGCCGGACGCGGTCTCGCCGCGCGGCACCTGCCCGGCGATCTTGGCCGGCAGGTCGGAGACGTCGAAGCTCTGAATGGCGCGGATACCCGACTCGCCCGCGGTCAGCCGCTTCCAGATGTTCTCGGTGCCGACGCCGAGCGGTGTGACGAGACCGATGCCGGTGACGACGACTCGTTTCATGCCGATTTGCCGCGTAGTCCGTTGGGACAGAGCGCTTCCCTTGCCGATACCATCGGCAGCCGCCTCACTTGTGCCCTTCGATGAAGGTCACGGCGTCCTTGACGGTGACGATCTTCTCGGCAGCGTCGTCGGGAATCTCGCACCCGAACTCTTCCTCAAACGCCATCACGAGCTCGACGGTGTCGAGGCTATCGGCCCCGAGATCGTCGATGAAGCTTGCGTTTTCGGTCACCTTGGACTCGTCGACGCCAAGATGCTCCACCACGATCTTTTTTACTCGGTCGGCGACATCGCTCATCGGTTGATACCTCGACGGATAAATGCGCTTGAGGAATGGACCTTCGGCGCTCCGGCCGAAGAAGTTCGGGCCAATCACTGCCAAGTCCCGGACGGCCGAAGGCGCCGGTCACATAACACAGATCATGGCGGTTTGCCAGTAGCGCCGCTCGCGCGGTCTAGATCATGGCCATGCCGCCATTGACGTGCAAGGTGTGGCCGGTGACGTAGCGCGCCTCGTCGCTCGCCAGGAAGAGGACGCCGGCGGCGACCTCCTCGGGCGTACCCATGCGCCCCATCGGCACCGACGTGGCGATGCGCTCGCGCTGCTCTTGGCTGAGCGCTTCGGTCATGGCGGTGGCGATGAAGCCGGGCGCCACGCAATTGACGGTGATGCCGCGCGAGGCGAGCTCGGCGGCGAGTGCCTTCGACATGCCGATCATGCCCGCCTTGGCCGCGGCATAATTGGCCTGGCCGGGGTTGCCGGTGACGCCGACCACCGAAGCGATGCCGATGATGCGACCCCAGCGCCGCTTCATCATGCCGCGGATCGCCGCGCGCGCCAGGCGGAAGCCGGCGGTGAGGTCGACGTCGATCACCGTCTGCCAATCCTCGTCCTTCATGCGCAGCGCCAACTGGTCGCGGGTAAGGCCGGCATTGTTGACGAGGATGTCGAGCTGACCCGCCGCCTCCTCCACCGCCTTGACGAGCGTGTCGGCGGCGGCCGGATCGGCGAGGTCGGCGGTGGCGATGAAGGCGCGCTCGCCGAGCGCGCCGGCCAGCGCCTCGAGCGCCGGGCGGCGCGTTCCCGCCACAACCACCTTGGCGCCGGCGCCGTGCAGCGCGCGCGCGATCGCGGCGCCGATTCCGCCCGAGGCGCCGGTAACCAGCGCGCTCTTGCCGCCGAGATCGAACATATGCGGTTTCCTCAAAGCGTCTTGAGAAAGGTTTCGATCTCGGCCGGCGCGCCGAGCGACGCCGTGGCGAGCTCGCGGTCGATGCGCTTGGCAAGCCCGCTCAGCACCCGTCCGGCGCCGAGCTCGACCAGCTGGTCGACATTCTGCGCCGTCATGTAGAGCACGCTCTCGCGCCAGCGCACGAGCCCGGTGACCTGCTCGACGAGCAGGCGCTTGATCTCGTCGGGCGCGGTGACGGCGGCGGCGGTGACGTTGGCGACGAGCGGCACATAGGGCTGGCGCAGCACGACGCCGGCCAGCGCCTCCGCCATCTCGCGCGCCGCCGGCGCCATCAGCGCGCAATGGAAGGGCGCGCTCACCGGCAGCATGATCGAGCGCTTGGCGCCGCGGGCGGCGGCGCCGGCAATGGCGCGCTCCACGGCGGCCTTGTTGCCGCTCACCACCACCTGCCCGCCGCCATTGTCGTTGGCGACCGAGCAGACCTCGCCCGCGGCGGCCTCGCCCGCCACGGCTTGCGCAGCCTCGACGTCGAGCCCGATCAGCGCCGCCATGGCGCCGGCGCCGACCGGCACCGCGCGCTGCATGGCGAGGCCGCGCCGCTTCAAGAGCCGCGCCGCGTCGGCGAGCGAGAAGGAGCGCGCCGCGGCGAGCGCCGAATACTCACCCAGCGAATGACCGGCGACGAAGGCGACATGGCGCTTCAGGTCGAGCCCGCCGTCGCGCTCGAGCACCCGCATCACCGCGAGGCTCAACGCCATCAGCGCCGGCTGCGCGTTCTCGGTCAGCGTGAGGTCGCCTTCCGGGCCTTCGAACATGAGGCGCGAGAGCCTCTGCCGCAGCGCCTCGTCGACTTCCTGGAAGGTGTCGCGCGCGGTCGCGAACGCGCCGGCAAGGTCGCGTCCCATGCCGACCGCCTGCGAGCCTTGCCCGGGGAACACGAATGCCCGAATCATCCCACTCCCCCGCCGCGCATCGCCATCGAATCAGAACAGGCTCACATGCCAGTAGGGCTTGCAGCGCAGCTCCTCGTCGACGATCTGCATATCCTGCTCGGCCGCCAGGGTCTCGACCTTGACCGTGTCGTAGCCCAGCGTGCAGATCTGGCTCACCTTCCAATCGAGGAAGCGGCGCATCTCGGCATCGCTCTCGGCGCTGGCGGCGTCCACCGCCCGGGTGCCGGATACGCCGAACACCAGCCGCTCCGGCGGCGCGGTCGTCGTGCAGGCTGCCAACAGCAGCGCGAAAACGAGGCTGAGCGCGATGCGCATGAACCCTCCCCAACCACCGTGCGCGTGCCGGGATAGCATCGCCCCAGCATGCTGTCCAGCGCCGCGGCGCCGCAGTCGCGCGGCGATCAAAGCACGAATGGCACGAGCACCTTGATGTGCGGCGGCAAGGTCGGGAACCGCTCGCGATACCAGCGCAGCGTCTTGATGCCGCGCGTGCTCAGATATCCCACCATGAAGAGGAACAGCAGCAGCAGGCCGAATTGCCACGACGCCTGCAGGATGCCGAGCCACGCGGCCAACTCGCAGAGGTAGTGCGGGCCCTGCCGGCAGCGAATAGAGGCTGGTGATCATCAGCACCGTCATCGGCCCATTTTCTTGGCCCTGCCGACCGCCTGGGGCAGGCAGGCGCCGCGCGCCATGGTGTGACGGAAGTCTATCGCAAGTATTAACGCGCCCCAGCGCCCGGGGCTTGCGCCGCAGCGGACTTGGTGTATATTCCGCCGCCTCCTTGCCGGCCGATGCCGGCTAGGCCCGGGCGGCTGACCGTCGGAGTTCCCGACCAGCGCCGGGCCGCGAACAGCCATAGGGAGCCTAGTCTTCATGCCGTTTTACGAGAACGTCTTCATTGCGCGCCAGGATATCTCGGCGGCGCAGGTCGAGGCGCTGGCCGACACCTTCACCGGTATCGTCGCCGCGCAGGGCGGCCAGGTCACCAAGCGCGAATATTGGGGTCTGCGCAACCTCGCTTATCGCATCAAGAAGAACCGCAAGGGGCACTACATCCTCTTCAACCTCGATGCGCCGCCGCCGGCGGTGAACGAGCTCGAGCGCAACATGCGCATCAACGAGGATGTGCTGCGCTACATCACCGTGCGCGTCGATGCGCTCGAGGAAGGCCCCTCTGCGGTGATGCAGAACCGCGGCCGCGGCGAGGAGCGCGAGCGCGACCGCGATCGCGAGCGCGGCCCCCGCCGCAGCTTCGGCGACCGCGACCGTGATCGCGAGCCGGCGCCGGCGCCGATCGCCGAGGGAGTCGAGGAATGAGCGACGGCGATCGTCATGGCGGCGGCGGGCGGCCCGCGACGCGGCGGCCCTTCTTCCGGCGGCGCAAATCGTGCCCCTTCTCGGGGCCGCACGCGCCCAAGATCGACTACAAGGACGTGAAGCTGTTGCAGCGCTTCGTCTCCGAGCGCGGCAAGATCGTGCCGAGCCGCATCACCGCGGTGTCGACCAAGAAGCAGCGCGAGCTGGCGCAGGCGATCAAGCGCGCGCGCTATCTCGGCCTCCTGCCCTACAGCGTGCAATAGGAAGGCCATCATGGTCGACGTCATACTGCTCGAGCGGGTCGAGAAGCTGGGCCAGATGGGCCAGGTCGTCAAAGTGCGGCCGGGCTATGCCCGCAACTACCTGCTGCCGCAGAAGAAGGCGCTGCGCGCCACCAAGGACAACCTGGCCTATTTCGAGAAGCAGCGCCACCAGCTCGAGGCGCAGAACCTGTCGCGCCGCAGCGAGGCCGAGCAGGTCGCGAAGAAGATCGAGGGCGTTTCCGTCGTCGTCATCCGCCAGGCCGGCGAGAGCGGCCAGCTCTACGGCTCGGTCACCGCCCGCGATATCGCCGAGGCCGTGACCCAGGCGGGCTTCACCGTGGCGCGCGCGCAAATCGTGCTCGACAAGGCGATCAAGACGCTCGGCCTTCACAAGCAGCGCGTCGTCCTCCACCCGGAGGTTGCGGTGAGCGTCACCGTCAACGTGGCGCAGTCGGCCGAGGAGGCGGAAATGCAGGCGAAGGGCGTCGACCCCGTCCGCCTGGCGCAGGAGGCCGCGGCCCGCGAGGCGGCGGCGGAAGTCTCCGCCGCGCAAGCGGAAGACCGGCCCCGCAGCGAGGGCTGAGGCGCACGCCCGAACACTGGGGATCACGCCCTCTGCCGCGCCGGCAGCGGGCGTTTTCCTTGGCGCCGCCGCTGACGATGCCTTGCCGCGCGGGCAGTGTCGCGCCAGATCACTGGCGGCAGCCCTTTGTGCGAGGATTTTCATGCGATACCTGCGCCTGCCGGGCGGCGACGAGGTGCCCGTCCTCGGACTCGGCACCTGGGGCATGGGCGAAGCGCGGACCAGCGGCCCCGACATGGTGGCGGCGCTGCGGCTCGGCCTCGACCTCGGCATGACCCTGATCGACACCGCCGAGATGTATGGCGAAGGCGGCGCCGAGGAGGTCGTCGGCAAGGCCATTGCCGGCCGCCGCGACGGCGTCTTCCTGGTCAGCAAGGTTTACCCGCACAACGCGACGCGCCCGGGCGCCGTCGCCGCCTGCGAGCGCAGCCTGAAGCGGCTCGGCACCGACCGGCTCGACCTCTATTTGCTGCATTGGCGGGGCGGCGCACCGCTGGCCGAGACGCTCGAAGCCTTCGCGACGCTGCGCCGGGCCGGCAAGATCCGCCACTACGGCGTCAGCAATTTCGCCATTGCCGACATGGCGGAGCTGTGGTCGCTGCCCGGCGGCGCGGGCACGGCCGCCAACCAGGTGCTCTACAACCTCACCCGGCGCGGCGTCGAGTGGGATCTCCTGCCCTGGTGCCGCGAGCGCCGCGTGCCGGTCATGGCCTATTCGCCGATCGAGCAGGGGCGGCTCCTGCGCAAGCGGGCGCTGAGCGAGCTCGCCCGGCGCCGCGGCGTCACCCCGGCCCAGCTGGCGCTGGCCTGGCTCCTCACGCGCGAGCCGGTCATCGTCATCCCCAAGGCGGGCCGGCCCGAGCACGTGCGCGAGAACCTCGCCGCGCTCGACCTCGAGCTGGCGCCGGCGGAGCTCGCCGAGCTCGACCGCGCGTTCCCGCCGCCGGACCGCGCGGGACCCTTGGAAATGCTCTAAGGAGGGGCGCAAGCACCCCGCTTGTCTTGATCATAGGAGTTGCGACATACTCGGGTAAGCAACGGCTCGCGACAGTCCGGTAGGGAGTTTCGGATGTTGCTGGGATACCTGCTTCGCCATCTCGTGCGCCACGGCACGCTGATCGTGATCGACCACCGCGGCACCCCCCATCGCTTCTCGGGCGAGCCCGGCCCAACCGTGACCATGCGGCTGCACCATCCGGCGCTCGAGCGGCGGCTCTTCTTCAACCCGCGCCTGGCGCTCGGCGAGGCCTTCATGGACGGCACCCTCACCATCGAGGATGCGAGCGTCTACGACTTCCTCCATTTCATGGTCTCGAACATCAATACGGCGCCGAAAAACGCCCTGACGCCGCTCTATTTCGGCTTCGGCAAAGCCTTCCGCACCTTTCAGCAATACAACCCGCTGCACCGCGCGCGGCGCAACGTGGCGCATCACTACGACCTGTCGGATACGCTCTACGATCTCTTCCTCGATGCCGACCGGCAGTATTCCTGCGCCTATTTCACCGAGCCAGACCAGACCATCGAGCAGGCCCAGGCCAACAAGAAGCGCCATATCGCGGCCAAGCTGCTGCTCACGCCCGGGCAGAAAGTGCTCGACATCGGCTCCGGCTGGGGCGGGCTTGCGCTCTACCTCGCCAAGGAATGCGGCGTGTCGGTCACCGGGCTGACGCTCTCGACCGAGCAGCGCCGCGTCGCCGAGCGCCGCGCCGCCGCCGCCGGCCTCGCCGACCGCGTGCGCTTCGATCTGTGCGATTATCGCGAGGCCACCGGCCGCTACGACCGCATCGTCTCGGTCGGCATGTTCGAGCATGTCGGCGTCGTGCACTACCCGGCCTTCTTCCGCAAGGTGCGCGAGCTCTTGAGCGACGACGGTGTGGCGCTGCTGCACTCGATCGGCCGCAGCGACGGGCCGGGCAGCACGAACCCGTGGCTGCGCAAATACATCTTCCCCGGCGGATACTCGCCGGCGCTGTCGGAGGTCGTGCCGGTCGTCGAGCGCCTCGGCTTGTGGGTCACCGACATCGAGATCCTGCGCCTGCATTATGCCGAGACGCTGCGCGCCTGGCGCACGCGCTACAACGCGAATCGCGAGCGCATCCGCGCGCTCTACGACGAGCGCTTCTGCCGCATGTGGGAGTTCTATCTGGCAGGTTCGGAGATCGCCTTCCGGCTTTACGGCCACATGAACTTCCAGATGCAGCTGGCGAAGAAGGTCGATACCGTCCCGCTCGTGCGCGACTACATGCTTGACTGGGAGCGCCGCCACCGCCCGACGGCGCCGGAACGCGCCGCGCGCTGGCAGCTCGAGGCGGGCACGGCGCGGCCGCGACCCGCCGCCGCGCCGTGCCCGCAAGAGGAGGAAACGCGCGAAGTCAGCAGATAAGCGCGGCAATCGCGCCGGCCGCGGGTGCGCCGGCGCGCGATGGCGGTCGCGAAGCCAATGAAACTAGGCGGTGCGGATGCGGGTGAGGAACGCGTCGACCTCGGCGCGCAGGCGCTCCGAGGTGCGGCTGAGCTCGGACGCGGCGCTGAGCACTTGCTCGGCGGCCTTGCCGGTCATGCCGGCGCCCTGGCTCACGCCCTCGATGTTGGCGGAGACGGAGAGCGTGCCGCGCGCCGCCTCCTGGGTGTTGCGCGTGATCTCCTTGGTCGCCGCGCTCTGCTCCTCGATCGCCGAGGCGATCGAGGCGGAGATCTCGTTCACTTCGGTGATGGTTCGGTGGACGCTCTTGATCGCGGTGACCGCGCCCTTGGTGGCGTCCTGAATCGCGTTGATCTGCGCGGCGATGTCGTCGGTCGCCATGGCGGTCTGCGTTGCCAGCGACTTGACCTCGCTCGCGACCACGGCGAAGCCGCGGCCGGCATCGCCGGCGCGCGCCGCCTCGATGGTGGCGTTGAGCGCGAGCAGGTTGGTCTGCGAGGCGATGTCGTTGATCAGTTGCACGACCTCGCCGATGCGATGCGCCGCGTCGGCGAGCCCCTTCACCGTCGCGTCCGTGCTGCGCGTCTCGTTGACCGCCTTGCCGGCGATCTCGGCGGCATGCGTCACCTGCCGGCCAATCTCCGCGACCGAGAGCGACAGCTCCTCGGAAGCGGTGGCGACCGTCTCCACGTTGGTCGAGGCTTGCGTCGCCGCGCCCGCTACGGCCGTCGCCTGGCGATCGGTCTGCTCGGCCGTCGCGGACATGCTCTCCGAGGTGCTTCTCATCTCGGTGGCGGCGTGCGTGAGCGCCTCGAGCAAGCCGCGGACCGATCCGTCGAACGCTGCGACCTGCTGCTCGATCGCGCGCTGTCTCTGCTCCTTGCGCTCCTCTTCTTCCCGGTGCGTCGTCTCGATGCGGAGCTTGGCGACGGTGGTGTCGCGGAAGACGGCGAGCGCGCGCGCGAGATGGCCGATCTCGTCGTCGCGGTTCTGAAAGAGAATGGTGCGCTTGAGATCGCCGCGCGCCACCAGCTGCATGTCGGCGGTGATCGCCGCCATGGGCCGCGCGATGCGCGTTCTGACGAACATGAGGACGCCGAGCCCGACCACCAGGAAGAAGAGCGTAAGGCCCACGGTGAGCCAGAAATTGACCATGGCGGCCTGCGCCTGGCGCGCCGAATACTCATCGGTGGTGTCGAAGGTGACATTGGCCAAGTCAAAGATACTCGCGAGGGCGGGATTGGAGAGCTTGACCCACTCGGCCCCGGTCATCGACGGCGCTTGCCCGGCGACGAGGTCCGCCACGAGCGCTTTGCGCTTCTCGGCGAAGCTGGTGAAGTAGTTGTCTTGCGCCGCCTGGTATGCGGACTTCAGCCGGGCCGGCATGTCCGGTTGCTGCAGCATCGCGCCGATCATCTTCCAGCCGGCCGCCATGCGGCCCGCCAGCTCCGCGAGCTGGCGCTGCTGGTCGGGGGCGAGGCCATTGTTGGCGCCGATCGCCGCGCCCAGCATCAGCCGGTCGGTGCCGGCGGCCTCGCGCACCGACCAGGCGAGCTGCTTGATCGTTGTCATGTCCGTGATGAAGGCGTCGGTCGCGTCGATTTGCGATGACAATCTGTCCGACAGCGCGTCGATGGTATCGACGACCGCACCGACAGCAGAGATCCACGTCTTGCTGAGGGTGGGCGGCCGATCCGCCTGGGGTCGCCGCATCGCGGTGTCGACGTCCTGCCGCAGCCTGGTCACCGTTTCACGAGTACCGCGCAGTTCGCCGATCCTCGTCACCGCATCCGGGAGACGCAGCTTGCCGAGCTTGGCCATCGCGGATTCCAGGGCTGCGTCCGATTTGCCGCGCAGCGCGGAAATGTCGCCGAGGGTCTCGGCACTCGCCACGTCGGTGCTGGTGAGCGCCGTATTGACGGTGCCGCGCTCGACGCGCAGGTTCTGCATGCCCATGAAGAGATCGCGTGAGGCGGCGCTGACGGCACGCGCCTCCAGCGACACGTTCCAACGCTCCCACGCGCGCTCGGCCGAGACGGCGAAGGTGAACACCAGAACCGCAGCCATGACCCCGGTGATCAATTGCAGCAGGTTGCTGATGGTCGCAAATCGCTTCATGTGCCCGCTTTCGGCTCAAAGTCCTGGAAATCTTGCCAAAGGGTGGTCAACAAAGGCTTAATTCGGGTAATGCCCGCTAACCACCGGGGTGGGGCGGGCGTGGCGGCGCCCTTCCTTCCCCGCGTTCCACAGCCTGTGAACGGATTAGTCGTCCCCTCCGCGAGGATGAGTTTGCTAGCATCCAACCATGGAAACAGCCTTAACTTCTAACGTAACTGCGTTGCGCAATGGTGATGGCGCCTACCGCTCGCCGCCGCACAACAGCGAGGCCGAACAGGCTTTGCTGGGCGCTATTCTCGTCAACAACTCCGCCTATCACCGGGTATCGGATTTTCTCCAACCGGACCACTTCGCTGAAGGCGTACACGGGCGCATTTACACCGCGATTTCTCGCCTTATCGACCGCGGCCAAATCGCTAACCCAGTGACGCTTAAGGGCCTTTTCGATCAAGACGAGGCACTCGCGGAGGTCGGCGGCGCGCATTATTTGGTTAGGCTCGCGGCGTCGGTCGTGACAGTCGTGAATGCTCAAGATTATGGGCGCACAATCCATGACCTTTATCTGCGCCGCCAGCTGATCAATATCGGCGAGGAGACCGTCAACGAGGCTTATACGCACGACCTGGAGGACAACGCTCGAACGCAGATTGAGGCCGCCGAAAAGAAGCTGTTCGACCTAGCCACCACCGGCCAGTACGAAGGCAGTTTCCGCTCCTTCCAAACCGCCCTCACCAGTGCGATCGGCATCGCGGAAGCAGCGTTCAAACGTCGCGGTCACACCACCGGTGTTTCGACGGGATTCACCGATCTCGACAAGCTGTTGGGCGGCCTCCACCGGTCCGATCTCATCATCCTTGCCGGTCGGCCATCGATGGGCAAGACGGCGCTAGCCACCAATATCGGCTTCAACGCAGCCGACGTTTACCGCTCAGTAACGACCACAGATGGACGGACCGTTCACGAAGACGGCGCTGTAGTGGCATTTTTCTCGCTCGAAATGTCCGCCGAGCAGTTGGCGACGCGCGTGCTCTCCGAGGAGTCCGGAGTCGGCTCCGATCGAATTCGCCGCGGCGATGTCTCAAATTCGGACTTCGACAAGTTTGTCGCGGCAAGTCAACGCATCGCTTCGATGCCGTTCTTTATCGACGATACACCGGCCCTCACGATTGGCGGCTTGCGCACGCGCGCGCGCCGACTTATGCGCCAACAGGGTCTGGGGCTCATTATCATCGATTACTTGCAACTTTTGCGTGGCAGCGACGTCGGGCGCGGGCCGGAAAACCGGGTGCAGGAAATCTCCGAGATCACCCGTGGCCTCAAGGCACTAGCCAAGGAACTCAATGTCCCCGTGCTCGCGCTGTCGCAACTATCGCGCGCGGTCGAGAATCGTGACGACAAACGTCCTCAACTATCTGACCTTCGCGAATCTGGTACGATCGAGCAAGATGCCGACGTGGTAATGTTTGTGTTCCGCGAGGAGTATTACCTCCGTCGAGGCGAGCCCACACGCCGACCAGAGGAAAGCGATGCAAAATTCAACGAGCGCTATGCCCAATGGCAGGAGAATATGGAAAAGGTGTATGGGACCGCGGAAATTGTCGTCGGGAAGCAGCGGCATGGTCCCATCGGAAAAGTGACTCTGCGTTTCGACGGGGAGACCACCAAGTTCGATAATTACGTGCGCCGCGATCACCTCCCCGATGGCCCGCTCTGACCGGCCGCCGCCGGCGGGCGCCAGCGGCGTGCTGGAAATCGATCTCGCCGCCATCGCCGAGAATTGGCGCCGGCTCGGCGCGCGCCTCGCGCCGCCGGCCAGCGCCGCCGCGGTCGTGAAGGCCGACGCCTACGGGCTGGGCATGGCGCAGGTCGCGCCGGCGCTGGCGGAAGCCGGCTGCACTCTTTTTTTCGTCGCGACGCTCGACGAAGGCCTGGCCCTGCGCCGCATGCTGCCCGCCGTCGAGATCGGCGTGTTCAACGGGCTGCTGCCGGGCACCAGCGGCGACTTCCGCCAGGCGCGGCTCGTGCCGGTGCTCAACGATCTCGGTCAGGTCGCCGCGTGGCGCGACGCGGCCGACACGCGCGCGCTCCCCGCTATCATCCACATCGATACCGGCATGGCGCGGCTCGGGCTCGCGCCGGCCGAAATCGCCCGCCTCGGCGCTGCGCCGCAGATGCTCACGGGCCTCAATCTGCGCGCGGTGCTGAGCCATCTCGCCTGCGCCGATGAGCCGGCGCATCCGCTCAATGCGCGGCAGCTCGCGGCATTTCGCTCCGCGCGCGCCGCGCTGCCGCGCGCGCCGGCCTCGCTCGCTGCCTCCTCCGGCGTCTTTCTCGGCGCCGACTACCATTTCGACATCGTCCGTCCGGGTGTCGCGCTCTACGGCGCGAACCCGACTCCGGGCCAACACAACCCGATGGCGCAAGTCGTTCAGCTCAAAGGAAAAATCCTGCAGGTGCGCGACGTTGACAGCGCAGCGACCGTTGGTTATGGTGCGGCGCACCGCATGGAGCGCGCTGGCCGCATCGCCACGGTCGCGGTTGGTTATGCCGACGGCTGGTTGCGTTCGTCGAGCCATCGCGGCAGCGCCGGTATCGCAGGCCAGCGTGTTCCCGTCATCGGACGCATCTCGATGGACCTCATGACGCTCGACGTGACGGGCATCGATCCGGCGCTGACCCGCCCCGGAGGCTTCGTCGACCTCATCGATGGGCAGCACGGCATCGACGATGTCGCCGCCGCCGCGGGCACGGTCGCCTACGAGATCCTGACCGCCCTCGGCCGCCGCCATCACCGCATCTACCGCGGTGGAGACAAGTGAGCGTGCTCGATTTTCTCGCCCGCGTCGGCCGTGTCTTCTTGGTTTTTCTTGACGCCACCGGGCGGCTGGCGCTGTTTGCGATCAAGGCGATAAGCAGCTGCTTCCGCCCGCCCTTCTATCCGCGGCTGATCGCGCGCCAGATGATCGACATCGGCTATTACTCGCTGCCGGTGGTCGGGCTCACCGCGATCTTCACCGGTATGGTTCTCGCGCTCCAGACCCACACCGGGTTCAGCCGATTCGCCGCCGAGGGCGCGGTTGCCACCGTCGTCGTGCTGTCGATGACGCGCGAATTGGGTCCAGTGATCGCCGCGCTGATGGTGGCGGGACGGATCGGCGCATCGATAGCCGCCGAGATCGGCACCATGCGCGTCACCGACCAGATCGACGCGCTGGAGACACTGTCGACCAATCCGTTCAAGTACCTCGTGGTGCCGCGACTGCTCGCCGGGACCGTGACGGTGCCGGCGCTGGTGCTGGTGGCGGACGTCATCGGCGTGTTCGGCGGTTTCCTGGTCGCTACCTACAAGCTCGGCTTCAATCCCGTGAGCTATATCAATCAGACGTCCGATTATCTGCACAGCGACGACGTCATGTCCGGCCTCATCAAGGCCGCGGTCTTCGGTTTCATCGTCGCGCTGATGGGATGTTATTTCGGCTTTCATTCGCGCGGCGGCGCCCAAGGCGTCGGCGCGGCGACCACCTACGCCGTGGTCTCCGCCTCGGTCATGATCCTGCTCTCCGATTACCTGTTGACGAGCGCGCTCTTCTGATGGGCAACGCCCCTAAAATCTCGGTCCGCGGCCTGCGGAAGTCCTTCGGGCCGAAGCTCGTGCTCGACGGGATCGACCTCGATGTCGTCATCGGCGAAAGCCTCGTCGTGATCGGCGGCTCAGGCACCGGCAAGTCGGTCATGGTGAAATGCATCCTCGGCCTCATCGAGCCCGATGCCGGCTCGATCAAGATCGATGGTCAGGAGGTCGTCGGCCTGCCCGAGAGCGAGCGCGAGAAGCTCATGGGGAAATTCGGCATGCTGTTCCAGGGCGCGGCGCTGTTCGATTCGCTCCCGGTCTGGGAGAATGTCGCCTTCGCGCTGATCGAAGCCCGCGGCCTGGAGCGCCGGAAGGCCAAGGAGATCGCCATCGCCAAGCTCGCCAGTGTCGGGCTAGGGCCGGAAGTCGGCGAGCTGCGGCCGTCGGAGCTGTCGGGCGGGATGCAGAAACGCGTCGGCTTGGCGCGCGCCATCGCCACCGAGCCCGAGATCATCATCTTCGACGAGCCCACGACCGGGCTCGACCCGATCATGGCCGACGTCATCAACAACCTGATCGTCCAATGCGTCCGCGACCTCGGCGCCACCGCCGTCTCCATCACCCACGACATGGCGAGCGTGCGCAAGATCGCCGACCGTATCGCCATGATCTACAAAGGGCGTATCATCTGGTCCGGTGCCAAGGACGAGATCGACCGGTCGGGCAGCCCTTACGTCGACCAGTTCATCCACGGCCGCGCCGACGGCCCTATCAAGATGGAGGTGCGCGCCCTTTGAGTGGTGGTGGAGCCTGAAGATGGCACGCGCCCAGGCCAGCTATGTCTGCCAGCAATGCGGCACGGCGCATCCCAAATGGGCCGGGCGCTGCGACGATTGCGGCGGCTGGAACACGCTGGTCGAAGAGGCGGCACGCGAGAGCGCGCCCAAGGGGCTCGGCAGCGGCAAGGGCAGGAAGCTCGCCTTCGTCGGCCTGGACGGCGTCGCCCAGGCCTTGGCGCGGCGGCTGAGCGGCATGGCCGAGTTCGACCGCGTCTGCGGCGGCGGGCTGGTGCCCGGCTCGGCCCTGCTCGTGGGCGGCGACCCCGGCATCGGCAAATCCACCGTGCTGCTGCAGGTCGTGGCGGCGCTCAGCGCCGGCAAGGCCGGCGAGCAGCTGCGCTGCGCCTACATCTCCGGCGAGGAGTCGCTAGACCAGGTGCGGCTGCGCGCGGCGCGACTCGCCGTCGCCGGCGCGCCGGTGCAGCTCGCCGCCGCCACCAGCGTCCGCGATATCGTCGCCTCGCTCGACCATGCCGAGCCGCCCGATGTCGTCGTCGTCGATTCGATCCAGACCATGTATGTCGACACGCTCGACAGCGCGCCCGGTACGGTGAGCCAGGTACGCGCCTCGGCGCAGGAGCTCATCCGCCTCGCCAAGCAGCGCGGCTTCTGCGTCGTTCTCGTCGGCCACGTCACCAAGGAAGGGCTCATCGCCGGCCCGCGCGTCCTCGAGCACATGGTCGACACCGTGCTCTATTTCGAGGGTGAGCGCGGCCACCAGTTCCGCATCCTGCGCGCGGTCAAGAACCGCTTCGGCCCGACCGATGAGATCGGCGTCTTCGAGATGACCGATGCCGGCCTGGCCGAGGTGCCGAACCCTTCGGCGCTCTTCCTCGCCGAGCGCCAGGGCGACGTCTCCGGCGCCGCCGTCTTCGCCGGCATGGAAGGGACGCGGCCGGTGCTGGTGGAGATCCAGGCGCTGGTGGCGCCCTCGCCCCTGGGCACGCCGCGCCGTGCCGTGGTCGGCTGGGACGGCAGCCGGCTTGCCATGATCCTCGCCGTGCTCGAGGCGCGCTGCGGCGTGCAGATCGGCGGCAACGACGTCTATCTCAATGTCGCCGGTGGCTTGCGCATCGCCGAGCCCGCCGCCGACCTCGCCGTGGCGGCGGCGCTGGTGTCTGCGCTCAGCTTGCGCCCGATCCCGGCCGAGACGGTGATCTTCGGCGAGATCGGCCTGTCCGGCGAAGTGCGGCCGGTGGGCCAGGCCGAGGCACGCCTCAAGGAAGCCGGCAAGCTCGGCTTCACCGCCGCGCTGGTGCCGCCCTTGCGTGGCCGCGGCAAGGAGCGCGAGTCGGCAGGCGGCGTCGCCCGCCGCGAGATCCGGCACCTGCGCCATCTGGTGGAGCTGCTCGACGGCGAGCCGCGCCGCGCCCCGCGCAGCCTCGCCGCACCGGGAGCGCCGCGATGAACGGCCTCGACCTCGCCGTGGTGACGGTGATCGTGATGTCCGGCGTGTTCGCCTTCGCTCGCGGCTTCGTCAAGGAAGCCCTCTCGATCGCCGCCTGGATCGGCGCCGGTTTCGCGGCGCTCTACGGCGTCACCTATATCCTGCCCCTGGTGGGCCGGTTCCTGCCCAAGGGGCCGGTCACCGAGGCGGTCGGCGGCATCGTCCTCTTCCTGGTCGTGCTCATCCTGCTCTCGCTGGTCACCTCGCGGGTGTCGCGGCGCGTCAAGCAGAGCGGGCTTTCGGCGATCGACCGCAGCCTCGGCCTGGTGTTCGGCCTGGCGCGCGGGATGGTGCTGGTCTGCCTCGGCTATCTCGCGCTCTCCTGGGCCGTGCCGGCCGACCAGCTGCAGCAGCCGGCCTGGATGGCGCGAGCGCGCACGCTGCCGCTCCTCGAGACCGGCGCCGACCGGTTGCGCGCGCTCGTGCCGACCGCCTACCGCGACCGCGCGGCCGCCGCCGTGCGGAACACCCGGCCCGGCGCCGCGCAGCTCGAGGAGGCCGCGGGCGCCATCCGCGCCTTGAGCAAGCCGCGCAGCCCGGCCGAGGCGGAGCGCGAGCGCGGCCGGGTCTATAGCCCGGACGACCAGAACGAACTCAACCGGTTGATCCAACAGCGGCAAGACTCGCAATAGGTGCCGCAACCCCCTGGCGCGGAAAGACACTTGCGTGTAGAAGCAGGCGCAAGGACGCTCGACATCGCACCGGGCGATCCCCATCTGTACCGCAGCCCGCGGCGCCCCTTTGAAAGGCAGCTTGATGCCGACCACGAATCCCCTGGACGACGATCATCTGCGGGAGGAATGCGGCGTCTTCGGCGTCTTCGGCCATGTCGAGGCGGCCACGCTGGTGGCGCTGGGGCTGCACGCGCTACAGCATCGCGGCCAGGAGGCCGCCGGCATCGTCACCTATGACGGCAAGCAGTTCCCCGCCCACCGTGCCATGGGGCTCGTGGGCGAGCATTTCAGCTCCAAGGAAGTGATCGGCCGCCTCAGGGGCCACTCCGCCATCGGCCATGTCCGCTACGCGACCACCGGCGAGGTGGCCATGCGCAACGTCCAGCCGCTCTATTCCGATTACGAGTTCGGCGGCCTCGCCATCTGCCACAACGGCAATCTCACCAACTCCTATCATCTGCGCCGGCAGCTCGTGCGGCGCGGCTGCCTGTTCCAGTCGACCAGCGACACCGAAGTCATCAACCACCTCATCGCCACCAGCCTCAAGCACACCGTCGAGGAGCGCATGATCGACGCGCTGCGCCAGGTCGAGGGCGCCTATTCGCTGGTGGCGCTGACCCAGGACGGCGTGATCGGCGTGCGCGACCCGCTCGGCGTTCGGCCGCTGGTGCTGGGCAGGCTGGGCGATGCCTGGATCCTGGCCTCGGAGACCTGCGCGCTCGACATCATCGGCGCGCAGTTCGTGCGCGACGTCGAGCCGGGCGAGATCGTCACCGTCAACGCGCTGGGCGTGCAGAGCACCAGGCCCTTCGAGCGCGCGCGCAAGCGCTTCTGCGTCTTCGAATACATCTACTTCGCGCGGCCCGACAGCGTCGTCGACGGCCACAACATCTACGAGGTGCGCAAACGCATCGGCGCCGAGCTCGCGCGCGAGAGCCGGATCGCCGCCGACATCGTCGTCCCCGTGCCCGATTCGGGCGTGCCGGCGGCGCTGGGATATTCGCAGGAGAGCGGCCTGCCCTTCGAGCTCGGCATCATCCGGAACCATTATGTCGGCCGCACCTTCATCGAGCCGACCGACCAGATCCGTCACCTCGGCGTCAAGCTCAAGCACAACGCCAACCGCGCGAAGCTGCAGGGCAAGCGCGTCGTCCTTGTCGACGACTCGATCGTGCGCGGCACCACCTCGACCAAGATCGTCGAGATGGTGCGCCAGGCCGGCGCCAGCGAGGTCCATATGCGGATCTCGAGCCCGCCGACCAGCCATTCCTGCTTCTACGGCATCGCCACGCCCGAACGCGACAAGCTCCTCGCCTCGCACATGGACGTGCCGGAGATGGCGCGCTTCATCGGCGCCGACAGCCTCGCCTTCATCTCGATCGACGGGCTCTATCGCGCCATGGGCGAGGCGCGCCGCGATCCCGCCGCGCCCAAATTCTGCGACGCCTGCTTCACCGGCGACTATCCGATCGCGCTCGTCGATCACGACGCCGGCAAGGTCTCGACCCAGCTGTCGCTGCTCGCCGAGACCGCCTGAGCGTGGCGGCGCCGGGCGCCCAGCGCCTCGCCGGACGGCTCGCCCTCATCACCGGCGCGTCGCGCGGCATCGGCGCCGCGGTGGCGAAGCGCTTCGCCGCCGAGGGCGCGCAGGTGATCCTGGTGGCGCGCACCGCGGGCGCGCTCGAGGAGCTCGACGACGAGATCCGCGCCGCGGGCAGCGCGGCGACGCTCCTGCCGCTCGACCTGCGCGACTTCGACAAGATCGACCAGATGGGCGCCGCGCTCTATGAGCGCTTCGGCCGGCTCGACGTGCTCGTCGGCAATGCCGGCGTGCTGGGCTCGCTGTCGCCCCTAGGGCATTTCGAGCCCAAGGTCTGGGGCGAGGTGATGGACGTGAACCTCACCGCCAACTGGCGCCTCGTCCGCGCGCTCGATCCGCTGCTGCGCCTGTCGCAAGCGGGCCGCGCGATCTTCACCACCTGCGCCGCTTCGCGCGACGCCGTCCCTTATTGGGGCGCCTATGCCGCCAGCAAGGCGGCGCTCGAGACGATGGTGCGCATCTATGCCGGCGAAGTCGCCAAGACGAATCTCAAGGTGAACCTCGTCGATCCCGGCATCGTCCGCACGAATCTGCGCGCCCACGGCTTTCCCGGCGAGGACCGCGCACGGCTCAAGGCGCCCGAGGATGTGACGGAGCCCTTCCTCCGCGCCGCCGTAGCCGATTGCCCGCATAACGGCGAGATCTTGCGGTCCTGAGCGGGGCGATTTCTCCGTGCTCCCCAAGCCCCGACTCCCGCGCCGGCGCGGGCTTGACGGACGGGTGTTCACTATATGTTCTAACCAACCGCTTGGGACAGAACCTGAGAAAACTCAAGGAACTGACTTGGTTTCGGCTCTCGCCCGACCGCGACGCCCATGCCTGAGCTGCGGCGCCGGAGGAGCATTCTTCGGACCGGTTCCGCTGCTCACGCGTTCCGAAGATGGCGGCAAGGAGGCATGGGCGCCGCGCCCCATTGCCGAGATCAATGCCGAGCTGAGTGAAGCTTTCGGGCTCCCCATTGACATGGCCGCCAAAGCGGGCGGACTGGCGGCGATCGCCGGTGGCCTGAACCGGCGCGACATGGCCTTTGCCCAGATCGCCACCGTGCAACTCCGGCTGCCTGACCTGCCGCCCCTTGCCAAGAGCGTCAGAACCGATGACGAGGTTGCTGCGCGCCTCGCCGTCGAGCTTTTTAGAGCCGGCATCCTCATGGGAGCCTTCGATCCGGCGAAACATCCAAAATGGCCTGCCGGCGCTCCCGATAGCCAGGGCGGCCAGTTCAGGCCACGGGACTCCGACGGTAGCGCAGAAGGGACAAATGATAGCGGAGCGCTATTGGCTGACGCGACCGCGCCGAGCGTCCTCGGCAGGGACGGTATTCCAGATAACCTGCCGGCTCATGTAAAGGACGGGTTGGAATTTCTGGAATCTAAGATCAATGAACCACAGAATGCGCAATACTGGCCTTTTTACCAGAACTGGAAGGTCAGGTATGACGACGGTTCGGTTGATTATGGGGCCGGGAAGCATCCGCTCGCGATAACGAATTATTCCCCAGGCGGCAGCCTGACAACGTTCTACCAGGATGTAACCAGGGACTGGACCCCGGAAAAATACCGCTTCTTCGTCGCCCACGAATTTGCCCATACGCTTCCCGAAAAATGCCGGGACGCCACTAGAAGAACGGGAACGGAATGCGAATGAGATCGCCTCGCGCATCACCGGTATTCCGATTCCCGAAGAGTTCAGGATCTACGCAAAGGCGAGATAGAGGAATGCGTCTAGCCATCGGCAAGTGGCTCCGCTTTACGCTGCTGATCGCCTGCATCGCTCTTCCGGCGACGCGCTCGGCCGCGAATTTCGTTTACATCTTTTCACTCTCGCAGCTCTACGACGAGGCCGAGATCGTCGCGGCGCTTCGCATTGACAGCGCGGAGCCGCAATTTGTCGCCGGAAAGCGATGCGGCGCCCGTTATGGAGCTCGCATGCTGCGCGTCTTCAAGCCCGCTTCGCCGCAGCGAATTCCGGCGGCGATTCAATTCGGGGATCGCGGCGGCGACGGCCTGTCAGAGGGTAAGGAGTATTTCGTTACTCTGAAGCGCATCGAGGATCCGGAAACCCTCTATGACGAGATGTATGGCAGGGGTAGCCGCTGGTCGGAAGTTGCGGATTTGTGGCACCTTCCCGAGGGCCTTTCGCGGGGAGAAGCCTTGGCCTTCCTCGGTTGCAACGGTCTGAACGCGGCGCTTCACTACGAAATCGCCTGGGAGCTCGCCGAGGGCGACGCGAAGGTGCCGCCGCCCTTGCCGAGCGCATGGCCGGCGACGATACCAAAGCGAGCCGACCCGTCCGTGGCCGAGCAGTGGATCGTATCGAAACCGGAGCTTTATTTGGATTCGTTGGGCGGAACGCGCTGACCGCGCCGCACTCAAGGCGGCCCGAGGATGCGACCGAGCCTTGTTGCGCCTCCGCCTATACCTGTTTGGTTCACTTGTCGCCCGCGTACGGGTTCTCGCCCTTGCGCAGCATGATGCGGATGGGCACGCCGGGCAGGTCGAAATCCTCGCGCAGCTGATTGACGAGATAGCGCCGGTAGCTGTCCGGCAGCGCGGCGGGTGTCGCCGCGAAGAGCGCGAAGGTGGGCGGTCGGATATTCGCCTGCGTCATGTAGCGCAGCTTGAGCCGCCTCCCCTTGACCAGCGGCGGCGGGTGGCGCTCCTGCACCGCGGCGAGCCAGCGGTTGAGGCGCGGCGTCGAAATGCGGCGGTTCCATGCCTCATGGGTCGACATCACCGCCGGCATGAGCTTCGCCATCCCCGCCCCCGTCAGCGCCGCCAGCAGCACGAAGCGCACGCCGTGGAGCTGCGGCAGCGAGGTCTCGAGCCGATCCTGGAGCCGGCGCAGCGCCGCCGACTTGTCCTCGACCAGATCCCATTTGTTGACGGCGATCACCAGGGCGCGGCCCTCCTCCTCCACCATATGCGCGATGGTGAGATCCTGCTTCTCCAGCATCTGCGTCGCGTCGATCACCAGCACCACCACCTCGGCGAAGCGGATGGCACGCAGCGTGTCCGCGACCGAGAGCTTCTCGAGCTTCTCCTCGACCTTGGCGTGGCGGCGCAAGCCGGCGGTGTCGATGAGCCGCACCGCGCGCCCGTGCCAATTCCAGCGCGTGGCGATGGCGTCGCGGGTGATGCCCGCCTCGGGCCCGGTCAGCAGCCGCTCCTCGCCGAGCAGCCGGTTCACCAGCGTCGATTTGCCGACATTGGGGCGGCCGATGACGGCGAGCTGCAGCGGCCGCTCGGTCGCCGCGGCCTCGCCCGCGCCGGCGGCGGCCTGATCGGCGAAGGGCGCGAGCGCGGCGTAGAGCTCGGCCATGCCGTCGCCATGCTCGGCCGAGATCGCGATGGGCTCGCCCAATCCCAGCGCGAAGGCCTCGTAGGCGCCGCTCCCCCCGCCCCGGCCCTCGGCCTTGTTGGCGACGAGCACCACCGGCGCCGCGCCGCGGCGCAGCAGCTCGGCGAAATGGCGATCGAGCGGCGTGATGCCGTCGCGCGCGTCGACGACGAAGAGCGCGACATCGGCGTCGGCGAGCGCGCGCGTCGTCTGCTCCTGCATGCGCGCGCCGAGGCTGCCTTCATCCGCCTCGTCGAGGCCGGCGGTATCGATGACGCGAAAGCGCAGATCGCCGAGCGCGGCCTCGCCGTCGCGGCGGTCGCGCGTCACACCAGGCGTGTCGTCGACGAGCGCGAGCTTCTGCCCGACGAGGCGGTTGAACAGCGTCGACTTGCCGACATTGGGCCGCCCGACGATGGCGACCTTAAGCCCCATGGCTCCCTCCTGCGCCGGTCAACGAAGCGCAATCAGGTCGGCCGCGTCGGTCAAAAAGTACAGCGTCCCGCCGGCCACGACCGGATCGACGAAGACGCCGTCCGGCAGCGTGAACTGCCCGACCGTGGCGCCGGTATAGGGCGAGACCGCGAGCGCGTCGCCATTGGAGGCGACGACGATCAGCTTGTCGCCCGCCAGCACCGGCCCGGCCCAGCGCACCGGATCCTTCTTCGTTTTCTCGTCCTCGTAGCGCGGCAAATCGTGCGCCCAGCGCACGCGACCGTCGTCCCGCTGCAGGCACAGCAGATCGACGTCGTTGGCGAGAACATAGATGTAGTCGCCGGCGATCCAGGCGCCATGGGTCCCGCCGATCTCCTGCTCCCAGACGCGATCCCCGGTGCGCAGGTCGATCGCCACCATGCGCCCGCTATGGCTCAGCGCAAAGACGCGGCCGCGGTCGATCACCGGCCGGCCGCGAATATCGGCCAGCGTCGAGAGCGCGCCGAGCGGGCGCGCCGTGGCGAGGTTGTCGGTCCACAGCGGCCGGCCGTTCTCGGTGCGCAGCGCGAAGATCTCGCCGGAGCTGTAAGGCACCACCACGATGTCGCCGTCGACCGCCGCGCTCGCGGCACCGAGCAGCCCGGCCGTCTCCGGAATGCCGCTATGCGTCCACAGCCGGTGCCCGTCCTCGGCGGACAGTACGTCGAGCTGGTTCTCGACGGTGATGACGAAGACGCGGTTGTCGGCCACGGTCGGCGCACCGCGCATCGGCGCCGCCACCTGTTGCCGCCACAGCTCGCGGCCGGTCTTGGCGTCGAGCGCCAGCACCTGCCCGTAACCGGTGGTGACGAAGACGCGGCCCTTGGCCGCGGCAAGACCGCCGCCGAAAGCGTGATCCCGCTCCGCCTCGGGCTTCACGTCGTTCTCCCACAGCTCGCGCCCGGTCTTGGCGTCGAGCGCGACCACGACATCATGCGCGTCCATGCCGAACACGGCACCGTCGGCGACGATCGGCTGCGACAGGACGCGGCCATAGCGCGAGGCGCCGTCGCCGATGCCCGTGCGCCACGCCTTGTGCAGCGAGCCGGCGAAGGCGACATGCTGCATCGCATGGCTCGGATTGCCGCCGGGCTGCGGCCAATCCGCATTCGCGGTCGCCGGCGGCACGCGCACTTCGGTTTCCGCCAGCTTCGGGTCGGGCTCGAGACGCCGCTCCAGGCCGAGCACCGAGATGCGGTCGCCCTTGAGATGAACCTTGTTGCTCTCTTCGAACAAGCCGCCGAGCCAGTCGCAGCCGCCCAGCGCCAGGACGAGCGCGAGCAGCACCGCTCTCGCCGCAAGACCCGTCACGGCCGTCGCCCTTCTGCTCACTCGGCGAGCGCCGCTGCCATTTCGGCGGCGCGGGCGCGCAAGCCTTGCGGCGCCGCCAGATCATCGGCGATGCGCTGATAGACGGCGCGTGCCTCCGCCTTGTTGCCGGCCTTGAGCTGGGCCAGCGCCATCAGCTCGAGCGCCGTCGGGTGCCACGGGCTCGTCGCGGAAGTGAGTGGCGCCACCCGGGCGATGACGGCTTTGGGATCGCCGTCCTTGAGCTCGTATTGCGCCGCCAGCAGCTTGGCGAGATCGCGGTAGGCGGGATCGGCGGCGCCGTCGGCACCGAGCGCGTCGTAGAGGGCCACGGCACCCTTGGTGTCGCCGCCCTTCGCCTTGAGCGCAGCCTCCTCGAGCCGCGCCAGCGTCGCGTGGCCGCCATGCGCCTGGCGTCCGAGCTCGGCAAAGACATCCGTCGCGTCCTTGTCCTTGCCCTGGCGCGCAAGATCGAGCGCCAGCGAATAGCGCTCGCCCTCGACCTGGTGCACGCGCAGCTGGTACGCGCGCCAACCCACGACGGCGGCAACGGCGACGACGATGAGGACGGCGAGGCCGATGACATAGCCGCCATAGCGCTGCCACAGCTTGGCGAAGTTCTCGCGCCGTAGTTCTTCGTCGATTTCCTGGAAAATATCGCTCACGAAATGCTCCGGACGCGCCTAAAGCGGCGCTAACATAGCCGCTCGACCGGGCCGAGGCAAACCATCGGGAAGGGACGCGCCGCAAAGCCTGTGCGAGCCGGTTTGGTGCTGGACCTGCCGGCGGAAATGGGGAAAACTGGTCGTTGCACCGCCGCATGACCGACGATCTCCAGACCCGGCAGATGGCGACAGTTCTCCGCCTGCACGATTACCGTCGCAGGTCGCGGCCTGTTTTCTTCAGCCGCGCCGAGCTGAACCAGCTCCTCGCTCTCTACAGCCGCCAGGTCGCGCGCGGCGAGTGGCGCGACTACGCCATCGACCAGCGCGACGGCGCGGCGCTGTTCGCGGTGTTCCGCCACACTCAGGAATGCGCCCTCTATACCATCGTCAAGACGGCGCCGGGGTTGGGCCGCCACGGCGACTTCACCCTGCTGAGCGGCCGCCATCGCCTCGCCAGCGGCACGGTCGGCGACCTGCTGACCTTCCTGCGCGGCAGCCTGCGCGGCCGCGCCGTCCTGCTCGACGGCGAAAGCCGCCGCTAGTCTAGGTCCAGCGGCTCCGCATCGGTTCCTGCGCGCGTCGGCTGCTGCCGGCCACGCCGCGCAGCCGCCGGTTTAATGGCGAGCGGCCGTCGATGGCGATGTTCCCAAAACAAGCGGCGATGCCAGCCACCGGTGGCTGAGCGTGGCCGGCCTAACGCTTTGGAGGACAAGAATGAAGTCACGCTGACTGCCGCCGCAATGGTGGCCCTCGTTTCCGCCGGTGCAGCCTATGCGCAAACCGCCACCGGCACGACGACGAGCCCGGGTGTGACCACCCCTGGTGTGACGACCCCCGGTGTGGTGACCCCGCAGGACAGCAGGGCGGGCACCGGCACACCGTCCATGCCCAACCCGACGGCCAACACGACGACGGGCACGGCCACCGGCGACAACCCGCCGGGCTCGTCCGGCCAGATCACGCCGGGCATGCAGAATTCCGGCAGCACGACCAGTCAGGCCGGCGGTGACGGCGGCGGCGCCGGTGCTGACGATGCCGGCGGCGGCGGCCGCTAAGCGCTCGTCTCGCTTCTGCGACGGCGCGGCTCGGGGGTCCCGGGCCGCGCCTTTTCTTATCAGCCGGGTGGCGGCGGCGGGACACCGTCGGCGCCGGGGTAGGTGCGACGAAGCTGCGCGATCACGTCGTCCCCCTTGTAGTCGCCGGGTCCCGGGTCGTGCAGCATCACCACCGTGATCGTGACGCGCGCCTGAAGGTAGACGTAAGGCGACCCCCGGTAAGGGTCGGGGTAGTAGGGAAAGCCGAAGCGCCGGCACTGCCAGCACGGCCATGGGTCCCACGGATCGTAGAACGGATCGGGATAGGTATCGACATCCGAGCGGCGGTCGATGATGCGGAAGCCGGCGAAGCCTTGCCCCTGGGCGATCTGCGCCGCCCGCCACACCGCCATGTCGAAAGCCAGCGTGCGCGCCGCCTGCGCATCGCTCTCCCGCGCCGCGCCATAGGGGCTGGTGAGCCGCGGCGGCGTAACGTAGGTGACCATGTTGCGGTCGCTGCCGAGCGGCGTCTCGGCATAGCCGAAGCTGCCGCCGACCGCGAGCGGCGTCAGCAGCGGCAGCTGCGGACCGGTGGCGCAGCCGCCCAGCAGCGCCATGCCGATGAGCGCAACCAGCACACGCCATAACCTTGCAGTGGCCAGCACGGGCCTCCCTCCCGCTGTCGCGCATTCAGGTAGAGCGCACCCCGCGCGGCGGCAATGCTGGGATGCGCCGCTCAGCGCCGGCGCTCGTCCTCGATCGCCGCCTCCAGCGCCAGCGCCATGCCGAGAAGGCGGCGGTCGTCGCCGTGGCGGCCGACGATCATCAGCCCCACGGGTGCCGCGCCCGGCGGCTGGATCGGCAGCGTGACGGCGCAGCGGTCGAGGAAGTTGACGATGGCGGTATTGCGCAGCAGGCGGCCGTTGAGGCGCCAGTAATCCTCGTCCTTGTCAAACGCGGCGACGGGCGGCGCCGTGATCGGCACGGTCGGCATGAGCAGCGCGTCAAACTCCGCCGTGCGCGCGTCGATCGCGGCGATGAAGTAGCCCCGCTGCTGCGACAAGGTCACATATTCCGCGGCGCTCATGGCGCGGCCGCGCTCGATGCGCACGCGCACGCGTGGATCGTACTCGGCGCCGCGCCGGTCGATAAGCGGGGCATGCCACGCATAGGCCTCGGGCGGCGAGAACCCGCCCTTGGCATTGATCGCGGCATAGTCGGCGAGCTCGGCGAGCGGCAGCTCCACCAGCCGGGCGCCGGCCCGCGACAGCGCGGCACAGGCGCCCTCGAAGGCGGCCGCCACTGCCGGCTCGAGGTCGTCGAGGACGAAGGTGCGCGGCACGCCCAGGCGCTGTGCGGCGAGCGGCACCGCCGGCGGCAGCGCCGTCGGCTCGCCGGCGAGCACAGCGTCAGCGAGGGCGCAGCAGGCGACGCTGCGGCCGAGCGGACCGACGGAATCGAGCGTGGTCGACAGCGGCACCGCCCCGTCGCGCGGCACGCGTTTCTGCGTCGGCTTGAACCCGACCGTGCCGCACAGCGCCGCCGGGATGCGCACCGAGCCGCCGGTGTCGGTGCCGATCGCCAGCACCGCGAAACCGTCCATGACGGAGATCGGCGCGCCCGAGGAGGAGCCGCCGGGGATGCGCTGGCGGTCGAACGGGTTGCCGGGCGTGCCGTAATGCGGGTTGATGCCGACGCCGGAAAAGGCGAACTCGGTCATGTTGGTGCGGCCGATGAGCACGGCCCCGGCGGCGCGCAACCGGGCGACGACCGGTGCGTCACGCGCCGCCGGCGGCCGGTCGTCGAGCGCCTTGGACCCGGCCAGCGTCCGCTCGCCGGCGACGTCGAACAGATCCTTGATCGATACCGGCAGGCCCGCAAGGGGCGAGGCGACATAGCCGGCGGCGCGCAGCTGATCCTGCGCATCCGCCGCCTTGCGCGCGTTGTCGGCGTAGACGCGCAGGAAGCAGCGGCGGCCCTCGCCGCTGGGATCGGCGATGCGGGCCAGCGCTTCCTCGACCAGCGCGCGGCTGCTGGTGCGTCCCGCGGCTAGGGAAGCGGCCAGGCTGGTCACGGTCGGCTTGTCTGCAGGCATCGCGATTTTCGTCCTCCGGAACGGTTGGGCTCTGAGGAGACTATGCGGCAGACCGCTCGGCAACGGAAAAGCTTTGTCCTCAGGCATCCCTCTCGCGCCTTGCGCGAAATTTGCCCGGCGGCGGAACAATCTACGGCAAAAGGCGTTCCTTTGCCGCGGTGGGGTTCTCTTGGCGAGGAAAAGCATGATCCTTGATCTTCCGACCGTGTCCCCCGTCGCGCGCGGCGACGGGGGCGGGCTCGATGTTGCGTCGGCCGCAGCCCCTCTTTCAGCCGCCAAGAGCGCCGATCGCTGCCGGTTCTGCGGCGGCGTGCTGCATGATTTCGTCGATCTCGGCATGTCGCCGCTGTGCGAGAGCTTCCTCGCCGCCGACCAGATCGACGCCATGGAGCCGTTCTATCCGCTCAAAGTGATGGTGTGCGGTGCGTGCTTCCTGGCGCAGGTGAAGGAATACGTGGCGCCCGAGCACATCTTCCGCGAATACGCCTATTTCTCGTCCTATTCCGAGGCGTGGCTGAGGCATGCGCGGGCTTACGTCGATATGGCGATCGAGCGCTTCAAGCTGTCGCGCGACGGCCGCGTGGTCGAGCTCGCCAGCAATGACGGCTACCTGCTGCAGTTCTTCGTCAAGCAGGGTTACCCCGTGCTCGGCATCGACCCCGCCGAGAACGTGGCCAAGGCGGCGGAAGCGCGGGGCGTGCCGACCTTGGCGCGCTTCTTCAACAAGGACACGGCGCGCGAACTCGCCGACCAGGGGGTGCGCGCCGATCTCATCATCGGCAACAACGTGCTGGCGCAGGTGCCCGACCTCAACGATTTCCTCGCGGGCGTGCCGATCCTGCTGCGCCCGCGCGGCGTCGTCACCTTCGAGTTCCCGCATTTGCTGCGCCTCATCGAGGAGAACCAGTTCGACACCATCTATCACGAGCATTTCTGGTACTTCTCGCTGATGGCGGCGGAGCACATGCTCGCCGCGCACGGCTTGCGCGTCTTCGATGTCGAGGAGCTGTGGACGCATGGCGGATCGCTCAGGCTGTTCGTCTGCCACGTCGACAATGCGGCGCAGCCGACGCTGCCGAGCGTGGGTAAACTGGTCGAGCGCGAGCACGACGCCGGGCTGCGCGACCTCGCCACCTACGCCGCCTTCGCCGAGAAGGTGAAGGAGACCAAGCAGCGGCTGCTCGAGTTCCTCATCACCGCGAAGCGCGCCGGCAAGTCGGTGGTGGGGTACGGCGCCCCCGGCAAGGGCAACACGCTCTTGAACTATTGCGGCATCCGCACCGATTTCGTCGACTACACGGTCGACCGCAATCCCTATAAGCACGGCCGCTTCCTGCCGGGCACGCACATCCCGGTGCTGCCGCCGGAGCGCATCGCCGAGACGCGCCCCGACTACCTGCTGATCCTGCCGTGGAATCTGCGGGAGGAGATCATGGCGCAGATGGCGTTCATCCGCGGGTGGGGCGGACAGTTCGTCGTGCCGATCCCGGAAGTGCGGGTCTATCCCTAAGGCACGTGGTGGTTCAAGCGACGAGGTGAGCAATGCGCGTGGTTCTGTTCTGCGGCGGCCTCGGCATGCGGCTGCGCGATTATTCGGAAACGATCCCCAAGCCGATGGTGCAGATCGGCTACCGCCCGCTGATCTGGTGGGTGATGAAATACTACGCCCATTTCGGCCATCGCGATTTCGTGCTGTGCCTCGGCTACAAGGGCGACGTCATCAAGGATTATTTTCTCAACTACAACGAATGCCGCTCGAACGATTTCGTGCTATCGCAGGGCGGTCAGCGCATCGAGCTGCTGCAGAGGGACATCGACGACTGGCGCATCACGTTCGTCGACACCGGCATGCACGCCAATATCGGCGAGCGGCTGATGGCGGTGCGCTCCTTCCTGCGCGACGAGGACGTGTTCCTCGCCAATTACAGCGACGGACTCACCGATTTTCCGCTGCCGAGCATGATCGGCGACTTCCTGTGCGGCAACGATGTCGCCACCTTCCTCAGCGTGCGGCCGAACAACTCCTTCCATTTCGTCACGCGCCGCGAGGACGGCACGGTCACGTCGATCGAGGACGTGAAGGGCGCCGACACCTGGATCAACGGCGGGTTCTTCGTCTTCCGGCGCGAGATATTCGACTACGTGCAACCCGGCGAGGAGCTGGTGATGGAGCCCTTCCAGCGGCTCGTCGCCGAGGGCAAGCTGACGACGCGGGCCTATGATGGCTTCTGGCGGTGCTGCGACACCTTCAAGGATTTGCAGGCGCTCGAGGGGCTCTATGCCAAGGGCCGGCCGCCCTGGGAGCTGTGGCGCAACGAACCGATCGCGCCGCCCGCGGCGATCCGTCCGCCTCCCGCCGCGGCCAAGAGCGCGGCGCGCGACCCGGCCGCGCCCTGGCAGGTCCGCGCCAGCGGCTGAGGCGCGCGTGCTCGGCCTCGCCTTCCCTGCGCGCGACGCGCCGTTCCGGCTGCTCTGCCTCGGCGCGCATGCCGACGACATCGAGATTGGCTGCGGCGGCACCGTTCTGCGCCTGGTCGCCGAGCGCCCGGCGCTGAGCGTGCGCTGGGTCGTGTTCAGCGGCGACGAGAAGCGCCGCGGCGAGGCCGAGGCGGGCGGGCGCTTCTTCCTCGAGAGCGTGCGCGGCGCCGCGGTCGACGTGCACGGCTTTCGCGACGGCTTCTTTCCCTCGGAGCAGGCGCGGATCAAGGAGGCGTTCGAGCGGATCAAGGCCGAGTACCACCCTTCGCTCGTCCTCACCCATTACCGCGACGATCTGCACCAGGACCATCGCGTGGTGTCGGAGCTCACCTACAACACCTTCCGCGATCATCTCGTCTGGGAATACGAGATACCGAAATACGACGGCGACCTCGGCAACCCCAATCTGTTCTCGCCCTTGAGCGAGGAGATGGCGCGGCGCAAGGTCGCGGCGCTGCTCGAGAATTTTCCGAGCCAGCGCAGCCATCGCTGGTTCGCCGCCGACACCTTCCTCGCCATGCTCCGACTGCGCGGCATCGGCTGCAACGCCCCGGCCGGCTTTGCCGAGGCGTTCTATTGCCGCAAGTGCGTCGTCTAGCCCAGCCGCTCGGCGACGCTCAGGATTTGACCCGCGCGGCACGCCGCGCCGGCGCGCGCTGACGCATCGCCGTCAGCGGCCGCGGCGCGCTCATCGCCGCGACGCTGCTCTCGAGCGCGCCTTTGATATCGAGCTCGATCGCCGGCTCGTGCGGCTTCGCCAGCGCCGGCTTCTCGCCTTTGCGCTTGGCCTGCACGAAATGGAACAGCGCCTCCTGGTAGCCGTCGCGGAAGTCGCGCCGCGGATCGAAGGCGCCGGTGAGCCGAGCGATGATGCGCTGCGCCATGTCGATCATGGTCTCGTCGGCCGGCGTGTGGTCGATCTCGCCGAAATAGGAATCGTCGCCGCGCACCTCATGCGCGGCGCGCAGCGTGGTCAGCAGCATGCCGTTGCCGCGCCGCTCGATGATCGCCGCGCGCTCGCGGCTGCCCAGCACGATGCGGCTCACCCCGACCAGGCCTTGGCGCGCAATGGCGTCGCGGATGACGCCGAACGGTATGTCGGCGCCGCGGCCGTCGGGGACGAGGAAATAAGGGGTGTCGAAATAGGCGGTGTCGAGCGACGAGCGGTCGATGAAGCGCTCGAGCATGAGAACGCGCGAGGAATCGATCTGCAGCTCGACCAGGTCGCGGTCCTCGACCAGGACGAAATGACCGGGCTCGACCTCGTAGCCGCGCACGATGAACTCGCGCGTGACCTCCTTGCCGGTCTGCGGATCGTGCGGGCGCATCTGCACGCGGTTGAGCGTCGCGCGGTTAAGTGGCTGGAATCCCAGCCGTTCGGTGCGGACCACCGCCGCATGGAGCCGGATGGGACAAGTGACCCGGGCAAGCGTCAGCAGCCCCTCCAGGCCGTTCGCGGTGCCATGAAGCGCGCCCTTTTCGATAACGGCCCGAACCCTGGGCAACCAACGCGTTAACGCCCGACCGAACCGAAAGTTGCATGCGCTCCCGGTTCCGCCGCAGTGCCGCCATGATCGAGCATTAACCTGACCGTAAAGCACCTTCGCCTATAACGAGGGCCTCATGGAGGCAAAGAGATCGATATCGGGAACCGCGGCCTGGGGCGAGGCCTCGCCGCCGCCGCGGCGCTTCGCCATGCCGGTGCCCAGCCGCGAGGAGATCCGCAGCGGCATCTTCTACATGATCTCCGCCGTGCTGGTGTTCTCGCTGATCAACGCCGGCGTCAAATGGGAGACCGCGCGCTATCCCCTCGGCGAGATCATCTTCCTGCGCTGCGTCTTCTCGCTGATCCCGTGCTTCGTCGTGCTGGCGGCGAGCGGCGGATGGCGGCTGCTGCGCACGCGGCGGCTCAAGGAGCATATCGGCCGCGGCGTCATGCAGTTCATCTCGATCGTCAGCATTTTCGCGGCTTTCGCCGTGATGCCGCTGGCCGACGCGGTGGCGATCACCTTCTCGGCGCCGCTCTTCCTGACCTTGCTGTCGATTCCCATGCTCGGCGAGCGCGTCGGCCGGCACCGCTGGGCGGCGGTGCTGGCCGGCTTCCTGGGCGTGCTCCTCATGGTCGCCACGCGGGACGGCTTCGGCCGCGGCGTCGTCTCGACCGGCGCGCTCCTGGCGCTGCTCAGCGCCGCGATCAGCGCCTCGGTGACGATCGCGGTGCGGCGCATGACGCTGACGGAGGCGACGCCCACTCTCGTCACCTATCAAGCGCTGATGACGCTGCTGCTGAGCTCGGCGCTGCTGCCCTTGGGCTGGATCACGCCACGCTGGGACGACCTGATGCTGCTGGCCGCGATCGGCGTCTCCTCCGGCATCGGTCAATACTGGTGGACGCAGGCCTTCCGCTTCGCCCCCGCCGCCGTCGCCGCGCCCTTCGGCTATCTCGCGATGGTCTGGGCGCTGGTTCTGGGTTACGCCGTGTGGGGCGACGTGCCGACGCCATCGCTCCTCGCCGGCGCCCTCGTCGTCGCCGCCAGCGGGCTCTACATCCTCTATCGCGAGACCGTGCACCGCGTGCCGACCGCCGCCGCGATCCCCGCGGGAGGCTCGGACTAGCCAAGGTGCAACCGCCTCCCGCGGTGGCTGCTGGACAGTTGGACATCAGTCGATGAGCGAGCGCGTCATGAAGGCAATCGTCAGTCCCGACGGCGAGCATCGGGTGCTCATTGTTCAGCGCGCCGATGGTGCGTATTCCTACCGACGGCAGTGGCTTGTCGACTCGCCCGCGGGAAAGGATTGGGGCGCGCCTGGCCCGTATGCCGGCGTCTACGATTCCGCGGAGACAGCGGAGCGGGAAGCTGTTGCCCGCGTGCGATGGCCGCAAGGTTCCTGAGCCTGCGGTCAGGACGCGCGCGCGGCGCGCAGGCGCGTCAGCGCGCCGATCGCCTCGAGCATGGGGGTCGCGACGCCGACGCGGCGGCCGAGCTCGACCACGGCGAAGACGATGGGGTCGACCTCGACCGGGCGGCCCGCCTCGAAATCCTGCAGCATCGAGGTCTTGAAATCGCCGACATAGGCGCCCTCGTCAATGCGCGCGTCGACGTCCTTGTCGAAGCGCGCGCCGAGCCGCTCGGCGACGGCCTGCATCTCCAGCATCACCGCGCGCAGCACCGCGCGCACGCCGGTATCATTGACCATGCGCCCCTGCGTCGCGCCGGTCAGCACGCTCACGGGATTGAAGCCGATATTGCCCCAGAGCTTCATCCACACCGCGTCGCGGATGCGGAGCGTGGTCTCGATCTTGATGCCGGCGGCGCCAAGGAGCTCGGCCAAGCGCGCGAGACGCGGTGAGGCGCTGCCGTCGGGCTCGCCCAGCACCAGCATGTTGCCGCCGAAGCGCCGCACCAGCCCCGGCTCCGGCACGGCGGCGGCGACGTAGACGACGCAGCCGACGACGCGCGCCGGGTCGAGATGCCGACCGACGCCGCCGCCCGGATCGACCGCGGCGATGGCGGCGCCAGCGAGCGATCCCTCGGCGCGGTAGGGAAACCACCAGGGAATGCCGTTCTGCGCCGGTACGATCGTCGTCTCGGGGCCGAGCAGCGTGGCGATGGCGGGCGCCACGAGCGGCATGGCGTGCGCCTTGACGGCGACGACGACCAGCTCCTGCGGCCCGAGCTCCTCGGCGCGGTCGGTCGCGCGCAGCCGCGCGGCGCGCGTCGTGCCGCGGTCGTCGAGTGCCAGACCCCGCGCGCGGATCGCCTGGAGATGTACCCCGCGCGCGACCACGGCGACCTCGTGACCGGCGAGCGCCAGCTTGGCAGCGACGTAGCCGCCGATGGCGCCCGCGCCGAAGACCGTGATCTTCACCCTCGGCCCCGCCGTTAGTTCTGGCCTTTGAAGGCCTTCGCCTCGGCCCTGATCTTGTCGGGGTCGAAGGCGCCGATGTCGGCGATGAGATCGTTGGTGACGACGTCCGCCGCCTTGACCGGCTGCTTGATCACCGCCGTCTTCAGCAGGAAGTCGAGATAGGCCTGGTAGTTGGCCGCGGCGCTCTCGCCCCAGCGCGTCACGCCGGCCTTCTCCAGGCGCCAGTTCTCGGCGCGCGCCTGCAGCGTCTTGACGTCGTCCTTGAGCGCGGTCGCTTCGTCCTTGCCGGTGGCCTTGGTCTGCGGGAAGACCTCCCAGAGGATGCGCACGGCGGCCTCGGGGTTTTCGATGGCGAAGATGGTGCCTTTGGCATAGCCCTGCGCCAGCGCCACCGCCTCGGCGCGGCGCTTCGCCAGCGTCTCGTCGAGGGCGATGAATCCGTTCGAGGGGAAGCGGTCGATCGCCTTGGCCTCGATGCGGCGCAGCGGCACGCCCGCATTCTCGATGAGCGCGTATTGCGTATCGTAGAGGCTCAGCGCGTCGACCTGCTTGGAGCGCACCAGCGCTGCCGCCTGCGCCCCTTCGCCGACGACGACGATGCTGACGCCGGTGTCCGGATCGAGCCCGAGGCTGGCGGCGATGGCGCGCGCTACCGGCACGCCGCCGGACGCCATCGACTGCACGCCGATGCGCTTGCCCTTCAGGTCCTCGAGCGTCCTGATCGGGCTGTCCGCCGCTACGGCGGGACCGTAGATATTGCCCTGGTAGGCGGTGTAGTAGACCTTGGCCAGCACGCCCTGCGGCCGGAGCGAGGCCAGAGGCTCGACCGAGGGCAGCGCATAGAGCACCTCGCGGGTGCCGACATATTTGACGCAGTCGGTCGAGCCCGGCAGCGGCACCAGCTCGACATCGAAGCCCGCCGCCTTGAACCAGCCCATCTTGTTGGCGATGGCGAAGGGAGCCGCCGCCGAGGTCACCGTGCGCGCGCACCAGCCGACGCGCAGCGTCTCGGCTTGCGCCGCACGCGCGCCGAGAAGCGTTGCCAGAGCGATGATCCCGAGCCCGAGTGATTGCCTCATACGATCTCCCTCCTGCGCATTTCCTCCGGCGCCGCCTTCATCGACGGGTCCCAGAACAGGACGCGCCGCCGCAGCACAAGAATACCCTGATTGAGCAGCAGCCCCAACATCGACAGGATGAACAGGATCGAGAACACGCCGGCGACATCGGCGCTGAAATTCAGGCTCTCGATGAGCATCCCGAGCCCCTGCGTCGCGCCGACGAATTCGGCGACGATGGCGCCGATGAGCGCGAAGATCATCGCCACCTCGAGGCCGGCCATGATGAAGGGCAGCGCGCCGGGCAGGCGCAGCATCCAGAAGATCTGCGCTTCGCTGGCATCGAGCGAGCGCATCAAGTTGACACGGTCTTCGTCGGCCGAGCGCAGGCCGACGATGGTGTTGACCATCAACGGGAAGAAGGCGATGAGCGCCGCGTTAAGCACCTTCGAGGTGAGCCCCAGCCCGAACCAGATGACGATGAGCGGCGCCAGCGCGACTTTCGGCAGCGACTGGAACATGATGATGAAGGGATAGCAGTAGTACTCGGTCTTCCGGCTCAGGGCGAGGAGCGTGCCGAGCACGAAGGCGAGCGCCGTGCCGAAGACGAAGCCTAGCACCGTCTCGAGCAAGGTGATCCAGAGATTGTTGACATAGACGAGACTCGAAACGCCGCGCCATAGCGCCTGGGCGATGCCCGACGGTGTCGGCAGGATGTAGACCGGCACCGCGAAATACCGCACGCCCGCCTCCCACACCGCCAGGAACGCCAGCAGCAGCAGGATGCGCAGATAGGGGTTGCCGAGGCGATTCATAGATCGACTCCGCTCTGGGCGCTGAAATGACGGCGGATGCGGGCAACGAACGATCCGAACTCTGCGGTGTTCATCATCTCTAGTGAGCGCGGCCGCGGCATGTCGACGGCGACCGTCTCGGCAATGCGCCCCGGGCGCGGGGTCATCACCAGCACGCGGTCGGCAAGGAACACCGCCTCGGGGATCGAATGCGTGATGAACACGACGGTCTTGCGGCGCTCGAGCCAGATGCGCTGCAGCTCCAGATTCATCTGCTCGCGCGTCATGGCATCGAGCGCGCCGAACGGCTCGTCCATCAGCAGCAGCGCCGGGTCATGGATCAGCGCACGCACGATCGCCACGCGCTGCTGCATGCCGCCGCTGAGCTCCCAGGGATAGCGGTGCTCGAAGCCGCCGAGCCCGACCAGCGACAGCAGATCGAGCGCCTTGCGCTCGTGCTGCGCGCGCCCAAGGCGCTGCACGTCCGCCGGCAGCAGCACGTTCTGCAGCACGCTGCGCCAGGGGAACAGCACCGGCGACTGGAACACCACGCCGATGTCGCGGCGCGGTCCAGTGATGGCCGTGCCGCGCAAGGCGGCCTCGCCGCCGCTCGGGGGAAACAGGCCGGCGAGGATCTTGAGCAAGGTCGACTTGCCGCAGCCGGAGGGCCCGAGCACGGCGATGAACTCGCCGTCGGCGACGGCGAAATCGATCGCCTCGAGCGCCACCACCGGCCCGTCGGCGGTGGCATAGGATTTGCCCAGCCGCCGTACGGCGATGACCGGCTCGGCGCCCGCCGCCCGCGCCACGCGCCCATCCGCTGCCGTCGAGCGGCCGCTCATGCTCATAACGTCCGCGCCTCTCCTCGCCATCGTCTTCTTGGTGACTTGTGCGATGGCCGGGGGAAGCTATATGGCAGGGTCAGCAGCGTCAATCGGCGCTGCCCCGCCCGGATCGCTCCCCGCCACACCACTGCCATCCACCGATGACCCCTTCGACGATGCGGCCCCTGATCGCGGCCGCTCTTCTCGCCATCGCCGCCGTAGCCGCCTCCAGCGCGCAGGCACAGAGCCGCTGGCTCGACGAGGCCAAACTCGGCCTCGACGCGCACGACATCGCCTTGGGCGGCACCCACAAGGAGCCCGGCGTCGACGTCAATGGCGAGCTGCTTTTCACCTCGCCCCCCCTCCTGGACGCGATCGGCGGTCCGCGCCCCCATGTCGGCGTCGCCGTCAACACGTCGGGCGCGACGAGTTATGCCTATTTCGGCCTGACCTGGACGGCCTCGATCTTCGACCGGGCGTTCATTTCCGGCGCGCTCGGCGGCGCCGTTCACAACGGCAAGATCGACACCGATGTGCCTAACCGCAAGGGGCTCGGCTCGCGCGTGCTGTTTCACGAATATGTCGAGCTCGGCCTTCGCGCGACGCCGGTGCTCAGCCTGTCGGTGTTTCTCGACCACATGTCGAACGCTAACCTCGCCCGCCGCAATGCCGGCATGACCGATGTCGGCCTGCGCACCGGCTTCAAGTTCTGAGCTGCATCCGGCGAGCGCGGCGATTTCGGCTTGCGCCGGGCGAAGGGGTCCTCAATAAAGGTCGCTCATGCAGCCCTCCCCCCTCCGCCGCCGGGCGGCCTTGCTTGTCGCCGGGGTCGCGCTCCTGCCGATGCCTGCCGCAGCCCACGCCATCATCGTCTCGGCCGATCCGGCGGTCGATGCCGTGCTGCACACGCCGTCGGTCCCGGTCGTGCTGCGCTTCAACAGCCGCATCGACCGCGAGCGCTCGCGCCTGACGCTGCTGCGCCCCGACGGCTCGTCGCTGCCGCTGCCGCTGGCGCCGGCGGAGCGACCCGACACGCTCGCCGCCAAGATCGACGGCCTGGCGCCCGGCCGCTATCGGCTGCGCTGGCAAGTCCTTGCCGTCGATGGGCACATCACGCGCGGCGACATCCCGTTCGCCGTCGGTGAGTGAGCGGTGGCGCTGCTGCTCGACATCTTCGGCTTCCTCAGCGTGGTGCTGCGCGGCCTCGTGCTGACGGCGCAGTCGCTCGCCATCGGCGGCATCGCCTTCCTGGCGTTGCTCGCGCGCCCCTTGCGGCCGGAGCTCGGCGCGAGCAGCGCCGCCGCGTTCGAGCGCTGCCGCCGCCTGCTGCTGTGGTCGGCGATCGCCTTCGCCGCGCTCGAGCTGATGTTCGTGCTGCTCGAGGGCCTGGTGCTGGCCGGCACGGTCGACATCTCGCTCGCCGCCGCTTTCGGCGCCGCCTTCGCCCGCTTCGGCATGATCGCCGCGGCGGCGTCCGCGCTGGCCGCCGTGCTCGCCCGGCGGCCGCTTGAGGGGCTCCGGTTCGCGGCGCTGCCCGTGCTGGCGCTGGTCATGCTGCTGGCGCAGGCGGCGACCAGCCACGCCGCGGCACAGCTGTCCGGCCGTGCGCCGCTGATGCTCGCCGACCTCCTGCACATGGCGGCGGCGGCGGCGTGGATCGGCGGCATCCCTTACCTGCTGCTGGCGCTCGGCCGCGCCGGCGACGGCGCGGCGCAGGCGCGCATCGGCCGGCGCTTCTCCCTGATCTCGCTCGGCGCCGTCGCCATGCTGATCGCCGCCGGCCTCGGCATGGCCGTACCCTATATCGGCGCGCTCGATGCGATCTACGGCACCGCCTATGGCGTGATGGTCGCGACCAAGGTGATGCTGCTGCTCGGCCTGCTCTTGCTGGGCTGCATGAATTACCTGCTGGTCGAGCGCCTGCGGCGCGCTCCCGGCACGCCCGTCTTGCGGCTCAAGCGCTTTGCCGAGGTGGAGGTCGGCCTCGGCCTCACCGTGCTCTTCGCCGCCGCCTCGCTCACCTCGCAGCCGCCCGCCGTCGATCTCACCGCCGACCGGGCCAGCCTGCACGAGATCGCCGAGCGCTTGACGCCGCATTGGCCGCGCTTCGAGAGCCCGGATCACGCCAGCCTCGCCATCTCCGCGCTCCAGGCGCAGCTCGATGCCGCGGCCCCCGCCAATGCGCCGCGGCCGCAGGCTTATATCCCCGGCGAGGGCTTGGTGCCGCCGCGCAACGCCGAGGACATCGCCTGGTCGGAATACAACCACCATTGGGCGGGCCTCTTCGTGCTCGCCATCGGCCTCCTGGCGCTCGCCGAGCGCACCGGCTACGCGCCCTGGGCGCGGCATTGGCCGCTGCTCTTCCTCGGCCTCGCCGCCTTCCTGTTCATCCGCTCCGACCCCGAAGTGTGGCCGCTCGGCGATATCGGCTTCTTCGTCAGCTTCCGCGACCCCGAGGTGGTGCAGCACCGCATCTTCGTTGCCCTCATCGCCGCCTTCGCGCTGTTCGAGTGGCGCGTGCGCACCGGCCGCTTGCGGCGCTCGGGCGCGACGCTCGTCTTCCCGCTGATCACCGCGCTCGGCGGCGCGCTGCTGCTGACGCATTCGCACGCGCTTTCCAACATCAAGGAGCAGCTGCTGATCGAGATCACGCATGTGCCGCTCGCGCTGTGCGGCATCACCGCCGCCTGGGCGCGCTGGCTGGAGCTGCGGCTCGATGAGCCGGGCAGCCGCATCGCCGCCTGGATCTGGCCGGTCGCGTTCATCCTGATCAGCTTCATCCTGCTGCTCTATCGCGAGGCATAGCGACGATGCTCGCGCGGATCGCCCGACTGGTCGAGATGAGCCGCCCGCAAGCGGCGGTGTTCACGGCGATCGTGCTGCTGCTGGCCGTCGCCGGGGCGCTGTTCGCGATGGCGCGCCTCAGCATCGACACCGACATCAACAAGCTCATCAATCCGAACCTACCGTGGCGCCTGCAGGAACAGCGGCTGGACCGGGCCTTCCCGCAGAATGTTGACGTGCTGGCGGTGCTGGTCGAGGCGCAGACCCCGGACGAGACCGAGGACGCGACCGGTGCCCTGGCGGCGAAGCTCGCGGCCGATAAGGATCTGTTCAAGAGCGTGCGCCGTCCCGATGGCGGAAAGTTCTTCAAGCAGAACGGCCTGCTCTTCCTGTCGAAGCAGAACGTGCAGGACTTCGCCGACCAGATCATCGCCGCGCAGCCGCTGATCGGCACGCTGGCGGCAGATCCGAGCCTGCGCGGCGTGTTCGACGCGCTCGACCTGGCGGCACAGGGTGCCGCGCAAGGCGCCACCGACGCCAAAGAAGTCAACGCAGCCTTCGCCGCCGTCGACCAGGCCAGCGAGGCCGCGCTCGCCGGGCGCCACCAGCGGCTCTCCTGGCAGAACCTGCTGACCGGGCAGAAGCCCGAGCAGAACGAATTGCGCCGCTTCATCCTGACCCAGCCCATCCTCGATTACGGCGACCTCCAGCCAGGAGCGCGTGCCACCAACGCCATTCACGATGCGGCGCGCGAGCTCGACCTCACCCCCGAGAACGGCGCTCGGGTGCGGGTGACGGGTTCGGTCGCCTTATCGGATGCGGAATTCGCCACGCTCGCGCGTGGCGCCGGCTTCTCGACCGCACTCTCGGTCGGGCTGCTCTGCCTGTGGCTGCTGCTGGCTTTGCGCTCGCTGCGGCTCCTGGCGGCGATCGTGACGACGCTCATCGTCGGGCTCATCGCCTGCGCCGTCTTCGCCGTCGGCGTGGTCGGCTCACTCAACCCGATTTCCGTCGCCTTCGCCGTACTCTTCGTCGGCATCGCCATCGATTTCGGCATCCAGTTCAGCGTGCGCTACCGCGACGAGCGCTTCCGCGTCGGCGGTCTCGGCGAAGCGGTGCGGCGCACCGTGGAAGGGATCGGCGGCCCGCTCGCCGTCGCCGCCGCGGCCACCGCCGTGGGCTTCTTTGCCTTCGTGCCGACAGACTACACCGGCGTGCGCGACCTCGGTCTCATTGCCGGCGTCGGCATGATCATTGCGCTGGTGCTGAACCTGACCTTGCTGCCAGCGTTGCTGACCCTGCTGCGCCCGCCGGGCGAGCGGCGGCCGGTCGGCTTCGTTCGCGCCGCGGCGGTGGATCGCGTCCTGGTGGAGCATCGCGGCCGCGTGGCGCTCGCCGCCACGCTGCTCGGGCTCGCCAGTATCGCCACGCTGCCGTGGCTGCGCTTCGATTTTAATCCGCTCCATCTGCAGAATCCGAATGAAGAGGCGGTGTCGACGCTGTCCGACCTGATGAAGGACCCGAACACCACGCCCTATACCATCGACATCCTTGAGCCCTCGCTGCCGCAGGCGGTCGCGCTCGCCGCGCGAGTCGAGACGCTGCCCGAGGTGTCGCAGGCGGTTACCGCCGCGAGCTATGTGCCGAGCGACCAGGACGAGAAGATCGCCATCCTGCAGGATGCTGCTGTGCTGCTCGGGCCGACACTCTCGCCGGCGACGGTAAAACCGCCGCCCAGCAACAGCGAGATCCTCGCCGCGATCGCGCGCTGCAACGCCGATGTGAAGAAGGCAGCGGCGAAGGGCAGCAAGGCAGCCGCGCAACTGGCGCAGACCCTCGACGCGGTTCTGGCGCGCGGCGGCGCGGTCCTGCCGACGCTCAGTGCGAACATAGCCGCGGGCGTCGACCGCCGCATCGACGATCTACGCCTGGCGCTCGAGGCGCAGCCGGTGACTCTCGACACGCTGCCGCCGGAACTCAAGAGCGAATGGATCGCGCCCGACGGCCAAGCGCGCATCGAAGTCTTCCCCAAGGGCGACACCAGCGACAACGAGGTGCTGCGCCGCTTCGCCGCCGCGGTGCAGGCGATCGCGCCCGACGCGACCGGTACGCCGGTGACCATCCAGGAATCGGCGCGCACGGTGACCGGTGCCTTCTTCACCGCCGGCATGATTGCGCTTGCCGCCATCACCGTGATGCTCGGTCTCGTGCTGCGGCGCCTCCACGACGTGTTGCTGGTGGTGGCGCCGCTGCTGCTAGCGGGGTTGCTGACCCTGGCGACGAGCGTGCTCGTGGGACTGCCGCTCAATTTCGCCAACATCATTGCGCTGCCGCTCCTGCTCGGCATCGGCGTCGCCTTCGACATCTATTTCGTCATGCGCTGGCGCGCCGGCTCCGGCGATCTGCTGCAATCGAGCACGGCGCGCGCCATCCTGTTCAGCGCGCTCACCACCGGCACGGCGTTCGGCAGCCTCGCGCTCTCGAACCACCCGGGCACGGCGGAGATGGGCAAGCTGCTGACGCTGGCATTGTTCTACACGCTGCTCTGCACCTTCTTCGTGCTGCCGGCGTTGCTGGGCCCGGTCAGGCGCTAGAGAGGGCGCGCCGCCCGGCGCCGATCTGCCACACGAGCAGCGCCGGCACGAAGATGATGACGTCGCGCGCCCGCCGCACCAGCGCCAGCGCCAAGGCCAGCTCCGGCGCCAGCCCGACTAGGCCGCCGATGACGAGGAACCCGCCCTCCTGCACGCCGAACGCGCCCGGCACGATGAAGGCGCTGCTGCTCAGCGCCTGGATCACCGCCTCGATGACGAAGGCGTCGGCGAGCGCGACCGGGTGGCTGAGGAACAGCAGCGCCAGCCAGATCTCGCCGCTGCCGGCGCTCCAGCCGGCGAGCTGCCAGGCGAAGCAGGCGAGCAAGGCGCGCCGCCGGCGATAGAGCCGCCGCACCGCGCGATCGAGCGGCACGGCGCCGCCGACGAGGGCGTCGAGGCGGCCGGCGAAGAGGGCGCGGAACAACTTGGCGAGCAGCGTGAACAGGCCGACGCGCTGCACGAAGAACACGGCGGCGACCAGCGGCGCGGTCGCCAGCAGGCCGAGCGCCACATCCCGCACCACGCCGCCGCCGGCGCCGCGGGCGACCAGCAGCGCCAATCCGAGCAGCGTGAAGGTGAATTGCGACAGCAGCGACACGGTCATGTCGACGACCAGGCTCGCCACCGCCGTGACCGGGCGCAGCCCGCGGCGGAGGAGGAGCTGTGCCGAGACGACCTCGCCGCCGATGCGCGCCACCGGCAGCAGGCCGTTCACCGCCTCGCGCAGCCACACCGCCCACAGGAAGAACCAGAGCGAGCCGCGTCCTCGTCGCGGCAGCAGTATCTGCCAGGCGCGCGCATTGAGCGCCATCGACACGACGTGGAACAGGCTCGACCAGACGATGCCGAGCCCGGCAGCAGCGAAAGCGGCGAGCACCGGGCCGACGCCGTGCCAGATGAAGAGCGCCGTGGCGGTGGCGAGGCCGGCGAGGCCGACCAGCGTGACGGCACGGATCACGGCGCAGCGGCGAGGTCGGCGTAGCTGACCAGCTCGATGCCGCCGCTGTCGACGAGGCGCCGCACGGCGGGGCTCAGCAGCGCCGCGAGCTCCTCCACGGGGCGATAGGCCGGCATGGCGCGCGCCAGCGCCGGCGTCTGCGTCATCGCAGGATGGCAATAGAGCTCGCTCGTCCCCGCCGGCAGCGCCGCAAGCAGGCGCAGTACCCGCGGCTCGGTCATGGCGCCGCTCCAGGCGAGCCCGAGCAGATGGTCGTTGACGGCGAGGCCGGCGCGGCGCAGGCGGCGGCGCAGCAGCGCGATCCATGGTGCGTAGAGCGGCGGCGCGACGCGGGCGCCCTCGGCTGCGGCCGCGCGGCGCAGCGTCGCCCAGGGCTCGGCCGGCACGCGCACCGCGCGCATGCCGAACTCGCGGCCGATGGCGATGACGAGTGCCGCCACGGTCGGATGTATGTGCATGTGCTTGTGCGCGTTGACGTGGTCGAGGGCGAGGCCGGTGGCGCCGAACGCCGCGAACTGCGCGCGGATCTCGGCGGCGAGCTGGCGCCGCGCCCGGGAACTGAAGAAGAAGCGGACGCCGGCGCGTAGCATGTTGTCGTCGAAGGCGCCGCTTTGATCGACCAGATCCGGCACCTCGTCCGCCGGCAGCACCGGGCGGCCGTCCACCAGGACGAGATGGAGCCCGACCTTGAGCCGCGGCAGGTGATGCGCACGTGCCGCCGCATCGCTCGCCGCGGGCGCGCCGACCATCAGGCTGGCGCAAGTGAGGATGCCGTCGCGGCTCGCCGTCTCGACCGCTGCGTTGACGGCCTCGTCGAGGCCGAAATCGTCGGCGCAGACGATGAGGCGGCGCAACGCCCTTGGCCTTAGTGGGCCATCTCCCGCTCGCGCAGGAAGTGGAAGAACTCGACGCCCTCGCGCAGCCGGCGCGCCATCATCTCCGGGCTCCGCACCATCTCGCTGACGATCGAGGCGATCTTGCCGGCGCGGAAGTAGAAGCGCTTGTAGAAGGTCTCCACCGAATCGAAGATCTCCTGATGCGCCAGATGCGGATAGTGGAGCGGCGCGATCTGGATGCCGTGCTCGTCGACGAGATCGGCATGGTCGGCGTCGAACCAGCCGTTCTCGATCGCCTGCTTGTGCAGGAAGGTGCCGGGATAGGGCGCCGCCAGCGACACCTGGATGGTGTGCGGATTGATCTCGGTGGCGAAGCGGATGGTCTCCTCGATGGTCTCCTTGGTCTCGCCGGGCAGCCCGAGGATGAAGGTGCCGTGGATGGTGATGCCGAGCTCGTGGCAATCCTTGGTGAAGCGGCGCGCCACGTCGATCAGCATGCCCTTCTTGATGTTGTGCAGGATCTGTTGGTTGCCGGACTCGTAGCCGACGAGCAGCAGGCGCAGGCCGTTGTCGCGCAGCACCTTGAGCGTGCTGCGCGGCACGTTGGCCTTGGCGTTGCACGACCACGTGACGCCGAGCTTGCCCAGCTCCTTGGCGATCGCCTCGGCGCGCGGCAGGTTGTCGGTGAAGGTGTCGTCGTCGAAGAAGAACTCCTTCACCTGCGGGAAATACCGCCTTGCGAGACGGATCTCCTCGACGACATGGCCGACGCTGCGCACGCGGTAGCGGTGCCCGCCGACGGTCTGCGGCCACAGGCAGAAGGTGCAGCGCGACTTGCAGCCGCGCCCGGTGTAAAGCGAGAGATAGGGATGCTTCAGGTAGCCGATGAAGTAATTCTCGATCTTGAGGTCGCGCTTGTAGACGTCAGTGACGAAGGGCAGCTTGTCCATGTCCTCGAGGATGGCGCGCTCGGCGTTGTGCACGATGGCGCCGGCGCTGTTGCGATAGCTGAGGCCGTCGATGCGGTCGAAGGAGCGCCCTTCAGCGACTTCCTTGATGGTGAAGTCGAACTCGTTGCGGCCGACGAAATCGATCGCCGTCGACGCCTTGAGGCTCTCGTCCGGCTGCACCGCGACGCGGGCGCCGACGAACCCGATCTTGACGTTGGGGTTCGCCTCGCGCAGCGCCTCGGCGACCTTCACGTCGGAGGCGAAGGACGGCGTCGAGGTGTGCAGCACGACGAGCTCGTGCTGCTTGGCGAGCGGCAGCACGTCCGCGAGCGGCAGCCGCGCCGGCGGGGCGTCGACGAGCCGGCTGCCCGGCACCAGCGCCGCCGGCTGCGCCAGCCAGGTCGGGAACCAGAAGGAGCGGATCTCGCGTCGCGCCTGGTAGCGCGACCCGGCGCCGCCATCGAAGCCCTCATATGACGGAGGGTGAAGGAACAGGGTCTTCATCATGCCGGGCTATCTCCGTCCAGGGATCAGCTGACCATCGGGACCGATGCGGAACGTCCGGTCGCGCCAGGCCACCGTACGCGAGAAGAAACTAGCGACAAATACCTTAAACGACAACAAATCCCGGACCGGCACTAGCCAGAGCGGAGTGGCCGGCAGCCGCAAGGCGCGGTCGACCATGCGCACCATGACGGCGCGGCAGCCGAGCGTGAGCGCCAGCATCGCCGCGGCCGGCAGCGGCGTCGCGCCTAGCGCCAGCGCCGCCAGCGCCAGCGCCATGGGCTGCGTCAGGACCGAGCCGACGAAGCCTGCCGGCGCGATGGCGCGAATCGTGCGCGACCAGCGCAGCTCGTGGCGGAAGAGCGCGGCGAGGCTCGGCTCGAGGATGACATTGTCGACGACATGCGGCGAGAGCACCACCTTGCGGCCGAGGCGGCGCACGGCCGCGCCCAGCGCATGATCGTCGGCGAGCGAATCGGCGACGGCGGCGAGCCCGCCCGCCGCGTCCAGCGTGTCGCGCCGGAGCGCGAGCGTCGCGCCGAAGCAGCCGTTGCGCTCGCCCATCGCCGCCGCGACCAGCGCCTGCGGCAAAAAGCCGTGGTTGATATTGAGGCAGGCGAGCTGCGACCAAAAGCCGCCGGCGGAGACGCCGCGATAGAGGCAGGTCACGAGCCCGGTCGCGGGATCCGCGAGCGGCGCCGTCACCTCGGCGAGGTAATCGGGGCGCACGCGCATGTCGCTGTCGGCGATCACGATCACGTCATGGCGCGCCGCCGGCAGCATGTTCTGCAAATTGGCGACCTTGAGATTGCCGCTGCGCCGTGCCGGCTCGACCACCAGCGCCATATCCGCTCCCGGATAGGCCGCCATCAGGCGCCGCACCACGGGAATGGCGGCATCGTGCGCGTCCTGGACGCCGAATACGACCTGCCACGCGGGGTATTCCTGGCGGCAGAAGGATTCGAGGTTCTCGTAGAGGCCGGCATCCTCACCGCACAGCGGCTTCAATATGCTGACCGGCGGCGCCGCGGCAGCCGGCCGCTGCGCACGGGCGGCGAAGCGGCGGGTGGCGAGACCGGCGCAGAGCAGATAGAGCGAGCCCGCCGCGCTCGCCGCGCAGAGCAGCCATGCCACGGCGATCAGGATGTCGCGAGGCATGCCCGCATCGCGACGGCAGCGTGTGCCTGCGCCAGATTGCTGTTGCATTCGGCCGCCGCATTGTCAACCATGCCGCCGCCCGGCCCTGGCCGGCAAACGCGTGTGACTCCAAGAAGAAGATGATGCTGCGCTCCGTGCTCAACCATCGGCAAATGCCCGCCACTCTTCTCGCGCTCCTGGTGCTGGCGCTGGGCGCCTGCGCGACGCCGCCGAGCGATCCGGCCGCGCGCGCCGAGTTCGACGAGACCAACGACCCGCTCGAGCCGCTCAACCGCAAGACCTTCGCCTTCAATCAATTCTTCGACCGTATCATCTTCAGGCCCGTCGCGGTGACCTACGAGGCCGCGGTGCCCGAGACGGCGCGCGACGCGATCCACCATTTCCTCGACAATCTGGGCGAGCCGGTCGTCTTCGCCAACAACCTGCTGCAAGGCGAGTTCAAGCGCGCGGACCACACGGCCGGCCGCTTCCTCATGAACAGCATCTTCGGCGTCGGCGGCCTGATGGACCTCGCGACCAAGGAGGGGTTGGAGAAGCAGACCGGCGATTTCGGCCAGACGCTCTACTACTGGGGCGTCCCGGAAGGACCTTACCTGGTTCTGCCGATCCTCGGCCCATCCAATCCGCGCGACGGCATCGGCCTGGGTGTCGACAGCTATGCCGATCCTTACGGCCTTGCATTCAGCGGGAGCACCTTCACCAACGCCAACTACGGCCGCTACGTCATCAATGGCGTCGACCAGCGCCAGCGCAACATCCAGACGCTCGACGAGCTGCAGCGCAACGCCATCGACTTCTATTCCCAGCTGCGCAGCCTGTTCCGCCAGCACCGCGCGTCGGAGCTGCGCCACGGCGAGCCGGCGCCGCTGCCCGAACTCGATTCGCTCTATCAGGACCCCGCCTCCAAGCCGCAGATGTCGCAGGCCAAGCCGCGCTAGGCGCGCTGTCAGCTGCGCAGCTCCGCCGTCTTCTGCTGCAGTACGTCGACCAGCGCCTCCGGGCCGCCGCGCCGCAGCACCGAGGAGAATTCCGAGCGGCGCGTCGCCAGCTCGCTCACCGTGCCGCTCAGATAGACGTCGACGATTCGCCACACGCCGTTCGATTCGCGCAGCAAATAATCGATATCTACGGGATCGCCGTCGTTCTTCAGAAGCTTGGTGTGGACGATCACGCCGCCGTTGCTCGGCGTCGGCTTGGGATCGACCTCGAAGCGCTCGCCGGAATAGTCGTCGAAGCGGCTGGCATAGACCGCGGCGCTGAAATCGCTGAAGGCGGAGACGAGCTGTTGCTGCTGCGCCAGCGTCAGGCTCGTCCATTGCGGCCCGACCATGAGCCGCGTCATCAGCGGCAGGTCGAAGGCATTGCGCACCGTCGGGCTCAGCCGGTCGTAGCGCCCCTTGAAGCCGAGCGACGGCCCCTCTTTCATGACCGACAAGAGAGTGTCGTAGAAGGACGAGACGGTGGCGGCCGGGCTCGATATGTCCGTGGCGGCGCCGGCGGGAAGCGGCATCGCCGCCAAGGCCGCGAGCATCCCGGCGGCGAGAGCAAAGCGGCGCGAGATCATGCCGTCGCCGATACCGGCCGGAGCGTGCGCCCCAAGGCGCTGAGGGCGGTTTGGGCGATGTGTCGGGCGGTGAGGCCGGCCTGCTCGTACTGGTTGGCGGGGGTGTCGTGGTCGATGAAGCGGTCGGGCAGCACCAGCGGCCGGAACTTGAGGCCGTGGTCCAACAGCCCGGCATGCGCCAGGTGGTGCAGCACATGGCTGGCGAACCCGCCGATCGCCGCCTCCTCCACCGTCACCACCACCTCGTGCTCGCGCGCCAGGCGTTCGACGAGGTCGCCGTCCAAGGGCTTCAGGAAGCGCGCATCCGCCACCGTCGCCGACAGCCCGTGCGCCTGCAGCTCGTCCGCCGCTTTGAGGCACTCCTGCAGCCGCGTGCCGAAGCTCAGCAGCGCGATCGAGCTCCCCTCGCGCAGGATGCGCCCCCGGCCCAGCGCCAGCGCCACGCCGCGCTGGGGCAACTCGATCCCCCAGCCCTCGCCGCGCGGGTAGCGCACCGCCGAGGGACGGTCGTCGATCGACGCACACGTCGCCACCATGTGCATCAGCTCCGCCTCGTCCGCCGCCGCCATCACCACGAAATCCGGCAGGCAGCCGAGATAGGCCAGGTCGAACGCCCCCGCATGCGTCGCCCCGTCCGCCCCCACCAGCCCCGCCCGGTCCAGCGCGAAGCGCACCGGCAGGCGCTGGATCGCCACGTCATGCACCACCTGGTCGTAGCCGCGCTGCAGGAAGGTCGAGTAGATCGCCGCGAACGGCTTCAACCCCTCGCACGCCAGCCCCGCCGCGAACGTCACCCCGTGCTGCTCGGCGATGCCGACATCGAAGCAGCGATCGGGGAAACGCTCGGCGAACTTGTCCAGCCCCGTCCCCGACGGCATCGCCGCGGTGATCGCCACGATCTTCTCGTCCGCTTCCGCCGCCGCGATCAGCGCCTGCGCGAACACCTTGGTGTACTGCGGCGCCCCCGCCTTCCCCTTCACCTGCGCTCCCGTCGCCACGTCGAACTTGACCACCCCGTGATACTTGTCCGCCGCCGCTTCCGCCGGCGGATATCCGCGCCCCTTCTGCGTCACCACATGCACCAGAACCGGACCCTGCTCGGCCGTGTCGCGCACGTTCTTCAGCACCGGCAGCAGGTGGGCGAGGTTGTGACCGTCGATCGGCCCGACATAGTAGAAGCCCAGCTCCTCGAACAGCGTGCCGCCCGTCACGAAGCCCCGCGCATACTCCTCCGCCCGCGCCGCCGCCCGCTCCAGGGGCTTGGGGAATTTCTTCGCCATCTCCCGCGCCAGGTGGCGCAGCGACTGGTACGATTTCGACGACAACAGCCGCGACAAATACGCGCTCATCGCCCCCACCGGCGGCGCGATCGACATGTCGTTGTCGTTCAGGATCACGATCAGCCGCGCGTCCATCGAGCCGGCGTTGTTCATCGCCTCATACGCCATGCCCGCGCTCATCGCGCCGTCGCCGATCACGGCGATCACATGGTTCTTCTCGCCCTTGAGGTCGCGCGCCACCGCCATGCCCAGGCCCGCCGAGATCGAGGTCGAGCTGTGCGCCGCGCCGAACGCGTCGTATTCGCTCTCCGCCCGCCGCGTGAAGCCCGACAAGCCGCCGCCCTGGCGCAAGGTGCGGATGCGATTGCGCCGGCCGGTCAGGATCTTGTGCGGATAGGCCTGGTGGCCGACATCCCAGATCAGCCTGTCCTTGGGCGTCTGGAACACGTAGTGCAGCGCAACCGTCAGCTCGACCACGCCCAGACCCGCGCCCAGGTGGCCGCCCGTCACCGACACCGCATCGACCAGCTCGCGCCGCAGCTCTGCCGCCAGCTGAGCCAATTCGCCCTCCGGCAGGCGCCGCAGGTCCTCGGGCAACACAACCCGATCCAGCAGCGGCGTGTCATCGCCGCGCGGCG
>Ga0209647_1000155_pt1 | contig 61399 bp, 69 predicted proteins | sample GraSoi_2013_60cm_FD_185827 | JGI IMG/M metagenome (GOLD analysis project Ga0209647, IMG submission 185827) | Grasslands soil microbial communities from the Angelo Coastal Reserve, California, USA - Sample 9_17_2013_60cm (SPAdes) (version 2) | ecosystem: Environmental > Terrestrial > Soil >...
CCGGTCTGGAGCTTCGCTAATGCAACAACCAAATCGCTCGGAACCAAACTAGCTATCGGGCATGAAGCTCCAATGGTACATCGGTCTTAACTGCCGACCACTGCTGCGCACTCCGTACAACAAGCGCCCGCGACGATCAAACCAACGTTTCTTGCCCCAACAAGAACCCGCAGGTGTTCTGGGGAACTAGCTAGCGTGACCGCCGCCAGCTACAGAACAGCGACCTCCTAAGCCAACAGCGTTAAGTAGAGATTCAACGCCAATATCAATTCGTCCTGAGTCCAATCAGGACTTTGCCTATCTCGTGATAGTTCGCCTGTCGCGCTCGCCATAGCTCAATCTGACGGCCCTAAGCGTCTGAGTACAAGCTCCCAGGTAGGAATTTGCGTTCTTTGATAGTTCCAGAGCGGTGCGCCGAGTTTATATCTTGAAGGCGACGCTTAAAGAAGGCGCTCAACAACGCCGGCAAAACGCCCATCGAAGCTTGGCTCTTTAGCCATGCTCAAGAGGTGTTCGGAAGGGAGGGAATTTAGACTTTTCGCGCTCTGACCGATATGATGGCAGCGGTGCTAAGGTTTGAAAGTCGTCGGGGCAAAGGACCATTTCGCTCCGATGAGGTCGCAATCCGGTGACCAATTGATTGACCAACACGCGGGACACGCTAGAAGCGGGTGCTTTACCGGATGGAGGCAGGGCAAGCCGTAAAGGACAATCAATCTCGAATTCAAGAATGTAGCTTGGTTTCTATCATCCCTCCCCGCCATACGAACGAATGCTCTCCGATTGCTGCAGCTCGCCGCCTCGGTCGAAGCAAAGTCCGAACACCCGCTTGCTGCAGCGATCGTGGCAGAAGTCAAACGCCGCGCGCTGCTTTTTTCTGAGTGTACAGACTTCCGCTCAACGTCCGGCAAGGGCGCGAGCGGGATTGTTGACGGGCGACGGATCGGTATCGGCAGCATTCGGTATTTCGAGAAACTCGGCGCCTCGATTCATGGCGCTCTAGCTCAACAGCTCGACGCTTTACAGGATGCGGGTAAAACCTGTGTCCTTGTCGGCGAGATAGGCGAGAAGAGCGCCCACATTCTCGGAGGGCTGGTCATAGCAGATGTGCTACGCGCCGAAGCACCTGAAGTGGTGCGTACGCTCAAAGCGATGGGCGTAGAACGGGTCGTTTTGGTTACTGGTGACAACGGCCGTGTAGCCTCCGAGATAGCGCAGCAAGCCGGCGTGGACGAATTTCATGCGGAACTACTGCCCGAAGACAAAGTTCGGGTACTTAAGTCGTTTAAGACAATCGGTCCGGTGGCGATGGTCGGCGACGGAGTCAATGATGCTCCCGCACTCGCGACGGCGACGATCGGCATTGCGATGGGCGCAGCCGGCACCGATGTCGCGATGGATACGGCCGATGTCGTACTCATGAGCGACAATCTACGTAATATTCCATTCGCGATTTCCATTAGCCGCCACGCGCGCGCTGTGATCTGGCAGAATCTGGCAATCGCTATGTCAGTCATCGTTGTGCTTATAGCCTCGGCGCTCGGCTTTTCCCTACCATTGACTCTTGGCGTCGTCGGTCATGAAGGCAGCACGGTACTTGTCTGCCTCAATGGACTGCGCCTCCTCGCATACCGGCCAAAAGAAAACTCCAAGTAAAAACCTCCAATATGAAAACTCTTTTCTTCGGTTTTGCTCTTGCCTCGGAACGCGCAACGCGGAATCGGCGAAACGTCGGCAACCGTGGGATTGCTCTAGCAAATACAAGTGTAGATGGCTCCCACAATCATCGGTCAGTCTTTGCCAACCGATGGAGTGTCGGCTGAGACATTTGGAATTAACAACCAAAACAAGAGAGGAGGTACTATAGATGGACTATGACGTCGCTGTGATCGGTTCCGGGTCCGCCGGGAAAGAAGCCGCCTTACTGGCGGCAAGACAGGGACGTCGAATAGCTATCATCGAGGAGGAAATGCTTGGTGGCACCTGTTTCCACCGGGGCTGCTTTGCCATCCGAACGCTGCGCGCCTGCGCTGATGCTTTTCGCAGCCGTTTGTTTGCCAGTCGCTACGGCATCGACCTCGATCAAGCAAAAATCAGGGCTACCGGCTGGGCCAGGATTCGCCAGCGCGTCAGTTCGCATCTAGCCAACGATTTAGACGCGCAGTTTCACCGCGCACACGTTACGGTCTACTTCGGCAAGGCAACATTTCGCGACGACAAAGAGCTAAGGATCATAAAGGATAGCGGCGAATGGATCGAATTGACTGCCGCACATGTTGTCATCGCGACAGGGTCACGCCCGAATTTTTTTGCGCCGGTGCAAATGAACCTCCTGAACAGCAATCAACTCCTCGAGATCACAGAAATTCCGAGGCACCTTTTGATTGTCGGTGGTGGTTATATCGGCTGCGAGTTTGCCTCTATCTTCCGAGACCTTGGATCGATCGTCACACTCGTGGAGAAAAAACCGCGGCTTTTAGCTGATTGGGATGAAGGCGCTTCGGTGTACCTCCTGCAAAGTCTCCGCCAAGCCGGCGTCAACGTGATATTGGGCAAGGAAGTGAACGTGGAGCACGTCCGGAAACGTGGTATGCCTTTGCAAGTCGAAGTTGACGATCTCACCATCACACCAGATGTCATTCTGATTGCGACCGGCCGACTTCCGAACGTTGAAGAGTTGGGCCTCGAGGTGCTGGGTATAAGAACAAAATCCTTTCTTAAAGTTGACCAAAGCATGCGGACCAGTCACCCCGCGATTTACGCCATCGGCGACATCAACGGTCTGAGCATGCTTGACAGCACAGCGCTCGCCCAGGCCCAAACTGCAATTGGTGCAATTGGAGGGAAACGCACCCGTCTCAACGCTCGCCACACGCCTCGTTGTATTTATACCAGTCCGCAAATGGCAGCCGTTGGATTCATGGAAGAGGAAGCGGTCAAGGCTGGAATCGATGTTATCATCGGTTCGGAAACTACCGAACTAATCGCAGACGACACACTCAAGGTGCTCGAGCCGTATCCGACGAAAATCAAGGTTGTGCTAGACGCCCGAAGAATGAAGCTCTTAGGCTGTTTAGCCATAGGAGATCAAGCAATCGATGTGGTGAATCTTTGTTCTATGCTGATCAAATCACGCGCATCGGTCAATCGACTGAGCCGTTACCGCTTCGTCCATCCCAGTCCTGCGGAGGCCCTCCAACGCTGCGTAGATCGGGTTACAAACATAACTCATTGATTCACATCCAGCGACGCGATAGCTGCCTAACTAACCGGTAGCAATGCTTTGATCCTATTCTCGCTCACTGCCAAGCCGCGGTAAAAGTCTGACAATCCGTGGCGCGCGTGCCGCTTCGTTATTGGATACGAGTCTTTGAATGAAGAAACTCGAAGCCGTCATTTTTCCTGCGAAGTTGGATAACGTCCCGGCACACCCTGACCGCTTTGTCGTCGGCGAGGAATCTACTCTGACACGAGTAAAGCAGATTAACGGCAACGATCGAGCATCTCTCCTCAAGCCGTCGCTATTGAAAAACAACCCACCGCAAGACTTTGTAAAGCAGCTCAGTCGGTCTCGCTTTTACCAAGATTATGAGCAAGCTTTTGGGAAGACAACGAAATTACCTTTGGAACTCTCCTCAATTGACATGGGACGGGAGGTCCATTACTTCCAGAGCAAGTATGCAAATCCCTTCTGCGCTATCCTTGCACGTACGAGCAAAATTTGCGATGCCTGCCTAAAGGTTCAGCGTAAGCTTACCGGCGCAAATATCTCGGATACGCAGACGGTGAGATGCTTCGCTGGACTCAACGTTACCAGTGTACCAGTGAAGCTGGAAGAGCGCGTCATTGCGTTTTTGCAAACTGGGCAAGTTCTCCTGCGAACTCCGAATGCCAAGCGATTCCAGAAGATCGCCAGCCAGCTATCCCGTTGGGGCGTGAACGCCAACTTGGTTCGGCTCAAGTTTGCGTATTTTCACTCCCGCGTGGTTTCACCTGACCTGTATCGCGCGACAGTACGACTTTTGGAATTCTTTGCTGAACATCTCGCGTTGATCGCCAACCGGGTCGTGCTGCAGCAACGTAATCGAGATTCGCCATTGATTGAACGCGCGAGAGATTATGTCAGGACTCATCAGTCTGATCCTATCAAACTCGAACAGGTTGCTCGCGCCCTCAATGTAAGCACGTTTCACTTTTGCAGGAGGTTCAAACAGACCACCGGTCTTACGTTTGTGGAGTACTTAAGCCGCGTCCGTATTGAGAAAGCTAAGGTCTTGCTGCACAACAATGACCTGCGCGTCAGCGAGATAGCCTACGACGTAGGTTTCCAAACGATTGCGCACTTTAACCGGATCTTTCGTAAGCTGGTTGGTCTCTCTCCGACAGAATTCCGATCCACATTAGCGGAAATCCGCTAAAACGACGCGATAGCGAGGCGAGGTTGGCGCCTTCAATCGGAGGCTTCATGGATGAAGGCAACCTGCCCGACCTCATCGCCTTCCCGTAACTAGTGTACCGTCTCGCATATAATGATGACGTCGCCGCAGGTCAGTTGGCTGTTTTTCAAGGCGCGAGCGACGAGCATATCTAGCTAGATCGATACGTAAGGAGCGAGCAACGCGGAAAAACAGCCAACCGGCCGCGGCCCGAGGGTTGCGTTGAAAATGGGCAGGCGGCGGCGTTGCTCGTCGGTTACGTATCGATTCAGATATGCGCCCTCCTCGCGCCTTGCCGGCGGTCCATTTTGAACGCAACGCCGTCACCATTATATGCGAGACGGTACACTAGCTCACCTGGGTTTTTCGGATCGTGTGGATCCAGTGTTCGTGCCTCAGATGCTCTTTCCTTCGCAAAAGCCGGTATTTAACCAACCAAAGAGTCATCGACTAGGCCCACTTTGGGTGTCGATGAAGCAAGAAAAGTCAAGGAAAAGTCAATCTACGCGGAGCGGGAATCTTTCAAAACAGGCACTATGTCCGCTGGCGTGGGTCACTGGCCGGTTTTCAGGACGTATAAAATAACCTTTAAAAACAATGGATCGCTTCAGTTCATTGAAACCGCAACTGCTGGCCGGTGTCGGCTTGGCAATAATTGTTGCAGCGATTTACACGGTGCAATTTCCGATCGTTTATGCGGGTCCGGAAACCCCACCGCAGAAACCAACAGAAAATAAGTCTCTCTCGGGCGCGCAGTTATATGCCGTCTACTGCAACCGTTGTCACTCGGAACGATATGCCACCGAGTTCACGGCGGCTCATTGGAAAACCATCATGATTCACATGCGGGTGCGGGCCAATATCCCAGCGGAGCAAGCAAGAGAGATCCTGAAGTATCTCCAAGAGGACAGCGGACAGTGAGAAGGCAGCGAACTACGTGAATGAAAGTTCGTACTAACATTTCTGCACTGCTGGCAGCCGGGTGCGTGATCGGGATTAATCTTCCATCGCCAATGGTGGCAGAGATAAGCGATGAGGACTTCAAGACCTTAAAAGAGCAGGTTCAACAGCTGAGTGGCAAAGTGCAGAAACTGGAGCAGGTGCACGAGCAAGATCAACAGACGCATGAGCTAGACCAAAAGCAAATTCAGCAGCTGCAGCAACAGTTGGGGAAAGCGCAAGAGACGGCTGCCGACGCGCAAGAGAAAGCCAGAGCGGCGACCAAAATGGGGAAAAAGGTCCAACAGCTAGAAGAGCAAGTGGGCGAAACACAAAAAACCGTCGCTGAAGGAAAAGCTGTATCGGGAGCCCAGGTTCAACCGATTGCTCCGGTTGCTGCCGGGCCGCTCGCGCTGCACAACTTTGTGATCACCGGAGACGCGGAGGTTCAATTTGGGAAGACCCAAGGACAGCACAGTGCGTTTACGTTGGCCGACTTTGCTCCAATCTTCCTGTTTCGGGCGAACGATAACATCCTGTTTGAGGCCGGTTTCGATGTGCGGTTGCAAAACGGCTCCGTAACTTTGCTCAACGGGCAAACCGGGAATAGCGGAACTACCACCACGATTGATCTGAGTTTCGCCACGTTGGACTACATGCTTAACGATTACGTGACAGTCGTCGCGGGCGATATGTTGCTGCCTCTGGGCACCTACTCCGAGCGGTCAGCGGGTTGGCTCAATAAGATACCGGATGACCCGCTTCCGCGTAGCGTTTTGCCCAGCTCCGGCGTGGGCGCTCAGTTGCGAGGGGGAATACCAATTGGGCAAACCGGGCAGCAGGTTAACTATTCGTTTTACGTCGCGAACGGACCGGGGTCAGTGGACGGGTCCGGAAACGCAACCACTGTTGATAGCAGTGGCACCGTCTTGCCCAATCTTGACTTTGGTAATGTCGGCATTCAATCCAATGGCAATAGGGGGAATTTGCACGGGGACCCCGGTGGTGGCGGCCGGATCGGGTGGTTCTTCCCGCTGAAACCCCACTATGATCTGGAACTCGGAGTTTCAGGTCAGACCGGCCCATGGAATGACAAAGGGAACCGGCTGTGGTCGGCTGCCGTTATCGATGCCGCTCTGCACATTACTCCCTACTTCGAGCTGAAGGGCGAGTATATCAACACCTGGGTGGAGACTAACGACCGCGGCACCCTTTCGCCTCGGGGTTGGTGGATCCAGGGTGGTTACAAACTGGCGGGGTTGAATCTGAACCTCCCGTTCATTAACAACGTCGAATTGGTCTCTCGCTTTGATAGGGTGGACGACGGCCTCGGGACGAGATCTCACCGCGAAACAATTGGATACGTGTACTACCTCACTAACACCCTGTGGTTTGAGGGCGACTATGAGTGGGTGCACAGCCGGGGCCCCGCTGCGCTGCCGGGCAGCGAATGGGTGTTCCAACTCTCTTACGGATTTTAAACGAAAAAATACATCGCTTATGCCAATGAAAATCAAACTCTCCACTATCCTCCTAGGCGGCGCAGCATTCGCCGCGGTCGGGGCAGGTTTCGCGCTCGCCCAGGCAGTTGACGCTCGAATCGAAAGTTATGACAAAGGCCCGGCAACAATCAACGTCTCCAAATACCCGGCGGGTATCCAGCAAAACTACCCAGTGTTTACTCAGAAATGCGCACAGTGCCATAAGCTGAGCCGGCCGATTAACTCTGATTTTGTGCTGCCCGACGAGTGGTCGCGCTACATCCACCGCATGATGAGCAAACCCGGTTCGGGAATTGACAGCGGCTCAGGCGCAAAGATTTACGATTTCCTCGTGTACGACTCCAGCGTCCGCAAGAAGGCTATGCTTGACGCGAAACTTGCGAAGCTCTCACCTACGGAAAAGGCCACTGCGGAAGCCAAGATCAAAGAAGTCGTGGCCAAGTACAAGTAACGAGCGATTGCCGCGTGGAAGACTTGGCTCTATCCGCAATAGCTCCGCGCTCGCGCCGCGATTTCATGGCCAATATCATTATGGGCGCAGGGACGGTGCTGGGCCTAGGGAGCTTGGCATACCGGTTCCTGGAATACCTTTACCCGGTCGTCCCGCCCATCAAACTGGTCGAGGTGCCGGCAGGAAAACCGGACGATATTCCAGCTGAGGGCGCGCGGCTTGTCCAGTTGCCGACAGGACCGGTCTTGCTGGAAAAAGCGGACAACGAAGTTCACGCCTTTTCCGCCGTTTGCACGCACCTGGGTTGCACTGTCCAATGGCGTCCGGAGGAAAAGAAATTCGTCTGCCCTTGTCATCAGGGGATTTATGATTTCGCCGGCAATGTCCTGTCCGGTCCACCGCTGCGCCCGTTGGAGAAACTCGAGGTAAAGGTGCGCGACGAGCAGGTTTTTGTGCTCATGAAGTCGCTCAAGGAGGAACAAGGATGAGGCGGCTGACCCGCTGGATTGAAGAGCGGATTCCGGTGGACTCGGAGGTCGTGCGAGAACAGCTGCGCGAACCGCTGCCCGTTCACATGAAAAGCTGGATTTTCTGCCTGGGCGGAACACCAGCCATGCTCTTCGGTATTCTGGGGATCACCGGCATTCTGCTAACGTTTTATTACGTACCCTCACCTGCCCAGGCCTACGCCAGCGTGAGCAACATCACGTTCAAAGTGCGAATGGGCTGGTTTGTTCGCGGCATACATCAAGGCGCCTCTCAGTTGATGATTGTCACCGTGCTGCTGCACATGATCCGCGTCTTCTTCACCCGCGCTTACCGCAAACCGCGGGAGCTGAACTGGATGCTGGGTGTGGCGCTGTTCCTGATCACCCTGACGTTCGCGTTCACCGGCTACTCGCTCGTTTACGACCAGCTCTCCTATTGGGCTACTACCGTCGGCACGAACATGATTGCGGCCGTGCCGCTGATTGGCCAACCGTTGCTGATTCTGCTGCGTGGCGGACCCGACGTAAATCCAAACACGCTTAGCCGCTTTTACGATTTCCATATCGGTGTGCTGCCCATGATGATGACGCTGTTCATCGTCGCTCATCTGGCTCTTGTTCGTCTGCACGGCGTGGCCCCGCTGCCAGGCGATCCCCGCCGCGAAACATATCCGTTCTTTCCCGACCACATGCTGCGGGAAGTGATTATTGGCCTGCTGATCCTGATAGGCCTAGTCAATTTCGTCATGTTTTTTCCGCCTACCATCGGAGAGCAGGCAACGCCGGGCAACACTCCCGGACACATTCGCCCGGAGTGGTACTTCTTTCCCACGTACCGCTGGCTCAAGCTGACGTCTCTGTCCATCGGAATCTGGGGAAGCATCCTCTTCGTCGCCGGCCTCTTTCTGTGGCCGTTCATTGACGCCGCGCTGGAAAGAATCGCGCCTCAAAGGCATTTGTGGATGTTCGTCGGGACCGCGTTTTTCCTGATGACCATCGTATTTATGCTCTGGGAAGCCTTTGTCGGTTGAACCGGACACGCGCATGAGCATCGTCACGGAAAAATATCTGGTTGGAATCATGGGGTTGATCCTCGTCGGGTCAGTCCTCGCGACCGGCTACCTGGATTCAGAACGCCGGAAAAAGGAGAACGTTCCGCGCGCTTCGGAAGCCGCGCTGCCGCTCAGTCCTCGAGTTGCAAAGCGGATTGAAGATTTACGACCAATTCAGTTGTGCGGCCTGCCATGGTCCGGGCGGCAAAGGTGGCGTACACAATTTCAACGCCCAGTCGGGACAGGAAGTACCCCCACTGAACCACGTTGCCGATGGCTACACCAAACCCGAACTGATCGCGAAGATTCAAAACGGCGTCCCATCGAGCCGAAACTCGATCCGAACGGCGCGGCGCCGCCGTTGCACATGCCCGGTTACAAGGATCTGCTAAGTGACGCCCAATTGAACGATCTGGTCGCTTACCTCATCAGCTTGAAACCGAAAGGAGAAGAATCCGGTTTCTAACAAATATTTCGCCGTTGAGATCTAGCCGCGCGAAAAAGCTTCTCCCCTGGATCATCAGTCTTCTGTTCCTGTCTTGGGTCATTGCGAAGATGATTCCAGCCAAGGAGCCATCCAGATTCGATCTGGAGGGGTTCGGTCAGCTCCCTGTTTTGGTGAATGGCCGAGTAATGCCGATGGATACGTTGGCTCGTGTTTCGCTTTTTGCGATGAATCACCACGGCACGTGTACAACGGCCGAGGGCAAAATTCAGTCGCAGAGTCGCTGGTTGCTCGACGTACTGATGAACCCCGAACACGCGGACACCGCAAAGGTGTTTGAGGTGACCAATCCAGATGTCCTCGATCTCTTTGGCTGGCAAGAATCGAAAGGTAAACCGCTCAACTTTTCGTTTAGTGATTTCAAACCGCTCTTTGGCGAGATTGAAAAACAATCTGGATTGGCAGCTCAAACGGAAGGTGAGGCCCAAAACACCTTCCAGCGGGCCATCATCAGGCTCCGCGACGCTTTGCTTCTCTACGTTCAGCTGAAAAATACAGTTCAACCTGAAGATTCGCCCGATTTCGGAAGGGAAGTTCGGGTATTCGAAACGGCCATTCAGCCGGGGATGCAGGCCATTCGCGATCGAGATGCAAATAAGCCGTTCAACAATGAGGATCTCGCGCGCATTTTGTTTTTTACGCAACGCTATCGGGACCTAAGCGAAATCAAATACACCTACCCTATTCCGAATTCGAATGGGACGACCGAGACTGACCGTTGGCAGCCTATCTCAGAAGCTCTTCTCAGCGCCATTGCCTCGGGAAAGGTGCCTTATCCTGTCGCGATTTATGGGCGACTCATTTCGGCTTATCGAAGCGGGGACGCAGATGGATTCAACCATGCCATCCAGGAATATCATCAGGATCTTGAGCAAAGGATCCCGGAGGAGCTAAATCGACCTCATCTAGAGTTCCTCTTTAATCGGGCCCAGCCATTTCTCCAGACTTTGGTTTTGTATATCGTTGTCTTTGTTTTGACTCTGATCTCCTGGCTGAAGTGGCCGAAAATTCTGTGGAAGACCGCGGTCATTCTTCTTCTATTTGCTTTTCTTATTCACACCGCCGGACTTATCACTAGGATGTATTTACAGGGCCGGCCACCTGTTACCAACTTGTACAGTTCGGCAATTTTTGTGGGGTGGGGAGCCGTTGTGCTCTGCCTTTTCCTCGAGCGTTTTTACCAAAACGGAATCGGAAACATCAGCGCTTCAGCGATCGGTTTTGTGACCTTGTTGATCGCTCAGAACTTGCAACTCGATGGCGACACCCTCGAAATGCTGCGTGCCGTGTTGGATACGAACGTGTGGCTCGCGACTCATGTGGTTGCGGTTACTCTGGGTTACTCAGCCACATTTCTCGCTGGTTTCCTGGGCATCATTTACATTTTCCGGGGATCGCTGACCAAGTCGTTCGATGAGACGACGGCCAAGGCACTCGGCCGCATGATGTACGGAATCGTCTGTTTTGCCACTTTGTTCAGCCTCGTTGGTACCATATTGGGCGGTATCTGGGCCGATCAATCGTGGGGACGCTTTTGGGGGTGGGATCCAAAAGAGAATGGAGCTCTGCTCATCGTTCTGTGGAACGCGATCATTTTGCATGCGCGGTGGGGAGGCTACGCTCGTGAGCGAGCCATTGCAGTGATGACTGTATTTGGCAATATCATCACCAGCTTGTCATGGTTCGGTGTCAACATGTTGGGTATCGGTTTGCATTCCTATGGTTTCATGGACCGGGCTTTTGGTGTGCTCTTCGCCTTTATCATCAGTCAGCTCGCGATTATTGGCGTGGGTATGATTCCGCAGAAATATTGGCGCGGGATTCAGGCGCGCGGGAGAGCAAACGGTCTGGAGCATCCAAACGCGGCGCTGGCAGGCAGCGCCGGAGTAAAGCAGTGATATATGTTTCACGCATTTGGCAAAACGCCGTTGTATCTCTGGAGCGAGTCGAACAGCGATTGGCGGACTGACTCATCTCTTATACGACGGGGATCGAATCAATCGTCAGCGCGTACGCATCACCACAATCGCTGTTCCGACGATTCCCGTTGGTAGCGTCTCGAGACTAACGGCACGCTATCGCAGGGTGCCAAGTCCGGGGCCCGCACGCTCCTCCGCGTTGTTTGACGGTTCGGCTTTTACCGGCATAAAGGCCCTGTGCTGCTACGCGGTGGAGACGATCTTCGATGCTCCATACTGCGAGGTCTTAATGATGATGCTGGTTTCCGCTCTCGTTTTGCCCATCACCCTTCATGTCCATGCCCGCCATCATCCGGCACATGTTCATTCCGGTCTCCTCATCGCCGGACATCATCTTCGTCATCTGCTCATGCGTGGCTTTTCGCTGTTCGACCAATTTGGCCACCACCGCTGCAACAGCATCGAGTTTCTTATCCGATGAAGCGCTATTCATTTCGGCAACCAGCTGATCGAGTTCAGCATCCTGTTGACTCCAGTTTTTGCACATCATTTGACCTTTGTTGGTGGAACTTGAATTCTGCTCTTCCTTCTGAGGCGTCTCTTGCTTTGCGGAATCTTGCGCAATAAGGGCGGCCATTGGCAAGACGGCAGCAATTAACGTTGTTGCTAGGTATCTTGTTTTCATATTGGGTCCTAAAAATTCGGCCAAGCGCCAACCACGTCGGCGGTCCTTAAATAAACTTAATCCCCAACCTAGACACAGCTATTCACCACTTGACCAAAGCTGATCTCCAATTGCGACCTCCACTTCCGAGCTCTCTAGCAATTGACTGTTATGAACGAAGTTAATACCACGGCTCTTAGTGGCACTAAGCGCACGTTATTGACGCTCACGGATAAACGCGATGGCTGCGGCAGTGGCGGGTCCGGCGCTCCTGGCGTCTACTGGTCGTCAAGCTCTTGCCCGCTCAAGACAATGTACCCAGTTCGCGAAGATCGAGCCCACGGCTTCCGCATACTTCTCCTCTGCTGCTTCCTCGGTCACCGTTCTTCGACCCACGATTGAATCAGCGAAAAGTCGCGCGCCCGGACATTTGGCTTTCTGCCGCCGCAGAAAGCTGTTTAACATCACGACGATAGTGCCAGTTTGTTTATCGTGCGTTGCCTCAGCGGTAGCTAGAAGCTCGAAAACTCCTGACTCCGTCTCTATCTCACCCAGCGATTTGTTGAGCTGAAGTGTTTTTTGCATAAAGAAATTTTGCCAACGAATCGAGTTGCTTGCTCTCCGCGAGTTGGCGAAAACCATGCAGTCGTTGTCACGACCGCGTTCGCCACCCAGCGACAGGAACTCATTTTCTACCTATCCGCAGCGACCAAATACTTACACCTCCGAATCACCGTGTTCACCGATGACGTAGGCGTGTACGTGTTGCGGGTCCACCCCAAAGCGACTCCCAATAGTGAGCGGAAACGCGCGGTGTCGAGCATTGTACCCGAGCCGATGACCCGGGTAGACGACACTCCCTGTGAGCCAGCGAAATGCGCAGCAAGATGTGTCATGATGTCCACTGGATTGGAAACCACCAACAGGAGCGCGTCGCCTGCATGTTGCAGGATGGAAGGCACCAGCTACCAGAATCGTGTCGGTCCATTTTCGGCGTGGGAGCGCTTTTTCAGAGGAAGCTTTGCGTCAGTCCTACGAATCATTGACGACTGGAACGATCCTGGAAGGAGCTCCGGTCGAGATCGACACCGTGAATTTGGATTTTGAGTGTCGATGTGGTCACAAACAAGTCATCACCAGCGATGACCTGATCGGGCACATGTTTGTCTGCCCCAGATGCGGCGCCACCAAAGAAATCGACGAAGCCCACGATCTCGAGTTAGTCGAACTGGTCGCAGAAGGTGCGGACTGGATGGGCTTTGAAACCACAAATAGACGCGAATGTATGCAGCGCAGCATCGCTACAACCAAAGCGACCATGAAGAACCGCGAATAGACATTTATAGACGCAAATTGATGAAGAGAGCCATTCCTGCCACGTTTCGTCCGAATCCTGTTTTTGCTGGTTTTCCTAACCACGAATGAACGCGAATGGACACGAATAATGAGCTCCATTCGTGTCCCTCAGTAGCTTGTCCGCTATAGCTTCGGCGCCGATCGCGCTCTGTAAATCTTGCGCTCTCATCCGCCGGATTCTCGATCTACTCACCGGCGAGCAACTGCCGAGGATCTGCTAACGCGATCACAAACGCCGCCCAGTGGTCACGAAGCATCCGCTTTGGTGGTTCCCTTTTTCCCAGTAGCCGTGATAGCTCCGGTCAAAATAGGTGAGCCCGAGTCAATAACTCGTCTCCAGATATGAGGATGAACACCGCTCTCTATCATCTTTTCTGAACCGAGTGAAAATCGCGCCCACGGGATTGCTACCAGTCGGGCCCACGGGATCGGTCGACCCGTCAACTCGCAGGTACCATAGGTACCATCCTCAATCCGTTTCAGGGTTGCATCAATTTCGTACAGCGCCTCCTGCTCAAACGACACCAAGCCCAACGTGAGATCGCGATCGAAACTGTCGGTCGCGGCGTCGGCCATGTACATGCTGTAGTTCGGCGTTTCTTCGCAGGCCTCGCTGGCCAGCTGCCGAACTTGCTTCGAAAGCTTCTCCCGCAACTTCAAGAGCTTGTCACGCTGCTTCATCCAGCGCTCGGACCGCAATGTTCGGAATTCAGACGCTGTCCGTGATCCATGGCTTAATCGGATGTTTCCAGGCTTTACAAAACTTTCTGTCGACGGTTTCATCACCGCCTCCTTTTCTGATTGTGGTTAAGCGTAAGACTGGCGTAAAAGCGCCGCTTTCCCGCTCTTGTCGAAGACCAAGTTTCCGTTGTTCGATCTTCGGACAAAAGGCAGCCTGCAGCTTCGATACACAGAAGAAAGTTATCTCGTCGAGGTGAAATGGTGTCGCGAACAGCGACTCGGAGCAAAATTTATGCGTTTGCGATCTCTTTAATGGCTCGCAGTCAAGGTGGTTTTCCACGCTTCATCAAAGAGGGGTTTGTGAAAGCGCTTCGCTAGATGGAGCCCTTTTGACAAAAGGCAGAACAAAGTATGCTAGGGACGGCTCCTCTGAGAGTCAGAGAAAACCGCAATGAACCGTCCTGGAGGCTTCGGAGAATGGCTATGGCGATCAACCAGGAGCTCAGCAACGTCGTTGAGGACCGAGTAGTCAAAAGCTGTCGGGAGGGCCCTAGCGAAGTAGAGATCGCCTTTCAGGATGGTTCCACGATGAGGGTCAAGGTTATGGAGTCCAACAGCCCTCCTTTACGAGAAGGTTCCCAGGTCCGCCGGGTCTATGAGGACGGAACGGAGTTCATGATCGACTGTGAGGACGGTACTACACTCTCCCTTCAATTAATAGAGCCGGGAAACTCGGTCTCGGTCCGAGATAGGGACGGTGCAGTTGAGTATCGGGGATGATCGACTGACGGCTTGGTCGGTCGCGGCGGAAATCCTGCCGAACGCCGTGGCCTCGCTCAAATTCGAAAGCCCATCGGGTTGGATGCCGGTGACCTCGCAGAAACGCTTCTGATCCGAGGAAAGGCGGCTCGTCTTTGAAGTGCGTCGTGGTAAGATGATTGGCTTGGGAAGTGCAAGAAACGGAAAGGTTATGCCAATTCTCTTGAAGCCGACTCCAGGCGAGTCGGTAGGAAAGGAAAGAGGGCATTGTGAATGCGCATCTCCAAATTAGAGACCAAGTCGTCATTGAGCGCGCCGGACTTCAAGGGTTGTTGGAGGCTCTCACTGCGAATGGTTATCGGCTGGTCGGGCCGCGGGTTCGCGACGGCGCTATCATTTACGACAAGCTGTCATCCATAGATGACCTGCCGGCGGGACGGACTGATGAGCAGGAGGGCGCCAAATACCGGCTGAGAAAACGCGCGGACGGCGCGCTGTTTGGCTACGCCGTCGGACCGCATTCCTGGAAGAAGTTTCTGTTTCCGCCCGTGACGCGGCTGTGGAGCGCGAAACGGACAGGTGGCAGCTTTGCATTAGCTCCCGAACAAGAAGAGGCGCCAAGATATGCATTCATCGGCGTGCGCTCATGCGAGCTGCACGCGATTGCTACTCAGGACAAAGTCTTCATGGGCGGCAAATTCGTGGATTCCGTCTACAAGGCTAGGAAGGGAGGATGCGTTCATTGTCGCGGTGAACTGCAGCCAGGCTGGCGGCACCTGTTTCTGTGTGTCGATGAAGACCGGGCCAAAGGCGCAAACCGGTTTGATCTTGCGCTGACAGAAATTGTCGAGGACGGGCAGCATTATTTCGTCGTCGAAATCGGCACGGAAAAAGGTGCGGAGATTCTCACTCAGATCGCACACCACAGAGCAGGTGTGCAGGAACAAAGAGCCGCCGGACAGGTCGTTGAGCGAACCGCTGGTCAGATGGGGCGAACGATGGACACGACTGATATCAAAGAATTGCTCTACCGCAATTACGAGCATCCGCGGTGGGACCACATCTTTCGCCGGATCTGTACGCTAATAGTAAAAGGCTCTTATTTCACTAGGCCCGGTGCGTATGGAATGCCTCCGGACTACTCCTTTACGCATGAGGCGGGTGTGAAACTTCCTCATCTTACGCGCTATTCGATCGACCACCTGGTCAATCGAGCCATACATATCGTCGCTTTCGGAACTGGCTTTGATTGTGATATGATTACTGCAACGCAGAATCACTTCAGCAGCTGATATGGAACTTGTTACTGTCAGGATTGAAAAACCGGGGCCTACTAATTTCATCCTCGGCCAGAGCCATTTCATCAAGACGATCGAGGATATCCATGAGACGCTGGTCTCGGCGGTACCGGGGATAAAGTTCGGGCTAGCGTTTTGCGAGGCGTCCGGTAAATGCCTCATCCGTTGGAGTGGCACCGATTCGGCGATGATTGAGTTGGCGAAGAAAAACGCGCAGGCCATCGGCGCAGGCCACAGCTTTATCATTTTCTTCGGCGAGGGTTTCTACCCATTGAACGTGCTGAACATGCTCAAAATGGTGCCCGAAGTGTGCGGGATCTTCTGTGCGACAGCGAACGCGGTGGAAGTCGTCATCGCCGTGACCGAACAAGGACGCGGAATTCTCGGCGTAGTCGATGGCGCGTCGCCGACGGGCGTTGAAGATGCTGAGGACATCGCCTGGCGCAAAGGGCTGCTCAGGCAGATCGGTTACAAGCTTTAGGCGTACCATTCAAGCTATGCGGCCAATCCGAACCTTCAGCGTGATCCCGGCACTGCCGCCGCCAATCGAAGCACTCCGAAGTATCGCACGGCAACCGGTTTTACGGTTTCCTCGTTCTCACTAACTGCGATAGCTCGGGTCAAGTGGGTCGGTGCGATCAATAACGTCGCACCTAACGAATGACTACAACCGGACACGGAGCATGCTCAAGAATCTTCTCGGCATCACTTCCAAACAAGGCGTGCCTCCAGCCTGTGTAGCCGTGCGTCGACAGCACCAAAAGGTCAGCTGGCAGCTGTGTCGCAGCTCTTACGATCTCGTCACGTGGGTGCAGTGCCATGGTCAAGGCCGAATCAACCTCTTGATAGGCGAGCTTTGCTCTTGCTAACTCGCTTGCCAGCTTAGTTTCGGCTTCGTCTTTCCATCCCTGAATTTCATCAACCGGAATTCCTTGCATGGTATAGTCGAGCGCAGAGGGCTCGGGAACCACGTGTAGTAAAGTAAGCTTGGCTCCCACCAATCTTGCCAGTCGAATGGCATATTGAACGGCCTTTTCTGAATTCGCCGAAAAGTCCGTTGGAGCCAATATCCGCCTCAAACGGAACGCTTGGTTTGCGGTCGGTTGATCCGCCGGCTCGCCCGACGTCGCTAAACTGTCGATAACTTCTTTCATATCGAGTTTTCCTTTCTCGACAAAATCATCGGTGAAAGCATCTTTGTTCGCTTGTCGTGGATTGACCTAAATTGCCCATCCTTTGGCGCGGGCGTCGCACGCATGACCAATGATAGGATGACAATTTAGAAGGCAGCCTCAGCTCTGATACAAGGAGCCAGCTTGCATTTCTCATCAATCCCCGCCTGGATTCTTCAGTAGCGGTCCGGCGGCTGCCCATAAGCGTTAACTTAAGGTTGCGGTCTGGCGACCCTTCAGTCTCGGACGCCACCTTAAGTTGACGCATGGGCGGCCGCCGGGTCCCGTTAAGCCCTTGTCGTGACATGGACCCAACACGGCCAGCGAAGGACTTGACTCGCCTAGCCGAACACCGCAGTCGCCATTTGCGTTTCAATAAGCCGGGCGGATTCGCTGTTTATCCGTCTTATGGCGACTGAGTCTTGGGCTGAGTCACACCGATCGCTTCGCGGATGCCAATCGGCCGTTCAACGCTGAATGTTCCAACGGGACAGTCGCCGCTACCGAAAAATTGCCAAACGAAGACGTGTTGCATATGTAGTCTAGACGTAATTGCGATAACTTGGCTCAAATACTTGAGCCCGAATAAATGACGCCGGATCAGCCGGTTTCGGAGTGGCGGCCAAGCCTTGGTCATGGGCTATCGCGGCCACCGCCGCCGCAATCCTCAAAGATACTTCGCGAATCCGGGCCAGCGGCGGATAGATTCGGCCCTCTTCCAAATCTGTTTTCGATAGTTCACTTGCCAAAACTCTGGCTGCCGCTAGCAGCATTCCACTGGTCACGCGCCTACTCGCACTTGCTAGGATACCCAATCCTAGTCCCGGAAAAATGTAAGCGTTATTTCCCTGACTGGGAATGAACTTCTTTCCATCAATGAACACGGGCTCAAATGGGCTACCGCTGGCGAATAACGCTCTCCCATCGGTTAGGCGATAGGCATCCTCAGCGCTACGCTCCGATTTTGAAGTTGGGTTGGACAACGCAAAGACGATAGATCTCCCATTAAGCTCAGCCATTCGCTTGAGGATCGCTGGGGTGAATACCCCTCGCGTGCCAGATACGCCATGATCGCGGTTGGCCGGATCGTTTCGATAATTCCGAGTGGATCAGCAATAAAAGGATAGTCGTGGGCAAATGCACGTTTGTGTTCAGCCAGATCAGTGCGCTGCTCGACCACGAGTCCATGCGAATCAACAAACTAACAATGGTCCCGCGCTTGCTCTTCGGAAATGCCCTGTTCCTTTAGTTCACCAACAATGAGGTCGGCGTCCTAATGCAGCACGGTAGGGTGTGCCTAACGCATTAATCCGGATTTACCCGGTACAACAGACGATTAGCAGTTGACAAAAGGCGGCGAGCCTTGAGCGACCGAACAAGTACTCTGATCGAACAATGAAAAAGATCGAAGCCGTCATTCCTCCTTCGTGCGTGAATGCTGTGCGAGCGGAGTTAAGGCGTCGCGGCGTTAGTGGTGAGCTGACGTTGACCGAAGTCCGGCATGGCGATACGCATAAGCATTCGGTCACTCCTCACAACGGATCCGCTGATCAACTGAGCGAGAGAGTGAAGCTCGAACTGATCGTCGGAGAGCGACAAGCCGATAAAGCGGTGAGTGTTATTCTTCGACATGCGCTAACAGATTGCTCGGAACCCGGCGGTCATGTCACGCTGTTGGATGTCAGTGAAGTTCTGCAGATCACCCATCCAGCGTCAGGCATTAGTGGTTCCGGTGCTAGGGAAAATCCCTAGTCCGCTTCAGCGGACCGCCTATCCGGATCGGGACCGTGACTAAAGCTGTCTCGGCTTTCGCCCAATTGTGGATGCTGTGTGCGTAGGCCACAATGCGTGGTCATGAGAAGACAATATCTGGTAACCGTTCGGGCGGTCGCTTTTCAAAGCGGCACCTATGACCCGTCCACCCGAGGAGTAAACCAACCTGGAGAAATTACGCTATGAACCGGACCGCAACCGTTGTCGAACGAATCGCAAGTTCCGAGATATACAAAGACTACGAGCGCGCTTTTAGCGATGCGACACAACTTCCGCTGGCCCTCCGACCAGTAGAGGTATGGAGGTTCGGGTTGGAGAACAAGAAGTACGAGAACCCCTTCTGCGCAATGCTCGCCAAGTGCAATCGGACATGTGCCGCTTGTCTGGAGATGCAAAAGAAGATGGATGATATACCTGGAACCGGACCCAGGACAGTTACTTGTTTTGCTGGACTTTGCGATAGCGCTGTTCCCATACAGGTAGGTGAAAAGATCATCGGTTTTCTGCAGACCGGTCAAGCAGCCTTACGTAAACCTACTGCGGTACAGTTTGGGAAGATCACCAAACAACTTCTTCATTGGGGTGTAACAGTTGATTTGCACAAACTGGAAGACGCTTACTATCAGTCGCGCTGCCTTGCCCGGCAGCAATATGCGGCAATGGTGAAACTCTTGGAAACATTTGCGCAGCATTTATCGCTGCTAGCAAATCAGATCGTAGTGCAGGAGGACGAAGCAGAGTCGCCCCTCGTCCGTCGTGCGCGAGCTTACATTCTGGCTAATCAAGCCGATCCCATCGACCTAGCTAAAGTCGCCCAAGCCATGCATGTTAGCACATTTTACTTCTGTAAGATGTTTAAGAAGGCAACGGGCCTGACGTTCACGGAATATCTTAGCCGGGTGCGGGTCGAAAAAGCCAAGAATCTCCTGCTCAACCCTCATCTGAGGATCAGCGAAATCGCCTACGATGTAGGATTTCAATCGCTCACTCATTTCAATCGCGTCTTTCGGCAAGTGGTTGGCCAGTCTCCGTCGGACTATCGAGAATCGAAATCCGTGCGACACATGTTGAACTAGCCTAAGGCTAACGATGAGTCTTATGCATTTCAACCCGGGAAGCGAAGGTTTACCACTGAACAGGCTTGTTGCGACAGGTCGGACGGAGATCCCAAAACGACTCCTCCACTACCTGAACGAGAATAATGTGCGATACGAGATCCTGCATCAGCCCAAGGATTCGTCTATCCGGGAATCGCAGTCTCGAGCCGCTCGATATTATGCTAAGGTCGTTATCGTCAGAGCTGGCCCTCAGCACCTCGTCGTCGTTCTGCTGGCGAATTTTCGCATCGACCTCAAAGGATTTGCTAAGGTCGGGGAACCCGTACGTTTAGAGACCGAAGAAGAGTTCAAATGGTTGTTTCCGGACTGCGCGGTAGAAGCGATTCCACCTTTTGGTAACCTCTATGGTTTGCCGACCTTTGTCGACAACGCGTTGAGCAAAAACGATTATATCATTTTTGCCGCCGGCACGCATAGCGATCGCATCAAAATCAGCTATCTCACTTACGAAAAAATCGTGCGTCCGCGGATCGGATCATTCTCCATCAAGGTCGATTCACGTCGCTCCAAATAGTTCGACCCAGTCACGAAGGTGTCGACCGCCGCTAGCTCGCGCTGGCTCTTAGATCAGTCAATTCACGTTAAGTTAAAGTTTAGGCCCAACTGCAAATTCGGTTGAGAATTTAACATGCCAGGGAGAGTCGATTCCGATTGAATCGGTTAGTTCGTCGCAAACGAGAACAATAAGAATGCAAATATGCAAAAGACTCGAGAGAGCAACGGGATCTGGGCACTGTACTTAGGGACACTGCTTCTGGTTGTCATCGTAGCGGCGGTCGTATGGAGTGAATACAAGATGTATCGTCTTGGAACTTGGATAGTTCTCGGTACTGGCGGGTTTGTGTTCTGGTTTATCGGGTTTGCTTCGACCAGACACCACGGACCGACCAGCCCCATGGTGGATTCCAAATCTGGAGAAAGCTCCAGCGAGTTTGGTCTGCGCGAATTCTATCTCAATGGGTACTTCTTCCAGCCGGTCGAGCAGGAAACATCCAATGGCCAGAAACAATTGCGATTATTGTCAACGCCTGCGGTGAGCCCTGAGCGTGAAGCAGCTTTTATCAGATACCTGATTAACGAGGGGCTAAGTGAGAAAATGTGGCCGCAGATCAGCGGAAGGATTGAAGAAGAAGCGAACTGGGCGTTCTTTACTTGAGGGTTGCGACGACAAACCAGGAGTGAGTTCGACCAATCCGCGGTGAGTCAGTGCCCGTTACTTGCCTTAACCTTTGCCGCAAACGGAGATGGACTGACCAACATGAATACCACATCTAAAGAACAGAGTCAGCCGGTCTATGCCCTGCACATGAAACAGATTGTGGTCGCAATCGATCTTTCTCCGCATTCCGAAAAGACTGTCGCCTATGCAGTAGAGATCGCCAGAATCTTTGGGGCGACCATCTATATTGTGTATGTACACGCTCTTCCCGGATCACAGATCGAATACACAACCCAGCCGCTCCACGAATACCTTGAAGAAGAGTGCTGCGGACTTGAGCAAGAGCTAAGAAATTTATGCGAGAAGATCCGCCAGACTTATCCGAATTGCGGATTTGAATTCCGAGTAGGTAATCCAGCCGACCAAGTGTCACAACTGGCGCACACTTTGGACGCGGACCTCATCATTACGGCCAGTCACCACACGAGTTTCCTTGGCGGCCTGTTTAATCTCGGCCAAGCACCCAAAATCATGCATCGCGCAACTTGCCCGGTTTTAGTTTACCACGACCGGCACGATCGATGAAAGCCGCAGGCTGATTTGATTAGTTCAATTGGTAACAAAATGCGCTAGTCCTTGCCGGTACTATTGGCTTGGTACTTTTGCATCTATGATTTTAACTACTCGAGTTGCTTCTAAACTTTGCTCGATTAACCGTTTTCTTGTTTAGCAGGAAACTAGCGCTTCGCCGGAGACCAGCCATACAAGCGTTTTCTTCTTGCACGAACCCTTTCACTCGGCATTTTACCGTGCCATGACCGTAATGGTCGTCGCCTCGCCTTGCGCGCTAATCATCAGCACACCGGCTTCGATTTTGTCGGCTATCGGAGGTGCCGCGCGACGCGGAGTATTATTCAAAGGCGGCGTCCATCTCGAACGTACGGCGACAATCAAAGTTGTCGCATTCGATAAAACCGGTACGCTCACCGAAGGCAAGCCACGTATAACCGACATAATTTCTGCGGGCGCAGTGATCCAGCTAGCCGAAAATGTCGCACCCGAGGCTTGAGTTTTCATATCAGGCGCGCCTTAGTCGATATCGAATGAAAAAGCTGCCACAGTTAGCCGGGGCCGAGCGGCGGATTGCGATCCAGAAAATGGAGCGGCGCAACTGCCAGAGGAATGCAACCAAGCGCACGGGCGTGAATGCAGCGCCGGAGGCGCCAAAGGAAGCAAAAAAGCGGGAACCGGCTTCGATCACTCTTTCAGTCAAGGAGCCCAAAAAGGTTAAACGGACATCCAAGAAAAGTGGGATGATCTCTCTAAGGGTGGAGCGTATCACCGCCCGACTATTACGCTCGATGAAGGAATGTCCGGGGGCGAGTTTCGAGACGCATGCTGACGCGTGCAAAATGGGGCTATCGACCTTTTACCGGTGGATGGATGACGGCGAGAAAGATCCGAATTCGGTCTACGGCAGATTCCGCCAGGAGATGCTGCAGGCGATGGCTGAAGGAGAGAAAGTGCTGCATAACTTGGCGGCCAAGTCCACGCCGATCCATGTACTGACGCGGAGGTTTCCCAATCACTACCCGAGCGAGCGCCAACTGATGGAACTCTCAGCACCCGGTGGGTTGCCTTTGATACCGCCGAGCGAAAACAGTTTTTCGGTATGCATCGATCTTTACCCGCAGGACCAGACAGGCGACGAAAAGCCGCTCGACGAAGTGTTTCGGCTCGTTAAACCCGATGGCAGCGTGGATATATGGCAGCCGCCGAAGCCTAACGGCGAGATGCCGCCGCACAGTTAGATCGCGTTCCGACGGACAATCCGTTTGGATTGCCTAGCGCTGACCAGCGGACAGGACAGCTGCCGGACGCTTGACGCATACATTGGTGCGTTAGCCTTGCATAATAGAGCCGCTGTTATGCACGCGGCCTTGGTTGTCTTGGCACGCGCTGCCGACTCAAGATCTGCTGGATTCGCAAGCCATGCTCCAGTGACGGGACGGTGCGTCCGTTGAGCCAGTCCGAAACGCTTGAAGGCTCGATGCCAAGCTCCACAGCCAGATCGCGGCTGCGGCCACGTTTGGCGTCGCAGTAGGCTCGCAATCGGTCGAGCAATTCTGTGGTCAACGGTTGTTCAATATCGTCGCCGGTCATGCATCAAGTTTAATGCGGCAATACCGTAAACTCAAGCTTGATAATAATGCGGTACTACCGTATTATTCAGCATGACTATAGAGAACGAATCAACCAACAACGACAACCCCAAGAAACCTGCCAAGCCACGGCTGAAGCGGTATTTCCGCTGCCAGATCGAGTTGGGGCCGTATCTGGGCACCGAGAGGAAGCGGTACGTCTTTTGGAGCGCGAATCTGCCAGAGCTTCGATATCTGACCGTGGTGCAGCTGGTGCGCGATCCCAAGCGTTTAGGCGAAGAGAAACGCAACCCGGTCCTGTACCGGCAACTGATTGACATCGACGCGATCGGCGACCCGATGGACGTGGATAAGCTGGCCTTGATTTCGGGCGGGAATGCTCTGTATCGCATCATCGAGCCGCAACTGCGCAAGGTGAGCCGACCGATAGCGAGTGTTTCTGGTGACCATGAGAACGGGGCCAATAAGAACGCGTACTGGCATCCGTTCGAGATCGAGGCCGGGCACGGCACCGAGCAGTTAGCGCTTTGGCGCGAGGAAGTGCTCAGCGTATTGGCGAACAAATACCAAGTCCGCGATTGGGCACCGATGATCAATGAGTTGAGGAAGCTGTATGGAGATAGATACGGCCAGGAAACTTTCACGCCCATGCCGGGTGCCAACCATGCATCAAGTTAGATGCACTTTTAACACATGTTGTGAAGTAGTGCTAAAGCTGCGGCTCGCGCTGCCGTCATGCTCTAAGCACTCTACCACTTTTTGCCGGGCATCGGAAAACTCTTAGCGGGAGTTTTTTGTCTTCGCTAAGCTCTGATGAAAATGAAGGAGTAGTTCGTGAACGCTTCACCCGCAAGGGTTCGCAGCTTGCGAGCCATCCCTGTGAATGTGCCGTTGGTACGTCCGCGTCCGACAGCCGGCGGCGTGGCGCCGCGAACAGGCCGCTAATGCGCCTGCCCGGGACCGGAAGAAGACGGAAGAGCAAGAGCGTCTAATGTCAGTCTTAAACCGTTTGAGGTGATGAACAACCAGGACTTCACCGAGCACGACCCGGTAAACATGACCGAGCTGGCGACGGCCATGCGGTACTCCCGCCAGACCGTTTACCGCTGGATAGCGGCAGGGTACGTACCGGAATTCGGGCACCGAACAAGCATAGCGCATTGCAAAGCATGGCTGCGCAACGTCTATCAGCCTGTGGTGATGGCGCAAAAACGGGCGAGAAAGCTCCGCAAACGGATCCGCCTCGGGAAGTTCTTGCACGTCAATCTTAGCAAGTCCGGCGCGTCCCTCTTTGTCGGCCGGCGCGGCGCCACCGTCAAAACGTTGGAAGCCGCGGGACAACGGCGACGGTCGGAATACCTGGAAGCGGCGTGAGCTACAAACTCGCCTGGGCAAAACGCAAGGCGCCGCCCGGGCCCGTCATTCGGCGTATTGACTCACAACAAGCCTAGCTACGGTTATCTATTTCTTTGCGCCTAAGCTCTTGCATCGCGTCGGTAATTGCTAAGCCATCTTTCAATTGTCAGATCTGTGCCGGGCGTCGCCTGATTCAAGTCCTCGATTTTGAACGACTCCAGCGGGATGAGGGCATGCAACTGGTCGAGTTTCTCGCTGTCCAATAACTCTTTGGAGAGCATGATCTCGCGGATTTTCTCTTCAATGTTCATGGCTCAATCCTGTCCGAACCTCGAGTGATCCGGTAGACTACGCGGAAAGTACAGTCCATCAGCAAGAGAATTTTCCTGAAGTTCAGCCTAGCCCGCCGAGAGAGAAGACCCTCGGCGATTTTTTTGGGGCGATCTTCGCTCCGGCCTCACAATTCCCCTCGAATTCCTTTATTCGCGAGATCAAATAGAAGCAATAAACCATCCTCGACCAATTCTTCGGTTCTTATGGTGTTTTCGTCTAACGTTTGCCAAACAGCTTCTGCATCTTTCGTGCAGTAAGGTTTAAACGTCAATTGGTCTACATTGTCGGGCTGTTTTACATAATCCGCCCACATTCCGGTTGGCTTTAGCGCGACCCTTCTCCAGCAGCGCGCGTTGATGATCGAATTCACGGCCATTTGCTGAATGTTAAATTGAAGCAGGGCGGCGCGAGCGCTGTCTAGTTTCGTCGTATCCAACATGAACGAAGGTCCTGTGACTGTAATGTAGGTGCTCCAGTTTCCGTAATCGGACTTATCGTGGGCAACGTTGAATCCTGTCTCGCCGTGCGCCGCAAGGATGCCTTTGGTGATTTCCTCAATTCGATTCCATTCCCGCCACACTGCAGTAATTCCTTCCTGTGACCATGCCCATTGCTTGTATTTCTCTTGGGCGCCAGCTGTTTCTAGATACGCTCGAATGTGACGTCCCACAGGCGAGCTGATCTGCTTGGTTCGCTCTCCGGCATCAATAGAGCGCTTAAGATCACTAACAACTCGTCGGATTCCTAATTGGGATCGCGTCGCGCCTCTACTGGCTAGGATTGGCGAAAACTGGGAGACTTCATCATGAGTAACGGCGTGCCAAATCGGTAGAATTAGAGACTGATCGGCCGGTTCCAAGTCGAAAAGTCCATCCAATTCGGACCTCGGCCATTTCTTTTCGAAAAAGTGCTTACTCAGAACGACGATACCGTATTGGCATTGCCTTAAACCCTTGGAAATTTGACCGAGAAGACCAGGACCGACTAACAAGGAATATTCGTCGTACCAGACCTCGAACTCTTCGCGAAGCGCTTCCGCGAGCGGACGCACAAAGTCGTCCTTATCCTCCGACGCGTGGCTTAGGAAAAGTCTGATCTTTCCGTTACTCATTCGCAAACATTAGCCGTTTCATCGATGACCCATCCAATCGGCGCCATGTGCCGGATCGTAAAACTGTGGGCGACCGTCGCAGCCCGATCGCCAATGCCACGGTACTCGCAGAAGCTCTTCCAACTTCTCTCGGAACTCGCCGTTGCGACCGGCTTGAAGCTCTCGCACCCAGCTGGCGAGCGTTGGTTCAGGTATGTCCGAGTTCATAAGGGCGACGCTCAATGACCCACCGCAATCAATCCAAGCGCGGATTGCCTCGAACGCAGCAGCCTCGGTGTTCGAGAGTGGCTGGTTTTGGAAACGCCACCGTTTCCGGCGCTCGTTGGATTGACGCAACTTTTCTAGCCAACTTCGACGGATCGGGGGCGCAGGCATCGAAACGGGATTATACCGTCGAAAAGAAGAGGGCGCGAGCTGGCCGAGAAAGCCCTGTGGTGTTCGTATACGTCGATTCTGGCGCGGTTGTAGGTTTGGACGGTCAAAATCTACCTGCAGGAGTTCCCAAAATTGTCCGTGGAATGTCCGTAATTGAAGCGCGAAACAGACGATTTCACCTCGTGAGAAGCCGTGTAGGTGTCCTTGATTGGGGATTGGTGAACGGAGCGCGCCGTCCGGGTAGGCTAAAGGTTCCGATTAGGTCGATTTTGAATCGGAACACGTGCTACGGAACACAGAAGACGTAGTACCGCGAAGCCTTCACTGGCGTGGTGAAATACCTGCAAAGGAACGCAAAAGAAATCCGATCCTTTGGTTCCTTTGCCAACCTGAGGTTACGCCTTTCGCTGGGCCAGGGTTCCGATCTTGGCGGCTTGGCGTGAGATTTCTCTCTGTCGCTTTGTGCTCTCCGCGATCTCTCTGCTAAAAGGTCCCTGTTTTGCGGTCTCTGCGTTAATTTTTAGCGCCGGCGGCGATCAAACGAACGGTCTGGACGATTTTCCGTCTTTGGGCGCGCCTCGTTGACGGTCAAATTACGGCCGTCTACCTCATGGCCTTCCAGAGCGGTAATGGCCGCTTGGCCTTCGTGGCGATTTCCCATGGTGACAAACGCAAACCCGCGGGATTGACCACTCATACGATCGGTCACCAGATGAACATCCGTGACGGTGCCATGGGGCGAGAACAGCTCGCGCAATTCGGCTTCGCCAGTGGAGAAAGAAAGATTACCAACGTACAATTTCATAAGTGTTACGACGTTAGTCACAGAGCCGTTCCCGAGTACCGGGTTTCAAATCACCACTGAGGAGGCCCCACCTGACGATCCACCGCGCAATCAACTAGAACAATCGACGGCTTAGAATCGCTCGGAGATCGGAGAATAGCAAATAGCAGATAGCAAATAAACGATTTCTGCGCTGACCCCCGCCGGTTCTGAGCCTTCTTCGATATATAGGACACATGGGGCAGATGGCGCACATGGGACAGATGAGTGTGCTCGTTTAGCGCGGCGGCGTGGTGACCTCACCTGTTGTCTGATTTCAAAGCATCAAAGACCACCGGTTCAATTTGCTGAAAGAACGCTTGATCCGATTGATCGAGCCTTTGTGCGAAGGCGGCAGCTGTCGGGGTATCTATGCCGGGAGCTTGACCAAAAAACGTTTGTGAGTGCACGATTTTTCCGGCGACGTACTGCCGGTTTATTAGTGGCTTGCCTTCGGAATCGTACGCTTTGATCAATCCGTCCATTTGATTTTCCCGAAAATGGCCGGTTAGCTGCAATTTGCCGGCAGCGCCCCGATTGGCCATGGATCCATACCAGGTTTGAAACGGCCCTTCTTTGATCCCTTGCCGGTAGTGGATTTGCACGAGTTTAAGACCGGTGGATTCGTAGTAGTTCCAGATGCCGGTTGGCACCGAACCATTTGCGTGTCCGCTTGCCCGGAGCACATGCCGATCGTCATAAATCTTGCATTCACCTTCGGGTGACCGTTCGACTTGATGTCCTGCACCAAAGGCCGGATATCCGGATAAAAGAGCGAGAAGCAGAGATAGCAACCAGAAGTTCGGGCAAACACGTTCTTTCATCGGGTTGGCTCTAGCAGATCAACCGAGGCGTGGCGAGGAAGGAGATGGCGGTTGGCGGTTGGCGTTCCCGAGTTTTCGGATCGACGAGCAAGCTGGTTCGGGCATATGCTGACAGTCGCCGCGACCATTGATTTCGGTTTCTCGTTCTCCACGGCGGCAGACACGGAGGTAACTGGTCCAAAGAACAATATCTCCGATGAGCAAAGGCCCGAAAAACACCTCTACCTTTACGGCGCTCCGAAACCCGGTCTATCGAACTCTTTGGCTAGCTAGCATCCTCTCCGGGACCTGCGTTGCCGCTCACGATTGCGCCGCAACGTGGGTGATGTACAAACTGAATCCTTCCCCGCTTTTTTTATCCTTGATGTCGACGGTGGCGTCCCTGCCGTTTTTTCTCTTCACCTTGCCCGCCGGTGCTTTGGCCGACATCGTCGATCGCCGGAAATTTCTATGCGTCATGAATCTTTGGCTGGCGATTGCCGCCGGTATGCTCGCGGTCCTCGGTTCGCTTCACCTGCTAAATCCTTATCTTATTCTGGCCTGCATTTTCCTGATTGGAATCGGCTTCGCCTTCAACGCCCCGGCTTGGACATCGGTGGTGCCGGAAGTGGTCTCAGATGAGGAGCTTCCTTCGGCGGCAACGTTGAGCGGTCTGCAACTCAACGTTTCCGGGATTATTGGACCGGCTCTGGGCGGATTACTGCTCCCTTTGGTTGGTGCGAACTGGTTGTTTACGATCAACGCGATCTGTTTCTTCGTCGTAATTGCAGCGATCCTGCAATGGAAACGCCGGGAAAAAGCAGACAAACTTCCATTAGAGAGTTTCTTTGAATCGTTTTTTACTGCGATCCGATACGTTCGCTATGCCCCCGGTATCCAGGTGGTCTTAGCCCGGAATGTTCTGTTCGCTTTTTTCATCTCTCTGATACCAGCGTTGATTCCGGTGGTTGGTTTGCGCGAACTGAAACTTACCGCCGCCGGTTGCGGAATTCTGTTTAGTTCGATGGGTGCAGGTTCGGTACTGGGAGCGGTTTTTGTGGTGCCTTGGGTTCGGAAACGTTTCTCGCCGAACACCCTCACGGTTTTAGCCAATCTGGTTATCGCGGTGGTTTACGTACTCATGGCCTTGGTCCGCGACCAAAACATTTTCATGATAGTGGCTGCTCTCGCCGGCGTTGGCTGGACGTTATCCGCATCCGAGCTCTGGGTGGCTGGACAGCGCGCGATGCCACCCTGGGCGCGCGGACGCATGAATGCGACCGTCATCATGGTTTCTCAAGGAGCGATGGCGCTGGGTGGCATCATCTGGGGAGCAGCCGCGACCACGGTCGGAATCAATCCCACATTGGTGGGCGGAGCCGCTCTTCTGGTGGTCAGTTTGATTCTGGCGATACCGTTATCGATCAATTTCACCGGGACACTCGATTTCGAGCCGGCGCCAGTGACCAGCTTCTCTCATAAATTGATCTACCTACCTCAAGCGAAAGATGGGCCGGTGGCGGTGATGTATGAGTTCAATGTCGATTCAGCGCGGGCGCCGGCGTTCATGGAGGTAATGAAGCACGTGCGGATGATTCATTTGCGCAATGGGGCTTTCACTTGGCGGTTGCACGAAGATCTCACTCGTCACAACACCTTTCGGATCGAGATGCTGGTTCCCTCCTGGACCCAGCACACACTGCAACGGGAGCGGATGACCAAAGCTGAGAAGGCAATCATCGATCAGGCAAACGCGTTTCATTTGGGTGGCGGTCCAACCGAGGAACGAATCTTTCTTTGCGTCAACAAGGAACTGAGCAGCCACCGTCGAACGATGAGCAGTCACCCATCAACGACACCGTTCAGTCCTCTCAATCTTGGTACCCAAGAAGTAACGGCGCCAAGCGCCGAATGACAAACGGCGCGTTGGCGTTGTTTTCGGTAGCGGCGACTAGCCTGTCCGACAGAGTCTTGATGTTTAGGGGTTCGCACTGCTTTTTCAGGACGACGTCGGATCCAGCCGAAGCCAGACGTATGCCCGTCGGGGAATGCTTAGCCGAAAGGAATGAGCTGAGCCCGACCATTCAGTGCAGTCGCCATCGCGCAGTTTGCGAAAACAACGCCGAACCGTCAGCACGCTAACGAACCGACGCGCAACTTATCGTCTGTCATTCGGCGTTTCGCGCCGTGACGCTAACCTCATCGGTCATGATCAGCCCTTCTTTGCACATTGGATCGCGTTGTGCTCAATCTTCTTCTTGCTCAATTTTTTTCTTTTAACACTCGGCGCGTTTTTTGCCGGTTTTGTGGATGCAACCGTCGGAGGCGGTGGATTGGTGCAGTTGCCTGCATTGTTTGCCATTCTGCCGGCGCAATCGCCACCACAGTTATTAGGCACTAACAAGCTGGCAGCGATTACTGGCACAATAAACGCCAGCATTGCGTTCGGCCGGCGGGTAACGCTGCCCGTCCGTTTCATGATTCTTACCTGTCTGACCGCCGGCATCGGCTCGCTGATCGGCGCGCAGGTCACCCGATTCATTTCACCGGAGCTCTTCAAACTAGGTCTACCGGTACTTTTGATTGGACTCTTGATTTACACGCTCAAGCACAAAAGATTAGGCGAGCTGTCCGCGGTGGCGCCTTTTGGACCAAAAGCATTCGTTCAAAGCTGTTTGATCGGTGCGGGCATCGGATTTTACGACGGATTCATCGGACCAGGAACCGGAACGTTTTTGATCTTTCTGTTTATTCGAGTGTTCCGGTTCGATTTCCTGCACGCATCGGCGGCCGCTAAGTTGGTAAATGTAAGTACGAACCTCGGCGCGATCCTCTTATTCGGATTTACCGGAAATATATTATGGCCGGTAGCAGTTCCGATGGCGATCACCAACGCTGCCGGCGGCATAATCGGGGCCCGATACGCGCTCTGGAAAGGGAACACCTATGTTCGCCGTTTCTTCGTGGTCGTTGTCTGTATTTTGCTCGCGAAAACGGCATGGGATGGATGGAGTGAGGTGATGAAGATAGCCAATAGCCGATAGCCCGCCCTTCGGGAATAGCCAATAGCCAATAGCCGAGTGATGGCTTGTAAAGACCGGTGAGGCGCGACTGGCGTTGTCGGCGCTAACGGCTGCCCGGCGATCGCTGTGCGTCCCTACCGTTTGCCGCGAAAGAAGTTTTGCAGGATTTGGCGGCATTCGGATTCCCGGATACCGGTGGTAATCAAACAGGTATGGTTTAAGGGCGGCATCTGCAAGAGATTGATCATGCTGCCGGCAGCGCCGGTCTTGGGATCAGCACAACCAAAGATCACGCGTCGAATTCTAGAGTGAACGATAGCGCCGGCGCACATCGGGCAGGGCTCTTTCGTCACATAAAGATCGCATTCGTTGAGACGCCAGTCGCCCAGGGCACTCTCCGCTTGGGTAATGGCGAGCATCTCCGCATGGGCGGTGGCGTCTTTCAAGGTCTCAACCTGATTCCAGGCACGCGCGATTATTCCCGTTTGATAAACAATGACCGCCCCGACGGGCACTTCTTCCTGCGCCTCGGCCTTTCGAGCCTGGCGTAAAGCTTCCCCCATGAAGTAATCGTCACTCGCAAAATCCAACATTTCAGCCAAGCTTACCGGGTGTTAACGGAGGCAAGAACACGGAATAACCCTATCATCGTAAACCCCTCGGTTTTGGCCTGTAATTTTGGCAAACTGGGAGAGGATTGCACTCGAATCGAAAAGGCGGGGGCCGATTGGCTACATCTCGATATCATGGATGGTCATTTTGTTGATAACATATCGTTTGGGCCCCCAATCGTTGAGACCATCTCAAGATTCGCGACCAGACCGCTGGATACTCATCTTATGATTTCGCGGCCAGACCATTATTACAAACGATTTACACCGTTCGTACATAACGTGACGATGCACGTTGAGACGGAAGTGGATATCGCCGGAACGTTGCGCGCGATTCGCGGTGAAGGCTGCACGGCTGGCCTGGCGATTAGCCCCCCTACCCCGTTCGAAAAAGTGCTACCGTTTCTTGATCAAATCGATCTTCTTTTAGTAATGACCGTTCACCCAGGATTTGGAGGCCAGACTTTCATGCCAGAAACGATGGAAAAGGTCCGCCAGGCTCGTCAGCTAAGAGAGGAGCGAAATCTCAAATTTCACATTGAGGTCGATGGAGGAATCAATCGAACGACAGCACAAACCGCTCGGGAAGCGGGCGCGAACGTTTTCGTGGCCGGCACCTCGATTTTTCACGCAATCGACCCGGCGAAGACAATGGCCGAGCTTCGTGGGGCTTAAACAGGAGATATCGGCACGCGACGACGCGAAGGGTAAACGGAATAAAATCTCACGCCAAGACGCAAAGGCGCAAAGAAAGGAAGAGAAGAGCATTGAGTATTAGGGCCGTCCTTGAACTGGGCCGCCAAACGACTGATGCATCGCCCCGGTTGGTATAGTTTCCAAAAATGGGTGGATTGTATCCCATTCTCCCCTCTCGTCCTTTGCGCCTTGGCGTGAGATTTTCTGAGTTTACACTTTGCGCCCGGCCGCGTCCCCACCCGAAACACTTCGTGTAACGATGTGGGCGGGGCTAGGCGAAGCGTTGCGGACAGGTCTCGGCGCGAGAAAAAAACGCCCGCCCACGGGGCACTAGCTTAATTTGATATGAAAAATCCAGGTCTTCGCTCGCTGTTGATAACGCTGTTCCTGCTTGTCGTCAGTCAGCCGACGACCTGGGCGTATCAGCCATATGGATCTACGGGTGAAGTCGTACTGACGGAAAGGGCGTTCCGCCACATCATGGAACGGCATTGGCCCGATAGCACAGCAGCCGGAGCCGGCAAATTTCAATCCGGTATTACGGAAGATGGTTTACGCGCTTTGATCAACCAGGCGGTACAGAGCGGCCATAGCCGGGTGAACACGAATGGGCGTCCCGGCGTGATCTACGAATATGATTTCCAGCGCCAGATAGGCACTAACATTGACGGTCAGCCAGCGACGCGGCTTCGGGTGATCGTGAACAAACGAAACCAGGTCGTGACAGCTTTTCCATTCTAAGGTCATGAAACTCGACTTCCGATTAACAGAGCCAACCACCGATACCGAGAGCTGGGCGCAGGCGGATGAGGAAGATTTCCGTTACCGGGTCGCTCTGGGCGATCTGATTTTACAAATCGGATCAAAGAATTTCGGGACCGACTGGGGCTGGATTCCCCTCATCGACCTGGTGGCGGGTTTGCGGGGTATTGCCAATGAGCTTCAGCATTCTGGCCGGGCGGAGACGTTTGAATTCACCGAATCAGAATCGTGGCTGCGGTTTAGCAGACAGGGTGACCAGGTCATTGTCACCGCCAGTTATACGCCGGGCGAGGCCCGAGTTGAATATTCGCGGTTTATCCAGGCGATCGAGGAACTGAGTAAACAGCTTCGAGCGGAGCTGCTCCAGCGCAATTCCGCGCTTTCGGAGAACACGGCATTTCAGCGGCTGCTGCCGGAAAAGGACCTGTCGGCTTGACGGCGTTTGGCGTTTGGCGCGAAAATCTCACGCAAAGACGCAAAGGCGCAAAGAAAGGAAGAGAAGAGCATCGAGTATTGGGGCCGTCCTCGAACTGGGGCACCAAACGACGAATGCATCGCCCCGGTTGGTATAGCCTCCAAAAATGTGTGGATTGTATCCCTTCTCTCCTCTAGTCCTTTGCGCCTTTGCGTCTTGGCGTGAGACTTTATTCCGTTTCCGTTTGGCGTCTTGGCGTGCGGGAAAGCACCACTCAACTAACCAAATATTCCGGGTTGAGCCCGGTCAGCTCTTTGCGCACGAACAGGCCATCTTTACGGACGAGTTGATCATCAAAATAGATTTCGCCGCCGCCGTATTCGGGACGCTGAATCGCAACGAGGTCCCAGTGGACTTGACTTCGGTTGCCGTTGTCGGCTTTCTCGTACGCCTGGCCTGGCGTAAAATGAAAGGAACCGGCGATCTTCTCGTCAAAAAGAATGTCCCGCATCGGTTGCAGAATGTACGGGTTGAACCCGAGCGCGAACTCACCGATGTAGCGGGCTCCCTCATCCGTATCAAGGATCTCGTTGATCCTTTTGGAGTTGTTGCCAGATGCTTCAACCACTTTCCCATTTTTAAAAGTTAACCGTACCGAATCGAACGCCGTACCTTGATAAACGGTGGGAGCGTTATATTGAACGTGGCCTTCGACGGAATCCTTCACTGGGCAGGTAAAAACCTCGCCGTCCGGGATGTTGTGCTCACCACTACAAGCAATGGTCGGAATATCGCGAATACTGAAACGCAGGTCAGTGCCCGGACCAGTGATACGCACGCGGTCGGTATGATCCATCAAATCCTTTAATGGATTCATGGCCTTCTCCATCCTGGAGTAGTCGAGGGTGCAAACCCGGAAGAAGAAATCTTCGAATGCCTCGGTACTCATGCTGGCCATCTGGGCCATGGCGGGGGTCGGCCAGCGGAGCACCACCCACTTGGTCTGATTCACCCGCTGCTCCAATACCGCCTGCATGAACTTCAAGGCGAGCTGCATCCGGTCAGAAGGAACATCTGATTGTTCGGTGACGTTATGACTTCCACGCAAAGCGATGTACGCATCCACCGCTGTCATTCTGGCCAACTCATAATCCGCGATCATTCGATATTGATCTTCTTCGGCGCCACGCAGCAATTCGCGGTTAACGACGTTGCTCTGAAGATTGACCAAGGGAATGGCCCCTTTGGCGCGAGCTCTTCGAATCAGCGATACGATCATCTCGTGGGGGATATCAAAACAGTCGATAAGCACCTTCTCTCCTTTTTGGAGTTGGGTGGAAAAATCAATCAATACCTCCGCAAGACGGTCGAAACGAGGATCCAGCATGATATTATTGCTATAGACTTACTTTCGTAAGCTGCTACTGCAAATTTCAACGCATGCTGAAGATATTGCCAGAATCCGCGGCAGCGAGCCTGCGGGCAAAATATGCGCCGGAACAAATCGTTTTCACCAATGGTTGTTTTGATATTCTCCATGTCGGTCACGTGCGCTATCTGCAGGCGGCCAAGGAATTGGGCGGCCGGTTGGTGATTGGGCTTAATAGTGATCAGTCGGTGCGGGAGCTTAAGGGCGCCGGAAGACCGATTAACAATGAAGCTGATCGTGCCGAGATCCTAGCGGCGCTGGCCGCGGTCGACCACGTCATCATTTTCAATGAGCCCCGCGTCACCGCACTGGTAAAAGAGTTGCGGCCGCACGTCTACACCAAGGGCGGAGATTACACGATCGATTCATTGAATCCGGAAGAAGTCGCCTCACTACGCGAGGTCGGTGCACAGATAAGACTTCTTCCTTTAGTGCCGGGCAAGTCGACGAAGGCGCTGCTTCGCGCTATCCAAGAAAAATGAAGAAGCGACTCAAGCTCGGAGTGCTCGGATCTGGCAAAGGCTCCAACTTTCGTGCCGTCGTCGAACAAATTAACGATGGTAAGCTCGATGCCGAGGTGCGAATCGTTATCTCGGACGTATCCGACGCTGGCATCCTTTCCTACGCTCGCGACTATCAGATTCCAGCGCTATACGTGCATCCCGGGAAGTATCGAACGAAGTTAGAGGAAGAAGTGGAGCATGATATTGTCCGGTTATTACAGGAAGCGAACGTCGAACTGGTGGTGCTGGCCGGCTTCATGCGAGTGGTTAAACGGCCGTTACTTGAGGGCTTTCCTCGCGCGATAATCAATATTCACCCGTCGTTGCTGCCCGATTTTCCCGGGCTGGAAGCTTGGAAACAGGCGCTGGCGGCGGGGGTACCAGTCACTGGCTGTACCGTGCACTACGTCGAAGCCGGGGTTGATACCGGCGAGATCATTGATCAGCGAACCGTGCCGATTTTGCCGGGAGACACACCAGAATCACTGCATGCTCGAATTCAGGAGGCGGAACACGAGCTTTTACCTGCGGTGATTCAAAACCTCGCCACCGGTTTAGGCCGGTGAGTGGTGGTCGGTGAGTGGTGGTTGGTGAGAGGTGAGAGGCGGGCCGGTGGCGTTTGGCGTCATCTTCGGTCGCGGCGACTAAGCCTGTCCGACATAGTCTGCTCGTTACAGAGATCGCCTTGCTCATCAGGACGACGTCGGATCCAACCGGAAGCCGAACGCGTGGCGAAGGAAAGGCGTTGAACGAGAGGAATCCGGCGGGCCCGGGCATTGAGTGCAGTCGCCATGGCTCGGTTCGCGAATTCCGGCTACATGCGGGAGGGTTCGAGGAACTGCAAACCGCCGAACGCAAAACGCGGCCGCACGATGGCGACTGCAGTTTGTGGTAGCGCCACACGAGCGGCTTCGGATGAGTTCTCCGGTTTCGTGAAGATTAATTCTGTAGCAGGACAGTCGCCGCTACCGGAAGGCAACCCTGTTTGTCAGACTATGCCGGATCAGGCAGCTGCCTGACGGCTACCGAAGACGATGGGCCGGAACTAGTCGACGCTCCGACGGCTCGAGCAGGGAACAGTCCGCTCTGACCTTGCATTTTTGCAAACGCTACCTCACCTTGAGGCCGCACATGAAGAAAATCGAGGCGATCATCAAGCCCTTTAAGATGGAGGACGTCAAACAAGCCCTTACGGAGATTGGGATTGAGGGGATGACCGTCAGTGAGGTGAAGGGATTTGGCCGCCAAAAAGGCCATACGGAAATTTATCGCGGCAGTGAATATACCGTCGATTTCCTACCTAAAGTGAAATTTGAAATTGTGGTGCCCGACGACCGGGTCCAGCGAGCAGTAGAGGCAATCGTTCAAACTGCTAGAACTGGGAAGATCGGAGACGGGAAAGTGTTTGTGATTTCTATCGACGAAGCCATTCGGATACGAACCGACGAACGAGGAGAAGCGGCGATCTAGCGACTCAACTTTTCCGATGCTGGATCCCGAGAGCGTGCTTCCTGACCTGCAAGCGTCTGTCATATGTGAGGATGTCCGCCAAGAAGTCAACGGCATGCAGACGCTGGTTGGAATAATCAACCTGATCCCAGCTCGGATGTTGCCGGTCGCTTTGCTCAAGCTTTGTGTCTGGACCCGGTGGTGCAGCGGGGTCGGGCGTTTCCGTCAAAATGCTCGGATCTTAGGTGTCGACGATCAACATGTGTTGGCGGAGTCACAGATCGATTTTGAATTAAAGGAACTGGAAGGACACGTGACTAACGTCAATCTATTCACTGGGGTGCAATTCCAACAATATGGATTGCATCACGTAGAAATTATGTTGGATCAGGAACTTCGACTACGCTATCCGCTTCCCGTCATTCAAGTTTCGTAGGCTGGCACTTCCCGAGCTTCCGGTTTATAAAACAGGTAGAATAGTTTCGGACTAAATTCCGTTTAATCGCAGGTAAGATTGCAAACATTCGAATCCTCCCATGAGCAGCCACATTGAATCTCATCTCGTCGAGAATCGAGTTTTCAAGCCTTCCAAGTCTTTTGCGAAGCGCGCCCTGATTTCCGATTTTGACGAATACGAAGAGCTTTATCGCAAATCCATCAAGAACCCGGAAAAGTTTTGGGGCCAGCAGGCCGAGGAACTGCTGGTCTGGCACAAAAAGTGGGACGAGGTCCTGAAGTGGAATGTGCCTTTTGCGGAATGGTTCGTCGGAGGTAAGTTGAATGTTTCGGAAAATTGCCTGGATCGGCACTTGGAAGGACCCCGGCGCAATAAGGCAGCTATCATCTGGGAAGGTGAACCAGGCGAGAAGCGGACCCTGACCTACAAGCAACTTCACCGGGAAGTATGCAAGTTTGCCAACGTTCTCCGGGCAAGCCAAATCGAAAAGGGCGACCGGATACTCATTTATATGCCGATGTGCCCGGAGACGGCGGTTGCCATGCTTGCGTGCGCCCGAATCGGTGCGATCCACTCCGTTGTTTTTGGAGGTTTTAGCTCCGCCGCGATCAAGGACCGAATCAACGACAGCCAGGCGAAAATGGTAATTACGGCGGATGGCGGTTACCGGCGTGGCAGTGTGATTGCTCTCAAAAAGAACGTCGATGAAGCGTTGAGCAATAACGAGCTAGTGGAAAAAGTGATCGTATTTCGGCGGGCCAACAATGAAATCTCCATGAAGGAAGGGCGCGATTTCTGGTGGCATCAGGAAATGGAGAATGTGGAGTCACATTGTGAACCAGAATATGTCGATTCTGAACACCCGCTGTATATTCTGTACACCAGCGGCTCGACCGGTAAGCCGAAGGGAATTCTCCACACCAGCGCCGGTTACCTTCTCGGTGCGACGATCACCACCAAATACGTTTTCGACCTAAAGGAGGAAGATATTTATTGGTGCAGCGCAGACGTCGGTTGGGTCACCGGCCACAGCTACGTCGTGTACGGACCGCTCAGCAACGGGGCGACGGTTGTGATGTACGAAGGAGCTCCAAATTGGCCGGAACCGGATCGTTTTTGGAAGTTGATCGAAGATCACGGAGTCACCGTTTTTTACACGGCGCCGACTGCGATTCGAGCGTTTATCCGAGCCGGAGACGAATATCCGAATCGGCACGACCTTACTTCGCTACGACTGCTCGGAACGGTCGGCGAGCCGATCAATCCAGAAGCGTGGATGTGGTATCACACCGTGATTGGCGGCGGCCGTTGCCCGATCGTGGATACCTGGTGGCAAACGGAGACCGGCGCCATCATGATCACTCCACTACCCGGCGCCATATCGTGCAAACCAGGCAGCGCGACGCTTCCGTTTTTCGGAATCGACGCGGCTGTTGTCGACGAAAATGGAAAAGAAGTAGCAGCCAACCGCGGAGGGAAACTGGTTATTCGGAAACCCTGGCCTTCCATGCTGAGAACAATTTGGGGTGACAAAGAGCGTTACAAACAAACGTACTGGAGCGAGTACGAAGGGATGTATTTTACCGGCGATGGAGCGCGACGGGACAAAGATGGGTATTTCTGGATTGTCGGCCGAATCGATGACGTTTTGAATGTCGCCGGGCACCGCCTCGGAACCTCAGAGATCGAGAGTGCGCTGGTCAGTCACACCTCCGTTGCTGAGGCCGCGGTTGTGGGACGTCCGGACGAAATTAAAGGTCAAGCGCTGGTCTGTTTCGTCACGCTGAAGCAGGGAGAATCGGCATCGCCGGAACTGCGGGACAAGCTTCGGCAACACGTCGGAACGATTATCGGTTCGATCGCCAAACCGGATGATATTCGTTTTGCCGAGGCATTACCGAAGACCCGAAGCGGAAAGATTATGAGACGGCTGCTGAAAGAAGTGGCCGCGGGCGGCCAGGTGACGGGCGACACAACGACGCTGGAAGATCTAAACGTCTTGGCCACTTTAAGGAATTCAGAGGGCAAAGAAGAGTAGGAGAGAATGCGGAATGCGGAATGCGGATTGTTGAGGACTTCGGAATTCGCATTTTTCGGCGCGTGCTAACGCATTTCGGTCCGAAACGGACGCGCAAGAGCGCATCCCTGCCCCCTACAGTTTCGGCTTCGCTCGATGCCACTCGGTACTTTGCTCGTAGGCGTGGGCAACGCGTAAGATCGTGCCTTCGGCGAGGGGTTTTCCCAGGATCTGCAGGCCGACCGGAAGTTGCTTCCCCTCGGACGTGGCGAAACCGCACGGAATGCTGACCCCACAGATTCCGGCCATGTTCGCAGCCAGGGTAAAGATATCAGCCAAATACATGCTGAGCGGATCGGCCGTGCGCTCCCCGAGTTTGAATGCTGGAGTTGGTGAAGTCGGACAGACGATTGCGTCGACCTGGGCAAAAGCATCGCTGAAATCGCGACGGATCAAGGTCCTTACTTTCTGCGCCTTCAGGTAAAAGGCGTCATAGTACCCAGAGCTGAGCGCATACGTTCCGAGGATGATTCGGCGTTTCACTTCCGCCCCAAAACCTTCCTCTCGAGTTTTGCCATAATGCTCGAGTAAGCCGTTGATTTCGCTCGCACGAAATCCGTAACGCACTCCATCGAATCGCGCTAAGTTGGCCGACGCCTCAGCCGGAGCGATGAGATAGTAGGTGCTCAGCGCGTGTTGGGTATGAGGCAATGAAATATCGACCACTTTTGCGCCGAGTTTTTCTAGGTGATGCACCGCCTCGCGAACCCGCTGTTCGACCTGAGTGTCGAGGCCTTCAATGAAATATTCCTTCGGCAATCCGAGCCGCATCCCTTTGACTCCCTTCCCTAATTCCGCGGTATGATCCGCGGCGGGTTCGTCAAGGCAAGTTGAATCGGCCGGATCAGCTCCAGCAATAACGTTCATCAGCAAGGCTGCATCCTCCACGTCTTTAGTCAGGGGCCCGATCTGATCGAGCGAAGAAGCAAAGGCCACCAAGCCAAATCGGGAAACGCGGCCATAAGTCGGTTTAAGGCCGACACAGCCGCAAAGGGCCGCGGGCTGCCGGATTGATCCGCCGGTATCAGAGCCAAGCGCGGCAAACGCTTCATCCGCAGCGACCACAGCTGCCGAACCGCCGCTGGAGCCGCCCGGAATTCTTTCCGTGTCCCAAGGGTTTCGACTTGGCCCAAAAGCGGAATTCTCGGTGGACGAACCCATCGCAAATTCGTCCATGTTGGTGCGCCCGAACGGAATTGCGCCTGCGTGCTTCAAACGACTGATCACGGTTGCGTCGTAGGGAGCAACGTAACCTTCCAGAATCTTCGACGCACAGCCACACGGATGCCCAGCCACATTGATGACGTCCTTGATTGCAACGGGAACACCGGCCAAAGGCAAATTGACATCCACTTTCGCGGCATCGGCAAACGCTTTCTCAGGGTCGTAAGATAAATACCCGTGAATTTTCGGGTCGATCTTTTCGATGCGCTGGCAAAGAGCCTCAACTACCTCGCGGGCCGAGATTTGTTTCGACTTCAAGAGGTCGCGAGTCTCGTGAAGGGTGAGTGAAGTGATTTCCACGGCTCTACTCCACAACTTTGGTCACGATAAAAAGTCCGTGCGCCTGACGCGGCGCGTTTGATAGAGCCAGGTCATGCGGCAGACTCGGTTGCTCCCGGTCTTCGCGGAACACGTTGTAAATTGGGAAACTATGGGCGGTCGGCTCGACGTTTGCGAGATCGAGCTGGTTCAGTTTTTCGACATGTTCTAAGACATGACCAAGCTGAGACTGGAACGTATTGATCTCTTCCGGAGTCAGGCTAATGCGAGCCAGCTCAGCCACATACTGAACGTCAAATTTCGTGGAACTCATGACTGGGTGATTAGTACAACCAAAAATCGGGACGGACAAATTGTTAGCAGTGTAGCACCTGACCCTCCGCATTCAGGAACGGCAGGGCGCCGACTTCGGTAGCGGCGACTGTCCAACCGCAAGTTAAACGCGAGCCGAAGGAAAGGTGTTGAACGAGAGGATTCAAGCGAGCCCGACCGTTGAGTGCAGTCGCCTTGGTACGGTTCGCGAGTTCCGGCTACATGTGGGAGGGATCGAGGAACACCAAACGCCAAATGCTGCTCCACGATGGCGACTGCGGGTTGTGGTTTTCCCAAGCGCAGGGCTCCGGGTTCATTTCAAGGTCGCATCAAGAACAGAGGGCGCATTGGGGACAGTCGCCGCTACCGAAAAAAATCCGGAACGCGCAGAGCCAGGGGGATCAGGCTACAGCCGGTTAACTAATTGGATGGCCAGAAAAATGACTAAGCCGGCGAGAATAAGGACGGTCAAAACCATGATAAGCAATCGCATGCGCGCTGCTCTACGCTGTGCCCGCCTGGGCCGGTGGCGCCGTTCGGTAAATAACTCGCCCGAATGGCGTACATCCTCCAATATATCTGGAGAATCGAGCGGACCTCTCCGAGTCGAAGCGCGCTCTATCTGCTCCTGTCGCTTGCGCTCCAATTCGGCTTCCGCGATTTTTGGAGCTTCGGCGATAATCTGTTCGAGATCTTCCATCTGCCGGCGAAGATCGGCTTCTTGTTTCGCCAATTCATCTTTTTTGGCTTTTATGGGAGAGCCGGGTTGGCGTTTGCGGGTCATCACTTCAATAAAGCAAAGTGAAACACGATAAACACAATCAACGCAATTAAGCCAAAGATCATCAGCGGCAGCGTGAAAGCCAGTCCGCGTTTAAACCATGCTGCAAAATTGCTTTCTTCGGGTAAGTACTCGCTGTAGTCATTCGAGGCATGCGGGTCGATGACTTCATCTTCTGATCCCGCGTTTATTTTGGTAATCGACTTGCCGTATTCGGCCCGAGCATCATCTACCGAACTCAGCGCCTTGCTGAGTTCTTTATGAAGGTCTTCGTTCACCCAAGCCTTCGGATCGATCCGCTCGAGTGCGCTGAGATGTTGAGCAAAAGAGACGGAAGAACTTTTGAGTTGTTCGACCCGTTTTTCCGCATCGTAGGTTTGGCGTTCAATGACAACGAGAGAGCGGCTCAGTTTTTCAATCATCTCCGTTCGCCCTCTTTCCAACTCATCCTGTTTGCGGCTGAGCTCTTCTAGTTCCCGCTTTTGTTTCTCTATGGCCTCCTGCTGGCGTTTTAGCTGCAGCAACTGTTCCTGGGCTCGCTGCACTTGAGAATCGAGCTCGTCCGAAGATGTATTTTCACCTCCGCGGAGATCGAGAAACGGCTCTTTCATACTATCCGGCATCGCGCTTCCATAATTCCTGCAACCAGAACCGGCTGCAACAGAAAGCTAGCGACAACGTTCCTATCATATCAATAGCCAATAGCCAATAGCCAATAGCCGGAGATGGGACAACGCCGGGAACGCCGGCAGCGCCGGGGCGTTTGCCGTTCCTCGATCCCTCCCGCATGTAGCCGGAACTTGCGAACCGTGCCATGGCGACTGCACGCAATGGTCTGGCTCGCGGGATTCCTCTCGTTCAACGCCTTTCCTTCGCCATGCGTTCGGCTTCCGGTTGGATCCGACGTCGTCCTGATGAGCAAGGCGATCTCTGTAACGAGCAGACTATGTCGGACAGGCTTAGTCGCCGCTACCGAAGATGACGCCAAACGCCACCGGCCCGGCGCTACCGGCCTGGAATCCGCTGAAAAATGAAGCCCTTCAGATATTCTGTTTCCGGCAGATGCGGCAGAATCGGGTGATCCAGCGGTTGTCCAAGCGGTTTTATGATTCGCAAATGCCGTTTCGCATCGACGCTCGCTTCGACCACTACCTCGAGCAGCATCGTCCGCGATACATGATGGGAACACGAAAAAGTGACGAGGAACCCCTCGTCCGAAAGGAGCTGCAGGGCACGGAGGTGAATCTCTTTGTAACCGCGCCAAGCGCTGTTCAAAGACTCGCGTGACTTCGCAAATGATGGAGGATCGAGCACAATGAGATCGTAGTGTGATGCCTTTTCGGTCTGGGCAGCGAGAAAATCGAAGACGTTGTCGTTTCGCGCATCGATTTGAACGCCGTTCAATCGCGCATTTTGTTCAATTACCCCGGCGAGAGCTTCGTTGCTTTCCACCGCGGTCAAACTCGTTGCACCGGCTCGGGCACAGGCGAGGGCAAATGCGCCCTGGTTAGAAAAACAGTCGAGTACCCGCTTCCCACCGGCCAGCCGAGCGACCTCAGCATAGTTATCAATTTGATCCAAGTAGAATCCGGTCTTTTGTCCGCTCTGCAGATCGATTTGAAAACGCGAACCTTGGACATCGATGGTCAAGACCTCGGGAACCTGGCCATAGAGCAAGCCGGCCACCAGGGGAAGTCCTTCTGCTTTGCGTACTGGCACATCGTTGCGCTCGACGATTGAATCCGGCGAGAATAACTGCTGGAGCGCCTCTACGATGAGATGTTTGCGCTGGTCCATGGCTAGGGTCAGCGTCTGTAAGACGAAGTGGGAGGCGTAACGGTCAATTATCAGGCCCGGAAGACCGTCGCTTTCGCTCCAGACCAACCGGCCCGGATTGCGGTCATTCAGCCATTTCTTGCGGAAACCAGCGGCTTGTTCGATACGCCGGAGAAAGAAATCGCGATCGAGCTCCTGGCGTTGCCGAGAAAATCGCCGGGCCACAATTTGGGACCGGGGATTATAGATCGCACTACCCAATAGCCGATCCCGACCGTCTTTGATTGAAATGACCTCCCCAGGCTCCGGGTCACCAAAGGTTTTCAGTATCTCGGTTTGGTAAATCCAATCGTGACCGTGAAAGATCCGAGATCTCGGTCGAACAACAATTCCCGCCATTTAGACAAATTAGCCCGGATGGCGTGGTAAATGCAAAAGTCGGACGCGCTGGAGCGCATCCCTACCGAGAACGGATCCTCACGAAAACAGGAATTCGTCGACGGGTTCGTGAGCTCGAAACGAAGTGGCCGGTTGACCCTGCTCCGGATATTCGAAGATTTTCCCTTCATAGTTCCGAATCACGATTTTCTCCTGGTCATGAAACAGAACGTATCCGGGGTTGATCGGCACTTTGCCTCCGCCACCGGGAGCATCGATCACAAATTGGGGAATCGCGTACCCGGAGGTATGGCCGCGAAGCCCTTCTATTATTTCGATCCCTTTGGCGACAGAAGTACGCAAGTGAGCGGATCCATGGATCAGATCGCACTGGTAGAGATAATAAGGTCGAACCCGGCAACGTAGCAGTTTGTGGACTAATGTTCGCATCACTTCGACATCATCGTTTACTCCTTTGAGTAAAACGCTCTGGTTGCCTAGAGGAACACCATGATTTGCTAAACGTTCGAGCGCGGCCTTCACTTCAAGAGTCAATTCGCGCGGATGATTGACATGCACGCTCATCCAAAGCGGATGAAACTGCTGAAGCATCTGGCAGAGTTCGGGCGTAATCCGTTGAGGCAAAAAGATCGGTACACGGGTACCGATCCGCAAGAATTCAATGTGCGGAATCGCACGAAGGCGCTGCAAAATTCCTTTGAGTTTGTCGTCGGAAAACAGGAGAGCGTCTCCGCCGGAGAGCAGGACATCGCGCACCTCGGTGTGCGCCGCCAGGTAACGGTAAACCTCCTCAAAATCGGTATGAAGTTCTTGTTCTCCAACCCCGCTGACGACCCGGCTTCTTGTGCAGTAACGGCAATAAGACGCACATCGGTCGGTGACGAGAAACAGGACTCGGTCCGGATAGCGGTGAACCAACCCTGGTACGGGCATATTGCTGTCCTCGCCGCAGGGATCGGCCATTTCGAGCGGAGACGAAACCGATTCCTCGATCCGCGGGATCACCTGCCTCCGAATGGGACAATCTGGGTCCGTGGGATCGATGAGATTGAAGAAATGAGGAGTTACCGCGAGAGCAAGTTTGTTCCCCGAGAAGAGCACGCCGGCCCGCTCTTCATGGGCGAGATCGATTTTGCCGGCTAACTGGTCGAGAGTTGTGACCCGATTTTTGAGTTGCCATTTCCAATCGTTCCAGAGACTCGGATCGACCTCGGGCCAGTGACCTGGCGCGTGGGAGACAAACCGCTGGTCAGCGGTTTCAGCTAAATGATACATGATTTGTTGACTAGTTGGTCTATTTTAGGTGCGTGAGGGGGGTTGTCAATCAGCCGGAAAGTTTCTCCTTGTTTCGCAAGCAAATCGTCTTATCTCGTATTCGAAACTCGCTAAACGATCGGCACGAGCGGGACCGACGGATTTGCGAAAACGCTTTGGGTAAGATTTGAATATGAGGATCGTCGTTGTGCGCGCTCTGTTACTTTCGTTGAGCGGGTTAGCTGCGGTTGTGCCCGTTGCGGGGCAGACGAGTGGCGCAAATGCGGGAAAAGATCTGGTTCATCAGCTCAACGAAGCATTCGAACAAGTTTACGACCGCGTAGCGCCGACGGTGGTGGTCATTGACGTGGCAAAGACGGCGCAATCTAGTAACGGGAACAACCCGTTTGAGGGCTTTGACTTTTTCTTCAAAACTCCCAAAGGGGACGAAGGCAGCGAGCAACCGGATCAAAGTGAAGGTTCAGGATTCGTGATTCGATCAGACGGGTACATTCTTACGAATAATCATGTAATCGATGGAGCTGACCGCATTCAGGTGAAATTGAAGGACGGCCGCGTGCTCGCAGCAAAGGTGATTGGCTCCGATGATCGAACGGATATCGCGGTCATTAAGGTTGAAGCCAACAATTTACCGATCGTAGAACTTGGGAATAGCGACGAGGTCAAGGTCGGCCAACTGGTTTGCGCGATCGGCGCTCCTTACAAATTCGAGTACACCTTCACGACCGGGGTCGTAAGCGCGAAGGGCCGGAACGAGCTTTTGGCCGACAAGTATGAGGATTACATCCAAACGGATGCCGCGATCAACCCCGGAAATAGTGGAGGTCCACTTTGCGATATCGACTCCAAAGTGATCGGCATGAATACATTGATCCACGGCTTAAATCGTGGGCTCGGTTTTGCGATCTCGAGCAACCTGGCCAAGCAAGTGAGCGATCAATTAATCAACGACGGGCGGATCATCCGTCCGTGGCTGGGGATCATTATTGAGTCGCTGACCGAGCAGAATCGAGGAGATCTGTTTAAAGGAGTGGAGAAAGGCGTCGTCGTTCGGACAATTCAAGCCGATACGCCGGCCGCCAAGAGCGATCTGCGGCCGGCTGACGTCATCACCGAAATTGATGGAGTATCGGTGGCTTCAGCGAGAGAACTTCAGTATGAAATCCTAAAGAAAAAGGTGGGTGATCAGGTGAATCTCGGAGTCTGGCGCAGCGGTAAGAAGATCACTCTCACGGTAAAAACGGAAGAGCTTCCGGCAGAAACGACCCAGGCATCCACCCCGCCGGCGGCAACGCCACCGCCGCAAAGCAGCAACACCTCGTTTGGTGTCGAAGTACAGGACCTAACCCCTGATTTGAAACGAGAATTAGCTCTAAAATCAGACACTGGGGTAGTTGTGACAGATGTGGTGCCGAACAGTCCGGCGGCAGTGGCTGACATACAGCCGGGGGACGTGATTACCGAGGTGGGCCGGACGGCCGTGCTTAACCTCGACGCCTTTCAGAAAGCTTTGTTGGAGCAAAAAGGGAAAACGAGCCTGCTTCTTTTGCTGGACCGCAAAGGAGTAAAGACTTATTCTATAGTTAAGACTGGTAAGTAACCAGTTCCCCCTATCTCTCCTTCAGTGGGCGGCCGAAGCCACCAATGGCTTCGGCCGCCTTGTTTGGGGATTCTTCACGTACTTTTTCTCAATGGCGGAAAAATCTGACGTTCGAACAAGCGACCAGCTCCTGTTACCCGCATTAATGACCGAGGAAATTAGAAAGCGAAAAGCACGAAAACCAATCCGGCGGTTTAGTGAGCTTGGGAGGTCTCAGCGGCTGCGCATCATTCACATGCTGAAAAAGACTCAGGGCTTAGCGATTGGAGAATTGGCTAGCCGACTAGACCTAAGCTACATGGGCGTGAAGCAGCACTGCGAAGAGCTCGAACGCCAAGGCTTCCTGGATACGAGGCGACGGCCCAAACCGATCGGACGCCCTGAAATTGTTTATCGTCTAACGCCAAAGGCCTCTTCGTTTTTCCCAGCTGCCGCGAATCCCGCTACGATCAAGATCCTACAGGCTGCCCGTCAGCTCTACGGTCCAAATGCGCCCGAGAAACTTCTGGTCGCCTTGTTCCGGGAGAAGACCAAAGGATACGCCGAGCAGCTTAAGGAAGGTGATCTAAAGACGCTGGCAACCCGTTTGGCGAAAATCCGAGATGAAGAAGGATGTCTCTCCGAATTCGTAGATGGTCCGCAGCGATTGATCCTCGAATACCACTCCTCGATCATGGACCTAATCGAAGTATTTCCGCTGGTTCGACGGCTGGAGAAGGAAATGTTCGAAAAGCTTTTGCAAACTCACGTGGAAAGGCACGAGGAAAGAGCTTCGGGCCTGTTTCTCTGCACGTTTGTGCTTGGCTGAGGATCAAGGGCGAAGCGCATGACAAATGACGTGCGAAGCGCATGACAAATAACAAATAGCAGATAGCAAATGGGCGCTGACGCGCCTCTGAAACTGCCGCAAAAAACATAGGCTGGATCCCGCCCGCAACGCTTTCGCGTAGCGAATGCGGGCTGAATTCTGTTACGCGTTCCGCCGTCGCGAAATTAATCGATATTGAGATCGGACCGGGCCCAAGCTATGGCGGACGAGTCGGCGCGCTTGCCGCTCAATTGTCACCCATCACCATTACCCGCGCTCCCCGCCTCTTACCGCGCTCCTGGCCTCCTACTCATCGAACGAACCGAAATTTCCCTTTGCCGATGAACTAACGAGCTTGTGTCGGAGCACATCTTCATGGTTGAGTGGCGGCGTCGTTCAACAAAGACATCGAAGACATATTGACGAATACCTCCCCAGGACCGCCGAACCAACGGTTACCTGGGTCCCATAACCGGTTCAAACTGATCTTCAGCTATGTTAAACATCATCTGGTACCTGATTATCGGATTCATCTCGGGATGGATCGCGAAATGGATCATGCGCGTTCCTGATGTAAAATGGTGGGAAATACTGATCCTGGGAATTGTCGGATCGATCGTCGGCGGTTTAATTGCACGGCTTTGGTCCAAGCCGCCTACAGATGGCCGACCGTTCCATCCGGCCGGACTCTTGATGTCAGTTGTGGGAGCAATCGTAATCCTAGGCGTTGGGAGGATTATACTCCATCTATTCTAACTTCCGATTCGTGCTGCTGCGGCCAATTAGACCGCCGGTCTTTTCCGCAGCGAAAAAATGTAAGACGTTCAACCCTCACCTAACCGGGCTTTGCTGATATTTGAGCGAGCCTTCTTCAAACTCCTATTCCACCTATGTTACACATCATCTGGTACATCATCATTGGGTTTATTTCGGGACTGATCGCGAAATGGATCGTGCACGTCCATCTGGGATTGCTGGCAACGATTATAATTGGAATTGTTGGATCGATCATCGGTGGCTTGATTGCCCGGGTCTTCTCTAAACCGTCCGACGGCGCTCCGTTCCATCCCGCCGGACTGATCCTGTCGATTATCGGAGCTATTATAGTTCTATTTATTCTGCAGCGATTCGCCTGAGGCGCGGCCGCGAATAGCCAGCGCTGGCGCGAATAGCCAGCGCTGGCGCGAATAGCCGATAGCCGATAGCCGATAGCCGATACGGTCGAATATCAATATTCGTTACTGTTAGGCTGGACGATCAAAAAGAGTGCGACCAACGCCAATCCGATGACGACCAGAACGATCAATCCCCGCAACAGTAGTCGTACGTTCCGGTTCTTGCCGAGTGGCATTGCTGGTGGACCGATCAGTACGCCAAACGGAGCGATCCAAAGCAGTCCGGACGTAGGCCACGGGAGATCGGAAAAGAGCGAGCCACTAAGCAGTAAGCTCCCCAACGCCAATACATAAATGAGAGGAATGATTGGCCCAAGATGAGCCGGCGGCAGGAAGAAAGTCAGAGCGGTCAATCCGGCTAGCACCAAGCCGAAGGCTCCGCAGATCTGGCCAAGGACAACCGAGCCGCCGAGGAACAAGGCAATACCTCCAAACCCGGCGGCCAAAGCCATTCCCAAAAGGATTTCAGTCGGCGTACCGCGTGCAGCTCCTCCGCGCTCGATCAGCCGGGACGTTGCAAAAAGAATGAGCGTAACCGCCACCAGCCACTCAACGGAAATGAGAAGTGGCCACCGGCCGAATGTTTGCGATTGAAGAACGGTCCAGGCGGTGGCCAAAGCCGCGATCAGGCGGACGATGCTTCGAGCGATGCCACCGGTGAACTGGAGGATGCTGCCGAACACCACCGCTCCGACGGCTATAAATGGAAGCCAGTGGGTAGCTTCCCGAGGAGGAAAAGTGATACCGCCGACTATGACGCTATAACTAAAAACGAAACAGCCGGCGACGATTAGCCCGATCAACGGCCATTTCCGGCTCTCAGTAAGAGCGGAGCTTCTTAACACCAGGCCGTTGAGAACCAAGGCCAGGAGCGCGGGAAGTGCGATTCCGACGATTCCCTGGCCAATCAGCGAGCCCATCGATCGCCTTCTCGCCCTATTGTTTGACCGCTTCCACCGCTATCCTGAGTTGTATGTCCTCAGAGACCACTTGAGAGAAGGTCTTCATATCGAAGTCGCTCCGTTTCAGTGTCACCGTAGATTCAGTGCCTAGTCGAGTTTCTCCTCTTGGGCCAGGTCCAGTGCCGATGACCTGCACCGCCAGCGTCACCGGTTTGGTAATGCCGCGCAGGGTAAAATCGCCCGTAACCTCGTAATCTTTATCGTCCACTTTCTTTACCGCGGTGCTCTTGAATGTCGCGGTCGGGAATTGTTTGGCGTTCAGGAAGTCTGGACCTTTGAGGTCTTTGTCACGAGCCGCCGAATTAGAGTCGATGCTATCGGTGGTGATTTCGACCTTCACTGAATCTTTTGCAGAATCATTGGGGTCGAGCACTAATTCGCCCGAGAAGGTGTCAAAACGGCCATATAGGTTTCCGACGCCGAGATGTACCGCCTTGAATATAATGGCGGAATGAGCGGGATCGATCTTGTAGTTATCGGCTTTAGCCGAGGTGATGCCGGTCAGGGCGAGCAGGGTGGCGAACAAAGTGAAACGTACGATCATAAGGAAGTGGTTGTTTATAATACAATAGCTGTTTAAGCTACAGTTGTCGTCTAAACTGCCTCAGGCCTTTTAGCTGTCAACTGTTCGCTTTGGGGTTGTTGACGTTCTGAGAGACAAAGCAGTTTCAGTTATCGCGCAACACTCGTGGATTCACAGCAGCCCAGAGGGCGGGAGCAACGCCGAAAAAAATTCGCTGCTCGGAGTTCCCGAAAGACACTGGGCGACTCGCGCGATATCATTTCCCTCCAGGAAAGAGCCCCAAAAGAGGTAAAAATCCCCCGTAAGAATTCGGTTGACCTCTGCTCATTTCTGGGTTTTAATGTGGGTTTCGCTTCTGCGCATCCCCCAGGCGCAACTGCTTTCCGGCACTGAGCGTCTCGGATCGCTGAAGGAGCGTAAAGGTGATAGGGAATGTTGGAGTGCTGGGCGACGGTAGAGCGTTCGAAGAAAAAGAATGGATCCTACCGAAAAACGGTCCCGCAAATAGCTCTTTGTGGGTATTGAAAGAGGAATAAATACAAGGGAGTATGAATTTCGTTGAACACTGAGGCGAGTGTGGCTGTCAAAGGTCAGGTTATTTAAGGTGGTTAACAATTTTTTCTCTCTGTGGTGGGGAGAAGAGGGGCTGTTAGGACGATTAATTAGAAACTGCATGTATGGCTGGTGAAGATTCAGATACGGGCATTAAAATTTACCTTCGGGAAATCGGGCAGATCCCGCTGCTGACCCCGCAAGAGGAGATTGATTTGGCCGCGCGCATCAAGAAGGGCGACCGAGAAGCGCGAGCGCTTATGATCAAGGCCAATCTCCGTCTGGTCGTTAAAATTGCTCATGATTACGCGAATTTGGGTTTGCCTCTGTTGGATTTAGTATCGGAAGGCAATATCGGATTGATGAAGGCGGTCGAGCGCTTCGATCCGGCAAAGGGCGGAAAACTGAGTACCTACGCCGCTTGGTGGATTAAACAGTCGATCAAACGAGCGTTAGACAATCAGAGTAAGACGATTCGGCTTCCGGTTCACTTGGTAGACAAGATTTCCAAGATGCGCCGAGTCTCTTTGCAGATGAGTGAAGACCTTGGTCGTGAACCGACTGACGACGAGTTGGCGGAAGAGATCGGTATTTCGAGCGGCAAAGTGTCGCAATTGAAAACCGTCTCGATCCGGCCCGCGTCGTTGGACGCACCGATCAGCGATGACGACTCGACTGAATTTGGCGAGATTGTTGGCGACGAAGAAGCGCAAACGCCGTTTGAGTTGCTCAGAGACAAGAACCTGCGCGACGAAGTGAGTGAATTGCTCGAGGTCCTGGACGACCGCGAACGGAAGATTATCTTCCAGCGGTTCGGACTGGATGGTGGCAAACCGAAAACTCTCGAAGAAGTGGGTAAGAAGTTCGGCGTTACGCGAGAGCGAATTCGCCAGCTCCAGAATATAGCGCTGGCGAAATTGCGCCGGGCACTGAGCAAGAAGGAAAAACCAATCGATATCCCACAAGAAGTATTGGAATTTAGCTAATTCGATCCACGTCATCGAACGCATCTTTTTTGGCCGCCTTCCGTTTGGAAGGCGGCTTTTTTTATATGGCCCGGCGGTCCGGGACGAAAAACCAACGAAATTCCCCCCGGGTGCTTGACAGCTAGACCATTCTCACGTACCAATCTCCCCCTGCCTTTCGGAAGGATATCAGCATGGCTGTCACTGAAATCATTTTAAAGGAAAACGTACCTGGATTAGGCGCGGAGGCTGACATCGTTAGTGTGCGCCGCGGATACGCACGCAATTTTTTGGTTCCCATTGGTAAGGCGTACGAAGTCACGCCCTCCAATCTGAAGCGGTTGAATCTGCTGAAAGCGAAGCGTGCGGAGAGAGAGGCCAACGAACTGAATGAAGCGGAGGAGTTGGCTCGAAAGATTAACAAGGTAAAGTTGGAATTTGTGCTGGAAACGGGTGAAACCGGAAAGGCATTTGGATCTGTCACCGCGAAAGATATAGAAGACAAGCTCCGCTCGGAGGCAGATATCGAGATCGATCGGCATCGCATTCAGTTGGATCGCCCAATCAAAGAATCGGGCGAGCAAGAAGTTTCTATCCGATTGCATGCGACCGTGACCGCCGCTTTAAAGCTAGACATCAAGGTGCACACTGCAGGTTCAGTCAAAGCGGAAGAGGAAACAGCCGACGCGAAGGCGCGGCCGAAACGTAGGACGAGAACCGCTGGGTAGTCCCGAATGGCGAAAGGTTCTCAAGGTTTGACCAAACCTGCTGAGAGCCCCTTGAGCAACCAAGGGCGATACCAATCGGAAGAGAAACGCGGTTATTCACAAGTTCTTCACACCGCGGGCAAGGAAATTCCGCGATCTCTCCCGTACAGTGAAGACGCCGAAAAAGGTGTTCTCTGCTCCTTAGTACTCTCGCCTCGAGAGGTGGGCGATCTCTGCATTCTTCGGCTACACCCCGAAGCTTTTTATTCTCCCGCTCACAAGATCATTTATGAGCTGGTGATCGAATTCAGCGACAAGAGTAAACCGATCGATTTCATTTCGCTTAAGCAAACTCTGAAAGATCGCGGCTTTCTGGAGGAGGTCGGTGGTCCGGAGTTTCTCAATGAGCTTTATACGTTCGTTCCGACTGCGGCCAACGCCGGATATTATGTCGATATTGTCCGGGAAAAGTATTTGTTACGTCGATTGATCCTGGCCTGCGACTCTTTGTCTCGCCGTTGCTATGATGATCAGGAAAATGTCGAGCCATTGCTGGACGACGCCGAGCGCCAAATTTTCGAGATTACCGGTGACCACGTAAAAATCGATGTCGTGCCCACCAAAGATCTGGTGATGGAGGCAATCGAACAGATCGAGAAAATTTACGAGAATCGCGGTTCGGTGACAGGGTTGCCCACCGGTTTTACGGAGTTCGATCGCATGACGAGCGGGTTGCATCCCGCCGAGATGATCGTAATCGCTGCACGTCCCAGCATGGGAAAGACGGCGCTGGCGATGAACATCGCCGAGCATGTTGCGATCGATGTGGGCAAGCCGGTAGCTGTATTCAGCTTGGAAATGAGTAGCCAGCAACTTGTCCAAAGGTTGCTCTGCTCCCGAGCCAAAGTGAATCTTCAACGCGTCCGCAACGGTTTTCTGTCGGAGCGAGATTTTCCGAATCTCACTACCGCGGCTTCTCGATTGGCGACGGCTAAGCTTTTCATCGATGACACGCCCGGTTTGACCATTGCGGAACTACGGGCAAAGGCGCGCCGTCTAGCTGCGTCACATCAGATCGAGCTTCTGGTGATCGACTATTTGCAATTGCTGCGTTCCACCAGCCGCCGCGCGCAGGATAATCGACAGATCGAAATTTCGGAAATTTCTGCCGGTATCAAATCCCTCGCGAAAGAGCTGAAAATTCCAGTCATAGTGATCGCGCAACTCAACCGGCAACCCGACACTCGAGCAAAAGAAGGGGGGCGACCGCGCCTGAGCGATCTTCGAGAGTCTGGCTCAATCGAACAGGATGCGGATGTAGTGGGGCTGCTCGTTCGATCCGAATATTACGAGACCGACGACGAGGCGAAACAGGAAAAAGCTGGTGAGGCAGATTTGATTATCGCCAAGCAACGTAACGGTCCTACCGGCGATGTAGGCCTTACATTCTTGAAAGAGTTTACGCGTTTTGAAAATCGAGCGCGTGAGCAGGCACAGCAGTGATGGGCCTTTGGCGGTCTTCGGCGTTTGGCGGTCTTCGCAAATGGGACCTATGGGACATTTGGGACGTATGTGGGTGACGCCGGTAGCGGCGACTGTCCCGTTACGCGCTTGATCTCCGCGAAACCGGAGAACCGATCCGGAGCTGCTCGCGTGGCACCATCACAAACCGCAGTCGCCATCGTGTCATGGTGTGTGGCGTGTCCGCGCGTGAAACGGTAGCGGCGACTGTCCCCCTACGCGCTTGATCTCCGCGAAACCGGAGAACCGATCCGGAGCTGCTCGCGTGGCACCATCACAAGCCGCAGTCGCCATCGGGTCGCAGCGTGATGGCGTGTGGCGCTCTCGCCAGCATGTAGTCGTCATTCGCGAACCGCGTTATGGCTACTGTACGCAATGGTCTACGCTCGCTTCATTCCTTTCGATCAGGCATTTCTCGACCCGACGGGCGTATACCTTCGATTGGACAGTCGCCGCTACCAGAGCTGCTCGTCCGACGCTACCACAAACCGCAGTCGCCATCGGGTGGCAAAATGATAGCGTTCGTCGGTCGGCGTTGACGGCGTCCAGCAAGATGCGACCGCGATTCGCGGACCATACCATGGCGACTGCACTGAATGGTCCGGCTCATTCAATTCCTCACGACCAGAATCGCTCGACGGGCTGCGCTTGGGACTCTCGGCGGACAGTCGCCGCTACCGTTTTCCGTAACGCCGACACGCCCAGGAACTGCTCGTGGAGGCACCGTAAAACTGCTATCAGGACCGTGTGCTGGATCAAACCATGGGACGAGATCAGATGCCCCAAAAAACTTTTCTTTGTATTTTTGCCTGGACAGACCACAATATCTTGTGGTGTTAACTGACCACAGTTTGGATGCGTTGTCCGAAATGCGGTAATCTCGAAGATAAGGTGATCGATTCTCGTTCGGCGAAAGGGGGAGCGGCTATTCGACGACGCCGGGAATGCCTGAAGTGTCAATACCGATTTACCACTTACGAAGAGATCGAGCGGCGCGACTTGAGAGTCATTAAGCGGGATGGTCGACCTGAACCGTTTGATCGCCAGAAGCTTTTGGGCGGAATGATCAAGGCGTGCGAGAAGCGGCCGGTAAGTTACGACACTTTGGAACGAGCGGCGGAGGAGATTATTCAGGAACTGGAACAAACATTCGATCATGAGGTCCCATCCCGCGAGGTCGGAGTCAGGGTTATGGAACGGCTTCATGCCCTGGATGAAGTTGCTTATATTCGGTTTGCGTCCATTTATCGACAGTTTCAGGACGTCGGTGAGTTTATCAACGAAATCGAATCGCTGAGCCGAAAAGCCAAGAAAAACGCACAACAAGCCGAACTGTTTATACCGTGATAGCGCTGAGCAATTTCTTGCCAATGCTTCGTTTGGAAGATTCCACCGTCCAGGTGATCCGGCCCGATTGGTTAACGGTTTGCCTTCGCCGGGCAGCCGACCGAGCGGGTTACAGCAAATGGTGGTTAGCAGATCACGTAGCCGAAAGCGCGATCTGTTTTTTATCTACGCAATACGAGGGTCCGGTCATCGCTCGTCAACAGATCGACGAGATCATGCGATCGGTTCTGCAGGCGATCGGTTACGGGGAGATCGCGACCCACTATCAAACCCTGGATCTGCCGTACGAAATCTCACTGTTCGAATTAGCTAACGAAGCCGGACCTGGTTACGAACTGGCTTTCTTTCAACTATTGAAGGAGCGGATGCAGCCGGCGTTTGGCGAAGGCGCTTCCAATATCAACGTGCATGGCCTGCAATCCTGTGTTCGATTTCTGCAATCAACCAAGACCTGGAGTCGGAGTTGTTCGCGATTACGGAACGAGATCGTTGATTATATTCGCGCCCAAATGGAGCGTGGCGACACGCCGTCTCAGGTGCTATTAACGATTCGATGACGATCTTTGAAAAGATTATTGCCCGCGAAATCCCGGCCAAGTTTATCTTCGAAGATGACGAGATCGTGGCATTCCACGACGTCAAGCCGCAAGCTCCAGTTCATTTTTTGGTCGTCCCGAAAAAAGTAATTCCACGGATTGCTCAAGCTGCGCGGGAGGATCAGGCTTTCCTAGGCAGGTTGTTGCTGGTGGCTCGAGACCTGGCTAAGGAACTTGGGTTAACCGAAGGCGGTTTCCGCATCGTGATCAACAACGGAAGAGACGGCGGCGAAACGGTCCCCCATCTGCATGTCCATGTATTGGGCGGGAGACATATGGGATGGCCGCCGGGGTAGGAGGTGGTGAGAGGTGAGAGGGCCGATTTTCGCTTTTTCGGTCTTCGTAGCATTTAGGGCTTACAGTTCATTATCCGCTTCTCCTAATCACCTCTCACCTCTCACCTCTCGCTGTCGGCGTTCTCTCCTCACCCGCGCAATGTCGATTCCAGCCAGGCATACAATGGGCGGTATATTCTGGGAAAAAACTGCCAAGCAACGAATATCCCCAACATTGCCGGCGCCGCGCTTCGACTAAAACGCTGGTAACTACGCGCTATTTCGCCATGCAGAAAAAAGAGCGGCAAAGCGCTCCCATCGAGTGGAGGCAAAGGAAGTAGGTTGAACACGCCAAGGAGCACATTGAGTGAGAAAGCGATGCTTAACAACGAGGCGATAGCAGCCCAGATTCCGGGTTCGACCGACACCACGGCATCAGAGAAACGCCATCCATTGCCAGGAACAAACGTTCCAGCAAGCAAGCCCAGCTTCAGGCCGCACCAGCTTAGTAAGGCAATCGCGAAATTAGCCGCCGGGCCAGCCATGGCCATCACCGCAGCGCGTTTAGGATAACGTTCTGCCCAAGCAGAATTATATGGCGCGCTCGCCCAGCCGATCATCCATCCGGAAGAGATATACGAGAGAATCGGAATGATCAGCATACCCCATGGCTCTCTTCTAATGTGGGGCACTGGGTTGAGAGTGACTTGTCCACCTAAATAGCCCGTTACATCGCCGAGTCTTTGCGCGGTAAACGCGTGAGCCGCTTCGTGTGTACTCAGCGAGATTAGAAACACCACGAGCCAGCATCCGAAATCGAAAAGAGAAAAAGAGGAATTTACCATTACGAGCGGTAGTATAGCCGCAGTTCTCCGGTACCGGCGACTAGCCACAGATTTCTTCGGTCTCGGCCGCGACCTGGAGTGGCGCGGAGCTGCGCGCTTGGGCCTGCCAAGAACCGCAGTCGCCACCCTCGTCATCCTGCCTTGACGGTTCAACCCCGGCATGTGAATCCGTCGGGCCGGTTGCGATTCCTCGATTAAAGCCGGAGCTTGCTGCTTTCTCGAAGACGTTGGGAATTGGATCTCGAATTTCTGTTCACGCTGGGTCTTAGCCGTGCGTCCGGTGCCATTGCAAACGATGGCGACTGCGGTTTTTGATAGGGCCAAGCGCGCAGCTCAGTGCCAACTCCAAGTCGCGCCAAACTGAAGGCGTATTGGGACAGTCGCCGCTACCGAAGACTACACTATTCGGCGTCAGCCGAACGATCGGTACCAGGTCAGGAACTCTTTGCCCCAGAAGATCCAAAAGATGGCGCCAATTGCCAAGTACGGGCCGAATGGAATTTTGCGAGACCAATCTCGGCGACCGATCAGAATCGTTCCGACACCGTAGATTGCGCCTACCAGTGAAGCGGCCGGAATCGTAAACAGTGCTCCGGTCCAGCCGGTAAACGCTCCGATGGCGGCAATCAACTTTACGTCCCCCAACCCCATCGCTTCACGAGGAAATTCCGCGTAGGCAGTTCGACCCACCACGGAACGGAGATCAGTCAGCAGGATAGTGCCGTGGACGGTTTCAAGGCGATCGTAATAAAAGATCAAATCGATACCCTTAAAATCCTCGCCGTTGATGGTCACTTCTTCGGCAAGGATCCGAATGCGATCCTTCTTTCGAAAGAAATGATCATCCCATCGGAATGCTTCATCATCGATCACGATGCGTGCGTCATCTTCGCCGCCGTTCGCTACCGTTCGCTGTCCTTCGTTGACGTCCGCTGTCGTTCGTTGACGTTCGCTGTCGTTCGCTGGAGACGTCGCCTGGAAACTGAACGGACTTGCGGTCGGCAGAATCACTTTGTAGCGGCCGAACGCTAGTTTACCGAGTTCACTTACGAGGAAGAGCAGACCTCCGCCGATCAAGGCGCCGGCGATCGACAGACCACCGGCCATCAAGCGGGAAGAGGTACCCTGCAGTTCCGGGAAAAGGAGGCTAGCGGCGAGCCCAACTACGATACCTGGCTTAGTCAAGATATCGGGTATCAAGAAAAATTCGATGTCGATGAAAGTAGTCAGAATCAGTAGCGAACCAAAGACCCAGATGGGAATCATGAGCGGAAAACCGAACCTCCAGCAGGCGGCCGCGAAGAATATTCCGGTAATCGTTTCGACGAGCAGGTAACGTGGACTGATTCGTTCTCCGCATTCATGACAGCGCCCGCGCAGCCACAGCCAACTGAAAACCGGAATATTGTAACGCCAGCCAATCGTTTTTTGGCAGACGGGACAGAAAGAGAATGCTGGTTTAAGGAGTGAGACTTCGCGCGGCAACCGGTAAATACAACAACCGAAAAACGAACCGAACACCAAACCGATCAGGAGGCTGAAAACAATCAGGATCATCTGGAGTGGCGGGCTTTACAAAAGACCGCAAAGAGATTTTACAGAAGGTCGCAAAGAGGTTTTACAGAAGGCCACAGAGATCACGAAGGTAGAATACAGAAAGTGAAAACTCCAGATCGTCCCGCGCCGCGGCAATTCGAAAATCAACCGTTGCATGGCTGTTGGTTACAAGCTTGTCGGATCCCGTCACCTCGCGTGATGGCGTTTGGCGTGTCGGCGTTACGGAGACGGTAGCGGTCCGGCGGCTGCCCATGCGCGTCAACTTAAGGAGGCGGGGAGACACGGCAAAGGCCGAGTGGACGAAGGGATCTGTCGGCATGATCTTGCCCACTACGGTAGGGCGAAAACCTCGGCGCCCTTAGTAGGCACGCCCTTTCGTTATGCTTCCAGACGCGCCGGGTTTGAGCCACTCGTTGCCCGCTGATAATTACTATATCGGTGTACGGCTCGATTGGGTAATACGCAAACATGGGTATTGGCGTCCAACACGGGTTGGAGGGGGCTCAGAAATGTGACCCCCTTGGTTTCACCTGGGGTGCAACGTCGTATAATGCGGGCGGTCTGAAGACCTGCGTACCGATTTTCCAGCCAGCGGCTGACGAGGTATTCGCGCGCCTGAAAATCCAAACCGGCAAATGGCTCGTCTAATCCCAGAAAATTCACATTGCGCGCTCTGGCCACAACTTCCGCAAATACGATCCGGGCTTTTTGCCGATTACCCTTTGAGAGAACACCGTACCTTTTGTTTTGGACCTCCAGTTGGGCAAGCATCTCTCGCCCAACTCCCGATATTGCCCCTCCGGATCAAACGAATTCACGATTTCGAGCGGAGTTAAGGTAGCCGGGAAATCGACATCATCGGACAAGTAAAGCACCCTGGCTTTAGCGACTTGACCAGTGACAGGCGGCAAGAGACCGGCCAGAGTTTTCATCAGGGTTGTTTTCCCTTGGCCATTAAGGCCGAGCAACAGGGTTATCTCTCCGGGCTTGAACAGTAACTCCTCGATTAGGGTCGCTACGGCCCGCTTTTTATATCCAACAGCTAGTCCTTTTTCTGTTTTTAGAATCATGCCGATGCACTGACTTGCTCCAAAGTGATCGGCAATCGGCTCCTAAAATTTAGGAAAATCTATATTTACTGTAAATTCTGCGCTGAGCCTGCCGTATGGGGACGGTAGTGAGCCTAGGGAAATGAGCACGCAACGGCCAAACAATCGGATATCTGCGATTTGCGATTTGCGATTTGCTATCCGCTCCCCACATGTTTGATCCTGATTCAGTCAGTCGGCTGATATTCCTCCTTGGCACCGGCCCGGTCGGGGCGAGCATCGGCTCTTTCCTGAACGTTTGCGTCTACCGCATACCGGTCGGATTGACCGTAACCGAGCCGCGCCGCTCCTTTTGCCCCCATTGCCGGCATCAACTAGCCGCGCACGATAATATTCCGGTGTTAAGCTGGCTCTGGCTCAGGGGCCGGTGCCGGTTCTGCAAGTCGCCCATCTCGATCTGGTATCTCCTGGCGGAGCTGTTCTGTGGCCTGGGAGCAGCGCTCGCTTACTTGAAGGGCGGAATCGCCGAGGCGGGAAGTTTTCTGCTGCTGTTTTCGCTTTTGTGTATCGCCTTGCGCACCAGGCATTCCAAATATCAGCCGGGCACACTCCTTTTAATGGGGCTGGTCTGCGCGGTTTCTCTGGTGTTACTGCAGCGTCAAATCACTGTAATGACCATGCCCGCCACAATCCTGACGTCCGTCGGCGCAGGACTCTTAATTGCTTCGCGTTGGACGAATTTCGGAGGAACAGATTGGAAACAAAAATTGGTAGTGATTTGTGCGACGCTAGCCTGCGGCGGCCTGATATCCTTGATCTTAGCTGCCTTCTTCCTGATCAGTAATCGGTTCGATAGGACGAAACGTCTTTCGGGGTTGAATGACGCGCTGCTCTTAGCCGGCGTTTGCTTTGGGTCGCTGATGAGGTTTTGACGCGGTCCTGGCTCACAGATCCTGCTTTCGCCGGATCTGTTTCGCCCTCCTATGGTGAGTGTCAAGCTACCGAAAAGCGTGTTAGTGGTTTTTCATCTTTGGAGAGCAACGAAGTTGCCAAATTTTTTTCAGGTTAAAAGTCGAGCGGGTTGCTCACTTTGAATCGCGTCTCCTCTTGGTGCTCAGTTGTCCGCTTGCTCGAGTGGGACAAGGCAGCCTCCTATCCGGGCATGTCAGGTGTGACAGCGCATGATGCAAGATACGCATCGCTTCAAGAGGAAC
>Ga0209647_1000156_pt1 | contig 61344 bp, 60 predicted proteins | sample GraSoi_2013_60cm_FD_185827 | JGI IMG/M metagenome (GOLD analysis project Ga0209647, IMG submission 185827) | Grasslands soil microbial communities from the Angelo Coastal Reserve, California, USA - Sample 9_17_2013_60cm (SPAdes) (version 2) | ecosystem: Environmental > Terrestrial > Soil >...
TGGCTGCGCTGAACTTCGCCAAGCCCAGAAATGCCGAAGAGAAAATCGACGTTTTTGCTCAGCGCGCGCTGTTCGAGTTCCGTCAACTGAGGTTGTTCCAGGATCGCAAGGCAAACCTGCTAGTGCAACCGCTCACCACAAAGAACGGGGGGTATCTGCCGGGATACCTCGTGGTCAAGAATCTCTGGCACCAGTTGGTCTTTAACCGTGGCGTGACGCCACTGCTGGACACCGACCTATTCCTGCTCTATCTGCGCACCTTCATCTACGACGATCTCGGATTCGTCGACGTCCTGCTCTCCCCGGAACACAGCCTGAAACCGAATCAGGAGGGTGATTCGAGCCAGGCCATCGCCGATTACTTCTTCACGCGCATTTCGGAGTGTTCGCAGCTCACGACCAAGGAGGTCGCGAGCCGCGTCGAAGCTGCGATATTGAACGGTGGCGCTTCCTACTACGACGATGTTCAGGTTGGTACCAGTCCGGAACAAGCGAGGCGTGGCAAGAAGCGCTTCGAAGACCTGTTGGCGGACTTTGAAAGCGGCAGCGCTGATAAGACGGAGGAATTGCTGCGCCTCAGGGAGTATCAGATCCGCATCATTAAGCAACGGCGCTTTATCTGCATCGCGAGCTTTGCTGCGCCAGTGGAGGTGAACGAGAAAGGTCGGGTTCTTGTTGGCCAGCAAATCGGTCGCGACGGTCAGACAAGGCCCCTCTTCGGTTTGTCGGGTCGATCCGGGCTCAGACAAGCAAAAGGCAGCGGCTCCGTCGAATGTTTTCTCTGCGCCCGACCGCGCCTGTCAGTCATGACCGTCAATCTGCAGGACGAGGTTGTCGCCGTCTTCTCCTTGAGTGAGGCGTTCGATGCTGCGCTGGCGGCGGAAGTGGGCGAGATGCGCGCCAGTCTGTCCGACGCTCTGAAACGCAAAGAGCTATTTGCCGAATACCTGGATATCGCGTTGGCCGAACCAGAATTGGCGCATTGGCGGAAGGCTTACGCGAATGCCTACGAAGTAGGAATCGAGAATTTCTACATCGACAAGGCGCTTAGCCGCACACCCGAGGAATGCGTCGAAACGTGCGCTTCGACGATGCGCGAGACTGGGTTCTACAAAGTCCTGGGCGAAGACTACGAACTGGTCAATACCTTCGCTCGGTTTAGCCTAAACAGCTCTCTTGCGCGCGGCGCTCGGGCCCTCCTTAAGGACTTGACCGATCCGGACCACTGGGACTTTGATCAGCTGGTGAACGAGATCAAGACGCGCGGCCTGAATGCACATTTCCCGCTCCTAGTTGATCTCGAGGACAAAATCCTGTTCTCGTTGGTGTGACCGCGCTACTTCGTCCACTGGGAGCGGAGCGCCCTGTCTCCAGAAATGCTGTGACCTTTTTGCCCGGAGGATGATGTGCGTAACGTTAGCGGGATGTCCGCTTTTGGCCGGTAGCGGACGTTCAGGGTTCTAGCTCTAGCAGATTCCCGTTCGGTTGCAGTTCGCGCAATGCCCGCAGATTCATGGCCGCGTTGCCTTTTTGCCATGGGTACCCATCAGGCTTAAGTGCCTGACACCAAAGAAACCGGAGTTCGAGCCTCGGACGCTCGGCGAGCACCTCAAGCGCTGCCGTCTCCTGCGCAAGCTCGGCCAGAAAGAGGCGGCGCGCCTCCTTGGCGTGACCTCTTGGACCGTCTTCAATTGGGAAAAAGGCCGTACAGGCCCGCCAATTGAGTCTCTGCCAGCGCTCTTACGATTCCTGGGCTACGACCCCTTTCCGCAGCCCACGAGCCTCCCTGAGCGCTTGCTCGCGAAGCGAAGGGGCATGGGTTGGTCAATCCGGAAGGCAGCCGGGCAGCTTGGGGTAGACCCAGGGGCCTGGCGGGATTGGGAGCGGGACGGGGTGATTTTGTACCGCACTCACCGGAAACTCGTTGCTCGGCTGCTTGGTTTACCCATCGAGGAAGTCAACCAGGAAATGCGAGCGCGCTGGAATCGGTTGCACAAAGGAACCCGGCTTCCGGAATGACTGCTTCCGGCCAATAGCGGACATTCGCTTAGCCCCCATCAATCATCGCCGTGGCGACGGTGGCGACGGCCATTATCGTCGTCCTCGTCCTCATCACGCCGACCTTTACGCCCTGCCTCGTTGCCTCCCGCGCGCTCGGGCGCGCTGAAGAGCCACTCACCCCCGCCGCGCCTGCAGGCGCTACCCGTAACCGCGTCTCTGCGCTCACCAATTGAAGCGATGGTGCGGAACTCCCGGCACGGGTTCTGCCTGTCGCCGAAGTTCCGTGTTGGAGTAAGTTGGTAGGTCACGCCAGTTGTTTTGTTGGTCCACACCACCGTATTGTTTTCGCCGGCCAGTTCCAGCGCGTGCCCCATGCAGCCACGGTCGGCGTCGTCAATGGAGCGTCCGATCTTCGCTCCGACCACCGCGCCCAAGACCGTGCCAACTAAGATAGCGACCGGCCGGTTTTTGTCAGAGGCACGCGACCCTACCACGCCGCCCACCACTCCACCGAGCACGGCACCCACCTCATCTGTATTGCAGCGGCCGTCGACGACGCCGTAGTCCTTATCCCATTTCTTGCCGGTGTAGCCGACGTAATCCGGGTCGTTCTTCTTTCGCCAGCCGTGCGCCGGTGCCCAAGGCGGGGGATCTGCCGGCGCCGGAATAGGTAGCATCGCGATGGCGAGCATTGCGAGAACTGCCATCTTAGTTCTAGTCACGGCGCCTCCCTGTATAGCGATCCGAGTGGCAGTGTAACTTGAGCGAACAGCTGCAGTTTTCGGAGGTGTGAAGTAATTCGCGCTTCAAGGTCCGCTTTCGGCCAGAACCGGACACTGACGCAACTCGCGGCAAGCGACAACATTTTCCCGCTGAGCTGGGCCCTGGCGTTACGTTAGCGCGACCATACCCAGCCGTTCGATCAGCGCCCGGTCTGCTGCCGCCTCCGGATTTCCAGTGGTGAGTAACTTATCACCGTAAAAAATAGAGTTCGCCCCAGCAAAAAAGCACAATGCCTGGATACCCTCTCCCAGCTCCTGCCTTCCTGCCGAAAGCCGGACATAGCTCCTCGGCATGGTAATGCGCGCGACAGCAATCGTGCGCACGAATTCCAGCGGGTCGAGCGGCGCGGTACCGAAGAGAGGTGTGCCCTCTACCTGTACCAGATTGTTGATTGGAACCGACTCCGGCGGCGGATTGAGGCCGGCGAGCTGCGCTACCAACGCTGCTCGTTGCCTTCGCGTCTCGCCCATGCCTACGATCCCGCCGCAGCATACTCGTAGCCCAGCGCGACGCACCCGCTTTAACGTATCGAGACGGTCCTGATAGTCGCGTGTCGTGATGATCTGGCCGTAGAAATCGGGCGCAGTGTCCAAGTTATGGTTGTAGTAGTCGAGTCCGGCTTCCTTCAACTGCTCAGCCTGATCGCCTTTCAGAAGCCCTAGCGTCGCGCACGTCTCCAACCCCAAATCGTGCACCACCCTCACGAACTCCAAGACCTTTTTCAGATCGCGATCTTTCGGACCCCGCCATGCTGCGCCCATGCAAAAACGCGTGGCGCCATTCTCTTGGGCTGCTTTTGCCGCGGACACTACTGCGTCGGTTGACAGCAGAGGCTCGTTCTCAACACCGGTCGCGTAGCGTTTGGCCTGCGGACAGTACTGGCAATCCTCGGGGCAGCCGCCGGTCTTGATGGAAAGCAAAGTTGAAAGCTGTAATGTGTTCGGATCGAAGCTTTCACGATGCACACAGTGTGATTGGTAGATCAAATCATTGAATGGAAGGTCAAACAGCTCGCAAATCTTCTCAACAGTCCAGATCGTCTTAGGGCACACCGCACCATCGGATGTTTGAGTCGGCACACGTGATTCCATGAAGCGCTCGCTCCTAGTCTTTGTTATGCCTAAAGCATAACAAGATTGCGGCGTGCGGAAGCCGCACGATTCCGCTCAGGCGCTAGGCTTCAGGTTCACCACCAGCCACAGATACTCTAGCCGCCCATTGATCTTAAGAAAGGTTTTCCGGAAGCAGTTTGCGGATCAGGGCGAGGAGATCGAAGGGGCTGTAAGGCTTGGCGAGGTAGGCGGTGGCGCCGGCTTCTTTCGCCTTCTGGTCGTCGCCGCTCAGCGCGAAGGAGGTGATGGCGATGATCGGCGTCGTCGCGGTGGCCGACTCGGAGCGCAGCATGCGGGTGGCGTCGATGCCGGAGATCTTCGGTAGCTGGATGTCCATCAGGATCAGGTCGGGGCGTTCTTCCACCGCTTTCTTCAGGCCCGACTCGCCGTCGTGCGCCTCGATCAGGGTGTAGCTCGTCTTCTTGAGCAGGTCGCGCAGCAGCTTGCGGTTCAGCGCGTTGTCCTCGACGTAGAGAATCTTTTTGCCGCTCATGTTGCCTTCGGATCTTCGTGCATCGTCGATATGAACAATCGGTCGATTTTGAGAGATTGAACAGGCAGTTGCGCTAGGCGGCCATGTGACGAAAAGCCAGTGCCAAAATCATCGATCGCAATATTGACACCGAGCGTACGCAGTGATTCGAGTTTCCCGATATTTCCCTGAACATCGTCCACGGTGTGACCTGTGGCACACTGTATATTCTTACAGGCTATGCGTTACGGCGCCTATGAACATCGCCGACCTTGCAATGTGGTTGCCCGCGCCATTTCGGCCTTTGGCCGAGCTTGCGCTTCAAGGTGTCACATTGAGCGGCGTTCTAGGCGGGATATGGTTTTTGGTAAAGGAATTTAGAAGCGGGGTTCGCGTCCTCGTTCACGCATGCGACAGTCCCGCGGAGCCGTTCCAAGGTCGCGCCCAGCTGAATGCCGAGTTGGAGAGTCACGGCGACAGGGAGACCTCTTTACTGCCAAGGGTGCATGTGTCGGGGTACACACCCAAACGGAAATTCCAATCATGTGAGCTCGTAATCAACGAGCCCCAGAACAGAAAGCTTCCGTCTTTTGAGAACGTACACGTTTTAGCTTTAGGTGAGCGTGGGGACATCTTTCTTGCAGGCTTGCTGCTGGTTGAAGCCCGGTTTTATTTCACCAGAGGTAGATCGGTCCGCTACCGCGCCCGAAGTTTTGGCGGAGAGCGCCTCGGCCCAATGGCACTTTTGATACAACGCCTGCGGTTCCGATTTCTCGGAAAGTATTGAGCGTGACCCAAGAGGAAGTGATTCGCCTGCTTGAGAAATATGAGAATGAGCTAACAGCCATTCTTTCTCGATTTACAAAGAGCCGCAATGCAATCAATATCGCTTCCGGCTAACCGCGATCAAGCGTTCTATTCAGATTAGCGGTATTTCCCCTCGGGTAACACGTCTTGCCAGTCCGGAGCGTCCCGAACCGGCGTATTCGTATTCGGAACAGGGAATTGTTTAAAGATAGCAGGCAATTTTCCTAGTTCAGATCAGGGAATTTCTAGGGAGTCGCCACCCAGCAGCGCGCGTTGGTCCCTAGCGGCGTTTATTTCTCGGCGGCGCTAGCCGGCGTCGGTTCACGGCATATGGAAGCACCAGCCAAAGCGGGATTTTGCGCTCACCATCTTTCAGCCGATCTTCGAGCGACTTAAAGGGCGACCTGCCAGGAACGCTCTTCATCGATTGCCTGCCATTGTTCGATGATTGCACGGTTTCGTTCTCTTTGTATGCGCCGCTCGGTCATGTGATGCAGCCAGGCGTTTCGCCGCTGGGATAGTTTGACGTGGTGACGATCGGCGCATTATGAAACGCTCGCAGACGTTTCGGTCCTAAAGGCGTGGGCTTTGCACGAGTACCCGAAGACCTACGGGATAGGCCGCTCTAGACGAGGCCTCGGTCAATGGTTCTGGGCTGCCTACGTTAGGCGGCGTGGCCGACTTCACTACCGACGTTTTTACGACGCCAAATATGGTGGATCCGATGAGGCGCGCCGCGCTGCGATAGCGTGGCGTGATGTAACGCTCGCCAACGTCCAAGTATTAACCGTTCGGGAATTCAACCAGCGAACACGTAGCAACAGCCGCAGCGGCGTCTACGGGACCCCGAACCGGAGGTTAGACTGCATCAACAAGCGCAGCGCTTCCGTTAATGACAAAAATTCTTCTGATCTTCATGTTGGTGGCGACCGTTTTGCTGGTTGCGATCGCCCTCATAATCCGCCACAGACGCAATAATGTTTCCGACGAATGGCCCTTTTATCCCAAGAAACCTTTGTCGGAGCCCGAACAGATCCTCTACCACCGCTTGGTGAAGACCCTCCCCGAATGCATCGTTCTAGCGCAGGTACAGGTCTCGCGAGTACTTGGAGTAAAGAAAGGTTTCAATTTTGGCCAGTGGAATAACCGGATAAACCGACTGAGCCTTGATTACGTGATCTGCCTCAAAGATTCGACTGTTGTCGCTGCCATCGAACTCGACGACTCCTCACACGAAACGCAGTCCCGTCGGGAGGCAGATCGTAGGAAGGAGCAAGCGTTGAGGTCGGCAGGTGTACCGTTCGTTCGGTGGTCAGTGAACGCTCTACCCGATGAAGCAAAGATTCGTGCGGCGTTTACGCGATGAAGCAAGCTAGCAACGCGATCGACAGCGACACCAAACTTCCCCCAATCGCCCCTACGTACTCCCTATGGTGCGCATCGTCGCCGCAATTTCTCGACATCACTATCCCGCCATCCCTACTGCTGCGAGCGGACCAGGTGATCGATCGATGAGAACGGCCGACAAGGCCGAACGACAGGTCATCCTGCGATGTCGCGCGTTAGGAATCCGAGCGGCGTTACCTATCAACGCGGACGCAGTCTCGCGCTGCGTGACGGCTGCGTACTCGATGTAGGTTGCGGCAGGTTCTGAGCCGCCGGAAGCGCCCCCCTTAGTTATCCCCACCCTTCCTCGACGGTTCTTTTCCTACCCGTACTATGTAGAGATATGAAGTTGTCATTGGGTGTTGGACCAGCGATCCTTGTCGCCAGCGGCCTCGTTGTGATGGGCGTACTTTTCTCTTTCGCGATGCGCGCTCCGCATTCGCCATTAATGGCGGCTGGCGCGACCTTCTCTTTCTCTCCTTCCGCGGGTCAGGTGCGAATCGGCGACACGGTCAACGTCGCGCTTCTCCTCACCGCACCGGACCAGAGCGTTAATGCCATGAGCGGCAAAATTGTCATTCCGGACGCGCTCGAGGTCGTCGCCATCTCCACGGAAAAGTCAGTCAACACGCTCTGGATGCCCCGCGACCCATACTTCTCGGCGGACGACCACGCCATCGTCTTTGACGGCGGACTGCTTAACCCTGGATTCATGGGTCAGAACGGGAAGGTCATAGACATTTCGCTTCGCGCCAAAACTGCCGGCCGGGGCGAGCTCACGGTCACGGACATCCAACTCCTCGCGAACGACGGGCAAGGTTCGGACGTCCCCGCGGCCACTGATACGGTAAGCTTCATCGTAACGTCAGGTGTACCCGGAGATCTCAACGGCGATGGAAAAGTTAGCCTTGCCGATGTGAGTGTCCTCATTGCAAATTGGGGATCTAAGAACATGGACGCGGATCTCAACGGCGATGGCGCCGCGGACTTGAAGGATCTGAGTATTTTGATGACTCACATTGGTAAATAGCTTCGTCGCTCGTAGTGCAAATCCGCCCACCCGGCCGTCGCGCTTGAAAGCTCAGCGTCTCGGCCGAAAACCCGGAGGCTTGTCGCATGGTCTGACAGGTCGTATTCGGGAAGGTCCATCGCGTGCCGCATTAGCCGCTCTCGTGAATGCTCCTAGCTGAAATCCCACGGGCGGCGTGCGTTCTCATTTCACCTTGATGCGCGCTGCGAGCGCCTTCAGATCATCAATGGGCGGGTTCTTCCGGGGCCAAGTTACGTTGACGCCGTCGTCCGCATGCCGTGGCAGGACGTGCAGATGGACGTGCGGAACAGTCTGCCAGCCGGCAGGCTTGTTCGCCTGGAGGATCGTGATTCCGGCCGGATTGAAGGTCGTCTGAACCGCGCGTGCGACGCGAGCCGTAGTGACGAAGAGCGCGGCCGCCAGCTCGTCATCGACCTCCAAGATCGTCTCGAGTTGCTTTTTCGTTGCCACGATCACATGACCTGGATTGACTTGTCCCGCGTCCATGAACGCGATGGTGTGTGCGTCCTCATACACTTTTGCGGCCGGGATTTCGCCGCGGATGATTTTCGTGAACACCGATGGCTCCATTTTGCCTCCCAGGAAGTGAATGGATTCTCGCGCGGTTATTTGCAATGTCTCTATTTGTCCGGCAAACACCGCCCCGCAAACACCTCGGCAAAATATCATCTTGCGTCGCACTGGAACGAACGTAGGAGAGAAAACCCGACGATTTGGTAATTCGTTTGTTCCAAAGGGAGCGGCGGGCTGCTCTTGTGGACGTTATTCGGCTCCGAGGGGAAAATATGGGCAACAGCTGTTCAGCGAGCGCGAAAGGGAGCGGTCGGTGACGAGGGCTGCTGGTGCATTGTGCGGTGACTTTGGCCGGATAGCGCTGATTGATATTGCGCAGCCGATCAAGGCCCATGTCCATCCTCACGCCCACCTGCTGTTCAAGGTGGCAGGCGTCGATAGTTCATTCCAGGTCGGCGATCGGCTCGTACCTATGACCGCCGACACCGTCGTGCTCGTCAACTCCTGGCAGGCTCACAGTTACCCGCGCGACGGCCTGAACCAGAGCTCGCTCGTCCTCGGACTTTACATCGACCGGAAGTGGCTTGACTTCGTCGATCCATGGTTTCAGCTGACCACCCGCGACCGGCTATTCACAGCGCCATGCATATCGCTCTCGAAACGCGTTCGGGATTTGCTTCACGATGCTGCCGCTGCGGCGCGCGGCGACAGCATCGCGACTCGCTCACACGAGTATTTGGTCGCCTCGCTGATATGCGAAGTTACCCGCGTGATTTCGCCTATGCGGCTGGCGCAATCAGGTCCGCACTTGGCAAGGCGCTCGGGCATCCAGGATTTCCGCATTCGCAAAGCAATCGAACTTATGACGTCCCAAGTCGGCGTGCCTCGGGACATGGAGGAAATCGCGAGCCTCTGCGCGCTATCGCGCGCTCACTTTTTCGAACTGTTTAAGACGAACGTGGGCATTACGCCGTTGATGTTCTCCCACGCGCTTCGAATGGAAGCTGCGTATGAGGCGCTTGTTGACGTCCAAGCGAACCTTACTCAGATCGGAGCAAACCTAGGGTTTTCGACACCGGCGCATTTCACCCGGTTCTTCCGGGACCATCTTGGCGCTACCCCATCGGAATTCCGTCACGCGGCCGTACGAAACCCGGCAATTAGCTGGCTACGGCAATTTACGTATTAAAAGGTTGCAACCTTCCGAGGCTCAAGCGCTGCCTGACCATCTACGGGGCAAAGGTGGAGCCATGGTCGAGTTGGCGCGCTGTCCGCGCGTGGGCTTAAGCTGACGCGCCTGCAACGGCAGCTGCTCCGGTAGTCGGCTAGCTGCGTGGACAATTTGATAAGCGGTGCTGAATCAGCAGCGGCGTATTGAAGCTTCGCGCCACGTCCCGGCCGAAATTCATGGCGACGAAGCGGACATAACGATAAGTGTGTGGTCGACAACTCGTCTACACCGGTGCTGAGCGCTTTTCACGAGCGTAAATCATGAACGCTAGAATCTGTGCTCCCATGTCGCACCTCGATGACCCAAACGATGTAGAGCACCTGATACACCAACTGGATCAGCAGTTCATGGGGTGGAGCGATCCCGCGGCGAGACTCATGCGGGCGCTCGAGCAGGACGAGCTTGTGCTCTACGCGCAGCCTATCGTCGCGCTCCGCGAACCGAAAACCTTTTCCATGGCAGAGGTGCTGCTCCGACTGCACGAGGAGGAGGCTGCATTGTTGCCGCCGGGCGTATTTCTTCCGCTATTCGAGTATTTCCGCTTGATGCCCGAGCTCGACCGCTGGGTCGCGCGCCAAACGGTGACGCGTCTCGCTGAATCTCCGCGTGTCGCGTGCCTCTCCATAAATATCTCCACGCAGACTCTTACCGATCTAGAGTTCGTACCGGAGCTCGCCGCTGAGCTCGCCCGTGCGAAAGTGTCTTCCGCGTCACTCGTGTTGGAGATCAGCGAACAAGATGCGCTTGAGCGCTCGGAGTTGGTCAGTGGATTCGCCAAGTCCGCACGGGCTATCGGTTGCAGACTGACGATGGACGGGTTCGGCCGTCGTTCAGTATCGCTCGCCCCACTGAACGCGATGCGACCGGACTTCGTAAAGGTTGACGGGGTGATCGTCCGTAGTCTCCACGCTAGCCAATCTTCGCGCAACAAGCTAAACGCGATAGTACAGATAGCAAAAGCGATTGGCGCCAGCGTGATCGCCGAATGCGTCGAACAGGATGAGGCGCTCGTCCAACTCCGAGCTGCCCGCGTCGAGTATGCGCAGGGGTTCGGAATCCATGTCCCGGCGCCGATCAACGATGTCATAGGACTTTAGGGGCCACTCGCGCGGCTCCGCAGGGTAACCAAGTTCGCGATTGCATGGGCAGCGTGGCCAGACCTTGAACGACGTCGAAGCTAAACAGCGAGCAATAGACGGGTTGGCGGAGAAGTTTATCCGCGGCTTAGATTTGGTACAGGTCGATCGCTTACCGATGGCTGTATACAACTTCGATCCCGAAGGTTAGACCCTATTTGTCGTAAACGGCACTCGGAACGCTACCGGCGCGGCAGAGTACGTTGCCATCAATCGCCGCACTGGGAAAATTCGTTATCTAGGTTTGTTGGGCGAATAGCGGCACTTGCGTAGCTGGCAATGCCGTCACGCCACAATCTTTCTCATGTACACGCGCGAAAAGCCGTCTTCCTCGCGACGTGCGTATTCGGCGTATCCGATTTTCGAGTAGAGCGACTGGTTCTCGGTCATTACGACGTTGGTGTAGAGGTGAATCTCTGAATACCCCTGGCGCCGCGCTTCGGCCTCAGCGAACTGGAGCAGTGCTCTTCCCACGCCCGTGCCGTGATGCCTGGGATCGACCGCGACGTTCTCGAGCACTAGTCCTTCGTCGTCCTTCCCAAGTACTAGTACGCCAATGATGTCCGAACCGTCGTTTACGACATAAACAGCGCGGTGCGCAATGACTTCGTCATAGGACTGAAGCATTGGCTCCGGCGGTTTTCCGAGACGCGGAATGTACATCGAGTACGCCGCCGTCACGCAGCGTGAGATTGCGCCCGCGTCGATAAGTAACGCCGCTCGGATTCCTAAGGCATGCGACATCGCGAGATCTCGTTGCCGGCTAGAGTAGGGCCTCGTGACCGTCGTGCCAAAGATCGACATCCATTGAGTTCACGTCTCGTGCTTTCTGCGGGCGGGCATTTCTAACGTTCCGTCAATTCGAATTTACTCGGGTCGCACTTCCCGCGTTGATTACGGTTTCCGCAGTGGGCGCACTCGCATGGCCGCGTTGCCTTTTTGCCATGGGTGCCCGTCACTCTTAAGTGCCTGAAACCAAAGGAACCGGATTTCGAGCCTAGAACAATCGGCGAGCACCTTAGACGTTGCCGCCTCAAGCGCGGGCTCAGCCAGAACGATGCGGCGCGCCTCCTCGGCGTGACCTCCTGGACCGTATCCAACTGGGAAAAGGGCCGCGCCACGCCGCTTATCGAGTCGCTGCCGAGGCTCTCCGGGTTCTTAGGGTACGACCCCTTTCCTGAGCTGACGAGCTTACCTGAGCGTCTCCTTGCGAAGCGCAGGGCTATGGGTTGGTCAATTGCGAAGGCTGCGGACTGGCTCGGGGTGGACCGAAGCGCCTGGAGCGATTGGGAGCATGGCGGGGTGATCTTGCTCCGAACCCACCGGCGGTTGGTCGCGCAGCTCCTTGGCGAATCGGTCGAGGATCTTGCTCAGGAAATGCGAACGCGCTGGAATTACTCGCACAAAGGAACGCGATTTCCGGAATGACCGCTTGCGGCCACAACCGGATAGGAGGCGAGGCAGGCGCAACCTTCATGGTTGGTAGCTCCGTGCTCATGCACAAATATGGGAACTACGCTTTGTAATGCCGCTACTGCGTGCGCGGACTCTTAATCTCCTGATCCAGAAAGATGAGTGGTTCCAATTTGCCCGTCGCCGCCAGCGACGTTAGGTCCTGGAATGCCGTGCGTACTGCAGGTGATTCGGAATGTCTCAGAATCCATGTAAGGCCAGCCACCGAGCGTCCATATCCAGGGTAGCTTGCATTTAGCTGATCGGCGTTCATGCTTCGAGCATCGGCTATAACGCTTTTCAGGACAGGTAAGAGCACCGGCTCAACGCTCCGTATAGTTTGACGCTGAGTCTCGGGAGATGCCTTCTCCAGCATCGAGACTAGAACTCCTGCTACAGCGAACTTGAGAGAGTCATGTTGTTCGAATAGCGGACTATCTACTCGGAACGACGGTTCGGCGACGATCTTCGCAAGGGGAACCGTCAATTCTAGAGTCTGCGGTGGTCCAGAATCCCGTAACAACACTGCGATCACGGTAGCTAACCTGAGAGCATGCAACGATCCTTTCGCCCCAATAAGCTCACCTGCGATACGCGCGACGTTCTCGTCGTTGATCGCTGGGTACAACTCCCTTGAGAAAGGATGAAGAACACCTTGTATGCTGCCAATCAACCGGAATGTATGACAACGACTCTCGGCAAGCTCTTTGTCCGGGCTGTCCGCAGCTGGCTGCGACATTATGAAATGCAGTCCATATAACACCTCGCTTAGTTGCGCTTTGTCAGCATATTCAGGGCACCCGCGGCTTTGCACGTTTCTTTTCAGCACTTCGCTCCAAAGCCGCACTTCTCGGCCTTGAGCGCGATCCACTGGGTTAGTGCCAGGCTCCATAAGGCCGGGATAATATTGCTCGGCCCAAATCACGTAGTCATGCTTCCGCCCATTCCAGCTGTTCGCCAACCATTGCCCTCGCCGTGCGATTGAGGCAAGACCGTCCTGCCCGGACAGCGCCATCGTGCGAATGAAATGATCGTCCGAAAGGCCATCCGAAAGTAGATCTGGAGCGATGTCGACAGTTGCATCGGCATCGACCGCACCCGTGCGTAATGCTTCCCGCAGGCTGTACGCACGGAGAATGACATCTTCTTTGCGGTTGACGATGAACGGCAAAAACTCTCTTGCCAGTCTGGCTCGCTCAAATGTGAGCTGGACGTTGGCCGCACGATCCTGGATGGTTTGTGCTTCCCTTGTGCGGAATCGATCGTACGCAACAACCACAAAGGCGATAATTGCCCCAAGCACGATCTTGTCGATAACGAGTAGACAGACCTTTCCCCAGAACGAATCAGGATCGAGCGTCATGCGATCCCGATCATGTAGCTCATGGACGGAAGGTCTCTACGCTGCTATCACGCCTATGGTCTTCGCCAGCGCCACAGCCGCCGAGCCGAGAGCCTGCACCCGACCTTGGAACGCCGCAATGGATTCATTCTTAGCCGCCGCTTCTTGAACGGCTTTAAGGAGTTTGTCGTAAGTGGCCTTGTCCGTAACAGCCGGTACGTATTCGCTAATCAGGGTGCGCTTGGCGGCCCACTCCGCCTTGAGTTTTTCAACATCTTCTAGCCCCTGAGAAAGCGCCGATCCGGTAATCGATTTCTTCGCCATGTCATTTGCTCCCTGATTTCCTCAATTTCTGTTTGGCAGCCTCGATTTTTTTCTTACCCTCCTCAACTTTCTTGTTTAGATCCTCGAGCTTGTCTGACGAGTTTTTGGCCCTCTCTGAGGCATCCGCGAGCGATGTATTGATTTTCTCTGGTAAGTCCTGCAACCCCGCCTTACCGAGCAGATCTCGCTGCGCACTCTCGACCTTCTGAAGACTGACCAGATATGCATGAATCGTGGCGTCTGCAGTAACGACGCGGCTGAAGGCACTGTCTACGTTATCCAGGACCGTCTTTTCGTCCGCGTCTAGGTCCTCGAATGCCGCTTTGCGCAGCGTCGTGATGTCTGAGGCGACCTGCCGATACCAGGTGTTTAAGGTGTCGAGCTTTTGAAGCGTTGCGCGCTTCGGGTCCGGAGCAACAAAGTCACCTTTCTCATCATTCCAGACGACCTTGCCGTCTAGAACATCTCTCACCCTTCCTTCTGTTATCGCTCGTTCGACGTAAGGGCCCAGAACCCGTTCCGCGAACTGCGCTTCGCGCACTTCACGTAGTGCATCGAAATGGCGTCGGATAAGCGAGCGGTATCCGTCGTGCAGCTTTCGCGTGTCATCAGTAGCGATTTGTGACAGCTCTACGGCGGACGGAGAAATTGTTATGCAGCCACTCAGAAGCACTGCTGCTGCCAACCCGAGTAATGAAAGGATAAGTGAGCCAGTTGGATATCTCATGCCTCGACTCCGCACCCGCTATCCCAAATAACTTGCCGGGGGCCTGTTTGCCCCAGCAGCGCGAGCGCCGCGTCTAATCTCATTCGCAATTCTGCTTCGATGGCCATGTGCCCCTCGCGATTGACCAGATGCCAACGCTACTTCGTCTTGCTGCGTGGAACCGCTTTTGCTACCAAGTACCCGGCATGGCTAATGCCCAATAACGCCACCATGCTTTCGTCAATGTGCGGAAAGGAGCTAAAGCCACCGGCATCGGTATCCGCAAAGAGTTTAGTCAGCGCGAGCGCATACGCGAGCACCACTACGATCGTGAAAAAGAACATCTGAACTTTCGACATCTCAAGATGCGCGGCGTTGCCGGTCTCATCTCCCGTGAACATGTCGCTCCAACGCGCTTTCCGAGGGTCGAGATTGACGACGACGAGACCTCGGGTCTCGATCGTCTCGTCGGTATCGCCCTGCTTCTTCAGCATCTTGATGGTCTCCTTCTTCTCTTCATCGGCCGGCTCCTTCTGTTTCTTTGCCGAGAGGATCAGAGGCGTGCCAACGAGAGAAGTGGTGCTGATTCCAAGAAGAATCCAAAGTTCGGCTGGGACCGCAATAGCGAGCGGGTCTTCGACACTCATGTAAAGGTTCCAGATCGCAGCCGTGAAGAAAGCGGACACGATGATGACGGTCCAGAGCACCATTTGGAAGCGGGAAAGACTGATGACTGAGCGCTCGTCCAGCAGCGCACCGCGCCATACGCCGAGCACGCCATGTCCAGCAATGAAGACGAAGACGGTGATGAAGACGAGCGACATCACCCAGGCAGTGCGCGTATGACCGAGGGCAATCGCCTTCCACGCGACTATCGGCATCGCAACAAGAATGATGAGTAGGAACGCCGTATGGAAGTAGGTCCAGTTCTGCTTGGGCTTGTCAGCCGCCATAGATGCCTCCCCTAGTACACGTCTTATGTGCGCTTACTTCGGCGCCTTCGTTGACGCCGTATCCCCTTGCAACAGATCAGCGATACTCGCGTTCAAATCCTTGTTGTTTACGACAAAGAACATCCCGCCGCGGCCGTTCTGGCTTGCATCGCATCTGGTGCTCACGGACCCCTGCTGATTCAGGTCACCGAAGATCGCGTAGGGATCTCCCGAAGTTGCTACGCCGAACTTCGCATGGTTGAAATCTGATGTTGGGCCACCCTTGAGTCCAAAGTTTGTTCCGTTCCAGTGCCCGGACGTCGCGACCTCAACCGTGCCGGGTTTCCCAAGGCTCTTGTCCCAGCAGCCGATCTTCGTGGACGGCGTCGTTGTCGGAATGTAGGGCTTTGCCCACCAGGTCGCGGTTCGTAGTGGCACTCCGCCGAGCACCGCGGACACCATCTGCCACGGGGGCACGTTCAGTTTCGATGACTTCGCTATCAGGATCACGCCGGAGGAAAGCTCGTCTTTTGTCACCGTGGCATCGTCCGACCGCAGTCCGAGATCGTTTGCGAGCGCCTGTATTTCAGCCGGTCCACCATTGCTAAATATCTGCGCGCTGTGACCGGTGGCCACGCTCGCGTGTTTGAGCGCCTTCAATACCTTTGCAACGTCCGCTTTGTTGAGCCTTAGCGAGAAGAAGTGTTGACTTACCAGCACGTTATTGTTGGTGTGAACACAGCCAAGCGTATTTCCGCTCGTTTGCTTGCGCGGATGGTCCTTGCTGCCTGATGCAGGCCATGACGGCGTTGAAACCTGCATTAAGAGGCCATCGCCGACCTTGTTCCACGCGAGCATTCCCTTCGAGTGACCCCATGGCGATTGGCATTGGCCTTTGGGCCCGCTGCTGCAGCCTGGCGCCTTTATGGCTGGGTCACCATAGAACTGGTCGTTCCATAGTACGTAGTTCAGCGATCCGTTGAAGACCTCATCGAAGGTCGCACCGATGGGGTCAGACACCGATCCGCCGGCGCAACCACTCCCTTGTTGGAGCTTCGGGAATTTGCTGCTTGCGTACACGAACTGCTGACTAAAGGCTTTGTATTGCTGAACGCTGCCACCGAACAGGCACGCGCGTTGCGCATTTCCTGAACAGTTGGGAAACGACTTGGCGTTGAACTTAAAGACGAACCACCAATCGACCGCCTGACCCTTGGCAAGCATTGGCGATTGCGCGTGAGCGCTCGAAGAGAGCGTGACAAGCGCGAGTAGGACGAATCGGAGCAAACGCATATTGACGCCCCTAGTCAACTGCGACGCCGGACTAATTGATAACTGCTGTGAATCCGCTGCGCAAACGCTACGCGACAAATGCTGCTAGAGCAAGTTAGGAGGCTTGGCGCATTGTTATCGTGGTGTACGGAGGCACATCCCTTGTATGGCTAAGGGCAACTTAGTGCTTGAGGCGCGCGCCGACTAGTTATCGCCAAACTTCTCCGGTTGTCGTGCAAGCGTTAATCTAACCGTCTGTCTGGGGAGGAAATCATGAGCCGCATGATTTGCGCGGGTTTATTCGTTACCTGTGCCCTTGTAGCTAGTGCACCCAACGCGCGAGCTCAAGAAGAATTCAGTAAGAGCTTGGCCAACACATTCACGGGCGCGCAATTCCGCAACTATCGCTGGCTTGATTACCCACTCGATAACTTTGGAGTGGCTACGGCCTACCGTGGAAAAAACCTTCCGCCGAGCGATGAGGACTTTCTCTGCTCAACGTTTACGTGCCTGGGCCTCGCAAGACCGGCGAAACCGGATCTGTGGCTGAAGTTGGCGGACGGTATCAAGGAAAAGCAAGGCTTCGCCGAGGTCGGCTGCGGCGGGGCCGTTGAAGCTTCCTTAAAGAGGTCCGCGGAAGCCATGGCCGAAATTAGCCTCCCGCGCATTGCCTCCGTACTTGGTCTGTCTGCCGGAGGAGGTGTCGAAAATAGCAAGACAACCAGGCTGATTTTCGGTCAGGTGTGCGTGCGTAAGCTGCTACAGGGCAGATTCGAGTCATTTATCTCGAGCCTGAAAGCCGATCCCTATGGCCTGAAAGCGGCCTACGAGAGAGGCAATCTCGTCCTACTTGTAGGTGATCTGGTAGTAACCTCCATGGAAGTCACCGTTTCGCCGAGTAGCAAGCTCAAGGCTCAGCTTGAAGGCACATTAAGTGGAAAGCCCACTGCTATCGTGGGTAAGGCATCCGCGTCGGGAGCGATTTCGAAATCAGCGGACGGTTCATATAACCTCAAAGTTAACTCCCCGGTAATCATCGGCTACCTCGCCGTACACCGTGGCGGACAATACCTTGGGCGACCAATGGGCGCCGTGCCCGGCGGTGATCCAGACTGGCTGGGCTGGCAACCTACAGCTGTAATGCCCCCGCGACGAACGGAAAGAAACTAATGCGGTGTCGGAGGTGGAAACACGCTCTAATCCTCCAGGTTCTATTTGCTTTATCGTTCAGCGTCGCACTGGCTGACGAAAACTGTTTTCCTCCGCCAACTAATCCGACACCCGCGTTATTCCCAGCCCGGTTAGACGGCGGTACAGGTTTTGTCGACGACACGGGCCGGGTGGTCATCTCTGGAAGGTATCGATGGGCCGTGCCCTTCTCCGATGGCGTTGCATGGGCGATGGAGAAAGGCAAGCCCAAAGCGGTCCTAGTAGATACCGCCGGAAAGGTTCTCTTCACCGGCCCTTCGACCGATTTCGGTGTTCCGAAGTACGACCACTCGTCGCACAACCTCGTGCTCGTCGAGCATCGCACAGTGGAAACGGTAAACAACATGCAACTACCACGCACGCGCTTCGGCTTCAAAGACCACGCCGGGCGCTGGAAGATCGCGCCCGATTTCGATAACGCCGAAAGTTTCCATGAAGGACTGGCCGCTGTTGCCATCGCGAGTCCGGTCGACTTCACGGTGGAAGCGGCGGGATTCATTCGGCCCGATGGCCGCTTCCATATTGAACCCAAATATGAAAGGGTCATGTCGTTCTCCGAGGGCCTGGCAGCCTTTCGGTTGAACGCGAAATGGGGAGTCATAGACAAGGAAGGCAAAGTCGTCATCCAGCCCGTCTATCAAACCGTCGATCATTACCTGGCGCCTATTGGTTACTTTTCCAATGGCTTGGCCACGTTGATATTGGACAGGTCAACTCACACCTTCATCGATCGGAACGGGACGTTACTTGGAACTTCGAAGTTTTCCTATGCGCGTAAGTTTTCCAATGGCCTTGCAGCAGTCCGAGTCGGCGGCACGGGAGGCGTCAGCCGCTTTCCGCCTTACGACTTCATTGGTGGCAAATGGGGTTATATCAACGTCAAAGGCGAGCCGGTTATCCCTCCAACTTTCGATTGGGCCTGTCCATTTCATGAGGAGCGTGCTGCGGTAAATATAGGAGGGATGTCTTCTCGGGATGACATCTTTAGCGGTGGCAAATGGGGTTACGTGGCTCCGTCAGGAGCCTTCATTATCGAGCCACAATTCCTCGAAGCGGGTTCATTTGTCAACGGCATCGCGGAAGTTAAGCTAAGTAACCGCAAGACCGCCTACATCGATAGGACAGGCAAGGCTATATGGACGGAGCGCTAATCGTTTCGCGGAGGCTCGTTTACATCACCGCGGGAGCGCTTGTTATCGCTATGTTTTGTACGTCGGTATGCGCGGTCGATGACGCCTTCAAGCAAGCCCTCCTGGAACTCCCGGGCGCTCAGATGGTGCAACTCGTCTATAGCAAAACGCCAGCGGATAAAGCGGCCCAGCTGCGCACGCCCATGCAGGCTAAAGATGCCGAGCGCCTGGAAAAGCTCCTCGGTGCAATGTCCGGATTTCTTCTTAAACAATACGCGAAAGATCGTCCAGCGCTATCGCGTGCTCTGGAACGGCAGCTTGATAGGGTCACGCCAACCATCACTGTCGAACTTATCGACCAGACCGCTCCTCTTTTTAAGAGCAACAACCGATCCTGTACGTCCTCATCGAATCTTAACGTGTACATCTCGTCGGCAACGGTGGATGCGTTTGTACGAGGAGGACTTAGCGCGGCGTATCGTGCGCGGTCAGATTTGCGGCCTTTATATAGGGAATCCGACGGCGCGTCCGGGATTGATGACTTGACTATTGCCGGGCGGTTCTTGGACATGATCGATCAGCTCCAGCGCCTACATCCCCGAACGCTTACTCCTCTGGATGCGAACCTTCTTGCCTTGCGATTCCAGCAGGTCGAGGGGCAAATTGTTGGGACCTTTCTCTTCCCCATGGCGCATGAGCTCGGGCACTTTATCGCTCAAGATCAGTGCCGGCCGTTCTCCTGCCAACGGGATCAACCGGCATTCGAGGAAATGGAGCTAATGGCGGACGAATTCGCCGCGGCCCTAACCTCCATTGCCCTCATGAGACAACTCCCGAACGCAGCCTTCCAGAACGACTTCGACGGAACATTGAGCTTCATCTGCGCCGCTACGTTCCTAAGCGAGTCGTATGAGCGCCTGTCCAAAGGCAAAGACACTAGCGAATGCGCTGCATTGGTCTACCCATCCATCGCACGCCGGAACAAACACGCAAACTATGCGGTGCATCGGGTTCTGTTGGGTCTTGAGAAGGAGCAAAAAAGCGACGCTCGCAAAGCACTGGATGCGCGTGTGGAAGAAATTCGGCGAAAATACGAACGCTAGCTGCGTCGAAGATGACGGGTTGCCTAGTCGGCTCAAGGAAGAAAGTTGATCAAGCATCAGCCTTGGCGTACGGCTCCCGCTAAGGTGCAGATCTTCCAACGTTAAGCCAAGCACTCCAAGAAGGGACGCTAATGCAAACTGACATGCATTACTACGGCACCTTTGCAATGGCTCGAGCTTCCGGGCTCATCCAAGAGGTTGCTCAAGTAATAGCGATCGCGGCTGAATACGTAGACGACTCGGATGCAGTCGGACTTGAATTGCAGGACGGAATCGTCCTAGGAGCATCGCCGACTGCGCACCACCCACTGAATAAAGCTAATCTCGATATCGTTGACCAACGCGGAACTTGGGTCCCGTTTCATTTTCTCCCGGGAAACGAGGGCGACACGACGCATGAGCGTCTAATCTGTCGCAAAGACAGCAAAGTCGCCCGAGAGATGGTTGATCATCATGTCGCGCTGCCCCTTGAAGGGTACAACCTCGAATTACTGGGGATCACAGCCCACGCCTATGCCGACACATTTTCGCACTACGGATTTTCCGGCATTGGGTCTCCGCTAAATCAAGTGGATCCGTCGACAATCAAGCTGCACGTGAAGGACACCGCGGTTTTAGAGTACATAACCAACAAGTCAAAGGATTTTTTTGAAAAATACGTCTTTAGTGTGCCGGCCAACATAGCAGCACTAGGCCATGGCGCGGTCGCAACGTTTCCCGACCGACCATACCTAACGTGGGAATTCACCTATGCGAGTTCAAAGAAAGGCTCAGGTGCGCGCGTTAACCAAGCGACGTTCCTTGAGGCCTGTGAGAAGCTGCATGCAATGTTTATCGAGTTTGGAGAACGCAACACTCGCTTTGTTGAATCGGGGGCGAGAAGGACGTTCATCGCTATCAATGCAACTGTAAAAGAAGTCTTGGCAGTGGAAGGCGACATGGCGGCTCGTATCGCCGCATGGCAGCGCGTCGCTTCCTCTGGAGCGTTGTTCGGCAAGCCGGTACAAATTCCTGCTTATAGCAAGACATTTGCTGCTGACATTGAAATTATGAAGGCGCACACCATGGCGAGTGTCAAAAGTACGAGCGCGTATGCCTTTCTGAAAGCAGCAGCGGTCCATCGGGATTACGTGGTCGATGAGCTCCTTCCCAAGTATCAACTGAACGTCTTGTCCTCGATATAGAGGCTTTCGGTCCTATGTTTCGCCAACGACTTCGCGACTAAGTCTTGTGGCAACTGCTGCGGCCGTCACCCCGGACGCTAGGCCGAAGCGGAAACTGTATGTGTATGGGAGAACACGTCAAGCGCTGGCGCATTGAGCGCAAGATCAGCCAGAGACAGGCAGCGCAGCTACTTGGCGTGACCTCCTGGACCGTCTTCAACTGGGAAACAGGCCGTACAAAGCCAGCGATTGAGGCCATGCCGACGATTATCCGATTCCTCGGCCGCGATCCGTTTCCAGCCCCTGCGAGCCTCCCTGAGCGGCTTTTGGCGAAGCGTAGGGCTATGGGATGGTCAACCAAGAAGGCGGCCAAAGAGCTCGGCGTAGATCTTTGTGCCTGGAGCGATTGGGAGCAGGGCGGAGTGATCTTGCACCGGGCCCATCGAAAAATGGTCGCTCAATTACTTGGATTATCACTCGAGGATGTTGATCAGGAAATGCGAGAACGTTGGAATCGGTCTCATGAACGGCCAAGATAGGCACTCTCTTGCCGGCACGTCAGTTAGTTCGATGTCCCGCGATTAGGAGTGTGTAATGACAGAGAACGTGGTGCGGAGCCGCGCCGGCATTTGCACCTTTCGGTCTCCGGCCTTCCCACCGTGTAGTGGATCGTGGAAAGATCGCATGCCAGTAGACCTGATCAGAGTCTTTCGACCGACCTGGCACCGCTTCGAAGGGCACATTGGCCAGAAGCATGCTTGGTACTTCGTGGACAACGCGGGAGAACGAGTGCCATGTCGATCCGGTTACGAAGCTCTTTTTGCTACCTACTTAGTGTCGAGATCCATTCCATTTGAGTATGAAGGCTTGGCCCTAGTGGTAACTCGCAAAGCCCTCTACATTCCCGACTTCTTTCTTCCGAGCAAGGGTGAGTTCGTAGAACTCAAGGGATGGACTGGTGGCAAGACGGCGAATCAAGACAAGGCTATCGCTCTACTAAAGAAGAAGGGCTTCGTTATCCGAGTTCTAGATTGGAACGCCTTAAGGATAGCTATTGGTTCGCCATACCTACATTACAAGTCATTCTTTGATAATGCGGTTGCAAACAAACAGAACGTGGCGGATTTCATTGCCGGTGCGAGGTGGTTACCGAAGTCCATCAAAGTCTCGAAGCAGGCAAAAAAGGAGTAGGCATCCATCCAATGGAATGCGATGCGATTTTAGGAAACTATGAGCGTTCGAACAAAGGCTGAATAGGCGACGCGCTTATCTGTGAGGACCTCCCTTCACGGTGCCCTACCGCACGGCGCGAAAGGACTCGACCTTGGCGAAGCAATTTTCATGGTCGCTAATGACAAGCTAGTGCTGACCTTAAAAGGCGCACGCGAGCACGTCACATTGCACTTCGGGCCCAATTCGAAAGTCTTCGATGTTCACAGGACATCTATTGGCGCCGATGGTGCGACAACCCATACGACGCTTTTTTCAATGAGCCACGCAAATTTGGCTGCGATGCTTCAGGAAATCGCTCTCCCGCTATGGAAGGTCCTGACTGGCATAGTTCGACCGTTGCATCTCGACTGGATGGAGAAGCGGAAAATTTGGGCGATTGTTGGCGTCCTTCCTACGGGGGATGATCTTTCGGCCGTCAGTAGAGTACGACGACGACGACTGATTCCCGATAGTAGGCTGCTGGCTGCCCGCCTTTGGGCACCCGAGTTCTTAGATGAGCTCTACGATCTCGACGACGGACAATTCTTCGCGTTAGTCTCAACCCCCAAGAACCGCAAGCCACGTAAATTGGGCTATGGGTTCAATGTCACCGATTGGCGAGGCCGGTCCCGCCTTTGGTGGATTCCCGATCAGCGCATGAGCGCCGCTATTTCACGCAGTGAAGCGCTGCTTAAAGATGCGGCGGCCAGACACGGAGGCGCTACATGATCGGGAATTGGGCAGCGAGCAATATTTGGTCACCGCGGAAAGCGACGCCTAACCATGGGCGTGCACCCGACGAGCTTTACGGGGTCAACGCGGCGCTAATCAGCTGACAAGAAACGGCCCGTGCTAAGGGAATGGGAGGCTCGGGCTTTGGAGTGGGCTTCTGGCACAGGGTGCCATCGCGCAGGATCAGCATAGCTGTTGTAGCCGAGCTCAAGTAAGCCGCGACCACGGCTCGAGCGCCGATCTGACGTCACGTTTAACCCAGGCCAATAGCGGGCAGCCGCGTCTAAGAAACATTCTTCTTAAGCCAAGCGTCGCATTCGCTCCATGCGTTGACGGCAGCGGGCTTGGATGCCCTGTGCGCCTTGACATAGCCGTCATAGTCGTGCCAGGTTTGCTTTAGGGCATCGCCGCGGATTCTTTTTACGATCTCTGTGCTCAACAGGCCTTCATTTGCACCCAGGCAGAGATAGTCGTACTCGTTTAGTAGCTGGAAAACCAGCCCCTCAACAGCTTTGTCGCTCGAAATGTAGTCGTATCTAAACTGCTCGCCGTTGAGCTTATTATGTTGGGCATCCGACTTGACCTTGTCGCTGACTATCTTGCTAACTCTCCGATCCATGTCATTCATCAGATCCAAAGTGCGTGTTTCTACCGCTATGCGCCGCTGGGCCTCTTGGGTGGTGTCAGCCGCGAAATAGAGCGCCACAGGAATCGCCAAAGTTCCGAGCGCCGTGACAACATCAGTCCACTTTACCGACATACGAGATCCTTTCAAAAAGGCCCGCGTTACCTCTGTGCCTTTCGCACGCTATCCAGTGTCGTTAAGTTGTCCTTGCCAAGCTGACGTTCGGTCGGAAGCCCACGTCGGGCAGAAGCGGGAGCTGTGCAGGGCAAAGGCGTCCGTTACAGCGCGGCTGCACTACGTTCCTTAAACTCCGAATCCTCACGCCACGCGCCACAGCTTTCGTAGCTGCGCCAAGCTCCCATTGAATTTATTTCGGTCGCATTGGCCCACGCCCTCCACGCGATGTGGTTCATCGCCGTGAACGCCGTCCGTGTACTGCCAGAATGTCCAGGTCTTAAACGTCGGGGTGATGTTGAGCGGCTTCGGCCCGTTGTACTGGGCAATCCACAAAAAGCAGTTTGAGAGGACGGGATCGGCTGGCGTTAGGCCCGCGAGCTGTTCCTTTATCAAATGACCTGAATACAGCCCGGGGTATCGGCCAACCACTTCGTCTACATGCTCCACAAATTCGCGAGCCTGATTTAGCGCCATGGTCGGCCCGGTCAAGTTGGGCTCGTAGTCCAGCACAATGAGCGTCCCCTTGTCCGGCTTTGCGTTCTCAAGAAAAAAGTCGGCTTGATCCGACCCGTCACCGCCTACACCGAAGTGATACGCGCCCCATAGAAGTCCTTCAGCGAGCGCCTGATCGCGGCGTTCAGCATATTTCTTATCGACGTATGTAAGGCCCTGTGTGGCCTTGTGAATAACGCCCACAATACCGTCACCCTTAATCTGCCCGAAGTCCACCGTCTCTTGGTGGTGGGAAAGATCTATGACGACATTTATTGGCTTGGCCATTGGTCCGCTAACTCACTTGGACGAATTGAGCTGGAACATTTGTTGGGCGGTATGTTGGCACCTGCTTTTGACGCTCAAGAACCGAAACGTGAAGATGCGAATTCTCGGCCACGTATCTGCGCCGCCCGCCGTGGATCATCCATGACGTAGCAAAGTCTTTGGCGGGATCGCGAAATCGCTTCGGAATGAACTCAGCGAGCCACCAAACGCCATGTAAGGACTCGTGCTGCGGAGCTGTGACGCTCGGAGCTGCAGCTTTGGGCGTGTCCACCGCCGGCAGAATCTCGGCCTCGGCCTTCGGCTGGAAGCGGAGACCGAACGCCTTGGCTTGTTCCACCATCCACTTCAGCGCGATCTTTGAGAGGCCGGCCGTCCTTTCCTTATATCCGCCGCCAACGTCGCAATGAACGCCAGGGAACCACACCTGGAGGACATCGGGGTGAAGGTCAGGATCGCGTCCCCATAGGTTCTGAACAAAGTACACGCGTCGTTCATCTAGAGCGACCGCGTGGCGTACTACCTCCACGATCGGATTGTTGGCGGTGAACTGCAAATACTGTGGGTTCCACATCCAGCCGACGGAGCTCACGGTGTCCCACAGGCCCAGGAAATTCACCGAAACCATACGCGCGAACGTCTGGTGAAAGCCCCTATATAGAGTTTCGTTCCGTTGTCGCTTGAATATGTCCCACGCAAAAGGAATCAGCTCCTCGTTTCCTTGCGTGAGAAGTCCGACCTTGTAGAGCATCGCAGCGAGGGCGCGCGCCGTGTAGGCCCCGCGGCTGAAACCAAAGATGAAGATCCTGTCTCCGTCCTGGTAGTAGCGCATCAAGTACCGATAGCCGTCGCAAACGTGGTCCTCGAGGAGCCAGGCGACCGCTAGATCGAGCCGCGTGACAAACCACTGCTTGAGCTTTCCCCACACGCCGGGAGGAGCGAAGGTGCCGATGCCAGGTTGGTAGTACGCGATTTGATCGTTTTTCGCGCGATCGAGCATCGCGTAGAGCTTCACGACATTCGTGTTTGTCGCGGCGTATTTGTTGTTAGTTCCGTCGAAGCAAAGAACGATGCTGCGTCCCATAGCCTCTCCCTGCCTCTATTCGGTTACTTGTGAACCGGCGATAGCAGCTCCGACACCTGCGCGTGTAGCGCCGGATCGTCAATTACGAAGAAGAGACCACCGCGTCCATTCTGGGAGGGTGTGCAGTCGGGTCCGTTGATGGAACCTGACTGATTCATATCTCCAAAAACTACGTAGTGGTGACTACCGGACGTGGATATGCCGATCTTTGCGTGGTTGGGGCCGCCTTTGGTTAGCCCAAAAGACGTTTGCTGCCAGTGACCGAGCGAAACATTCGTGACGGAGCCGGGGTTTCCGAACGACTTGTTGAGGCAAGACACTTTGTCTTTGCCTTTCACCGTGTTCTTCATGTCGTTATTCGGGTCCCAAAAGGTGGCCACCTTGAGATCTACGCCCCCGAGCCGCGCGGATACCAAGTGCCATGGCGGTGCCTTCACGTTCGCAGGCTTCGAGATGAGCTTCACGCCACTTGAGAGCGTCGCCTCCAACACCGAGCCTGTAGTCACCGCCGTGTGCAACGTCTCGACAATGTGTTGAATGGCGGTAGGTGGACCAGTACGCGCGATTGAATGGTAGTCGTCCGCCGGAGGCTTCCCTTTAATCGTCTTTGGCAAATCAGTCGGCACGCTCGCGTTTTGCAATGCCTTAGCGACCGAGATAACGTCGTCCTTCGTAAGCCTCAACGCAAAAAAATGCTGGCTGAACCAGATGTTGTTATCGGCTTGAACACATCCCAAAGTATTGCCATCGCCCTTTCGCGGAAAATCATGACTCGCGGATTCGGGCCATGCTGGCGTTGTGACCTGCAATATCATTCCCTCGCCGTCTTGATTCCAGGCAAGGAGACCTTTTGAGTGAGCCCACTTTGACGGGCAAGTATCCGCGCTGCAATCTCTCAGTCTCGGGCCGCCCTTGGGTTGATCGTTCCAAACGACGTAGTTGTAGGAGCCTCTGAAGAGGTCCCCAAATGTTGCGCCGAGCGGGTCGGCGTCCGTCTGCCCGAAACAGCCGCTACCTTTCTTCAGCGCTTGATCGTTGCTACTCGCAAATAAATACTGCAACCCAAAGGTCTTGGGATTTGGTTTTGTCCCTGGCTTGTCGAACGTACAAACCTGCTTGTCCATCGCGTTGTTGTCGCACCCGGGAAAGGCTTTCCCGTTTAACTTGAAAGCAAACCACCACTGAACTGGGGCTCCGCCTTTCTCCAACAAAGGGACCGGAGCTTGAGCAAATACGTTTCCGATCGCAAAAGCGACTAACGCAAGCGCAACGCGAAGGAGCTTCACGATTTCCCCTTTAGACAGATAGATAAGCGGCGACCGGCCCCCGCCGGACACTCGCGAAAGACGCTATTACTTCACCCGTCTCGCGTCAAAGGATATTCAGTGAGTGTGTTGGTTGGCGACAGATAGATAAATAGCCGCCAAATCCGTAGCCGTGGCTCGGGAACGAAACCCCGATGCCCGGAACGAGGTAATAAAGCTGTCAACGATCGCACCGTTCATCGAGGTGAGTCACCTCAACTCACAACGACGACCTTTATCTGCGCCTGTAACCATATCCCCCTCACAGCCCACTTGCCGCAGAAATATTCGGCGCAAAAAATTCGAACCGCTTAACGCTTCGCGGCACGCTGGGAGTTTCCCCCTCCCTGCGCGGCGAAATGCACGCGTGGATGCGCGATACCCGGAGCTAGGTGCATAGTTCCGTTGTCGCCCGGACCTTGGCGGCGTAACGTGCCCGCAGAATCGGGGGGGACCGTGGACGCACGGATCGATCGGGTCAATCTAAGTCGGTATCGGCTCGAAGAGCATGTACGAGACGCGATCGAGACTGCGTATCATTTGGGGCACAGCGTGCCACTGACGGCGAGCCACCTGCTCAAGGGCGCGCTGCTCGTGGCGCCAAGAAGCAGTCCATGGCAGCGCGCGACTCGATTAAACGGACGGTAAAGGCAGCGCCGCGGAAATCGCGCCGTCGATCTCGAGGATCATCACCTCCACTTCGCCCCGACGCTGCACAACTTCGACCCACGCCCAAGTCGAGCGTCAGACTTCGATCAAGCGGTGGCGGATCGCGAGACGCACCAAGCCCGGAACATCCCGGATCTGGAGTTTAGCCATGATGCGGGCGCGATAGGTGTCGACCGTGCTCGGCCCGATGCCAAGCTGCTCCGCGATCTTCTTACTCGTCTTCCCCTCGACGACAAGCTTCAGGACCTTGGATTTCGCGAACACTGAGCTGTCTGAGCGGGGGATAAAAGAAAATCGCCTGTTGGCGCGGAGGCGGCATCGTCGACGTTCACCGATCTCCGCTGCTTCACGCCAGCATCTACCGATTCCTCAACAGAGAATTTGTTTTTGCCATGTAGTACGGGAATCTCGGAATTAGCATTCTGTGCCTACGTGTGAAGTTATAGCGTGCGTCCGTCTTAAACGCGTACGCTGCTGAACCCCGCGCCCCGGTCCTGGCTCCCGCAGGCCAATGTGTTCTGTCCGGACGGAGCCCGTCGCGCATCGGTGGCGATCGTCACCGGTACGATCTTGCAGATCTGCGCCAACCTCGTGTCAACACAGAAGGACCCCGCGCGCGGTTGTGGGCCTACGCGGTAGCGCGCGCTGCGAATCGCGGCGCGAAATGCTTGTCGGCGAATTCGAGGAAGGTGTCGATTCCCGCGATGGTGGCGCCTATGAGCTCTTGCGGTGTCTGCACGCCCTGAAGATATGTGTCGAACCGTCCTTCTTTCTCGTAGAAGTCTACCCGCAGCGAGCTGTGATGCGTCACGAAGTCCCGGAAGTCGCGCAGCGACCAGAACCATTGCATATGACTCTCGGCGTAGTCGTGCATTACGGGATCATTAGGCTCTATTGAGCGCTTTTCCGAAATGTGCTTTAGGACGTCTGCGAAACTGCTGAAGCATCGCGACCTGGGCCCATATAGAAAATGCGACAGCGTTGCAAAGACGTCCAGGAGGCCGCGCGCGAAAAACAGGCCCGCCGCTACTTCCGCTTTCAGCTGATAGACGTATTGGGACACCGAAAACGACGGCTGGCCTGTCCGGGGCATTGTCTCGCGGGTGTGCTTCCACTGGTCTTGAATGGCCGTCATGGTGGCATTGAGGCGCGCGTTGACCAGTGCCAGCGAGTAGCGGTCGTCGGCGATCGCGTTGAATGCGAAGTTGTAATACTCGGGCGCGGGGATGAGGTGCCGTATGTGTCGATCCTTGGACTGCACGTAGTAATGCAGCCCGTAGTATTGATGACGGTGGGCGGAGCCAAAAATGCTCTCGTTTAGCCGCGGGAAGACAACCGGCAGCGCAGGCATTTCGTAGCGGACGAGCTGGCCGCGCTGATCATGTCGTAGCTGCCATTCACGCCCGACTTGCTCAATTCGAGCTGCGGTCTTCTACGGATCTGTCAGAACGTCAAATTGCAAGGTGTGCGTTATGCATTGGGATCAAACAATGCCCGGAGCTTTCCCCGCAAATCTGGATAGTTGTCCGGTGGAACGACCAAGCCCAGCGACTCGGCTCGCTGCCGTGCGAAGGGATTCGCGAGCTGTGCCAGATGCACCAGCCGCTGCCGGAGGTCGTCCGGAAACTCCTTAAGAAGATCCGGGAAACCTTCCAGCAGATCACAGACCCCTTGACCAAGCCTGTCCCACTCCCGGTGGAGGATTTCCATGCCGGCGAAATCTTTCCATTCTTCGCCAAGGGCTTGTGCCAATTGCAGATAGGCTCCATCCGTTGCGAGCTCAAGCGGCTCAAACTTTGCCCGAAGCTCGTTGAACTCTTGCCTCGCTCCACGAACGTCGAAGTCTCGGCGCTCCGGCGCGCGGTAATGCCTGTTGAAAAAGAGGCCGAGCTCCGCAAGGGTTATCCGCTCGACTGCCTCGACGACGGTGCGCGCCGGACTCGGGCCGAGATAAGCATTGACCTCTTCCGGCATAAGATATCGCTGCAGATCCACGCCGGCGGCGATTTCCTTGCGCGCCGCGCGGTTGGAGACCAAGGCGCGCTTGGTCATGCGCGTGAGGAGCGCTTCCATTGCCCAAAGCACGCGCAGATCAGGCCGCTCCGCAAAATGCGTGAGCAACATCCGGACAAAGCGCAGGAAGATGCTTTGTATCGGCGTAGAACGCGCGCCGTTGGCGTGGTCAAAATCGACGTTCTGCAGCGTAGGCTCCCTGCAGAGCGAACCGAGCAGCTGCAGGGCGTTCCAGTAATAGGCCGTGGTGACCGCTCTCGGCTCAACAACGAGCAGTCGTTGAAAGAAGAGGAACTGGTTTGAGCCTGGATACTGAGCGAGGCGCCGGGCAAGAATAGAGCCGGCAAGCCGCATAGCTCCCGCGTTAAGCGGCCACATCAAGACCGTATCGATGGCCTCGTACGCCCCGACGCTCTCCAGATAATCCTTGAATGCATCTCCCCGGGCAGCCTCCTGAAGGCGCGCGTTACGACGGAAATTCTCGAGCACCTTTGGCCGGGCGCGCTGCGCTGCAGCGCGCACTTCAAAGAGGAATTGATCGGTGCGCGACAGATCAACGTCGGCGCTTAGCACCTGTTCGATCCTCCTTAGGAGTTGGCGCTTTAATCTGAAGGTGACCTGTGTAGCGCCGATGATTGAATAAAGCTCATGGAAGCGCGCCGGCAGCTCACGGTGGGCGATGGAGAGGACCGGGACCATCGGATCCTCAGCGTCGCGATCGTAGAGGTTCGTCCACCACCCGTTCGAGGCGCCAAACAATGGACTGTCGATCTCCCGATGGTGTGCATAGAAGTGCGCCTGGCTTATCGCATCGCTTGATATCGCCAGCGGATTGTTCGGGTCGGGACACTCTCCCTTTTTGGCCTCGAGCAGCCAAAATCCAACCTTGTACACGTTGAATCGGTAATCGAGCTTGATGCGAGTTGATCCGACTTTGAGAAATAGCGGATGCAACGCGTATGACTGCTCGCGTTGGACCTCGTAATCGGAATTCCTTTCATATCCGAGCAGCCGAATGAGCGGCACCAAAAACTCCTCGCGGACGTCCGACTCATTGAACGTTTGAAACTGGAGGAAAGCGAGGCGCTGAAGCTCGGCCTGTTGTTCCGCGGTAAGCGGCGGAGCGTGTTTGGCTATAGAAGGCATGAGGCGCGTGGGTCTGCCCAAATGCAAGATACCTTCGCCATGTATTTGGTCAAAAGGCGGGACGCCGTCGTGTCAAAGGGCGTGCCAACCTGTTGCTTGCCAATAGCCGCCGCAGATTAACCCGGCCATTCAATCGGTCGGCCGCCTGAGGGATCTGGCAAATTACTTCGGCGGCGCGCTCACGCGATCTTCGGCAGCGTCGCACTTCGGTAGGCACCGCAGGAGTCGGCAAAAGGGCACCGCGGATTCCCAGCTTGATCGAACCACGCGCGCGAATCGCACGTTCCGCTGTCGAAGTTGAGCTCCGGTGTCGGAAGCACATGACGCGTGTAAATCCGGCCGAAGAATATTCCACAAACCTGAAATACGGGTCGGTCCTAGTGCAGCTGTGCATTCAGGTACTGAAAAACCTTTCCATGGAAGCGATTGACTGCATCCAAGAGAAAATCCACGTCGTGGAACGCGTCATCAATTATGAGTGATCGACCGGCGGTGTGTAGCCCAGAATGCATGTAGTGGACGGTCGTTCCATCTTTTTCGAGGTGACAATTTCCAATGTCGGAATGCGTCAATTCGTCGCGGATCGAGCGCAGCTTGTCGAACCAGTCCGCATCCTTTAACGCGTCTCGCAATGGTGCTGGGAAATCGGGTCCGACTTTTCCGTCGCGAACTCGTTGAAACATTCCTCTAGTCGACTTCGGAAGCCCGCGGCAGCGGCTGTGGAGCGCGAAGATCACGGTTGTCGCGCAGTCGATGGACGAGTACAACTCCGTGTATACCTCTTCAATGACGGCCGACAGTTCGCGAGAGTTCTCGGCTGGCGTGTACCCGTGCTGCTCCAGTTGCTCCCTGTCCATCGCCAAATTCGGCTTGAGCTTTTTCGCCAAGCGCGCGAGCGTCAGCGCTTTCCTAAAATGATTCAAAGTCCCCGTGACCGCCCTTGCCTCCATGCGCCCAAGGGCAAACGTCTCCCCATAGAGGTGGACAAAACGCTCGAGTTCGCCCCAGTGATCGGGCGCAAATACTCGAACGGTCGCGTTTGGGGTGGCCACGCTGCTATTCCGCTAAGTGAAGGGGACAGCAGTAAATCGCGCAGACCAGTTCATCCCTCAACTGTATCCCTATCACGAGTGTCATACCTGAGGTGTCATACCTGAGCCTGCCGCCCATATTTATTTCCCTCTTGCCGAGCAACTAATCGCTCGTCCGCTTCAGCGATCGAGCAACGACTTCCGCAACCGCGCGCCGCCTTGCCAGCGCCTCGCTCGGATCACCAGCCTGTTGCACCGTTTTGACTTTGTAGCCGCGCACCGTCTCCTCACGCGTGACCGGGGCATCGCGGAAGCGCTCGAAATACACAGGAAGCCCTTCAGGCGGGAGGTACTGCACCTTGCCGCGAATGGATTCCTCAAGGTGCGACTCGATGAATTTCTGCAGTGTCTTTGAATGCCGCTCGTTCGCGGCGAGGAGGAGTATGTCCGTATAGTCGGCGGCGAGACATTTCTCCACGTTCCCGAGCTCCTGGTCTCGGTTGGTGGTCACCGATATCTCCACGGCGATCCGCCGGTCGCCGCGGCTAAGCGACACGTCCACGCATCCGGTACCGTCGAGGACCGGTTGTTCAACGACGACGAGAAATCCATGCTCCTGGGCGAGTTGCCTAACCAAGTGCTGGAGGTATTTATGTTGCTGGCCACCCCGGCCGGTTGATGCGACTTCCGGTCGGCGTGTGCGTGTTGGTAGTAGCTTAGGCGCCACCACATCGCTCGACTTAGGCGGCGCGACTGGCGGCGAAGGCGGCGACTCAACTTGGGGCGACTCTTTTTTGGCGGGTGGCCGCTCCCTGAACGACGGAAAGACCGGTATCCCCGTATACCGCGCACGGTTCGCGCCAAGCAGTACGCCTTCTTCCTCTGCGGAGAGCCTCGGCAGGCGTTCAACATGGCCGAGCGGTACCTGCACGGACAAGGCGCTTCGCGTGTAGTTGCGCACGTGGCAGGCGAACTCGGTGTGCGCGCGCTCGCGCTTGCGGCCGACGAGGAAGTCAGAGGTCGTGCGCAATTCGGCGTCGAGGGTATGCGCGTCCCTCGCGCTCACGCCGCCCACGAACTTTATGGACGTGTTCGCGAGCACGCTCTGCATGAGGCCGCCGCGCAACTGCTCGAGGTTTTGGTGGGCAAAAATGAGGCCGACCTTGTACTTGCGCGCCTGATTGAGGATATGCGCGATGTTCTCGTCGAAGTAGTCCTGCGCCTCGTCGATGTACACGAACGCGGGGTTGCGTTCGTGCGGCGCCAAGGCCGCGCGCTGCACGGCCGCCTGGACGATAAGGGCGATGAAGAATCGCCCGAAGATCGCTGTCCCTTCCTGCCCGAGGAGGTCTTTCGCGGTGTTGATGAGGATGATCTTGCCGCCGTTGAGGAGGTCGAACAGATCGAGCTTGCTCTTCGGATGCGAGAACATCCGTTCGAGCGTGCTATTGCTGAGCACGCCCCAGAGCCGCGTGAGGATCTGCTTCTTGGTCTCGTTGAACTGCCGGTCGAAGAATCGCGTGGCGAAGAAATGCCCTGCCGTCCCCGGCAGTTTCTCCATGTAGGGCCTGAACGGCTCGCCGTCCTCCATGAGTTCCCGGAGGGTGTGAATGGTGGCGTCGGGAATCTCGATGAGGAGGCGCGCCAGGTACCTGAAGATCACGCCCTGCCGCTGGGTAAGCTCGGCGCCGAGGAGGGCGCTGAAGAAATATTCATAGAGCTCGACCGTGGCGTTAAGGATCTTTTCGCGGTCGACGGCCGCGTACCCAGAGAGCCGGTCGCGGTTGAAGTCGAACATGTTGAGACAGGCCGGGTGCTCAATGTCGTTCGGGTCAATGAAGACGAAGCGGTCAGCGAGACTCTTCTCTGCGCCGGGGCTGAAATATGCGAGCCGCCGAACGGTATTGAGCAGATCCCCCTGGCTGTCCATGATGACGATGGCCCTTCCGTCCTCGCGCGCCCGCACCAGATCGTGGTTCAGCATGAACTGGATGAGCTGGGTTTTGCCGTGGCCGCTGCCGCCGACGATATGGGTATGTTCGAAACGCGCCGGGAACGGAATGGCGAAAGGCAGGCCGGCGCGGAAGAACGCCTGAAACGGCGTACCGCTCAGATACGCGTCCACCACGAACCCAGCCGACTTGTCCTTCTGCTTCGTGGGCAGGATCAGTTTCCCTCGTACATCCGCATCCTGACCCTGCCGGAATCCGGAGGCCGCCAGGGCGTTGTTGTTGAACCGCTCTCTGAGCGCGCCGAACAGCCGGGCATTGGTAACGTCCTCGTCGACGAAGGTCATGATGAGGCGTTCGACGACTTCCGGTACGTTGTCGCAGAGATCGTAGGCGCGAGCCTCGGGGAGTACGATCGAATCGTCGATAGCCGTGCCGTCCTCGTCGATGTCCGTGAACGCCGAGGCTGGAAAGTATTCGAGCATCCCCGCAAACACCCGGACCACCTTCTCCCGCCATATGGCAAGCAGGCGTTCGCGGTCCGCATGGAAGCGGATGGCTCGCTGGGCGAGTGCTCGAAGCTCGACCCCTTCCTCGATGGTGAGCGCCGCCGTGTTCTCGATACCGGTGAACGTAACGGCGATGCCGTCGAGGAAGAGGATCTCGACGATGACGGCATAGAGTGCCTGGCCAAGAGGGAGCGACGGCGTCACGCCGCGCCGCTCGCAGATCTCGAAAATCAGGTCCGTGGCGAAGGCGTCGACGCCGCCCTCGTCGGCGAAGGGCGAACCGGCTACGGCCATTTTGGCGCGCTCGTAGAGGTCAGCGGTATCGCTGACCTCCCGGCTTACCGGCGATCCGAGGAACGAGGCGTGAACCCAGTTCCACCAATTCGAGGACACCTACGCGAGCTGGACGATCTCTTCGCCGCCGAAGGTGGCGGCCGCGTCGAGCACGTTCTTGAACGTCTGCGCGGCCTCTTTGATCTGGGCTTCGACGGCGAGCATCTCCACGATGTCTTTGCACTCGATCTGCTTGCCTTTGGAAAGGTCGTCAACGGAAATCGAGAGATTGAGCATCTTGAACGCAAGGCGCGAGGCGAGTCCGAGCACGCCGCTGCCCGGATCGGTCACCTTGCCACGCTCATAGAGCATGGTGTCTCCGAGTTTGTATTTCTTGATGCTGGCTTTTTCTTCCTCGGAAAGCTCCGCCCGCACGTCGAGCACGAAGGCGATCTTTCCCATGCCGAGCATCCCTGACTTCTGACCGCGCCTGAGCAATAGCTTCATGGTTTCCCCCTCTAGGAAATGAATGGACTTCCTCGGGGCGCGAGTGTAACGAGTTGGGCTCGCCGTAGATTAGAAACGCTCTGTTTATCCCTTCGTCTCAAACCCCTCGTTTATCCGTCCATCCGCGACGCACGATCTAACTCCACGTCGGCAGGCAGTAGCGTCGTCGCACTGAACGGCCGGCTCGGCGCGCCGTCGATCATCAGCTTTACGTAGACAGAGTGGTTGGGCAGGTTGAGCAGATCGGTCGCGGTAAAAATCGGATCGAATTCGCGCGAGAGCATGCGAGCGTCTTCCGCACCGACGCGGAAGGAAACCAGCGTGCCCAGGTTCCCGAGCACGGCACTGCGGACATCGGGGTCGAGCTGCTCGAGGTGCTGGTTCGCGAGCGTGAGGCCGACCCCGAACTTTCGGATCTCCGAGACCATGTTCGCGACGGAAAGGGTCGTGACGGACTGGAATTCGTCTATGTAGGTGAAGAACGGTGACCGCGATGCTTCCGGAAGCTCACTGCGGCTAAGCGCGGCAAGGCCGATGGCTGTTACCAGGATGGCGCCTAACAGGTTGGCACTGTCTTCGCCGAGCACCCCTTTTGCTAGGTTGACGAGAAGAATCTGGCGTTTGTCCATTACGCGCCTGATACGGATCTCTTCGCCGCCGCCGTCGAATACGCGACGCAGGCGTGGGTCGGCAAGAAAGGCGCCGATTTTGTTCTGAACCGGAGCGATGACAGTCTGGCGAAAGGGGGGCGGGTAGTGAGCGAATTCCTTTTCCCAAAAGGCCCGCACCTGCTCGTTCTCCAAACGGCCCACCACATCGGCGCGGAAGGCCTTGTCGGTGAGCATTCGCAGTACGTCAGGAAGCGCGGCATCCCCGGTCTCGAGGAGCGCGAAGAGCGCATTGCGAAAGACATGCTCCATGCGCACGCCCCACTCATGCCGCCAGAGCTTCTTGAACGCTTCGAGTAAGCCGGAGGCGGCAAGCGGAATACGCGCTCGCGAGACCTTGCGGAGAGGGTTGTACGTATAGCGGTTGGCCGGATCGGCAGGGTCCATGTAATGGAGATCCGCCCGCCGATGCTCGGGCGTGCGTTCGGCCAGGCGCTTGACCAAATCACCGTGGGGATCGACGACGCATACGCCTCGTCCACTCCAGATGTCCTGCAGGGCGAGGATCTCGAGCAAGTTTGTCTTGCCGGTGCCCGTCCGCCCGATGACGTACACGTGCGAAAGACGGTCGGCCTGCTTGATGCCGAACGAGCGCTGCGGCGGCCGACCGTTCGTGCGGCCGAAGTATGAAATATCCGAATTCATCTACTCAGCGTACGCGGCTGTCGCCTTCGTGCACGTCGGGAGAGCGTGCCTACGAGGCACGTTTTCTCCTCGTGGCAAAAAGCGCCCTAGGGCTAACCATGTATGTCAGTTGTTCTTACATGGAGGAATCCGACATGGACTACCGAGCATGCTCGGATACCGAGCTACTCAAGATGCTGCTGGGAGAGAAGGCCGCGGAGAAAGCGCTCACCGGCGGCGTTGTTCGCATGTTCCTTGAAGAGCGGCAGTACGACGAAATACACCCGAAGATCGGCGCGGCTCGGGAGCTGATGCGGCGGGCCTTGCTACAGCAGTTGTCGTCCGGCTCTGCTCTGACGAGTCCGGCGGCCGTACGCGATTACCTTCGCCTGTCGATCGCCGGGAAGGAGCACGAGATCTTCTCGGTGATCTGGCTCGACGCGCAGCATCGCGTGATCGGAGCTGAAGACCTCTTTCGCGGGACGCTCAGCCAAACGAGCGTCTATCCGCGCGAAGTGGTGAAGCACGCACTCAAGGCGAATGCCGCGGCAGTCATCTTTGCGCATAACCATCCGAGCGGCGTAGCCCAGCCGAGCCAATCGGACGAGCTGCTTACACGAAATCTCAAAGAAGCTCTGGCGCTAATCGAGGTGAAGGTGCTCGATCACTTCATCGTGGCTGGTAACCAGGCCTTGTCGTTCGCAGAACGCGGGCTGCTCTAGCTGCCCACGATTCCTTAACCGTAGTTCTTTTTAGAGGAGAAGTGCAATGGAACAAGCGCAAGCGCTTGCAGTTGTTCGGAGTTTGGCGAACGGCGTCGATCCGGAGACCGGAGAAGTCTTTCCGCCGGAGAGCGCCTACCAAAGACCGCTCGTAGTCCGGGCGTTGTATGAGGCGGCGACCGCCTTGGAGCGCGCCGAGCGCTTCGAACGCCGGAAGGCTCAAATGCCGGCGAAGACGGGCGAACCATGGACGGAAGACGAAGACCGAAAGCTCCTCTCTGCATTCGATGCCGGCCGAGCATTGCAGGAGCTCGCGGCGGCGCACGAGCGCACGATGGGAGCGGTGCGGGCGAGGTTGCTCAAGTACGGCCGGATAAACGCGTAAGCGGTTGGCGCGACCTCACGCGGACAATTAGGCGTTTGGCCAGTTTTATCGCTATAACTTATCTTTGGTTCAGGCTACCCATCATCTATTGATGGGTTTCTTTTTTGGTTCGCCGCTTAGGGGAGTAGCGCGCCTATGCACGACGCCGAACATCAATCAGCTTTTGGCGAATACTTAGTTGAACAATACTTAGCCTCTGGTCAATTCGGGCTTGTCTTTCGGGTAAGTAAGGTCGAAGACGGGACGAAGGCGGAGTTTGCGGTGAAGTGGCTCAAGGCCGATGCCAGTTCGCGCGGTCGCATTCGCTTCAAGAACGAGCTCTGGGCGCTAACGCAACTCAACCATCCCGCAATTCCCAAAATAATCGGGTCCGGCATACAAGGTGGTGCGGAGCGCCCCTACATTGTCATGACTTTGGCGCCCGGAAGGTCGCTCCAAAAAATATACGACGAGGATTATAAGAACCATGGGCCGATGAGCCCGGGGAAAGTGCTTCGAATCGTAAAGGTCCTTCTAGACGCCCTTGCGCACGCCCATGCGCGCGGCATCTACCACAGGGACGTCAAGCCGGACAACGTGGTCGTCACCGATTCTATCGGCGATGTAACGCTAGTCGACTTCGGAGTCTGTAAGGGCAACGAACAACCCGAGGACGCAAAAACGTTTGCGTATGTGGGAGCCTCACGATTCTCTCCACCGTCGAAACTGAGATATGCGAACGAAACTCACGAAACGCACGACGTCTTCGCTGTCGGCGTCCTTGCGTACCTCCTGTTGACGAATTCGTTTCCGTGGAGCGTTGCCGAGAATGTGAGTGCTGGACGGCTGGCAGATTTGATGGAGGACGCGGGTCCTGTTCGAATTTCCGACTCATATGTCAGCAAGGAAATATCGGATTATTTCTTGTATCTGATGGACATCAGCGATGCGCGCAGGCCGAGCGCCAACATTGCACTTGAACGGCTCGAGGTTCTACTGACAAAGCAGCCTGGCCTCGCCCCCTACGGTCGAAAGCCGATTCAGTATCCGAGGGTGATTCGGGACCCGGTGCATGGCGACATCGTCATGACCGAGTTCGAGAGGACGCTAATCGATACGCCGGAGTTCCAGCGGCTCCGTTGGCTCAAGCAGCTTGGAACGTCGCATCTTGTATATCCGGGAGCTGAACACACGCGCTTTAGTCACGCCATCGGCACCATGCACGTGGCAAGCAAGATTCTCACGCGCATCGAACAACGAACGCGGGAACGATTCGACGCCGAGGAACACCTCATGGCCCGGACGTACGCCCTCGTGCATGATGTGTCGCAAATTCCCTTTGGTCATACGCTCGAGGACGAGCTTCAAATCTTTCCGAGGCACGACCACAACGAAAAGCGTATTCGACAGCTGGTGATGCGTGATGACTCGAGGTTGGGCAAGCTCTTGCACTCGACCTCGTTTGGCAAGGCCGTGTTAGCGATGCTCGACGTGAACTCCGTTGCGAAGGCGACGACATGGGTTGCCGAACTGGTCGAGGCGTCATACGGGGCCGACGTAATCGATTACGTGGACCGGGATGCCTTTTACTGCGGACTCGACCATAGAATCGATTCCGCGATTTATCGCAATTTCGCCGTAAGTACGCGCGCGGACGATATCTCCCAACGGGAATATCTCGTCGCGCATTTATTCGGTCGCCACGGAGTGAGGCTAGACGCGCGCTACGCTCTTGAATCTATATTGCGAGAACGGTACGCACTGTTCATGAAGGTATATACCCACCCGGTCAAGGTTGCGGCTGGTGCAATGATTGGGAAGGCGGTCTCGCAAGCGATGACAAATCCTGAGCACGCCAATTTCGCGGACGCCATAGTCAATATGAGCGATGACGGGTTGCTGCAGTTTCTCAAGGGAGAAAGCGATTTTTGCGTGGAAATGGCGAAGAGAATTGTGGAGCGGCGGCTATACCGGCCGGCGTTCCGGGGCAGAATTCTTCCAGACCACAAAGCAAAGGTCGCTAACTATGAAGCGCGTCGTTCTGACTTTGAAAAGATGGGATTATTGAGTCCCGAGGGGCGCGCAAAAACGGAAAAGGAAATCGCCAAGCATGCGGGCTTGGACAACAGTGACGAGGTGATTTTTTACTGTGCCGGCAAAGCCCCCGGCTTGAAGAAACTGATTCAGAGGATTAAGAATGCGCCCGGGCCGATTGAAATCCAGGACGAAGCACACGAAGTAAACCGAAGTATTTATCGCGCGCATATCAACCTATGGACGATGTACGTTTTCATACCTCCAGAAAAGGGGCAGGGCATTGCTGACCACGTTGCGAATATCGTGCAGAGCATGTTCGGCATAAAGAACGAAGTTACGGAAAAGCAGCGCCAGTTGGTGTGGCCCTTCTAAAAAGACACCGCCTTAAGCGGCGGTGATGAGAAACGTCATTTGACAATGTTGCCGAACCGGCTGATGTAGACAAGCAAGAGGTCCGGTGTTTGGTTTTGCGCGTTCGATATCACTCGCGCCTCCGCTAAGAACCACGACCCTACTAGGCCGAAGTCCCTGACCCATCTGAAACGCTTGCGGTATGCAGGCTTGCCGTCCGGTCTTATGTGGAAGCCGACTTGCCCTAAGCGGACCGCTGCGAGAAAGAGTCCGCCGCCGACATTGACGAATGGTCCGACATCGTCGAAGCGCGGTTTATAGGCGGGTTTGTTGTCGGCGGTCACATGAAACCATTTCCCGCGGTAGCGGGCTGGCGCTAATGTTCGCTCACCGACCAACGAGCGCTCGCTGACCCAAATGCGTCGACGCCGCCCTTCCATCTCCGTCGTAATCACCTGCATAGGCGCTCCCCTAGGTAATTGGCGAAAGAAATCAGCAGCGCATGGAGCTGCGGACTTCATATCGCTAACTACGGGGATTAGAGGGCGGCTACGGGGAGCCGACGTGACGCTAGGACAGGCGCGCTTTAGCGTGAACTTACGGCTGAGGGGAACATCCGTGTACACCCTACGCCCCAGGAGCGATTTGTCAAACGCACTTAGTTCCTTTTATGCCAAGAGCCTGACGTTGTCAGCGACTAGAGAAATACCAACCCGGCAACCTGCAGCGGGTTTGAGGCCTATTGCGTGGGCTGGCCCAATTTGGTCTTGTAGGTGGCCGCTACATCGACCGCCACGTCAGCCGGATTCTTGAACAGTCCGAACCCTGAAGGGAGAGCCGTAATTAACCGATGCTCTTCAGGGACGAGCGATCAACGGTTCCGACGCTTTCTGGCATCTCCGCGTTGATCTTGTCGCTCAAGGCACCGCACTCTGCAAAGAACGCATTCGCGCTTTCACGGCCGTTATTCCACGCATCTTTCGCCTTCTCCACATCAGCATCACTCAATAGTTTGCTTCCAATCGCGACTTGAAGCCTATTTTGGATGCCGTAGCAGATCCACCAGTACTGGCTGGCTGCGAGATTCATCGCTCGCGCGACATCAGCGAAATCGCGCGACCTGCGCGCGGCAGCCTTTTGATCGAAAAGGCGCGACCACTCGGTTATGCGATTAAAGTCGTTCAGATGTTCAAGAACGACATGTCCGTTTTGGTCCCGGAGGCCCAACACATTTCGGAGCTCGTAAATTAGGTTGTTGGTGTAACTATCGGACAATTGCTTCTCAAGCCGCCGGATCATCTGGGCAACGTCCGGAAAGTACATGCGAGCGGCGCGCCTCCGTGCTCGCCAAGCTGCATAGCGCGCATAGATCCATGTGGCGGGCGCCCAGGCGATAGTGGCCAAAAGAAACAGCACTACACCACCGAGAACCGGAAGTGCCCATTGCGGAATATCTTTGTTGGCGAACGTCGCGATTACAGCGACGGCCAACGAAGCGAGGGCTATGAGCGTTTTGAGTAGCTCATGCTTTCCCCCAGATTGTTTCTCCTGGGGGCGAAAAAGTTCGTCCGAAACTGAATGCATGATCCACCTCACGACACGCGCGCGTTGGACCCATACTACTGTATGTCCGTCCACTATGCAGCGCGAAGGTGGCTGTCATTCCGCGAAACACCTTTAACCAATCGTTTCGGAAGTGAAGAGCCGAATCGCCTCGCGGCCTTTGCCCTAAATCAAATCCCGCCGGTCAGCTTGCTTTTGTACGTCGCCGCTACATCGACCGCAACGTCGGCCGGGTTCTTTGCCACGCCGTATCGGCCGCTCATGATAAAGAGCAACTTGCCGGAAGGTAGTTCGATACCTTTAATAGTGAAATCCGTAACGCCGGTGTTCATCATCGAGCCGCCGGTCAAGTGGCCAATAACGCTGGTGGTCATCGACATGTTCATGTTGCCCACGAGCGCCATGTCAAAACCTTGGCTTGCCAGGTCCTTGAACTGACCGACATCCGTATCTGAAACGTTCCTGGTCAGGCTCTTCGCTTGGTACCCGGACCGGAAAAGCTCCTTCATGATCATGTCGGAGAGCAACGCGGAGTTCGTGCCGCCGGTACCGACGTGGGCGGCGACTGCCATTTGCCCAGGCGCCGCGCCGCTTACGCTCACCGCGATGGATTGTTTGTTGGCCAGCACCTGGGCGGTTGTGCCCGGTGCGTACATCATGTCGAACTCCTTCTGTGATGAGCGGATGGCCTCGCCGGCGACCTGAAGCGCGCAGCCGCTCACTAGTCCGCTTATCAACATGATCGCTATGCCGTTGATCACCATCTTCATGTCTCTCTCCCCTTGTGAGTGATGAATTCGGCGGCTACTTGCCTGATGCATTGCTATTCCCGCCCCATCGTTATTCTAATTTCGAATAATTCTAAAGTCGAATTAAGAAAGGCGACCTGAAAGCAATGGGTTGCCTACTTGAAATCAACGCGCGCGGCAGGGTACGACCGGCTCTTGGACCACCTTAGGGCTGCGCGCAAAGCGGCCGGCCTTAGCCAGGCTGAGCTGGCGCGCAAGCTGCGCCGACCGCAGTCCTTTGTTTCCAAATACGAAAGGGCGGCGCAGCGGCTGGACGTGGTGGAATTCGTGGAGGTAACCGAGGCGCTTCGAATCGATACGCTTGACGCGCTCTCCGCGCTAATCGGCGGCAGATCCTCTCGGTCCAGCAAGCGAGCCGGCGACTAACAAGCGGCCATTAACAAGCTCGGTGCATTGTATGCCGGTATATGTATATTCATACAGTGTCACCCCCTGGCTCCGCTCTCGTCACTCCCGCCCGGTCAACCGAGCGACCTCTGCGCTACCTGCGCCCACCTCGAGCCCTACTCCCAGATCTATACATGCCCGCCCACCTACACCACAGGCTCTTCTGGAAGCTGATGCACGATGATGCTGCGAGGAGTTCGACGGGCGAGCGAGCTACCACGTCGCCCGCACCGTTCTGAACGAAGTGCCGGACGTCGAGCGCGAGCTCGCCAAGCGCATCGGCCAGGCGGTCCTGAACCGCTGGCCCGAGCTTTTGTCGGACGAGGCTTTCCCAGAATCACTGTAAACGCCCTTACGATTCTCCACGCACGCGCGCAGCAGTTATTCGATAGGTGCTAGCGAAGGTCCTGGCTGCGGGTGAGTCTCAACCGGCTGACTATTACGGCAGGGTCGCCGCCCATTTTCGCGGGAGCCATTAGCACGAGCCTCGTATGAGCCGCGCAATGGACGGGGCAATCGTCAGTGCAAGGATTCCAGATTCCCTCTCCCTCTGCAGCGATCGCGCTCCGCCAATGACGGTCGTCGCACCAACCGCAGATCGAGGAGATCATCCGCGCCCCGGCATACGGTTCAGCGCTCACAATGTAGCGATCATCGGCGTCACGCCAGACATTAGGATGATCCATACCGAGCGGCGCTGTGCCGCGACCGAATAAGGCCATCCAAGCCTTCGAGGGTCGGAGTCCCGTGCGGTCCATGAACTCGATCGCACGCCGCATTTTTGCCAAACGCCGTCGCACAGCAGTTTCGCTGTAATCGCGCACTTGGAAATGCTCCGCCATCCAGTCGAAGGAGGCGTAATGCTCTTCTGGGTGTACGGACGGAACTAGTTCATCCCACCATTTCGGTAGGACCCCGCGCTCTCGGCTTGGAACGATGCCGCGAAGGAGCACCGAATGAAGTTTTCCGGATTGTGGCAACGCTGGATGAACGGTGCTTCGGCCTACTGATTTGCACAACAGCGCCCAGCTGGGGAACTGCTCCCCTCGAGCCACGAGGTCGAGGGCGTGCGAGTGCGGTAGCTGCGGATTTTCGCGTTGGAGGCGCTTTGCCGCGAGCTTGAGGTCGGTAAGTCGGGCTTTAGATACGGTAGACATGGCATTTCTCCATGCCGGCTCGCGACCCCGCCCACAAGCTCGCTCCCCGGCGGTTAGGGAAACGCCATCACTACTAACAACCGCTGCCGATACTCCAGCTTCGCAACGTGGGCGCGCAGGCATGCGTAAATGCCATCGCCAAGTATAGCGGCCTGCGGACGGTGCACAATACAAGGCCCTCCTTTTGTTAATGGGCCCACCGGCCTACGTCCGCTGTGGCGAAACGACGCCGGGGCATCGTCCTCGATAAGAGCTACCTGCAGGCGGCGCCATACAAGGCCGTCCGTCGGCTGTGCCAGCGATATGAAGTCGCCATGCCCGACGTCCTCTTCTTTGAATTAATGTCGAACGAGCAGGGCCGTGCGAGCTGCTTTCGCAAGTTGCCCGAAGGCGATAACCCCGTGAAGCTGCTTCCTGGTGTGGGCGAGCTGCTCCGGATCGAGATCGATACGCACGGGGCGTGCGGAAAACCGTCGGCCCGTGCCCTGGACATAGCCTACAAGTTCAATACCAAGCTCGCCGTGGGCAGTTTGGTCTTTACGGAGAAACAAAGGCAACACGTCGACGATGAGGTGACAATGCTACGCCGAGACGTTGATGGTCTCGTTCAACGCGTCGAGGCCGTAGCGACCATGTTCCCTCAGCTGCTTGGTGGGAGGGATGCCGAGCGTAGAGCGCTTAAAGAAGAGATCGAAAGGACCATCTCCTCTGACAGGAAGGCGCTCTTGACGTTTTACGCGAGCCTACAGCCACCGCCAGGCGCAAAGCCGTTGCCCCACCCATCTCGTTTGCGCTCCAACTGGGCGATTTTCCGTTGGCTTCAGGTCAATTTGCTGATGGGCGTAGATCTCCTATATCGCTACAAGTTGACCTTGCAACAACCCGGCGTCCTTACCGAGAAGCTAGCAACCCACCTCGAACATGAGGTGCTGGATTCCCACTATGTAATCATCGGCGCGCTGGAAGGAGCGTTGGCCACGCGAGACCGCAACGTCCGGCGGCTTTGGCATCTTTTGAAACCGAACGCGCTCCTCGTTCCACGGCTGCTGTGAGATGGCGGATGGGTCGAAAGTCCGGCGAACCGCGCGTCAATTGTTGGGGCCAACAAAAAGGGCACTTCTGCGAGTGCCCGAACAGCGTGGCTTTTCCGATCATGCGATCGATAGAGCTTTGCGGACGGAATGCCTGAAGTGGGAAATTGTTACTCGAGGCCGCCCGGTCGGCTGCCATACCCCGAGGACGATGTGCCCATCGCCCGGTTCAGTGGCTGCCATGCAAGCGAACAGAGGTCCTTTGAAGTTGCTGAACGCCTCGACTCTGATGCAGTAGAACGCCGGTCGTGCTTTGGCAATGTATGCCATGACGATGGATGGGATCTCTTCCGCGTAGTAGCGATAAATAGGAACCAGGTTCTGCCGGTCGCAATAGGTGTGGCCGTCGCTGTAGAAGGCGTACAAGGTCCTAGGCGGCCGTGGGCCCTTCTTTAGAGATATCCAGTCTTTTGCGGTGAAGTCTGGGAACATTGGCGGCCGCATGATGGTGCGGTATTTGCGAACTCCCGCTCCGTCGTTCGGGCGATGCTTTTCTCCTAGCCGGCCAACAGCGAGCCCTAGCTTGGCGGCCAAGATCTCTTGTTTAGTGGCTTCGTCCAGAACTTGCCAAGCCGGCACCGCCATCCGAAGCGGTATCAATTCGATTTCGTAACGCATTGTTCCTCCACTCGTGGCCGGCGCCCGAGGAATCTCAGGCGCCGGCCAGAGTGGAGGACGACTACGGGACAGCTACTTCAACGTACACCGGTAAGGCAGGGAATTCAACAATTTCGCCAGCGAACCCCGCATGGACTGAACTTCAGTATGGCCGTGTTCTATATCTTTCCATTTGGAGTCCAGCCAAGCTCGGCGATGAAACGCTGTCGATATGGAGTGTCGATTTGCAGCGGAGCTTTGCGAACGTATTGTTCCGCATTCTGCTTTTGTATCCCGGAAAGATTTCGTAGGTAGTCCACTGCCTCGTCGGCCGTTGGTACACGATCTGATTCATCGCCAAATCTAGGTGGCAAGGCGGTCCACACGAGAGCTGATATGTCGCGTGCTCGTGCCCAATTGGCAATCTCTGGGATCGCCGGCGCGTCCTTGTCCGAGTCCTGCCATAACGCGATTGATATCTGCCAATTCTGTTCTGGTATCCGTTCACGTCGACCAAGGGCCGCGCGTGCTTCCACAGCGGTATCGACCTTAAGGGGCACCCAAAGACTTTTCACTGCCGTGTGTCCAGGCACGAGAACGAGGGTGAGCGCGCCTGCGCTTGAGCCCCGGGTCGACTGGCGCGCAAATTCCACGGGAATCATTGGGCCGTCGACGAGCCATTCTCCCGTTCTTGGCAGATCACCATGATCCCAAACAAGCGAACCCCATCCGAGACACGCGATTAAAGGCATATTCACTACCGAGTACCGATTCTCTCGATATCCTCTTTCTTGATCGGCCAGTGCCAGAAGCCAGACGACCAAAGCTTCATGAGCCGCGGCGCTCGCTCCTCCAGGCGTTGCTTGAGTTCGGCGGTATCTTTCATCTTAAGCGCCCTAGCGATTCGTTCTGCGGTTCGCTTTGCTTCGGCCGCCTTGATGAACATCGGCGCCCGGTCGAAGTAAAGGCTGCTCCACGCCCGCCATGCAAAGTTGGGCTGTGCCGCTGATAACTCTCCATGCAGAAACAAAAATATGTCGGCAGAAATGAACTCCTCTAAAGGTAAGACCTGAGCAAGTCCGTCACCGGGCGAATGGCGCTCTTTCAAAATGTCGGCGTGAAGTGAAACCCGCTTCCTTTTTGAGGCTTCGTCGATCAGCGCCCCGGGTGCTGGGAAGGCGGCGAGGGGCATCCGTTCTACGAGCCTACTATCCGATTCTTCGGCGGCATCGGCGCGGGCTTCAAGGCGTTCGGTGTAGCGAAGGATATGGCTGGCGAAAAAGGAAAGCGAAGAAAGAGAAAGCCGAAGGGCAAGCCGGACAACCCGGCTCAGTCCAAGCGGTTTATCGAAGCGGCGCGGAAGCTCGGCGTGGACGAGAGCGGCAAGTCTTTCGACAAAGCCATGGGAACGCTACTCAAGCCGAAGGGCAAGCGTGGGAACAGCTAGACCTATTCCTTCGGATTCCACTCGTCCCAAGCGACGACTAGCTCGGTGAGTATGTCCACCAGCTTCAGGAACTTTGCCTCCGGTATGGTCGCGTGCCCAAAACGCCACGCCTGGATCAGGGTATCCGGCGCACCTAGGCGCGTTGCTAGCTCCTCCATGCCAAGCCGCTTCTCGGCAACTTCTAATGCGCGAGTGACTAACGGGCTGACGGGAAGCCGATTCATCCAACGGAATTTATCGAAAGTAGCGGCGTTGCGCTGTCGGGAAACTACTGTCGTTGTCCCACTTCATCCCGGCACGCCCCGCTTAGTCCCGTGGTACGTCAAATCCAATATCGCGAAAACAATGAAGTAACTAGGGCGTTTTTCCCTTTCCTGGTTGCTGGACACAAATCCGCCTGGTGCTAGGCTGAGTAGCAACGCGCCCTTAGAGCCAGATGTATACCGGACAAATAGGGAGTCTTAGCTATGCAAATCACAAATCTAAAAATCGAGAACTTCCGGTCGATCCGCTCTCTCGAGCTCGCGCTGGACAACACAACAGTCTTTATCGGACCCAATAACGCGGGGAAATCAGCAATTCTCGAAGCAGTCCGAATTGGGCTCTCACGTCGGTGGGGACAACGAGGAACCGGATTTACTGAAGACGACGTTCATCGCCACGACGAAGCCGCAGATCCACGAACTGCTCCAGCGGTAAAGATTCAATTCGAATTCAAAGAGCCTGCCGCGGGCAAATGGCCAGCCGATATGGTGGCCAATCTTGAAGACATCATGACGCTCACCGTGGAAGGGCTAAATAAAGTTTCCGTGTCTATAACTTACACGTGGAATGCGGGTAAAGAGGTTTTTGAACCTGCTTGGGAGTTTCTGGATTCGGCGGGGAATGCGCTACCCCCACGCCGTCGCGCGATCAATTTGTCCGGCTTTTACGACTACATATTGTTTGTGTGGCTTGGGGCCCTCCGCGATGCTGAAACTGAATTCGCCGCTCGTTCGCGTAATTGGGGTGGGCTTCTTCGGGCAATAAAAATACCGACCGCCCTGGAAGAGGAGGTCAAGAAAACACTCGACCAACTTGATTCGAAATTACTCAAAGCCGACCCTAAATTAGATCGGATTGCAGAAACGATCGGTCGAGCGACCGAGATTGCAATCGAGGACACTCCCGGAGCAGCGAAGCTGCGAATGCTGCCGCTCAATGTTTGGGACATGCTTACCAGGGCCGGAGTCATCCTTCGAAACGAGAATCTGCGTCCGTGGTTACCGCTCCACCATCATGGCCAAGGTCTGCAAAGTCTATCGATTATCTTTCTGCTTGAAGCCGCCATGTCCCAGCAGCTCTCAGAAGGACTATTCGAAGGCGCAGAACCTATTTTTGCCATTGAAGAACCAGAAGTGCATTTACACCCGCAAGCAGCGCGCACATTGTGGCAAAGGATCTCGCAGCTTGCTGGTCAGAAACTAGTCACAACCCACTCGCCGTATTTTGTACAGAACGTTCCGCTATCGAATCTTCGGATCGTTCGATTCCGCAATGGATCTACCGAAGTGTCGTCGCTGCAACAAAAATGCGTCTCCGATATGCCGTGGACAGGGGACGTTGAGAAGCTCGTAGGTGGGAAAAAGTTCAAATGCTTTACGAAAGACGTAGCCACGGGGAATGTTGCATCCACAGAGAGCTTTGATGAGTCCCTTGCCGGTGGACTAGCAGATTGCTGGCGAGGCGACGATACGATGAAGAAGAAGGTAGAGCAGTTTCGACATAGATGCCGAACCCTTATTTCGGCGGATGATGAAGCGGAGCTGGGCTTCCTCGGACGACGAGTGCGAGGAGAAATATTCTTCGCTCGGCGCTGGGTTATGGTCGAAGGACCATCCGAATATTTACTTCTGAAAGCATTGGGACAAGTTTATGGATACGACCTTGACCAACACGGTGTCGCAATAATTGACTTTCAAAACAGCGGCAATGCTGGCGTATACGCAGCATTAGCTGAGGGCTTCGGAATTCCGTGGCACATGATCACGGATGGAGATCCCGAAAGCGCCAAATTCCGTGCGCAACTAATAAAGCGAGGATTTAACGCTGACGATCTGGCTGATCATTTCGTCACGCTACTCCCGCCAAATAGCCTAGAAGACCAGCTGATCGCCGATGGTCACGAGGAAATTCTTCGAAAAATAATGACAGACATCGGCAGTGTTGCCGCAGAGACCTGTTCAAGCGACGAATTTAAGAGGCGCCTCAAAAACAAAAAGTCAGCCTACATGGCGCGGCTCGCTCCTATGGTGGCATCGGATGCCACGCTCGCGGCTCGAATGCCGAAGGTGTTTCTTGAGCTTATTACAAAGCTAAAAGCTTAGAGAACATGGGCGCGGAGCTCGAGAAGGCACTAGGCAACCTCAGTCCCATACAAAAGGATGCCGTTAGTTGGGGAGATGGCGCCGCGCTCGTGTTAGCTGGACCAGGCGCTGGAAAGACACGCGTGCTTACCGGCCGCATCGCCAGGCTACTGAGTGAGACGCCCGAGAGAAGGTTTCGAATCCTCGCCCTGACTTTTACGACTAAGGCCGCCGCAGAGATGCGGGATCGAGTGGAAATGCTAGTTCCAGGGATAGTCGACCAGCGGACATTTATTGGTACTTTTCATGCCTTCTGCACACTCATCCTGCGCCAGCATGGTTCACATATCGGGATTCGACCGGACTTCGGAATATTCGGTCAGAAGGATGATCAGGAGGCCCTGCTCGGTGATGCCATTCAAGAGGCGATGCGTAAGGGCAGGAATTTCTCAATAGAGGATATTCGTTGGCTGAGCACTATTAAAGAAATGAAAGCCCGCTTGGTAGTCCCGGAAAAGGTGCCAGCGCGGATTAATCAGCCGCATCTGCAGGAGGTTTATCAGCTTTACGAAGACGCTTTGCGCGCCGAGAACGTAATGGACTTCGAGGGTCTCATTCTTGAAACGTGTCGGTTACTCGCCAAAGTGCCTGCCGTGGCTGCCCGTATACGGCAGTCTTATCCCTATTGGATGATTGACGAATTTCAAGATACAACGCCGGCACAGTATTGGCTTCTGCATTACCTTTCTTCGGCGCAATTTAAAAATATTTTCGTTGTGGCCGATGACGATCAAATTATTTATCAGTGGGCGGGCGCAAGTTACCGGCAAATTGAAAAATTCCGAAAAGAATACAAGCCTGAACTAATTCAGCTCGTTGAGAATCATCGATGCCCGCCGGAGATCGTGGCACTTGCTAATCGATTGGTCGCGCACAACACGCAACGTAGCCCCGAAAAGCTACCGACAACTCCAGGCCGAGACGTACCTTTAAACGCCACGTCGCTCCGCATCTTTGATACAGATGAGGAAGAGCGAGACGTACTGGCAGACGAAATCGCTGCACTAGGAGAAGAGTCCTGGGGCAAAGTAGCGATTCTTGGCCGTACACGCACGCTTCTGGAACCTGTGCTGTTGTCCTTAAAAGCTCGCGGCGTAAAGGCCATCCTCGCACAGAGGCGAGATAACTTCATATCGCCCCAGTTTGTTTGGCTGTACGCGTGTCTTGATCAGGCTCTCCGTCCAGGAAATAAGCGAGCTTTTGCCAGGCTCGTCAACGCCGCTAATCGAATTACAGAGGTTGATTTGGATCCGTCGCTCCTAATGGCCAAAGCAGAAGCTGCTGGCGAAAGCTTTTTTGAGCATTGGGGGAAAGTCGCATCTTCGACCGATTCCGCGGTGGCCGCGAAGCTCGGCGCGCTGACACAGCGACTGGCGCAATCCAGGAACGATTGGAAGCAAGTTGTCCAAGACGCGGTACCAGTTCTACTAGCAACCGTAAACGTCGGCGACGGGGCTGTCAGCGACGCGGAAGATGATCATCGCGCCTGGACCACGAGTATGCGCGAGATCCGCGGCGAGCTTGGCCATGAACCCGATCTCTCAGATGTCGTTCAGGGCATTGCGCTCCGTTCGAAAGAACCGCCACGAGATCCTAATACCGTGGCTCTGATGACTGTGCACGCTTCCAAGGGCCTTGAGTTTGAGCGGGTGTATGTCCTCGGTCTCGCGGAGGGTGAAATGCCATCCTGGCAAAGCTGTAATGAAGGGGACACCTCGCCCGAGATGGAGGAGGAACGGAGAAATTGCTTCGTAGCAATCACTAGAACCCAGGAGAAACTCAGTCTATCCGCCGCGAAAAGCTACAGAAATCGCGCCAAGAAGCCGTCCCGGTTTTTGCGAGAGATGGCTCTCGTTCCCTAATCTTGGAGTCGATTTCCTAAGAGAACGCGCCTATTAGACACGTTGTCTCCTCTGTGTTGCGCTCATGGCGCTTGCTACGGTTGCATGGTGGGTGAACCACCAAAAACAGGTTCGGATGGCAAGCCGCTTCCCGATCCTCGACTCGATGAGTTTAGGGAAGCCTGGAAGGAGGAATTCGGCGAAGAGATATCCGAAGGGGATGCTCGAATTCGCCTGCACGAGCTCGTCGAGTTCTACCTGCTCGTGGCCAAGCCGTTGCCTAAGAAAAACGATATAGAAGAGAAGGCGTAAAACTTTTTAGGCGGCTTTCTTCTCTCTTAAAGCCGCTTTGGCAGCGAGCGCTTTTATGATATTGCTAAAGGTACGAGCATCGACAGGATTTTCCTTTATCCAGGTTCGAACGTCGTCGATGAGCGCCAGCCCAGTGAAAAAATCGGCGTTTCCGCCTAATCGCCGGAAGGGTTTCCTGGCTTCAATGTTGAGCTTTTTACCCTTCAGAGAAAGGTTCGAACCGGTGACATAAAGAATTTGCTTCTTGTCTTGGGGACTGCCGTTGAGAAACCAATCTACGGCCATATTCCTAAGCAGGAGTAAATCGCTGATGGGTTCGAACAATTCATTTTCGGGATCGTCAAGCTGGCGCTGTAGGCGGATTTCGTTTTGCTTTAGCTCCCGCCGCTTAGTGACGAAATCTTCGTCGCTCAGCAAATTCCTGAGTCGAAGTCCAGTGAGTTCGGAGAGCTCCTTGGAAATGCCTTTTAGCGCCTGCTCGATTGACTGCTGACGAGTGTGCGCCGTTTCGGTGTGGCTAGCTTTGAGATCACTGACCTTCCTTTTTACAACACTGAAGATGGACTCCGGAATCTGTACTTCTTCGAGAAACGCGCAAATTTGACGGTTTAACTCAAGCTGTTGGACAACCGGTTCGGAGCACCGTGGGCCAATTCTGCGGTTCGTGCAATGGTAGTAGACATAGCGGCTGCCAAACCGATTCACCTTGTGCTCGGCAGTGACCATAAGACCGCAGGAACCACATCGGATCATGCCAGTAAAAGGGAACTGGTGGCGCTTCTGACGCGGCCGCCCGGGTCGACCTAATAGTTCCTGGACACGCTCGAACTCGTCGATCGTAACGACTGGTTCGTGTTTGCCGGGATATGTTTGTTCCTTCCAAACGAGAACGCCGGCGTAAAAAGGGTTTGAGAGCATCTTGTAAATCGTGCTCATGGCGAGCGGTTTGCCGCCGATCCGTTTCCTCTTAGGCGTTCTAAAGCCCCACTCGTCACGAGACATGAGGGCTATTTGCCTCGGCGCGTAACTACCGCTAAGCATTAGTTCGTAGATGCGTTTTACGAGCGCAAAATGCACCGGATCTTTCACGATCGTCTTGGTGTCTTTGTCGTTGACATAGCCCAGTGGTGCAGTGCCAGGGCGCCAGCCGCGTTCCAGCTTGGCTCGGTTTCCGCGCTTTACGTTCTCGCTCAGGTTGTCTACGTAATACTTCGAGTAGCCAAGCATGATCGCGAGCATAAATTTGCCCTGCGAATTATTCTCGAAGGTAAAGGTCGAGAACTTGAGGTCTTTGAGTATCTGTTGATCAAGTAGGTGAATGATGCGGCCCGCATCGAGGGAATTGCGCGCCAGGCGATCTGGGTGCCAGGCGATGATGCCTTCAGCCTCGCCGCCCTCAATGCGATCAAGCATTCGATCGAAGACAGGCCGGCCAGGCCTTTGGGCGCTATAGGCCTCTTTGAGAACCTCGACGACTTCAATATCGGCAAACGCCTGCAGGACGCGCGTTGCCTCGCTCTCTTGCGATTCTATCGATAGGACCTGACGGCCCTCGTCTTCAGTGGATTTACGGCAATAGACGAAGTACTTCATGAAGTTGGCTTTGCAATACCAATCTAGCAAGTCCACGCGTTTTGTCACGACAGACAACGTGCCACTTAGGCACGTTGTCTCCTCTCGGCCGGAGGCGTTATGTGCGTACGCTGTTTGAATGGCAGGTGAAAACAAGAAACGGCCGCAAACGGTCATTCCGACGATGTCGCGCGTCCTCCCAAGCGGCGAGATTGTGGAGCTGGTGTACGACGCGAAGTCGGGTCGTACTAGGTTGGCGGTCGGCATCGACGGCGAGTTTTCCGTGGAAGACGCCGTAGGCATCGACGCCAATGCCAAGTTAGTCCCAGTGTCCCCAGAGAACGACCTCATCAAACATGGGGTGCTTCTGCTTCCCTCGGCGCCGGAGACGTTTGATTCGGTGGCGAAGCTGGTTGCCGATATCGAGGCATATCTCTACCGGTACGTAGATCTAAGCGAACGGTTCCGACGCATCGCCGCTTACTACGTGCTTCTCACCTGGGTGTATGACGCGTTCAATGAATTGCCATATCTGCGCCTGCGCGGCGACTTTGGGTCAGGCAAGAGCCGGGCCCTCCTCGTTATTGGCTCGCTTTGCTACAAAGCGTTCTTCGCATCCGGCGCCTCAACCGTATCGCCCATCTTCCATCTCCTCGATTCCCTGCGCGGCACGCTTATCGTAGACGAGGCGGACTTCCGCTTCAGCGACGAAAACGCCCAGCTCGTGAAAATCCTTAACAACGGCAATACTCGCGGCTTCCCGGTCCTCCGGACCATGCTGACGCCCAAGCGGGAATTCGTGCCGCGCGCGTTCAGCGTCTTTTCGCCGAAGGTGATCGCCATGCGGCATGGGTTTGACGATCCGGCCCTCGAGAGCCGTTTCATTACCGAGGACATGGGACAGCGAGCACTGCGCGACGACATTCCCATTAGTCTTCCCGACGAGCAAAAGGGCGAGGCGCTCTTGCTCCGTAACCAACTCCTTTCCTACCGCTTTGCGCAACTGCCGACCGCTAGCATCGACCCGCTGTTGGTCGATCCGGACCTCTCGCCCCGCGGCAATCAGATCATCCTCCCGCTCCTTTCGCTCATTGACGACGAGGAAACGCGCGACGAAATCGCCGCCCTTGCTAAAGGAATTGAACGAACAGAGCAGGTAGCCCGCTCGGCCACCGTCGAAGCCCACGTGCTCGATGTGTTGCGCTCGCTCCTTGGCGACGAGGCAACGGAACGCGTGACGGTAGGCGACCTTACCGGGGCGCTCACCGAGCGCTACGGTGGCGAATACGAGCGTCCCCTTACCAGCCGCTATGTCGGAAATATCGTGCGCAAGCGTCTGCATCTCCCCACCTACAAGAGCCGGGGCGTATATGTAATCCCCAAGGGGCTCAGAGGCCAAGTGGAGATCCTGTGCAAAAAGTACGGGCTGGATGCCGAGGCATAAGACGGTGGTAGACATGGGGACGTAGGGACATGCAAAAAGGGCATTGCATCGCATGCCCTTTTTCGTTGCCTAGCTTTATTTCGTTCGAGCGTTCGGCACTAGGATGCTTGCTCAACGTCCCCACGTCCCCATGTCCCCTGAGCGTGCCCTGGCAGGCACGTTTTCCCCTCTAGGGAATTCGCCTATCCGCGCGAGAATGGAAGAACTTGTGCTCCTGCACGATTTAGCAAACGCAGTGGCGCGAGGGCTGTATGCAAAAGAACCCAAAACGTGTGCTCCGTTACCTGCGGACGCACCGGCGAGTCTGGGGATTGACCCGACTCGAGCTGGCCGAGTTATTCGGACTTCAAAGCGCGGGGCACATTTCCCGACTCGAGCACGGCAAACGCACCCCTTCGGTCGGAGTGGCGTTTGCCTGCCAAGTGATTTTCGGCATTGCCGCGTCGGCGTTATTCCCGGATCTCCACACTCGGGTAGAGGAGAAGGTCATGCGGAATGTCTACCGACTCCACCTGGCGCTTAGTAATACTACAAATCTTTCTGGGTTGCGCAAGCGCGAACTCTGTGCCCAAATTTTGAGCCGTGCGACCGGGAAGCGTGCCAAGTTGCAAGGAGCATGAGTGACGCATCATCGAAGCTTGTGCTCGCGCTCTACCCCTTCACGCGCGGCTACGCCTTCGTCTTGTTTGAGGGACCCAATCGCCCTTTCGATTGGGCGGTAAAGGAGATCAAGGAGAAGCACAAGAACATCCGGACCCTCGATGAAATCAAGAAGCTCATCGGGCGCTATCATCCGCACCTCATCGTCATCGAGGATCTCACCCCGGGGCGGTCGCGCCGAACATCGCGCATTCGAAAGCTATACCGCCTCCTTGCGCGCCTAGCCGAGCGGGAGGCGGTCGAGATGTACCACTGTCCCAAGCACCACCTCACGGAGTACTTCGGGCGGCTGAGCAAGTACGAGCTAGCGAAGATCATCGCTATTCAGTTGCCCGGATTCGCACACCGCATCCCACCGCTGCGTAAGGCTTGGACTGCAGAAGACCCACGCCAGGCGCTCTTCGACGCGGCCGCCCTCGGAATCGCGTTCTACGGACTCGAGCAACCGCGACGCGAATCCTGAGCGCCTTTCAGCCAATCTGATCTAACAGTGCGTTGCTAGTCATCCTCCTCGATGAGTTCGGCTTCGACATGCGCTCGCTTGATTTGCTGATGTGCGTGATCCCTTATCCACGTCAGAAGCTTTCGGGCTGGCGAACCGGCCCGCGTACGCGAAAGCGCCTCTTCTGCGTTCTGCTTCAGCGCAACGTCCTGTGGGAACGGCTTTCCCCTGGTACCGCTCCTCATTCCTGTCGTGGCGGCTCTGTAAAGAGCGAACTCGGCTTCCTCCTTTCGTTTTCCTCCAAACCGACTTGCGGCGCGCAGTACCTGCTCGACAAACTCCAGTTCCGCAAAAACTATGTTTCCCGGAAGTTCGGACAGCAGCTGAGCGACCGCTGCGACTCCGGATGTGTCGGCCGTAACGAGATATTCACCAATAAAATCCCGAACGGTAGTGTCGAAATGTCCGACGACAGTCGCGAAAAGCTCGTTAATCGAGTGTTTTTCCTGCGATTTGCGAATGTGGGCCTCGCGTGCGCAAGCGAGCACGCGTTCCATGGCAGTCCGCAGATAGCCGGTATCACGGATTTGGAGCTTCGATCGCTCGCCCCAATTGAACGGAATGGCTCTGTACTCGAAGCCGCGCGAATCGGTTTCCGCGCGCGCGATGCGCTGAAGCAAAAAATCGAGCGCTAGTTCTGGATGCGAGGCGGAGACTAGGCCGATCATTTCCTGGAGCCAATGCGCTTCAATTTCCGCGAGCGGTTCCACTCGGTGTAGAAACTCCTTCACCTCGTCGGGGGTGAAGCTGGCCCGAAGCTGTTCGGAGCTGCAGTAGTGTGTTGCCAATTCATCCGCGACTTTTTCCGACATGCCGATGTTGGTATTGAAAAAAATCTGCTTCGCCAACAGTGGATCGTCGGTTGACAGCCGGTGAAGCACCGAGATAGTTTGCAAGACCGTGATCTCGTCGTCGTCGGCACAAAGGCGTTCGATCATTCGCAGATCATCCGGCTGTACCCGCCCCCCAGCGCGCGACGAATAGCCGTACGCGACGGCCACTCTGCGCTTCGAATTCAAATCCGTCGTGTCTAAGAGCGCCTGAGCAATGCTCGTGGCCTCGGGGACTCCCGCAAAGAGAAGGGAGCCCAATCCTTGCTCCGTGTAATCGGCAATCGGATCTGCAGCGTCGGTCAGCGAGCTGGTAGCCACTGCGCGAGCCAGTTCTGGCCAATCTTCGCAAACAAGACGGATGAATATGTGGGGCTGGCCGTGAAACGCTACACCCGCGCTTGCGAACTTTTTGAGCCTGTCGCGAAGGACTTCGAGTGCCCGGTCGGGAGTTTCGAAGCGACGGCGCATTTCCCGACCGAGCTCGCGTTGCTGCTCGCGCCAACTTTCGATCCGACGCGTTGGGTCGTCAGTGCCGCGCTCTCGGTGATGTCCCCACCCTTCGACAAGGCATTCGGTTAAGTTCTGCTCGAACGAGGTCGGCACCGCGGCCAGAACGGCGTGGGCCGCATCGTGCGTCGCCCCAACGCTATATCCCGCATGCCAGCTCACGGCGCGGATCACCTCCATCACGGCGAGAGGATCCAGGCCGCGGCGAACCAAGCTTTCGAAGGCCTTGAGCGTCTGAGCGAACTCCGCATCCAGCTCGGATCGGGAATCCGCGCCACCGCGCATCGGATATCGCAGGGCGGCGTTCCCGATCATCTGAATCGCGCGCAGGGCAACTCGAAGATCCGGGTGCTCGGCGAGGACCAGAGCGGTGTGAACTAGGCGCTTGCGAAGCGGAGTGAGGGTCTGCACGTTGACCGCGAAATGGCCGATTTCAACCGAATTGCCTTTAGCGGTGTGCGTGCGCCCTTCGGTGGCGAGAATCTGTTGGAGAAACTCGAACGGGGACCATGTATGGGCGCCCGCATCCGGTTGCTCGAGTAGGTCGAGCCCAAAGGCAAGGATCTCTTCAATGTGTTGCAACGGTTTCCCGGGCTCAATGGTGGCGAGGATCTGCAGTTGCCGGATCGGATGATCCGGGTGGGAGTTGAGTTGCGCCGGCTTATTCTTTCCCAATTCCCACAGCCGCTCGGCCGCCTCGCGGACGTGCTGAGTGTGGTATGCCGCGTTGCGAATGATTCGGGATACCCGGTCGACGCGGCCTTCTCCGGACGTTGCGCCAACGTTGTCGAGGAATTCGAACGCCTGGGCGGGGAGATAGTAGGCGGCGTGTTCGACCGCCTCTAAGATCGTCTCGCGGGCGCCGCTTTGCTTCTCATACATGCGCTCAATGGCGCGCCAAATCTGGACAGAGGCGCGAGGCGTAAGGCCTTCTTGCACCGTCAGGCGCCAATCCAGCTTCGCCAAATTATGGAGGACATTGCGCAGTTGCCCCGGCTGGAGCGCTGCCAGCACGCGTTCCGGGAACGTCGTGCCACTGGTCGGCGGTGCTGCACACGCCTGCTCGAGAATGTAATCCCCGAGCATGTCCGGTGCGATCCTGGCCCTCCCACCCCGGACCATCAGGACCGAGGCATCCACCAGGAGTTGCCGTACATGGTCGTACTCCGTAGCGTCGCGCTTGTATAGCGCTTCAAGGCAGGCAGCGAACTGCGCCCCGGCCAATTCCACCGGCTGGAGCACTGTAATGAGGTTGAGCAGCTCGCGGGCCTTGGCACGTTCGCTTGGCTCCTCCACTAGCGATTGAGTTAAAACGTCACCGAAATGCGCGAGCACGCGTTGCTTGAAGGTGGCTTCGTTCGAGAGAACGCTAGGATGCAACCGCTTCTCGGCTACCAAGTTACTCGCGATCACCGTGAACAACGGGGAGCGGTCGGCGAGCCGCGCGATATCCGGTGCGATATCTGTCCGAAATCCTCGGGTGTTAAGAATTTGGCGCGCTATTTGCTCAAGATCGTCGCGCTTGAGTTCATGGAGCCCGACGGTACGGCTCCGATCGTCGAGGCCTTGCCGAGCCAGGATAGCCTTTAAGCGGTCGACGCCATACGGGCGCGTCGTAAACAAAAGCACCGCGTGCGGCGCCTGCTGCCTAAAGTGCGCGACGATTGCCTGAAGATCGTCACGATCGTGAGCGTCTTCGATTAGGAAAACTCCCCGCTGGTCGCGGTACTTCTCGATATCGGAAGGCGTGACGGTCGCCGCAGGCGCCAGCACCCGGAGTGGCGGCGTTGAGGGCGACGCGGCGAGTTGATTGAGTAGCTCAAGTACAAGGCGGCTCTTCCCTGTGCCGCCGGCACCCACAATCGTGATGAAGGCCGCGCCGTCATCTACGGCGTTTCGTACCTCGCCGAGTTCGGCCGTGCGGCCGACAAGGGCCCACACATGAGAGAACACCACTTGAGGCCGAAGAAATTCCTTGAAGAACACGGACGGCGACAGAAACGGGCTAGGCTGATCAATTCCCAAGAAATCCCTGCGCTGACTTGGGGCATAGGCGTCCACCAGTACGCGTGCCTTGTCGCTCGGTAGATACCTGACACGGCGCGAAATGTCGTCAATGTCCCAAAGCTCCCAACCCTGCTTCGCGAATTTCGAGGCGGCATCGCGCGTCTGCTTGGTCGCCGGCCGTGTGATGAGGAGGTATTTTTTCTTTGCGGCTCCGGGATGAGCCTGCACCGCCTCTTTGACCTTCTCGGGCCCGAAATTCTTGACGCGCTTGCACTGCGCCGTGTAGCGGTAGCCTTCCGGGAAACGCAGTTCTATGTCCAAGCCTTCCTGGACGTCCCCCGAAACGCCATAGATGTTTACCGTTGCGCTCGGATATATCGCCTGCAATAAATCCGCCGCGAACGCCTGAAATTGTTCACCGGTTAGGTGGCCCAGATTGAGACGGGTTACGAGCGAAGCCTGACGCGCTTCCGTGGTCGGCGCCGCAGCCGCCAGCGGTTCGGTCGATTCCATCAGTTCCGCCGCGACATCCTCGGAAAACGCGGCCGCGATCTTCGCCTTCGTGGCGTCGTCCGGAGCCACGATGCCGCGCTCCCATTTGCTCACGGCTTGCTGTCCCACCCCTAGGCGGCGCGCGAGCTCAGCTTGATTCCAGCCCGCTTTGCGGCGGGCTACCGCCAGCAGCTCGGGGAATCGCGATCTCGCTTGTTTTGTACGCTTCATAGGCGTATAAACAATATAGCACAGAGGGAGACCACGATGTCGACTGCAACCAAGTCCGTCGGTATTTGGATCAGGGTCAGCACGGAGGATCAAGTCAAAGGCGAAAGTCCGGAGCACCACGAGCGCCGGGCGCGGCTCTATAGCGAGGCGAAGAATTGGGAGGTGGTTACCGTCTACCGACTCGACGCCACATCCGGTAAGACCGTAAAGGAGCATCCCGAAACCAAGCGGATGCTCGATGACGTTGCCAAAGGGCGAATTGACGGCCTCGTCTTCTCGAAGCTCGCCCGTCTGGCGCGCAACACCAAGGAACTCCTCGAGTTCGCCGATCTGTTCCGGGAAAAGGGCGCCGACCTCATATCCCTGGCCGAATCCATCGACACGTCCTCGCCGGCGGGGCGGCTCTTCTTCACCATCATCGCGGCCATGGCCACGTGGGAGCGGGAGGAAATAGCAGCGCGCGTTGCCGCCTCGGTTCCCGTTCGTGCGCAGCTCGGGAAGTCGCTAGGCGGGCAGTCGCCCTTCGGCTACGTATGGAAAGAGCGGAAGCTCGTGCCTCACCCTGGTGAAGCGCCGGTGCGCAAGCTCATGTACGAGCTCTTCCGCGAGCATCTTCGCAAGAAGACGGTGGCGCGCCTTTTGAACGAAATGGGGCATCGCACGCGCAACGGCTCGAAGTTCTCAGATACCACTGTCGCGCGGCTGATACTCGATCCGATCGCGAAAGGGATTCGCCGCGCGAACTACACCAAGACTGCTGACAGCAAGAAGGCGTGGCGACTGAAACCCGAGTCCGAGTGGGTGCTACACGAAGTGGAGCCGATCGTTTCCGAGGAACTGTGGCTCGAGTGCACGAATATCCTCAATGGACGCAAAGGCAAGCGCCCCACGAAGAAGACTGTGCACCTGTTTGCGGGCGTCACCTTCTGCGAGTGCGGCGGCAAGATGTATGTGCCGTCGAACACACCGAAATACGTGTGCTACAGCTGCCGCAACAAGATTCCGGTAGACGACTTGGAAGCCGTCTATCACGAGCAAATCAAGAATTTCTTTTTCTCTGCCGACGAGATTGCCTCGCACCTCGAACGCGCGAACGCCACGATTAGAGGAAGGGCAGACCTGCTTGCGGTCCTGGGGGCCGAGCGAACGAAGGTCTCTACGGAAACGGACAAGCTTTACGATCTTTACCAATCGGGCGCGATCGACAAGCGCGGCTTCGGCGCGAAGTACAAGCCGCTCTCGGAACGCCTCTCGCAACTCGACGACGAAATCCCGCAAGCCCAAGCGGAGATCGACGCGCTCAAGATTTCCCAACTCTCTCAGGCTGAAGTGGTCTCGGAAGCCCAAGACCTCTACTCGCGCTGGCCGTCATTACCTCTGGACGAAAAGCGGAGGATTGTCGAGGCCATTACGGAGCGCATAGTGGTCGGCAAGGGCGAAGTCGAAATCAACCTGCTCTACACCCCTCCGTCGTCCGCCGGTCCGACCGGCGGGACGCCACCAATAAAGGGCGGGACCCCTGTTCCCTCTATTTCTTCCTCCTCATCAAATCGCGGCGGTTTGGCAACGAAACCTCAGGGATTCATGG
>Ga0209647_1000158_pt1 | contig 61060 bp, 60 predicted proteins | sample GraSoi_2013_60cm_FD_185827 | JGI IMG/M metagenome (GOLD analysis project Ga0209647, IMG submission 185827) | Grasslands soil microbial communities from the Angelo Coastal Reserve, California, USA - Sample 9_17_2013_60cm (SPAdes) (version 2) | ecosystem: Environmental > Terrestrial > Soil >...
TAGACCAATGGCGGCCGGCTGACAAGAAGGAGACGGGTTGCCTCATCCTGGGCAGTAGCGATGCCCTTTTAGGCAAGCACCGCAAAGCGGGGAAAAGTTACGTCGGTGGTGGCCGGATGCCCCTCCCCGGCCCGCACTTCAGTTACCAGATCACGCGCTCGGCGAGCGCTTCCTGAATCTCTTCGTCAGCGCTCACCAGCGGCAAGTCGAGCGTCAGAGCGGTCGCCGCGATGATGCGGTCAAACGGATCGGGGACCGTCTCCCTCGGCACCCTGGCCATCGCGTCGAGCACCGGCAGGTCGAGCGGTACGACCGTGAACGGCTCGCTGTCGACGATCGAGCGAGCTTCTTCGAGCAGCTGCGCCGAGACGCGGCCGGAGTCGACGAGGTAGCGCAGATCGAGAAAGGAGCCGACCGAGACATGGAGCGCCTTGGCGCGCAGCGCCCGATCGACGGCGTCCGCGGCGCTCGGCGAGCGCTCGCGCAGGGTGCCCTTGAGCATCCACAGCAGCGCATGGGTATCAGCGACGACGCTGGCCACGGACGAGCTCTACTCGGCCTTGCCGAGCAGCGCCTCTTGGCGGGCGGCCTTGATATCGGCGATCTCGATCGGCGGCAGCTTGTCGGCGAGTGCTCCGACCGGCCAGGGGAGGGCATCGCCGTTGGCGGCCGGGCGCACGTCGACCTCGCCGCCGACCTCAAGCTCGGCGGCATCGGCCGCCGGCACGACGATGACGGTGGTCCCGTCGGGGCGCTTCTCGATCACCTTGGCCATGCCACAAGGGTACTCCTCGGCCCGGAAATGGGCGAGCGTTTTCAGACCCGGAAGCATCGGCCAGCGCCCCCGGATTCAGTCTCCGTGTGAGCCGATTAGGGAACGATTAGGGAACGATTAGGGAACGAAACGCCGAAACGAGGGCCTTTTGTTGACTCCCGCTGACCCGCGTTGACCTGTTGCGAAAATCCGCCTGAGCGAGCGCAATCCCGCTCCCCATGCGGGATTTCCAATCCCCAAGCCAAACGCGCCCAGCAAAGGCAATCGGGGCCGAAAACCGAGTGCAAGGTTTTGGAGACCGGTGCCTTAGCCAGTTGGGCCACTGCCCCGAGGCAGGCAATGCTAGCCGGGCGATGCGGCGCCTTGCGACGTGCGCCCCCGACTGCGAGGCGCTATGCGGGCGGAGGGACTTGAACCCCCACGGGCCGAAGCCCACCAGGACCTAAACCTGGCGCGTATACCAATTCCGCCACGCCCGCGCGCAACGCCATCTCGGCGCTTAACCAGCGGCCAATGCCGCATCGTCGCTCATAGATTCTATGATCGTCGGCGTGGCGGTAGGAGAGGTAACGCCGGGCTACGAGCTCTGGCACCCAAATCGGGAGAAGGCCGACGTGATCACGACCAAGTTCGTGATCGCCTTCCTGATGCTGTCGACGGCGGTGATCGCCGGCCTGGTGACGATCGGCGGCTTCTCGCTGCTCAGTGGCGGCGGCGGCATGGGCGTCGTCTGCATGATCTTCGCGCTGCTCTACGCCTTCTTCGCCTACCTGGTCGCGGTCCGCTGGAGCCGGGGCATCCTCCCAGTCACCGCATCGCTCTCGATGATCCTGGCGATCTTCTGCGCGGTCGGCGCCAATAGCTGGTTCGCCCGCGACAAGGCCGGCTTCGAAAATGCGCTGATTCCGGTGCCGTTGATCGGGCTGCTTGTCGTGATCCTCGCCCTTATTCAGCTGATTCTGATCGTCGCCTGCTTCTACGGCTTCAGCCAGGACTGGCATGTCGAGGAGGAGCGCCCGATCGGTTCAGGCGAGGACTATGGGGCCGGGGCCCCGCCGAGCCCCGACGCTCCCCAGCCCGCCTGATCACTCCGCAGGGCACGGGCGTATCTATGCCGGAGGTGGGACTCGAACCCACAAGCCCGTAAGGGCAATCGATTTTGAGCCGATCGCGTATGCCAATTCCGCCACTCCGGCGCTGGCAGAACGATAGACCGCGTCCTCCAGGCTCGCACTAGACTCGCCCGGGATGAGGGTCCACCACCTCAACTGCGGGTCGCTCTGCCCTCACGGCAGGCGTCTGATCAACGGCGACGGCGGGCTGCTGGAGAAAGGTCACATCGTCTGCCACTGCTTGGCCGTCGAGAGCAGCAACGGGCTGATCCTCGTCGATACCGGATTCGGCATGGACGACGCACGAAACCCGGGCCAGCTCGGCGCCATCTTCGGCCTGATGAACGCCAGCCCAAAGGCCGAGACGACGGCGCTGAGACAACTCGAGTCGCTTGGCTTCAGCGGCTCCGATGTGCGCCAGATCGTCGCCACCCATCTCGACCCCGACCACTCCGGCGGACTGCCCGACTTCCCGCAGGCCGAGGTTCACGTCTTGTCGACCGAGCTCGATGCGGCGTTGCAGCCTCGTCTCAAGGACAAGCTGCGCTATGGCGGCGTCCATTGGAAGCACGGACCGCGCTGGGTCAGGCACGATGCCGATGGCGAGGACTGGCTTGGCTTCGAGAGCGTCCGCATCCTGCCCGGCATCGACGTAGAGGTGCTGCTGATCCCGCTTTTCGGCCACTCGCGCGGCCACACCGGAGTGGCGCTGCGAATGGGCAACCGCTGGCTGCTGCATTGCGGCGATGCCTACTTCAACCATGGCGAGGTCGCGAAGCCACCCAGCTGCCCCCCTGGACTGCGCTTCTTCCAGAACCTGAACGCAGCAGACAACAAGGCTCGCAAGTCGAATCAAGAGCGCCTGCGGGAGCTCGCCGCACGTCATGGCGACGAGGTCACCCTGATCTGCTCCCACGACCCACACGAGCTGGAGCGCGAGCAGGCGAAGGCTTCCCCGGCAGCTGTGAGCGAGTGAACGCCGCCGCGCCGGAAAAGCTCTGGGAGCCCTCGGCCGAGCTGGTCGAGAGGTCCCGGATGACCGAGTACATGCGCTGGCTGGCAGCGGAGCGCGGGCTCGAGCTCGACGGCTACCACGACCTCTGGCGCTGGTCGGTCGAGGACCTCGAGGGCTTCTGGTCCTCAATCTGGGACTTCTTCGAGGTGCAGGCCGATGGCGGCTACGACCGCGTGCTCGGCCGTCGCGAGATGCCCGGCGCCGAGTGGTTCGCCGGCGCCCGGCTCAACTACGCCGAGCACGTCTTCGCCGGGGTGGACGACGCCGAGACGGCGATCCTGCACGCCTCGGAGCTACGCGACCTGGGCGAGCTGAGCTGGGGCGAGCTGCGCGCCCAGGTCGCCGCCGTCGCCGGCGCGCTACGCGGGCTTGGCGTCGAGCGCGGCGACCGCGTCGTCGCCTACATGCCGAACATCCCCGAGGCGATCGTCGCCTTCCTCGCCACCGCCTCGATCGGCGCCGTCTGGTCGAGCTGCTCGCCCGACTTCGGTCCGGCCAGCGTGATCGACCGCTTCGCCCAGATCGAGCCCAAGGTCCTCTTCGCAGTCGATGGCTACCGCTACGGCGGCAAGAGCTTCGATCGCCGCGACGTGCTCGCCGAGCTGCAGGCAGCGATGCCGAGCCTGCGGCGCACGATCGTCCTCCCGTATCTCGACGCCGACCCAGACCTCTCTCCCCTTCGCGACGCAACCCGCTGGGAGGAGGTCCTCGCCTCCGGCGATGGAACCGAGCTCGGCTTCGAGCGCGTCCCCTTCGACCACCCCCTTTGGGTCCTCTACTCGTCAGGCACCACCGGCCTGCCGAAGGCGATCGTCCAGGGCCAGGGCGGCATCCTGCTCGAGCACCTGAAGAAGCTCCACCTGCACGTCGACGCCCACTCAGGCGACCGCCTCTTCTGGTTCACGACGACCGGCTGGATGATGTGGAACTTCCTCGTCTCCGGCCTGCTGACCCGCGCCGCGATCGTCCTCTACGACGGCAGCCCCGGGTACCCGGACATGAGCATCCTCTGGGACCTCGCCGCGAAAGCCGGCGTGACCATGTTCGGCACCAGCGCCTCCTACATCGCCGCCTGCATGAAGGCCGGGGTCGAGCCGGGCGCCGGCCACGACCTCAGCCGCCTGCAGGCGGTCGGCTCCACCGGCTCCCCGCTCTCCCCCGAGGGCTTCGACTGGATCTACGAGCAGCTCGGCGGCGATACCTGGCTCTTCTCGACCAGCGGCGGTACCGACCTCTGCACCGCCTTCGTCGGCGGCACGCCGTTGCTGCCCGTCTATCGCGGCGAGCTGCAGGCGCGGGCGCTCGGCGCCGCGGTCGAGGCTTGGGACGAAAACGGCAACTCGGTGATCGACGAGGTGGGCGAGCTGGTCGTCACCGAGCCGATGCCCTCGATGCCGGTCTACTTCTGGGGCGACTCCGACGGCAGCCGCTACCGGGCCAGCTACTTCGAGCAGTTCCCCGGCGTCTGGCGCCACGGCGACTGGATCGAAATCACCTCGCGTGGAACCGCCGTTATCTACGGCCGCTCCGACTCGACCATCAACCGCTCCGGCATCCGCATGGGGACGAGCGAGATCTACCGCGCCGTCCTCGGCGTCGACGCGATCGTCGACGCGCTGGTCGTCGATCTGCCCCGCCCCGGTACCGAGGGCTGGATGCCGCTCTTCGTCGTGCTACGCGAAGGCGCGGAGCTGAACGACGATCTGCGCGGCGAGATCGCTCGCCAGGTGCGCGAGCGCTGCTCTCCACGCCACGTCCCGGACGAAGTCTTCGCGATCGCCGAGGTGCCGCGCACGCTCAGCGGCAAGGTGCTCGAGGTGCCGGTGAAGCGGATCCTGATGGGCACGCCCACCGAGAAGGCGGCCAGCCGCGACTCGCTCGCCAACCCCGAAGCGCTCGACTGGTTCGTCGAGCTCGCGGACTCGCTCGACTAAGAACCTGTCTCAAAACCCCCGCGCACGTCTGGCGGCGGCGGACACACTTCGCGGGGCGGCGTCCTCGGTCCTTGCCCCGTTCGGTCCGGCGCTCGCCAGCCGCACACGCGGGTTTTGAGACAGGTTCTAAGCTGGCGTGACGGGGTTGCGGCGCTCGGCGAAGGAGCGATCCTTGCCCGCCGCCATTGCGAAGCGACGGATCAGCTCGGCGCGCAGGTCCTCTGGCTGGACGACGGCGTCGACGACCAGCTCTGAGGCAAGGTGGAGGATGTCGATGTCGGCGGCGTATTCCTCACGTTTGCGCTCCACGAACTCAGCCCGCTCGGCCTCGTCGGAGATCGCCTGGATCTGGTTGTAGAAGACGGCGTTGATCGCCGCCTCAGGTCCCATCACTGCGATCGACGCGCTGGGCAGGGCGATGCAGCAGTCGGGCTCGAAGGCCGGCCCGGCCATCGCGTAGAGGCCGGCGCCGTAGGCCTTGCGCACGACCACCGAGAGCTTCGGCACCGTCGCCTCGGAGACGGCGCTGATCATCTTCGCGCCATGGCGGATGATCCCCTGGCGCTCGACCGCGGCGCCGATCATGAAGCCGGGCACGTCGGCGAGGAAGAGCAGCGGCACGTTGAAGGCGTTGCAGGTCTGGATGAAACGCGCCGCCTTGTCGGCCGAGTCGACGAAGAGCACGCCGCCTTTCTGGCGCGGCTGGTTGGCGACGATGCCGACGACGCGGCCGTCGAGCCTGCCGTAGCCGACGATCAGCTCTTTGGCCCAGCGCTTGTGGACTTCGAGCAGGCTGTCGGCGTCAAGCAGGGTGTCTAGCACCTCGCGCATGTCGAAGGGCTGGTTCTCATCGGCGGGCACGATCTCGGCGATCGGCGTCTCGGAGATGGGTGCCACGGCTGCGGCAGCCGGAGGCTCCTCGCGCCAGCTGCCGGGCATGTAGGAGAGGTAGCGCTTGGCGAGGTCGATCGCCTCCTCATCGGTCCTGACCAGGAAGTGACCGCAGCCGGAGACGCCGGTGTGCATCTTCGCCCCACCCATCTCCTCCAGGGTCACCTTCTCGCCGATCACCATCTCGGCCATCCGCGGCGACCCCAGGTACATCGAGGCGTTCCCCTCGCGCATGATCACCACGTCGCAGAAGGCGGGGATATAGGCGCCGCCGGCGGCGCTCGGGCCGAACAGCAGGCAGACCTGCGGCACCTGGCCGGAGAGGCGCACCTCGTTGTGGAAGATGCGGCCGGCGCCACGCCGGCCCGGGAACATCTGCACCTGGTCGGTGATCCGCGCCCCCGCCGAATCGACTAGGTAGACCATCGGGACCTGCAGCTTCAGCGCCCGCTCCTGGACGCGGAGGATCTTCTCGACCGTCTTCGGCCCCCAGGAGCCGGCCTTGACGGTCGGGTCGTTGGCCATCAACGCGACGTGGCGACCGTCGATCGTCGCCAGGCCCGTGACGACGCCGTCGGCGCCGAGGCCATCCTCGTTCCAGTTGGCGAGCAGCGCCTCCTCGGCGAAGGAGCCGGCGTCGACCAAGCGCTCGACCCGCTCGCGCACCGGCAGCTTGCCCTGCTCGGCAGTCTTCTCGTGATGGCGCTGCGGCCCGCCGGCCAGCGCCGCCTCCAGTGCTTTGCCGAAGTCGGTCACGGGCGGGAGCCTATTGGCCGGGCTGGCCGCTTAGCCAGTCCACGGGCCCAGCCTTCAGCACATGGGCGCCAAGCGGGCGCCCGAGCACCTCCTGGGCAGCCCGCGAGGCCTCGAGCAGGCGCGCCAGATCGATCCCGGTCTCGACCCCCATCTCGTGCAGCATCGAGACGAGATCCTCGGTCGCGACGTTGCCGGTGGCGCCGGGCGGCACCGGGCAACCACCCAGCTCGCCGAAGCTCGACTCGAACGAGTCCACGCCCTGCTCCAGCGCCGCAAGGACGTTGGCGAGGCCTTGACCGCGGGTGTTGTGGAAGTGGGCGGTCAGCTCGACCCCATCGAGGGGCTCGCGCGCGGCAGCGAAGAACTCGCCGACCTGTCGCGGGTTGGCCATCCCGGTCGTATCGCCAAAGCCGACCTCCTCGCAACCCGCCGCGGCGAGCCGCTTGGCGATCGCGAAGACACGCTCCGGCGGCACCTCACCCTCATAGGGACAGCCGAAGGAGGTCGAGATCACCCCCTCACAGCGCAGCCCTGCCTCGCGGGCGCCGGCCAGCGTCCGCTCCAGGCCGGCGAGTGACTCCTCGATCGAGCGGTTGACGTTCTTTCGGTTGTGGGTCTCCGAAGCGGAGACGAAGACGTTGATCTCGTCGAAGCGGTCGCGCAGTCCCAGCGCCCGTTCCAGCCCTCGCTCGTTTGGGATCAGGACCGAGAAGGAGACGCCGTCGCGGCGCTGCACGGCGCCCAGCACCTCCTCTGCGTCGGAGAGCTGCGGGATCACGTCCGACCGCACGAACGAGGTGAGCTCCAGGCGGCGCAACCCGCTGCCCGAGAGCATGTCGATCAGCCGCACCTTCTCCACGGTCGCGATCGTCTCCGGCTCGTTCTGGAAACCGTCGCGAGGGCCGACCTCGCGGATCCGCACCGTGCTGGGAAAGCTGGCCATGCCACAGCTTATGAAGAGCCGCGCAGCCGCCGCGCGACCGCGGTCAGCGTCTTGCATACATGGACAGGCTCGAACTTCACCTGTGCGTGGGTAAAGCGCAGCGGCGTGAGTCCAGCCGCCGTGTGAGTCTGATCGCGAAGTCGGTCGCGTGCCTGTTGCGCAGGCGTTCGGTGGTAGCGCAGTCCATCGGTCTCGACAACGAAACCAAGCTGGGGCCAGTAGAAGTCCACCTCGAACCCATTCACCCACTGTTTGGTCGACGGCCTCGGCAATCCGGCCTGTTCCACCAGCGGCAGGAACAGCCGCTCCAGCTCCGAGCGAGTCAACCGGAAGGTGCGTCTATCGAGAACCGTCCGAAGGCGAGCGACGCCAGGCTGGCCTTTGTATTCGCCGAGAGCTTGCCTCAGAGCGTCGGGGCTGACGAGATCGAGCCGATCGGCCTCATTGATCGCTCGCTCCAAACATCCGGAATCGATCTGAGCGGCGAGGTCGAGCAGGGTCCGAACAGGGCAGGTGAGGGGGATGCCATGACAACTCGTGACGTCAGCCGATTTCAAGGAGGGACGCCGATGGACGCCGATTCCCGGCCGTCGCAGATACGACGAGGATCGCGACGTGACTTCGACGCGACCCGCAGGCTCGGTGCCGATACCCCAGAGTGCGGCTGCGCTTCGGTGGCTCAGCGCCACACCTTGCCCACAACACAGGATCGCCGCCATCCACCGCCCGTGACGACTGAGTTCGGGCCGCCCGACCGAGTAAACACTGCGCATCACCCGGTGCAGCCGCCCTCGCGCCACCCGGTGCTGAATCGCTCGCCGGCTCAAGCCCAGCTCCGCCAACTGCCAGCCTGAAACAACCCCGTGCTGCCTCAAAGCCAGCCCCCACACACCGCCACTTGTCGATTGCTGCGTTGAGCACACCCTGGTGTGCCTAAGGCAGCAGTCGCTGAAGTTCTCCCCCCTCGCTGGACGAATGCCAGTCGTTTTGCCCGCTATGTGCGCGCCTAGACCATGCCTAGGCCGCCGCTTACGCCCAGGGTCTCGCCCGTAACGTAGGTGGCGTCATCGGAGGCGAGGAAGGCGACTGCCGCTGCTACCTCGTCGGGCTGACCCAGGCGCTTCATCTGAGTTCCCTCTTTCATCGTCTCGATCACCTTCTCTCCGATCTCGCCGAACTCCTTGGCGCCCATCAGCAGCGGCGTCTCGATCGGGCCCGGGGCTATCGAGTTGGCGGTGATCCCGTAGCGGGCGTTCTCGCGGGCGATCGCCTTCATGAAAGCGACGATGCCGCCCTTGGCGGCCGAGTAGACGGCGGAGCCCTTGGAGCCGACCCGGCCCGCCTCTGAGGAGATGCTGACGATCCGGCCGTAGCCCGCCTGCTGCATCGCCGGCAGCGCGGCGTGGGTGCAGTTGAGGACACCGCCGAGGTTGACGGCGAGCACTCGCTGCCACTGATCGGGGGTGGTGTAAGTGAAGAAGCCGAACTCGTCGGTGCCGGCGTTGTTGATGAGGATGTCGAGGGTTCCGATCTCCTCCATCGCCGCTTCGGCCGAATCGAGATCAGTCACATCGAGCGCTTGCGCGTGGCCGTTGACCTCGCCGGCGACCCGCTTCGCGCCTTCCAAGTCGACGTCGCCGACCCAGATCTCGGCGCCCTCAGCGGCGAGGCGCGCCGCGATCGCCGCGCCGATCCCGCTGGCTCCGCCGGTGACCAGCGCCTTTCGTCCCTCCAGTCGCATAGGCCGGTGAGCATAGACTGGCGCGCCTGTGACGGAGTACGAACCGATCCCGATCGTCGGCGGCAGCGGCGCCCTAGGCGCCGGCTTGGCGCTGCGCTGGGCGCAGGCGGGCAGGCCGATCGCGTTCGGCTCGCGTTCGGCCGAGCGCGCCGAGGAAGCGGCGGCGAAGCTGCGTGAGGCCGTTCCCGGCGCCGAGGTCGAGGGCCTGCTCAATGAGGAGGCGGCGACGCGAGCCGAGATCGTCTTCCTCACGGTCCCCTTTCGGGCCCAGTCGGAGAACCTCAACAACCTGCGTGAGGCGCTGCGGCCAGGCCAGATCCTGGTCGACTGCACCGTTCCGCTTGCCGCCGCCGTGAGCGGTAAAGCCACCCGCACCCTTGGCGTCTGGCAAGGCTCGGCGGCGCAGCAGGCGCAGGAGATGGTGCCGGAGGGCGTCACGGTGGTAGCGGCCCTGCACACGGTCGGCGCCCCCAGCCTCAGCGACGCTGAGGCCAAGCTCGACGAGGACGTGCTGGTCTGCGGCGACCACAAAGTCGACAAGGAGCGTGTCGCCCGCCTGATCGAGCTGATTCCCGGCCTGCGCGCTGTCAATGCCGGTCCCCTGGAGACGGCACGGATCGTCGAGCAGCTGACCCCTCTGCTGATCTCGGTCAACGTCCGCTACAAGACCCACGCTGGGATCCGCCTCACGGGCTTGCCCGACGGAGATCATTGGGCGTGAGGGTCGCGCTGCTCGCCGGCGGCACCGGGGGCGCCAAACTCGGCGCCGGGATGGAGGAGGAGATCGGCGCCGACCTGGCGGTGATCGCAAACACCGCTGACGACATCGAGGTTCTCGGGGTCCACATCTCCCCCGACCCCGATCTGATCACCTACTGGCTCAGCGGCGAAATCGACGCTGAGCGCGGCTGGGGAATCCGTGACGACAGCTTCACTGTCTTCGAGCGCCTTTCCAGGCTGGGTGCGCCGGACTGGTTCAGCCTCTCCGACCGCGACCTCGCCGCTTGCCTCTACCGGCGCCAGTTCCTCGAGGAGGGCGGGCGGCAAACCGATGCGCAGGCGCAGATCGCTCGCAGCCTCGGCGTCGAGGCTCGGGTATTGCCGATGAGCGATGCGCGGGTGAGGACCAAGGTGCTGACCGCGGCAGGGCAGCGCGACCTGCAGGAGTATCTGATCGTCGACGGCGGCGCGCCCGAGGTGCACGGCGTCGAGCTGGAGGGGATCGCCGAGGCTGAGCCAACCCCCGAGGTGCTGGCGGCGCTGGATGAAGCCGAGGCGATCGTGATCGGACCCTCCAATCCGGTGATCAGCATCGGCCCGATCCTGGCGGTGCCCGGCATGCGCGAGGCGATCGCCGCATCGGGCGCCCCGGTGGTCGCCGTCAGCCCGTTCGTCGCAGGGGCTGTGGTGAAGGGACCGACCGAGCGCTTCATGGCTGCGCTCGGTCGCCCCTCAACCGCCGCCGGGGTGGCCACGCTCTACACCGGCCTGATCGACGCGATGGTCGTCGACGCTGACGACCCCGAACCGCCCCCGGAGGAGATCCCGACCCTGGCGGCGCCGACGCTGATGGAGGGCGCGGCCGGTCGCGCGCGCGTAGCGCGGATCGTGCTCGGCTATGCAGCTACCCTCGCCGAAGGGTGAAGGCAACTGCGGTACTGCCGGTGAAGCGCTTTGCCAAGGCGAAGCGGCGCCTCGCCGCCGGAATCGACGACGAGCGGCGCGAAGCGGTGGTCACCGCGATGCTCGACGACGTGCTGGAGGCGATCGGCGAAGCACGCTCGATCGAGCGGACTATCGTGGTCACCGACGAGCCTCGGGCCGCTGCCAGCGCTGCTGCATCAGGCGCTGAGGTCGTTCCCGACCCCAACGAAGGCGGCCATCCGGAGGCCGCGCTGGCCGGAATCGACCGAGCAGAACAGCTCGACGCTCACTGCGTTGTCCTTCTCCCAGGCGACTGCCCGCTGCTCGAGCCGCGTGAGCTGGATCGGCTACTCACTGGCGTCCCGGCGAGCTACGTGGCGATTGTCCCGAACCGTCACGGCACCGGCACCAACGCCCTCGTCCTCACTCCACCTCGAGCGATCCGCCCAGCCTTCGGCGAGGGCAGTTGTGCCCGCCATGTCGCCGCTGCGCGCGAGGCCGGCGTCCCCTTTGGGGTCGAGGAGCTCGCATCACTGGCTCTTGACCTCGACACTCCAGCCGACATCATCGCTCTAACCCGCGAGATCGCGGCGCGGCCCAGCCGCGCCAGTCGAACCGCCAAGGCGCTGGGCATATGAGTCGATGAGGGAGCTGCGTGTAACGGCGGTGGCCGGTATACCCGAGGTGTCCGAGGGGATGAACCTCGGTGAGCTGATCGCCGCACGCGCCAGCCTCACCGACGGCGACATCGTCGTCGTCTCACAGAAGATCGTTTCCAAGGCCGAGGGCCGGATCCGCCGTCTCTCCTCGGCGATTCCCGGAGGCGAGGCCCGCCGTCTCGCTGCGGTGCTGGGCAAAGAGCCGGCGCTTGTCGAGCTGATCCTCGCCGAGAGTCGCGAGGTGCTGCGGGCCGAGCGCGGCGTGCTGATCACCGAGACCCACCACGGCTTCGTCTGCGCCAACGCCGGCATCGACACGTCAAACCTGCCGGAGCCGGACACGGTCTCGCTGCTGCCCGAGGATCCGGATGCATCCGCCCGGCGCATCCGAGCCGAGATCCGCGCCGCCTCCAACACCGTCCCCGCGGTGATCGTTTCCGACAGCTTCGGCCGCGCTTGGCGCCTCGGCCAGGCCGAGGTCGCGATCGGCTGCGCAGGCATCGCCCCACTCGACGACTGGCGCGGCCGCGCGGATGCGAGTGGCCGGAAGCTCGAGGCGACGCTGATCGCAATCGCCGATGAGGCCGCAGCCGCAGCCGACCTCGTACGCGACAAGGCAAGCGGGGTCCCGGCAGCCATCGTCCGCGGCCTCGAGCGCTATGTCAGCCCGGACGACGGCCCGGGCGCGGCAGCCCTCCGCCGCCCGCACGACGAGGATCTCTTCCGCTAGGACGTGCCGGGAGTTACGGGTCCATATAGGTGCATAACTCCCGGCACGTCTGGCGGAGGCCTACTGGGCGATTCGCAGGACGGCGGCGCCTTTGAGGCTGCCGTCGCGGATCGAGTCGATCGCCTCATTTGCCGCCTCGAGAGGGTGGACCTCGACCTCCGTCCGCACGGGAACCTCCGGGGCCAGCTCGAGAAACTCCTCCCCGTCCTGGCGCGTCAGGTTGGCGACCGAGCCCAGCGTCCGCTCGCCCCAGAGGATCTCGTAGGGGAAGGCGGGAATGTCGCTCATGTGAATGCCGGCGCTGACGATCCGGGCGCCCTTGGCGCTGACCCGCAACGCCTCCGGCATCAGCGACCCGATCGGGGCGAAGACGATCGCGCCGTCGAGTTCTTCCGGCGGCGATTCGCCCGAGGCGCCGGCCCACTCGGCGCCGAGACTGCGGGCAAAATCCTGTCCCTCTTCATCCCCCTCGCGGGTGAAGACGAAGACGCGCCGGCCCAGGTGGACGGCGACCTGGCAGAGGATGTGGGCGGAGGCGCCAAAGCCGTAGAAGCCGACACGCTCGGCGTCCCCGACCAGGCACAGTGCCCGGTAGCCGATCAGGCCGGCGCAGAGCAGCGGCGCCGCCCCCTCGTCGGACAAGTTGGGCGGGATCGGAAAGCAGAAGCGCTCGTCGGCGACCGCCAGCTCGGCGTAGCCGCCATCGATGTCGTAACCCGTAAAGCGGGCGCGGTCGCAGAGGTTCTCGCGACCGCTGGCGCAGTAGCGGCATATGCCGCAGGTCCAGCCCAGCCATGGCACCCCGACTCGCTCACCGAGGGTGAAGCGCTCAGCACCCTCCCCCGCGCCCGCCACAGTGCCGACAATCTGGTGACCGAGGACGAGCGGCAGCTTCGGCTCGGTCAGCTCGCCGTCGACGATGTGCAGATCGGTGCGGCAGACTCCGCAAGCCGCCACAGCGAGCAGCACCTGCCCCGGCCCCGGCTTGGGGTCCGGCAGCTCAGCGGGCCGCAAATGCTCGCGCTGCCGCTCCAGGACCATCGCCCGCATCGCTCAGGGCAGGACGGATTCCAACGTTTCGCCCAGCTTCGCGGCGTCAAGACGAATCTCTGAGGTCCCGGGGATCTCCCCGCCGTTGCGATAGAGGCCATCCTTGATGTAGGCGTAGTTGGCGCCAGGGACGATCATGCTGACACCACTGCGGGAGTCGATCAGCGCGCCGTCGAGGTAGACCTCGTAGAAGCCGGCGCCTTGGCTCGAGGCCTTGAAGTGGATGACCACGTCGTGCCAGGTCCGCTCGGCGACCGGCGCGAGGAAGCGGTCACCGCCCATCGCGCCACCGTGCGACCAGAGACCGCGCCCGCCGCTGACCCCGTCGTCTCCCGCGTAGTCCCAGAGCTGCAGGCCGAAGTTGGGGCTGCCCCCGTCGTCGCTCTTGAACTGCATGATCAGATTGTGGGCGCCGGGTCCTCCGTAGACCATCGACTGGATGTAGAAGGAGAAGCCGTAGAAGTATTCATCACCCTCGCGAAACTGGACCGTGCCGGCGGTGCTGCCACTGCCGTTACCGCCAAAGATCAGCTCTGAGCGGCCCTGTTCGCCGGTCAGCCGGATCGCGCTCGACTTGGCGCCCTCGCGGACGATGTCGGTAGCCACTTTTGGCACCACGTCACCCACCCCGGCGATGTTCCAGCCGCTCAACCCATGCTCGAAATCGGCCTCTACAAGCGGGGCGGGAGGCGGGTTCGGAGGGATGACCACCGGAGGTGGCGAGGGCGCCGGAGGAGGAGGAGGAGGAGCGGGAGCGGGAGGAGCGGGAGGCGGGTTCGGCGGCGGCGGGAGCGGCAGAGGGTCAGGGGCTGGCAGCGACGCAAGCGCCGATGGCGGAGGCGGAGGGGAAGGCTGGGAATCGACGCCCGGATGCAAACCGGTGTCGACCGGTTCCGAGACGGGCGGAGAGCCGGCGACGAGCCGGCGCTCCCCGACCGATGGGGGCCGCCGTGGGTAGGCCGGGTTGCTCTGCGCCAGGTCGGTGGCTCTGCCTGAACGCGCCGAATCGCGCAGTCCAGCCTGGATCCGCACCGGTACCCGAACAGACGGGGCGATCGAATTCGTCAGCGCTGGCTTAGCGCCGACGAGGCCCGCACCGTAAAACAGAACCAGCAGGCCGGCTAGGACGAAAACCGCGAATCCCAGCAAGCGACCGGTGGCTGGAGAAGACAGAACGATCGACTCAAGATAGCGACTGCTAGTAGGTCTCGACGATTTCGTAGAGGGTCGTGCGCTGAGCAGGAACCCGGCCGGCGGCGCGCGCAGCCTCGATCAACTGCTCCGGCTCCAGCCGCACCCCGTGCTGGGACCCGGCCATGCGGGAGATGTTCTCCTCCATCAGCGTCCCGCCGAGGTCGTTGACCCCCCAGCGCAGCGCCTCGGTCGCAGCGTCGAGGCCCATCTTCACCCAGCTCGCCTGCAGGTTGGGAATCGTCCGCCCCAGCGCCAGGCGGAAGGCAGCGGTGTGCTTGAGATTCTCGCTGGCCGAGATCTCCTCGATGCCATGGGTGCGGCCGAGCATCGTGTTGAAGGGGATGAAGCTGAGCGGCACGAACTCGGTGATGCCACCGGTCCGCTCCTGCAGAGCCCGAACCACCCGCATGTGGCGGGCCAGCTCGCGCGGCTCCTCGATGTGGCCGAACATCACGGTCGAGGTCGAGCGCAGCCCGGCGCGGTGGGAGGCTTCGATGATCTCGACCCAGCGCTCCACCGGCAGCTTGTTCGGCGAGATCCGCTGGCGGACCCCGTCGTCGAGCACCTCGGCGGCGGTGCCGGGAGTCGAGCCGAGCCCGCACTCGAGCAGGTACTCGAAGACCTCATCCGGCCCCTTGCCCGAGCGCTCGCACATGTAATGGACCTCCATCGGCGAGTAGGCGTGCAGGTGCAGCTTCGGGGCCGTCTCCTTCGCCAGGCGCAGCCACTTGCCGTACTCCTCCAGGGTCAGATCCGGGTGGATGCCGCCCTGCATGCAGATCTCGGTGGCGCCGAACTCGACCGCTTCGCCGATCCGTGCGGCGAAGTCCTCCTCGGAGACCTCATAGGCGTCGGGCGAGCGGCGACCCTGACCAAAGCCGCAGAAGGCGCAACCGACCACGCAGATGTTGGTGAAGTTGATGTTGCGGTTGACGACGAAGGTCGCCTGGTCCCCGGCAAGCTCCCTCCGCAGCTCATCCGCCGCAACCCGCATCTCCTCGATCACCTCAGGCCGGGTCTCGGCAAACAATGCAGTCAGCTCGTCCTCACTCAGCTCAGCCCCATCGCGCCCCTTCTCGATCGCCCCCTCGGCCAGCTTCGAATCGATCCGCTCCTCGTTCCGTCGCCCAGAGCCCCGTCGAGGAATGAAGCTCCAGTACTTGAGCTTGATCACATCGAGAACCCCCTGCTCCATCCACTCGGGTTCCATGTACTGCGGGTAGACGCACAACCGCTCGGTCAGCGCATAGCCCTTGGGAGCAAGCTCCTTGCGCACCTCGTGCGGGCTGGGAAACGCGTGCTCAGGCGAAATGTGGTCCCCATTCGCGGACAATCCACCCAGATCGGTTGCACCGGCTTCGACCAGCTCCGCCCATGCGTCGGACAAGTTCGGCGGCACCTGAACCCCGACATCTGGCATAAGCCGCATGCACTCCTGGATCAACCGCTTGATGTCGTCGACCGAGACCGGGTTCGCCCAATCAGGCACTGGAAGCTCCTCGGGGCGGGCATCCCGGGGAAGGGGCGCCGGGGACCCCTCTGCTGGGAACTCGCGGAGCAGCCCAACCTCAGTCCCTTCTGCAGCACCCCGCTGCGGAGCCCCAGCCGAGGGGTCCCCTGCGCCCCACCTCGCCAGCGATGCTTGATCCGCGATCTCGGCCACCTCGCGCCCGTAGTACCGCGGATGCGGCACGAAGTTCTGGAGGATGACCTCCTGAATATGGCCGTATTCGGAATGGAGTTCGGCTAACGCTTCGAGCGAGGCCACTTGCTCTTCATGGGTCTCACCGATCCCAACCAGGATTCCGCTGGTGAATGGGATCTTCAGCGCGCCGGCAGCCTCGATCGTCGCCAGCCGTTGAGCTGGATGCTTCGTAGGTGAGCCGGCGTGGACGGTGTCCATCAGGCGCTCCGCGACTGACTCCAGCATCAGACCCTGGGAAGCGGTGACCTCTCGAAGACGTGTCAGATCGTCAGCGCTGAGCACGCCGATGTTGGTGTGCGGCAAGATGCCGCGCTCGAGTGCCCGCTCGCAAGCCCAGACGACGTAGGACGTAAAGTCGTCGTGGCCCCACTCGGCGAGCTTGGCGGCGACCGTCGGGTTGACCTCAGGTCGCTCCCCGGTGAGCACCAGCAGCTCCTTGGCGTTGCGCCGCTCAGCCTCGTCGAGGCGCTTCTCGACCTCGTCTGGGGAATAGATATGCGCCCTGTGCGTCGCGAAGGCGCAGTACTTGCAGTAGCACTGGCAAGTGCGGGAGAGGGAGAGCGTGTAGTTCCGCGAGAAAGTGATCCGGCGCACGATGCCCAAGCTACTGCAAGCATGCCGCCGCCGGGCCTGAACGGCCCGGCGGCTACGCGACTAGAGGATGCCGGTGCTCAGGCGGTGCTGCCGGCGCCGGGCTTCGGCGCGCCAGGCGCCTTGACCCGCTCCGGCGGTTCGGTCGGAGCCAGTCCGCCAGGCTCGAGGACGAACCTGTAGACAACCGCCGCCAGCAGCGAGCCGACAATCGGGCCGACAAGGTAGGGCCAAACGCCGCCCCACTCGTTGCCGACCAGCGCCGGCCCGAACCAGCGGGCCGGATTGAAAGAGCCGCCGGTCAGCGGGCCGCCGACCATGACGATGAAGCCGAGCGTGGTGCCAATCGCCAACGGCGCCCAATCCTTGACGCTCTTTTTGGAGTAAACGGCGGCGAGGATCACGAGGACGAGACAGAAGGTCCCAACCGCCTCGACGATCGAGCCCTGGAAGTTGCCACCGAGCAGGGGGCTGACCTGGGCGGCGCCGTAGTGCGTGGCGCGTCCCTCGTCGAGCAGCAGGCCCTTGGCCAGCAGCGCGCCGAGCACGCCGCCGGAGAGCTGGGCGAGCATGTAGATCACCGCGTCGACCGGGGAGATCCGTTTGATCGCAGTCGCGGCCAGGGTCACGGCGGGGTTGAAATGGCCACCGCTGACGACGCCGAACATCACGATCAGCCCAAACAGCAGGAAGGCGTGAACGAGGCCGACGACGGCGAAGTCCGAGCCGAACTGAGCCTGACTGCCGGTCGCCACGAACAGGACGACCACGCTGCAGATGAAGAACACCAGCAGGAAAGTGCCGATCAACTCGGCGAGATATGCCGCAAGTCCTCGTTGCTGCACTGGTTACGCCTCCTCTAGTCCCGTATCCCTAACATCGATTTTCGGGGCGGGAGTGTATCCGGAACAGGGATTGAATAGTTTTCCCTGTCGAATGAGACGAGCTGCCGCGCTGCTGGCGGCCGTTCTGCTGCTCACCGGCGCTGCCGGTTGCGGCGGGGACGGCGCTGAACCGGGCGCGCCGCGAGGCGTGGCGCTCGTGCTCGATTTCGTGCCCAACGCGGTCCATTCGGGCATCTACGCGGCGCAGCGCGAGGGCTACTACAGCGACAAGGGAATCGACGTGGCGATCCGCCAGCCGGGTGAATCGACCGATGCGCCGAAGCTGCTCGAGGCGGGCCGCGCCGACTTCGCGATCCTCGACATCCACGACCTCGGGATCGCCCGCGAGCACGGCCTCGACGTGGTCGGGACGATGCCGATCGTGCAGCGCCCGCTCGCTGCCGTGATCGCCCGCGGCAGCGGACCGGTGCGGCGTCCGCGCGATCTCGAAGGCCACACCGTCGGCGTCACCGGCCTCCCTTCGGACGAAGCAGTGGTCGACTCCGAGGTCGCCGCCGACGGCGGCGACCCAGCCCGCGTCGACCGGGTGACGATCGGCTTCAACGCCGTCTCCTCGCTCGCCGCAGGCAAGGTCGACGCGGCGACCGGCTTCTGGAATGCCGAGGGGGTGGCGCTGCGCCGCCAGGGCATCCCGATCCGGGTCTTCAAGGTGGACCGCTACGGCGCCCCTCCCTACCCCGAGCTGGTCCTGACCGCATCCCAGCACACGATTGAAAGCGATCCGGGGCTGGTCGACTCGATGGTCACGGCGACTACGCGTGGCTACGAATTGGCCTCCGAACATCCTGCCCAGGCTCTCGACGATCTGCTCGCGGAAGTGCCCAGCCTCGATCGAGGCGACCAGGCGGCGCAGCTGCGCGTGCTGGGGCCCGATCTGCGCCCAGCGCCGTTCGATCGTGCGGTGCTGCATGAATGGGCGACATGGGATCTCCAGCACGGCTTGCTCGAGCGGCCGCTGGACGTTGACGCCGCTTTCCGGCTGAATCCGTAGCGGGGAGGGACGGCTAAAGCGCTTACGCGACCGATACGCTCTCTTCCGTGAGCTTGGCTGGTGACTTCACGCAGGTGCTGGACTCGATGCCGCCCGACTGGACGGATCTGGAGCTTGATCTGCGGATCGAGGATGAGAGCCAGTACATCGACACGGCGGTGGCCCTGAGCCAGGTCAATGCACAGCCGTACTCGGAAGCCGATTGGCATTGGCGGCTGCTGATTGCGCACAGCTTTGGGCACGCTGCCGCGGCGGAGAGCGTCATGGGCGTCCTGGAGAAGCTGGACGCGGATGGCGTAGTTGGCGAGATGCAGGTTCGCGAGGTGCGCGAGGGGCGGGCCGAGGTCGTGCAGATGTGGGGCCGGCCGGAGAGCGTCCGCGAAGAGCTCCGCCAGCGCCGCTCGCTGTAGTGGCCCGGATCCTGGCCATCGTCCCCGACCTGATGCTGGCCAGCCGAGTCGAGGAGAGCCTGCGGAGCGCGGGTCACGATGTCTCGGTCACTCCAAGCTTGCCGGACTCAATCGGAGCTGAAGCGCTCGTCTGCGACCTCGACGCCGTCGACGCGGATGCGATTGCGCAAGCAAACGTCCCAACCCTCGGCTTCTACTCACACGTAGACATCGAGACCAAGCAAGCCGCCGAAGCAGCCGGCATCGACGTCGCGGTCCCCCGCTCCCGAATGGCCCGAGAACTCCCCCAGCTCATAGACAAGCTCTTAAGCAACGCCTGAGTAGCTCATGAGTCGTGTCCGTCCCACGCCACGAACCTACAGAAACAGATCAGCGATCAGGAAAACATTGAGCCCGATGATCAGCGCCGCGATCGCCCCCGCAAGGGCGGTCAGCCAACCGGGATTGGCCAGCGTGCCCATGATGTCGCGGCGGCGGGCGATCAGCAACAGCGGCACCAGGGCAAAGGGGATGCCGAAGGAGAGCACGACCTGGCTGAGCACGAGCGCATCGGTCGGGTTGAAGCCGATCGCGAGCACGAGCAGCGCCGGCGCCAGAGTGATCGCGCGGCGCAAGTAGAGCGGGATCGTGCGGCGGATGAAGCCTTGCATCACAACCTGACCGGCCATCGTGCCGACCGAGGACGAGGCGAAGCCGGAGGCGAGCAGGGCGATGCCGAAGACCGTCGCGGCGTTGCCCGAGACCAGCGACTGCAGCCCGTCGAATGCCCCTTCGATCGAGTCGATGCCGGTCAGGCCGCTGGTGTGAAACAGAGCGGCGGCGACGATCATCATCGAGAGGTTGACCATGCCGGCCAGCGAGAGGGCGATCACCACGTCGACCTTCTCGAAGCCGAGGATCCGCTTCCTCTCCCCCTCGTCGCGGCCGACGATCCGCTTCTGGGTCAGCGCCGAGTGCAGGTAGATGACGTGGGGCATCACGGTCGCGCCGACGATCCCCGTCGCGAGCAGGATGCTCTCGGTGCCGGAGAAGCCGGGCAGGACGAGGTGCTTGGCGACTTCCCCGGCCGCCGGCTCGGCGTGGAAGAGCTCGACCACGAAAGAGGCGACGACGACCCCGACCATCGCGGTTATCCCCGCCTCCAGCCGGCGGAATCCCCTCTGCTGGAGGGTGAGGATCCCGAAGGCGCCGGCGCCGGCGATCAGCCCGGCCGGAAAGAGCGGGATGCCGAAGAGCAGGTTGAGGCCGAGCGCGGCGCCCACCACCTCGGCGATGTCGCAGGCCATCGCAACCAGCTCGGCCTGCAGCCAGAGCCCGATGCGAGCACGGGGGAAGCACCTGCGGCATAGCTCGGCGAGATTTTCGCCGGTCGCAATCCCGAGCTTCGCCGACTGGGTCTGGACCAGCATCGCGATCAGGTTGGCCGCCAGCACCACCCAGAGCAGCAGGTAGCCGAACTTCGCCCCGCCGGCGATGTTGGTGGCGAAGTTGCCCGGGTCGATGTAGGCGACGGCGGCAACGAAAGCGGGGCCGAGGAAGGGCCAGACGCGGCGGGCGCCGCGGGTGTGACCGTCCAGCGAGCGTCGCGCGGCGGCCGCAACCGCCGCCTCGCCGGGAAGTACGTCCTCCACGGTCGCCGCGTTGTGGCGAACCTCCTCGGCGGGCGCCTCCACAGTCGCCTGCGGGGGTGGCTTCACCGCTTATCTCCTTCGACAACCGGCAGTCGCAGGTCGGGCCCCGGGATCGGAGTGCCGTGCGGGTCGAAACTCGGCTCGCCGAGCTTCGCCGCGATCAACTCCTCCAGCTGCTCGGAGATGTGGTGCTCGAGCACCTCCGCCTCGGCGTGAACCATGTCGTCGGGCATCCCCAGCGCCTCGGAGAGATAGGCCTCGATCAGCCGGTGGTGGCGGATCACCTCCAGCGCGACCTTCTCGCCGGCCGGGGTCAGGGTGACTCCCCGGTAGGGCAGGTAGTCGACCAGGCCGAGCCCGCCGAGCTTCTTCAGCATCGAGGTCGCGGTAGCCGGCGTCACGCCGAGCCGCTCCGCCACCTCGCCGTTGAGCACTGGCCCCGGGCGGTCACGCGAGAGGGCGTAGATCGCCTTCGCGTAGTCCTCTATCGCCTCCGATGGTTTAGGCACGTCTAAATTATTTTGGCATATCTAAAAGACGCGCTCCGGGCCGGCGTCTTCGCCCGCCTAGAATCCGTTGCCATGACCGACGCGACGGCAGTCGAGCTCGATGCCCAGTACAGGCAGCTGCGAGAGGAGTGCGGGCTGCTCGACCGCTCCAAGCGCGGCAAGCTGATGATCAGCGGCAGCGAGGCGGCCGAGTACCTGCAGGGACAGCTGACCAACGACGTCGAGGCGCTCTCGCCTGGAGAAGGCCATTACGCAGCCCTGCTCGACCGCAAGGGTCATATGCAGGCCGACATGCGGGTGCTGCGCACCTCGCCGGAGGAGATCTGGATCGACACCGAGCTGGAGGCGCTGGAGCCGGCGCGGCGCCATCTCGAGATGTACAAGATCGGCCGCGAGGTGGCGATCGTCGACCTCACCGCCGAGCGGGCGCTCCTCTCGCTGATCGGACCACGCAGCGTCGAGATCGCCGGCACGGCGGCGCTGCCGGAGCACGTATGTGAGGCGGCGAGCATCAACCGGGTCGAGTGCCTCGCTGTCGGCACCGCCAACGGCATCGACCTGATCGCCAAGTCGGCCGACGCCGACATCCTGCGCGATACCCTCACGGGCGCCGGCGCGGTCGAGGTCGGACCCAAGGCCGCCGAGGTGCTGCGGATAGAGACCGGCACGCCCCGCTTCGGCGCCGAGATGAGCACTGAGACGATGCCCGCCGAGGCCGGCATCGTCGAGCACGCCGTCAGCTTCACCAAGGGCTGCTACATCGGCCAGGAGCCGGTCGCCCGCCTTCACTACAAGGGCCGCCCCAACCGCCACCTGCGCGGGCTCGAGCTGAGTGCCCCCGCTATGGCCGGAGCGAGCCTGCGCCTGGGCGAGAAGGAGGTCGGCAGGATCGGCAGTGCCTGCATCTCCCCCGCCCGCGGGCCGCTCGCGCTGGCGATCGTCCGCCGCGAGGCCGAACCTGGCGCGGAGCTGGTCGTAGGTGAAGATGGCGTTACGGCTCGCGTCGTCGACCTGCCGTTCGGCTAGATTCCGCTCCGATGGGTCCTGGCGCCCCTTGGAGAGGTAGGCGGCTGTTCGCGGTGCCGCGCGCGGCCGCGGCCGCGCTGTCCTGCGCGCTCGGCGCGCTCGCGCTGCTCGGCGCCGGCTGTGGCGCCGAGGAACACGTCAACGACCCGCGCCCCCAGTCACCGACCCGGGTCAGCGTCGCAATCAGTGACGGCGCCATCACCGTGCAGCCGCCACGGATCGCGATCGGTCCCGAACCAACTCAGCAGATCCCCCAAAATCAGCACGCGGGGCAACCGGCGGTCCGCTCCAATGCACCGCTCAACGTCGTCTTCGTCACCGCCAACCTGACCAACGTCGACTCCCGCCTCGAGGTGCACGGCAGCGGCAAGAGCTACAGCTCGAAACCACTCTACGCCAACGCCAACGGCACCCTGCAGGCAATCCTTCCAACCGGCGTCTACCGAATCGGCGCCGCCGGAATCCCGGGCGCCAAACCGGCGAAGCTGGTCGTCGGCCCGCGCCGCACGTCGTCCGAGAACGACGTCCTGTTGCCGTAGGCCGCTGCAAACCGGCGCATCTCGGGGTCCTCAGTCGCTCGGATCGGGTCACGCACTGAAGTGCGCTCCCCTCACCTCACTCCCTGCGTCCTCGACCTGCTTGGTTTTCGCGGCCTAACCGTCTGAGTTCATCGTCAAGATCACCTCGATGATCGTCGTACTTGCAATCGCAGTCGTCCTGCTTGCCGCGGGGCTTCTCTACATGCTCCTCTCGCGTCCGCGGGAGGAGATGCCCGAGGCGCCTGACCTCGGCCCAGCGATCCAGGAAGCGACTTCAAAGGCGGTCGCCGACCTGCAGCGGATGAACGAGGAGTCGCGCAAAGTCGACGCACAGGTCGCCGAGGCCACCTTGGACAAGCGCCAGGCGGAGATCAAGGCCCTTGCCGAGCGCATCGCCAAGGGCCAGGAGAAAATCGAGAAGGAGGTGCAGAGGCGCGGTGAGACCGACTTGCAAACCCGCACCCTGCTCGAGCAGATGGGCCAGACCGTGGGCAACCTCAACTCGGAGACGGCGGGACTGAAGAAGGCGCTACGCCAGCCGCAGACCCGGGGGCAGTGGGGGGAGCTGCAGCTGCGGCGCTGCGTCGAGATCGCCGGGATGACCGAGCACGTCGACTTCGAGCTGCAGGAGACCATCGACACGGACGACGGGCGGTTGCGCCCGGATGCCCGCTTCCTGCTGCCCGAGGGCCGCAGCTTCATCGCCGACTCAAAGGTTCCCCTCGACGCCTTCCTCGACGCCCAGGAGGCCGAGGTGGAAGCCGAGCGCATCGTCCAGCTCGAGCGCCACGCCCGGCAAGCGCGCGAGCACATCCGCAGCCTCAGCTCTAAGGACTACCAGGGCCAGTTCAAGGCCGGCGAGATGCCCGACCTGGTGATCTGCTTCATCCCCAACGAGCCCGCGATGCACGCCGCCTTTGGCGCCGACCCGACGCTCTTCGACTACGCGCTGGAGCGCAACGTGCTCGTCGTCAGCCCAACCTCGCTGATCGGCCTGCTGCGCACGATGGAGCTGGGCTGGCGCCAGGAGCGGATGATGGCCGAGGCGGCGGAGATCGCCGAGGCGGCAACGACGCTGCACGGGCGCTTCGCCAAGTTCATCAAGGACTTCGACACCATGGGCAAGCGCCTCAACTCGGCGACCAGCGCCTACGACTCTGCGGTCGCTTCGATGGAGGGCAGGCTGCTGCCCCAGCTGCGGAGGGTCGAGGAGCTCGGCATCGCCCCGGGCAAGGAGATCGAGCCGCCCGAGCCGATCGAGATCACGGTCAGGGCGATTACGGCGCCCGAGCTGGACGAGGCCGATGCCCCCGTGCTTGACTAGGATTGCCGCCCGCCCTCAAACGACCCATGGAGGAAGGTTTGGCCGTCGACACCAGCGCAGTCGCGAAGTTGGATGTAGAGCCCGGAACGCTGCCGGAGACGATGGCGGCGTGGGTGATCCGCCAGGAGCGCGAGGGCGAGCCCAATGACGCCTTCCAGCTCGAGCAGATCGAGGTGCCCGAGCCCGGCGCCTTCGAGGTGATCGTCCGCGTGATGGCGGCCGGGGTCAACTTCAACAACGTCTGGGCGGCGCTCGGCAAGCCAGTCTCCGTGTTCTCCTACGGCGACCACCCCAAGTACGGCCACCACATCGGCGGCTCCGACGCCTCGGGGATCGTCTGGAAGGTCGGCGAGGGCGTCACCCGTTGGGAGCCCGGCGATGAGGTCGTCGTCCACTGCAACCAGGCTTCCTACGAGGACGTCGAGGTGCACGGGCTCGACCCGCTCGCCGCGCCGAGCCAGAAGATCTGGGGCTACGAGACGACCTGGGGCTCCTTCGCCCAGTTCACCAAGGTGCAGGCGCAGCAGCTCCTGCCGCGTCCTCAGAACCTCTCCTGGGCCGAGTCCTCCGCCTACGGCCTCACCTACTTCACCGCCTACCGGATGCTGATCGACCAGTGCAAGCTGCAGGCCGGCCACAACGTGCTGATCTGGGGCGCCGCCGGCGGCCTCGGCGTCTTCGCCACGCAGCTCTGCGCCGCCGCCGGGGCGAACGCGGTAGGCGTCGTCTCCTCCGACGAGAAGGGCGAGCTGGTCAAGCAGCTCGGCGCGGTCGACTACATCAACCGCAGGGAGTTCGGCGAGATGATGCGCACGCCGGAGAACCTGGCCGACAAGGCCGCCGACAAGGAGCGCTTCAAGGTCTCGCGCGGCTTCGCCAAGCGGGTCAAGGAGATCCTCGGCGATGCCCCCGACATCGTCTTCGAGCACGTCGGCCAGGCGACCTTCCCGACCTCGGTCTTCGTCGTCAAGCCGTTCGGCAAAGTCGTCATCTGCGGCGCCACCTCGGGCTTCCAGCTCGACTTCGACGTGCGCTACCTGTGGATGCGCCAGAAGCAGATCATCGGCTCGCACTTCGCCAACGCATACGAGTGCATGCGCGCCAACCAGCTGATGGCGGAGGGCAAGGTGCGGCCGGTGCTGTGGAAGACGATGGGCTTCGAGGGCGTCCCCGGGGCGCACCAGCTGCTGCACGAAAACAAGCACCTCGGCAAGATCTCGATCCTGGTCGGGGCCGAATCCGAGGACGAGGGCAAGAACGAGGGCGGCGCCGGCGCGATCCGGGCCGAGGTAGGAGCTTGAACATGGCTGAGATCTGCACGCTCGACTGGCACATCGCCCCCTTCCGGGCCGACCGCTGGCTCGATCTCTGGGAGCCGGCGGCGGCGCGGATGCCCGCCTTCGGCGCCAAGAGCTGGTCGCTGACCCGCTCGATCGACGACCCGCTGGCCTTCCAGCAGTCCTCGCTCTGGGAGAGCCGCTCCGACTTTGAGCGCTACTGGTTCTCGGAGGAGATCGAGACGGCCCGCGCGGCGATCATCGACCTCCACGACCTGCCGATCCTGCCCGCCTGGCACACGCTGGTCGCCGCGGAGTAGTGGCCCTACAGCTATGCGCGCTCCAACGGCGCCAGCGTCAGTCCGGCCGCGTTGAGCTGCTCCCAGTAGTGCTCGGCGGGCTCGCGGGCGCCCGACCAGACGATCGCTTGGCCGCTGTTGTGGATCGTCTCGGCGATCTCATACCCTCGGGCGACGGTGACACCGGGCAGGACCTGCGCCAGCGTTTGGGCGACGTGGTCGAAGGTGTTGTGGCTGTCGTTGCACACGATCACGCGCCACTCGCCGCCCAGGCCCGAGTCCGGGCCTGCCTCACGCGGCTTCTCTATCGTCGTCGACATCGACCGCATTATGCGCAGAAAGGCCAATCCGACGACCGGTGGCGACACGATGCGCGGAAGCGCAAGCTAGAAGGGACTCGGCACGCGGATCACGACATCGTCAAAGCTGCCGGCCGCGCCTTTGGCGTTGCCGACCGCGCCAAGCGAGAAACCTGACGCACGACCTTCCAATTCGCCGGCAGCGGTGTCGGTGACGTCGGCTACGAGCTGGCCGCCGACGTAGGCGAGGATGTGGCAGCTGCCCTTTTCCGGGCCGCTGGTCATGTTGAAGGCACGCAGGCGGAGTTCGTTTGCCCGGTTCAGGCCCTTCGTCTTGACGTTCTTCTCCACATGCAGGTACTTGATCTGCCCGTCGCCCAGCACCTTGCGCAGCTGCGCCTTGCGCTGCATCGGGAAGACGGCCAGCTGATAGCCGGCGCCGGCGCCACCGGTTCGTAGATTGACCGCCAAGAAGGCCTTGCGCTGCACCCCCAGCGGGGTGCTGCTGAGCAGACGGCCAATCGCCGCGACCTCGAGGTCGCGGCCGACTACCGGCGTCCGGTATGCGCATTCCTTGGTGGTCTTGCCGACGACGATCCTTATCGCGTGATCGGAGCCGCCCCGCCCGCAGCGCTCGCCGGACAGCTTGACGATCTGAGCACGCTGCGCGTCGGACTCCATGCCGTCGCGGTAGATGCCGATCAACGCCGCCCCGGCGCTTGATGCGAAGGCCAGCGCCGCGGTGGCGGCGAGAGAAGCGGCTGCAATTCGTAGTCTCATCATCCGAGGAGCCTAAACACAGCCTCAGGGAAAAGATGCGCACCGTGACGGATGAACGCCGTCTTTCCCCAGCGGCCAAATATCATTGGTTGCGATGCCCGAGCACCGACTACCCCAGCGCGACCGCCCCTGGGTCATGCGCACCTACGCGGGCCACTCCGACGCTCGCCGCTCCAACGAGCTCTACAAGGGCAACCTCGCCAAGGGCCAGACCGGACTTTCGGTTGCCTTCGATCTGCCGACCCAGACCGGCTATGACCCCGATCACGTCCTCGCCCGCGGCGAGGTCGGCAAGGTCGGCGTATCGATTGCCCACAAGGGCGACATGCACCAGCTGCTCGACGGGATCCCGCTCGACGAGATGAACACCTCGATGACGATCAACGCGACCGCCGCCTGGCTGCTCGGCCTCTACGTCACCGTCGCCGAGGAGAACGGGGTCGAGCGGGCCAAGCTGACGGGGACGACTCAGAACGACATCATCAAGGAGTACCTCTCGCGCGGGACCTACGCCTTCCCGCCCGAGCCCTCGATGCGGCTGATCGCCGACATGGTCGCCTTCACCGTCAACGAGGCGCCGAGCTGGAACCCGACCAACATCTGCAGCTACCACCTGCAGGAGGCGGGGGCGACGCCGGTGCAGGAGATCGCCTACGCGCTCTCGACCGGGATCGCCGTGCTCGACGAAGTGAAGGCGCGGGGGCAGGTCGCCGAAGCCGACTTCCCCAGGGTCTTCGGCCGCATCTCCTTCTTCGTCAACGCCGGCATCCGCCTGATCGAGGAGATCGCCAAGCTGCGCGCGATGGGCCGGATCTGGAACGAGATCGGCCGCGAGCGCTACGGGGTGACCGACGAGAAGATGCTGCGCTTCCGCTACGGCGTGCAGGTCAACTCGCTCGGCCTGACCGAGGCCCAGCCGGAGAACAACATCCAGCGGATCGTGCTGGAGGCGCTCGCGGTGACGCTCAGCCGCGACGCCCGCGCCCGCGCGATCCAACTGCCTGCCTGGAACGAGGCGATGGGCCTGCCCCGCCCCTGGGACCAACAGTGGAGCCTGCGCATCCAGCAGGTGCTCGCCAACGAGACCGACCTGCTCGAGTATCCCGACGTCTTCGAGGGCTCGAAGGTGATGGACGGCCTGGTCGAGGAGCTCACCGTGGGCGCCCGCGCCGAGATGGCGGTGGTCGAGGAACACGGCGGAGCGGTGGCCGCCGTGCCTTATATGAAGGCGCGCCTGGTCGAGTCACACCGTGAGCGGGTGGCTCGGATCGAGAGTGGAGAGCAGAAGGTGATCGGGCAGAACAGCTTCACCGAGAGCGAGGACTCCCCCCTCACCGCGGGCGCCGACGGCGGCATCCTCACCCCCGATCCCGAGGTCGAGCGCGAGCGGGTCGAGGCGCTCGAGCAATGGAAGGCCGAGCGCGACGAGGGCGCCGTGCGGGCGACGCTGGCTGAGCTCGGGCGCGTCGCCGCCGAGGAGAGCGCCAACGTGATGCCAGCGACGATTGCCGCCGCCAAGGCGGGCGCCACGACCGGCGAGTGGTCCGAAGTCCTGCGCGAGACCTTCGGCGCTTACCGCGCTCCGACCGGTGTCGACGGCGCGGCCCCGCCCGGGAACCGCGGCGAGCTGGACACCATCCGCCACCGCGTCGACGAGGTCTCCGAACGGATCGGTCACCGGATCAAGATCCTGGTCGGCAAGCCCGGCCTCGACGGGCACTCCAACGGCTCCGAGCAGATCGCCCTGCGCGCCCGCGACGCCGGCATGGAGGTGATCTATCAGGGCATCCGCCTGACCCCCGAGGAGATCGCCGAGTCGGCGCTGCAGGAGGACGTCGACGTGGTCGGGCTCTCGATCCTCTCCGGCTCCCATCTGGAGCTGGTTCCCGACGTGGTCCGGCGACTGCGCGAGGAGGGGGTCGACGTCCCCGTCGTGGTCGGCGGGATCATCCCGGTCGCCGATGCCGCGCGCCTGCGCGAGGAGGGCGTAGCCGGCGTCTATACGCCCAAGGACTTCGACATCAACCGGATCATGGGCGAGATCGCCGCCCTGGTCGAACGGCGCGCCGCGGCCAGCGCCACCGCCTGAGCGCGGCTGTGCTGCGCCGGAACCAGAGCCGCGCCACAATGGGGCTATGAATGAGCTGAACGGGGACCGCTCGGCCTGGCTGCGCTGCTACCGCTGCTGGTCCCGCAACCTGGAGATCCAGATCCACTACGACGCGATCCGTCGTGTCGATCCCGAGACGGCAATCCCCACCGAAGGGATCGACGAAGTGCAGGAATCGGTCGTGCAGTGCCTCGACTGCATGCACGACCAGCCCCACCTCACCTTCCAGGACGACCGGGTTGTGCCGATCGAGGACCGCTGGGAACGAATGGTCGCCGGCACGCCGTGGGTCGCCTCCTGCACGGTCACCGTCGACCAGGACCGGGTCGAGAGCTGCGCCGGACCCGAAGCGGCCGAGCTGCTCGCCTACGGCGCGCTCGGCGAGGCCGGCGTGCGCGAGTTCTTCGCCCACGTCCGCTTCCACAAGCACGACGAGGAGCGGATCGTCGTCCACATGCTGGTCGAGCTCTACGCCCGCTCCGCCGAGGAGGCGACCGAGGTCCTCGAAGCCGCCGCCCACGGCCCGCTCGAGATCACCTCACTCGCCGAGGAGTCGCGTCCCCCGGCGCACGCCTCGGACGAGGCGCACTGATGCGACGCGCCTCCTTACGGCACTCATACATCCGTCCAACACGGGTTGATAATGGTCAGCTGAGAGCGGTGTCGGTCCGACCCCTTGGGCGTGACCACCTCTCTCTCACGCCCAGCTGCGCTTCTGATCGCCATCCTATTCGCAGCCTGCCTCATCACTCCGGCGGCAGCCTCGGCCTCCCCTCCACGCGACAAGCAGGCGTCCGCGTCCAAGGCACCGTCCCAACGCGACCGAAGCAACCACCGTGGCGCCAAGTCGCGGTCGCGCGTTGCAGCGGGCCGGGCGACCCGCGGCGGCAACCGTCGCTTGGCCACGATCCGCCATCGTAGGGCGCACCGCCGCACCGCCGCAGTCAAGGACAGTGTCGCATTGACCGCAGCCGCAACCCCAACCGAAAACCCGGAAGTCCTCTTCCGCGGCGACTTCGAGTCGGCGTTCGACGAATGGCACGTGCAATCGGTGCCGGGAAGAGCATCTCTGACGACCGGCGGCGCCTTCCAGGGGACCAGCGCCGCCCGTTTCGAAGTCCGTCCCGGCGATGTCGAGCCCGAGACCGGATCGCAGCGCTCCGAGGTCTCCGGCCCAACCTTCAACGAAGGCCAGGATCTCTACATCCGCGACGCGATCCGCATCCCCGCCGCCAGCGACTTCTCGGCGTCATGGCAGATCATCCAGCAGCTTCACGAGGAGAACTGGAGCGGCTCGCCCGGACTGGCCGTATTCCTCGACCCGCAAAACTTCCTCACCCTCGGCTCCGGCGACGGATCGACCACCTTCTGGAACAGCGACAAGCTGCAGCACGACCGCTGGTATGACCTCATCTACCGCGTCAATCTCTCGCAAGACTCGAACGCGGGTTTCGTCGAAGTCTGGCTCGACGGCGTTCAGCAAAGTCTCGCTAACGGCCAGACGCGGATCTACGGCCAGACGATCCAAGCCGCCCAAACGTACCTCAAGGCCGGCATCTACCGCTCCGGCTCCAGCTCCGGCTCCAGCGTCATCGAACACGATGATATCGCGGTCGGCACCAGCTACTCCGCCGTAACCTCGGGCTAAGCCTGACTGTCCCTAGAGATCGGCAGTTTCAGGCTCGAGGAGCCGGCGGCAACACCTCATAGGTGAAGCCGGTCACCTTGCGGGGCCAGCCGCGCCATATGCTGCTCTTCCATTCGTCGAGCACCCGAACCCTTCCAGTGTCCAGCAGGCGCCGATGCTCGACCGGATTGCGGTACAGGATCCGCACGCGCCTGGGGTTTCGAGCCACGGAGCGAAACAGGGCGGCCATCGCCTCATCGAATATCTCGCTTCGAAAGGGGTTGTAGAGGAAGACGACGGTCACGTCGTCGGGAAAGTCGAAGGCGAGCACGTCGGCGCAGACGAGCTCGACCTCGCCGCAACGCCGCCGCGGCCGGCACCGCTCCACGTTTTCGACGGCGATTGCGTGCAGCGCGGGAGACAGCTCGACGCCGATCACCCGCTTGAACGGGTACTCGGCGGCGCGCAGAACGGTCCGGCCCATGCCCGAGCCAAGATCGATGAAGACATCCTCGGCGGAGACCGAGCGTTTTGGCAGGGCCTGCTGCAGGGTCCGCCATCCCGCCGGCTCATAGTGGAGGAAACGCTCGTCGGTGTGGCCGAGATCCTCGCCTGGAATCCGGTAGGAGGTCTTGACGCCAAAACGCCGCTCGAACACAAGGGTTCCAAGGAAGCGGCGTAACGATCGCAGCGGGCGGGCGACCCTGGAAGGGTTTTCGAGCATGGCGCGTGGGAACAGTAGTCGCCGCACCATTTTCGATAGCGCGGGGCTCTTGCGGGGCGCATGTCCACCACGGACACCGGTGGGCTGGCACGTGCAATCGCTGCCGTTGCCGTCACAGCCAGTTTAGCCCCAGTTCTCCCCTCTCAAACCGGGGTGGACGCATGTTCGACCCTATGCGCGTACACTCGGATTTGGGCGTGCTGTTCTCGCCAGACGGCGCGCCGACGCGCCCGGGGAATGCCACATGCTGAGGCTGTTAACTACTTCCAGGGAATCCGGCCGATTCTTCCTCGGCGCCTCGGTGTTCGCATTGATGCTGTTGGTGGCTTGCATTTTCGCACTTGTCGCGGGAACCGCCGAAATGCACAGAGCGCAGGGTGCCCTATGGACGAGCAGCAGGGCCGTGAGCCGGTTGCGCGCTGTTCCCTCATCGGTCCGCACGACGCTCGGAGAGGGTCGCAACGCCCACCGGCGCATGAACGTTGCGCGGCGCACGTCCGTCACAGGCACCGAGATGGCGGAATCGGTCGGGACCGCCCCGCAGACCGCGGGCGAGCTGAGCGGCCAGCTAACCGCGATCGAGACTCCCGCGGCCGCACCCAGCCCCCAGCCTGCGCCGGCGCCTGAACCACCCCTTGTGCCGAGCCCTGAGCCCAAACCACCGCCTGCCCCCGCTCCCGAACCGCCCCCCGCTCCGAAACCACCGCCCACGCCAGAACCGGAACCTGCCCCTTCGCCAAGTGGCGAAGTCCTGTTCAAGGCGACCTTCGACTCCGGTTTCGGTGGCTGGTACGTGCAATCGCTGCCGGGACGCGCCTCGACCCTCTCGTCCAATCCCTTCGAAGGGAATCGCGCCGCTCGCTTCGAAGTCCGCGACGGGGATGTCGAGCCCGACACTGGCTCCGAGCGTTCCGAGGTATCCGGGCCCACCTTCGAAGAGGGACAGGACCTCTACATCCGCGACGCGATCCTGGTTCCCGGCAACAGCACCTACGAAGGTCCATGGCAGATCATCCAGCAGTTGCACGAGGAAGAATGGAGCGGCTCGCCTGGAATGGCGGTCTTCCTCGAATCTAGGCCCGCGCTGAAGATCGGTGCCGGAGACGGATCCCCAACCTTCTGGACGAGCCCTCCGCTCGAAAAGGACCGTTGGTACGAACTGATCTATCGTGTCAAGCTTTCCCGCGATCCCAGCGTCGGTTTCGTCGAAGTCTGGCTCGACGGCGCCCAGCAACTCTTGACCAACGGTCAAACCCGTGCTTTCGGGCAGACCATCCAGGCCGCACGAACCTATCTGAAGGTCGGCATCTACCGCTCGAAGTCAAGCACCGGCACCAGCATCGTCGAGCACGACAGCATCGTGGTCGGCACCAGTCTGGCCGCGGTGCTCGGCGGCTAAGAACCTGTCTCAGGTTCTAAGGGTCGCTCCGCGGACCGGCCACAATACCGGCGGGTAGTTCTCCCCGGCCAGTGCCTGCACGCTACGTGCCGCCGCGAAAACCACTGACGGACATGCGTCCAACCAGGACCTTGGCCGCTTTCGAGTCTCACGCGAATGGACGAACGGATTCGCGTGAGACACCTACTCGACAGCCCCAGATCCCCCCGCAATCCCCATGGCGCCCGCGTGATCGCGCTCGCCGCAACCCTCGCCTTGACTCTCGCGCTGACCCTTGGCGCCTCCTCTTCTCAGGCGCAGCCGCAGGTCGTCACGCCGCCTACCGTCCAGTTCGTCAAGCACGGCCACGGCCAAGCCGCTCGCGATAAGCGCTCCAGTGACGTCGCGCACCGCAAGACAACCAGAGCCAACTGGCGTAAGCACCGCAGGCTTCCAGCACCCGAACCGACTCCGGCCCCAGAACCCAGCCCGACCCCCGAATCCTCCCCAACGCCGGCCCCAGAACCCAGCCCGACCCCTACTCCCGAACCAGAACCCACTCCGATTCCGGCTCCAGAACCGGAACCCACTCCCACCCCGACGACGGCGCCAAGCGGCACGGTCTTCTTCCGCAGCACCTTCGACTCGATCTTTGCCGGCTGGTACGTGCAGTCGCTGCCGGGACGAGCGACCTTGAGCTCGGTCAACCCCTTCCAGGGAACCAAGGCGGCCCGCTTCGAAGTCCGCGCCGGCGACGTCGAGCCGGATACCGGCGCACAGCGTTCCGAGGTCTCCGGCCCCACCTTCAACGAAGGCGAAGATCTCTACATCCGCGACGCGATCCGGATTCCGAGCACCAACACCTTCTCGACTTCCTGGCAGATCATCCAGCAGCTGCACGAGGAGAACTGGAACAGCTCCCCAGGCATGGCCTTGTTCCTCGACCCCAGCAACGTCCTCACGCTCCGTGCAGGGGACGGCTCGCCCACCTTCTGGGAAAGCGCGAAACTACAGCGCGACCGCTGGTATGACCTGGTCTACCGGGTGAAGCTCTCCCAGAGCTCGAGCACCGGCTTCGTCGAAGTCTGGCTCGACGGCGCTCAGCAGACCCTCGCCAACGGCCAGACGCGGCGCTACGGGCAGACCATACAGGCCGCCCAGACCTACCTCAAGGCCGGCATCTACCGCTCCGGCTCCAGCACCGGCACGAGCATCGTCGAACACGACGACATCGTCGTCGGCACCAGCCTCAGCGCTGTGACGGCGGGCTGACCGCCGCCTGACCCCGGTGGCTAAGGCGCCCCCACCCGGCGGGCGCCTTAGCCAAACCCGGCTGAGATTTGTCGGAAATACCGCCGCCCGGTACAGTGGAGACTAGAATAGGCTGAAGCGCGAACGGGCGGGAGCGTTGGCCACCGGAATACGTGAACGCCCAGATACCTAAATTTCGCGGAGTGTCGTGGTCTCAAGCCATGGCACCGTCTTGGCCATGGCACCGTCTTGGAAGGGTGGGTCGTCGGGGCCCAGTGCTCCCAGCCGGCGGGCTCGGATATCCGTCCGGAGGCCGTGGTGGACATGGTAAATGCAAGGTCTGGTGCCGACCTCATAGGTGAAAACTTGTTGCCGAAATGTTTAGTCGATGAAGATTTCAGTGGCTTTCTGACTATTTTCAGATTGAGCGCCCCAAAAATAGAACTTTGTTTTTATAACTCACATCCCTCTGACTGATAATCACGCAACAGCCACAATGGAGAGCACTACCGCAACCCAGACCCGACGGCGCCACACCGTCTCTCTTCCAACCACGGATCCGCCGCACGATTCCGCGAGTCGGGTAGCCAAACGGAGGGGCGCCGTGCTCGCCCGGATGCTCTACGTCGGCGATTCCCTCGCCGCAGTCCTGGCAGCGACGATCGCAATCCTCATTCTCGGTTCCACTGCAGCTTCCGGCGACCAGCTCGCCTACGTCATCTTCAGCGGCCTGATCTGGCCGCTGGCCGCGTTCAGCATCGGCCTCTACCGCGGCGACCAGCTGGCGGCCTGGGCCTCGGCTGTCTCAGAGGTGCCGCGAGCCGTCGTCGCACTGCTGCTGATCACCTGGTCGCTGTTCGGAGTCGCATCGCTGCTCCATCTCGACCAAGTCGTGGCGCTCACCTTCCTCACCGTCGCGGCGATCGCATTCTTTGCGGCGCTCGCCCGCACCAGCATCCGCGCCGGGCTTCACCGGGCGCCCGAGTTTCGCCAGCGAACCCTGATCCTCGGCTCCGGAGTGGTCGCCGGGCAGGTCGTGGAAAAGCTGAAGGCCAACGCCCAATTCGGATTGGCTCCGGTCGGCATCGTTGACGACGACGTGCACGATGTCGGTACCCCCGACCTGCCCTGGCTGGGACGCTTCGACGACCTCGACTCGATCATCGAGTCGGCCGAAATCGACCGCGTGATAATCGCTTTCTCCCGCGCCAGCCACGAACAGCTGCTCGAGTCGATCCGTGCCTGCCGCGACGCCGGCGTGGTAATCGACATCGTGCCTCGGCTCTTCGAGTTCCTCGACGGCGTGCGGTCTCTCGACCAGGTCGGCGGGCTGCCGCTGCTCTCGATCGGCGCCGCCCACCTGACCTCGATCTCGATGACCGCCAAGCGAGCACTCGACGTGGTCGGATCGCTGCTGCTGATCGCCCTCTCGTCTCCGCTGATGATCGGAACCGCGATCGCGGTCAAGATCGAGTCGCGCGGTCCCGTCTTCTTCCGCCAGCCGCGCGCCGGCCGCAGTCGCTCGAGCTTCAAGCTGGTCAAGTTCCGCTCGATGTACCTCGACGCCGAGCAGCGAAAGCAGGAGCTGGACGACTTCAACGAAGCCGGCGATGGCGTGATGTTCAAGATTCGCAAGGACCCGCGCGTCACGCGCGTCGGCCGTGTCCTTCGCCGCTACTCGCTCGACGAGCTGCCTCAGCTCTTCAACGTGCTGAAGGGCGAGATGAGCTTGGTCGGCCCGCGGCCGCTGATCTTCCCCGAGACCGCCGCGCTGGACGAGCTCTGGCACCTGCGCCGGCTCGAGCTCCGCCCCGGCTTGACCGGCCCGTGGCAGGTGTACGGGCGCTCGCAGAGCCCCTTCCAGGAGATGGTCCGCTTCGACTACCAGTACGTCGCCGGCTGGTCGCTCGCACGCGACATCGAGATCCTGCTCGAGACGGTGCCCGCCGTGCTCTCCGGCCGCGGCGCCTACTGAGCCCTCAGTGGGGCAGGCGGCGGCGGATCGCTGCCATCGCCGGCGAGAGGATGACGCGCTTTCCGTATGCGGAGAGCTTCGCTTCGAAACGACGCTCGCCGTCCCGGTAGTCGACGTTGATGCGGGGAATCGAATGTGGGGTGGCCCGCCGTTGCCCGGTCTTGGTCGGAAGGCTGAATGCATAGCTGTAGCCGCACTCAGCCGCAGCCGCCGCAACCCTGCCCGACCAATCGCCGAACGGATAGGCGAGCGTGTCGCAGGCGCCCAGCCGATCCTTGATGCGAGCGCGCGACTCCCAGAGCTCCTCGCGCAGAGCTTCGTCGTCCAACTGCGAAAGATGCGGGTGGGTGAGCGTGTGGCTGCCGACCTCGAAGCCACCCTCCTTCATCTCTTCGATCATCTCCCAAGTAACCGACCGCATCGTCGAGGGGTGGCGATTGAGATCGGCTGCCACCTCCGACCAGCCGAGCGGGCCGCCGCAGTCGACCAGCGGCGGCAGGACGAAGACGAAGGCGCCGAACCCGTACTCCCGCAGGAGGGGCAGAACGGTCTCGAAGTTGTCACGGAACCCGTCGTCGAAGGTGAGGAAGGCAGTCGCGGCGTCCAGACCGCCGTCGGCGGCCTCGGAAAGCGAGCGCAGGTTGCCGGAGCGAATGCCGCTACGCCTCAGGCAGGCGAGCTGACGCTCGAACAGGTCCGCCGAGACGGTCAGGTAACGGGGGCCCTCGGCGGCGACCGAGTGATAGCAGAGGAAGGTCACGCGGGCCGCGCGATTTCGGAGGAGACGGTCGCCCACGGGCGGCAGTCTAGGGTGGCGCCGAGATGACTACGCTCCGCGAGCTATGAAAGTCCTGCTCGTCTGCTCCCCCGGCGGTCACCTGCAGCAGATGCTCGCTTTGGAGCCGGCCTGGCGCGAGATGGACCGTGCTTGGGTGACGTTGAAGGGAGCTGACGTGGGCTACCTGCTCGCCGACGAGAAGGTGACGATCGGCCACGGCCCGACCAACCGCAGCCTCAAAGCCCTGATCCTTAACCTTAGTCTCGCCTGGGGGACGCTTCGCCGCGAGCGCCCCGACGCGATCCTCTCGACCGGAGCGGGCCTCGCCGTCCCCTTCTTCGTCATCGGCAAGTTGCTGGGGATCAGGCTCGTCTACGTCGAGAGCGTCACCCGGACCGAGACGATCTCACTCAGCGGCAGGCTCGTCTACCGTCTCGCCGACCGTTTCTTCGTGCAGTGGCCGCAAGCCGCCGAGCGGCTGCGGCGCGCTACCTACGCGGGGAGCGTGCTGTGATCTTTGTGACTGTTGGTACGCATCATCAGCCTTTCGAGCGGCTGCTCAACGGCCTCGACTCCCTCGACGACGACCTGGTGGTCCAGTACGGGCCGGGAAAGCCTCCCGCGAACGCCCTGCGAGCGGAGCCGTTCATGTCCTTCGACGCGATGCTAAAGGCCTTCCGCGAAGCGGACACCGTAGTCACCCATGCCGGGGTCGGCAGCATCATCTGTGCCAACCGCGAGGGGCACATCCCGCTCGTAGTGCCCAGGCGCCACGAGCTGGGGGAGCACGTCGACGATCACCAGGTGGAGCTGACCCGGGCGCTCGCCGAGCGGGGCAACGTCGTCGCGGTTTGGGATGTGGACACGCTGGCCGAGACCGTCGCCGCCGCGCCACCGCGCCGCGGGCCTGCGGCGAAAGTCGAGCCGGCCCTCTGCCCAAGTGTGCGGGATGCGCTGATCAACTCGTGAGCTCGGTGTAGATGCGATCGAGGCGGCCGTAGACGTCGTCGTCGGCAAGCCGCCTCATCCGTCTATGCGCTGCCTCTCCCAGCTTGCGGCGACGCTCCGGGTCTTCTGCCAACTCACCGAGGCGGCACGCCAGCTGCGCCGCCTCGCCGGGGTCGACCAGCACCGCGTCGACGCCATCGGTGACGACCTCCGGTACGCCGCCGACGCGGCTCGCGACGACCGGCAGGCCACGCGCCATCGCTTCCAGCAGCACAACCGGGAGGCCCTCTGAAAGAGATGGCATCGCGAAGATGTCGGTGCCCCTGAAGGCGCGGTCCTTCGCCTCCTCGTCGAGCCAACCTCCCCAGCGCGCCCCGTCGGGCAGGCTGCCCGGGCCCTGCCCGGGCCCGGCGAGGAGCACCCTCGTCCGCGGGCAGTGCTCAAACAGCGCCGGCAGCGCCTCCGCCAGGACCGCCCCGCCCTTGACCGGGTTGTCGAAGCCGCCAAGAAAGAGGATCTCGATCTCCTCGCGTTCCTCGCGGGGAGGATTCGGCACAACGTCCGGAGGTGCGTTCGGCACGACGATGATCTCGTCGTCGGTCAACCGCGCCCGCAAAGTCCCGGCGCCGCTGGCGGAGACACTCAAAACCCGGTCCGAGGCGGCAAACGCCATGCGGAGGATTCGGAGTCGCGACGGCCCGAGGCGGTCGAGGAAGGCATCAATGTCCCCCGAGCCCGCATGGATGTGCAGGACGACCGGCCGTCGCATCGCCTTCGCCACCGCCACGACGAGCGCCTTGCGGTACATGCTTCCCCGGGCCGCCATATGGACGTGGACGATCCGCGCTCCCGGGCCGGCACACCAACGGGCCAGGGCGACCAACGAGCGGCCGAAGAGCAGCAGCCTGCGAACCGGGTTGCGGTCTCGGTAGGTCGGGATCGCCTCGAGCCGGTATCGCTCGGCGAGCGGTGAGCGAAGCAAAGCGCGGACCACCGCCGGCATCCCTCCCGGCCCGTCCGGATCGGGCCCCAGGTGGGCAACCCGAACCCTCTGCGGGCCTTGTTCTCGGGATCCAGCCAAAGCGGTGGCAAGCCTATCGGCGCACAGCGCCGGTCAACCGACGCTGCGCGCAGGAGCAGATCTGCAAGGGCGCTTGCCGAATTGGCAGGCGTGCCGCGGCTGGCCGATTGTCGGATGGGAAATAAGTGCCGCATTTGGCGCATATGCCCTCGCTATGATGAAACGCTCTAGTCGTAAAGGTCTGGGGAACGGCTCAAACGGTCACCATCCCCGCCATCAGTCTTCCCGGCGCTTCGGCCCATTGTCCAGCTCTCGACCACCCAAGCCACCCGCCCTGCTTCAGCCGCGCGGCCGTCAATATATGACGCCGCTCGAGCGCGCCCTGCTGATCGCGCGCCGCAACTGGATCCTGCTCTTGGTCTGCTTCCTGGTGGTCCCGGGGGCGGCTCTTGCCTACTCGGGTGCACAAACGCCCGAATACACCGCCTCCGCGTCGCTGCTATTCATCGAAAAAGACGCGTCGCAGGTCAACCCTGAACGCGCCGCCGCCACCAACCTGGCACTCGTCTCGCTCGACCAGGTCGCGGCGCGAACCGCCAGCACCCTTTCCGACACCGGCCTCACCGTTAGCGAAGTCAGCAACAAGGTCTCGGTCAGCCCGGCCGGCGAATCGGATCTGGTCCAGGTCGAAGCCACCGACGCGGATCCGGTCGTCGCAGCGAAGATCGCCAACGAGTTCGCCAGGCAGTTCATCGCCTTCCGCCGCGATGCCAACCGAGCCAAGGTCCTCAAAGCGCTGGGCTTGATCGAAGCGAGGCTCAACGAACTGGCGCCAAACGAACTCGGCAGCCCGGAAGCCGTAGCCCTCGAAAACCGCAAGAGGGACCTCGCTGTCCGTGCCACCCTGCAGACCGGCGAAGCACAGCTCGTCCAACCAGCAACCGCGCCAAGCGCGCCCTCGACGCCGAAAACGACGCGCAACGTGGCCCTCGGCATCCTGCTCGGGCTCGTGCTCGGGATCAGCCTGGCGCTCCTGCGCGACCAGTTCGATCGGCGGCTGAAGACGGTCGAGGAAGCCGAAGACGCCTTTGGGCTCTCGGTTCTGGCGACGATCCCGCAGAGTCGCAATATCGGCGGCGGCGATGACGCCGACGCAACGCTGAGAGGCGAGGAGGCCGAGTCGTTCCGGATGCTGCGGGCAAATCTCCAGTACTTCGGCATCGACCAGGAGCTGAAGTCGATCCTGATCACCTCCCCCGCCTCTGAAGACGGCAAGACGATGGTCGCCTGGAATCTTGCCCTGACCGAGGCCCATGCCGGCAAGCGGATCCTCTTCATCGAGGCAGATCTGCGGCGACCGACGATCGCCGCGCAGCTGCACCTCTTGGGCGAAAAGGGCCTCGGCTTGGTACTGGCCGGTGGCCTCGAGGCAAAGGCGGCGATCCAGAAGGCGCAGGGCGTCGACATATTGCCCGCCGGGCCGCTGCCGCCCAACCCCGCCGAGCTGATCGACTCACAGCGGATGGAGGATCTGCTCGAGTGGGCCGAGCGCGAGTACGATCGCGTCGTCGTCGACACGCCCCCCGCGGCAGTGGTCGCCGACGCCCTGCCGCTGATCAAGCGGGTCGACCGGATGCTGGTCGTCGTCCGGCTTCGTCGCACTGCTCGCGACGCCGCTGAGCGGCTGCGTGAGCAGCTTGCGAACATCGACGCTCCCGTGATCGGCATCGTGATCAACGGGGCGGCTGCAAAGGCCGACGACAGCTACTACCGCTCGCCGGCGATCAGCGATTCATTCGCCAAGATGCAGGAAAGTCTCGCGGCGTCCGATTCCCCTCGGGGGCAAACTGCGCCCGACGGCGGCGGGGCGCAAAAAGGGCCGGCAACGGGCCAACCCTCATCCTGAGCGCGTGCTCTAGATCTAGCGAGCGGTCTCACCCTCCGGCGGCGCGCGGCAGGCGGCGGAAAACGCCAAGCCGAGCGTAAGCGGCGCTACGTACAGCATCGAGCCGTTTACAAGCGCGTAGACGATCAGCGGCACGAGCACGATACTCTCGAGCGGGGATCTGAGCAGGGCGAACCAAAGCAACGCCCAGATGAAGAGCCCGACCAGACCGAACGTCACGCCGACCTCGATCAAGTCGGAGTGGCCGAAGAAGGGCGTGCCGAGCTCGCGGATCTCAGCTGCTTCGACCGAGCCCAAGCCCGTGCCGAACAGCCACTGCGGCGGCCCCGCATTCCACCACGGCGTTACCGCCACGGTCCAGATCGCGCCCCGCTCCGAGCCAGCCGAGGCGAGCGAGGTTTCCGAACGGGCCTCTTTTTCGAAGCGCTCCTGCACGATCTTCGCGGCGCCGCTGGCGAAGGCGACGACGAGCAGGGACACGATGATCGCCACCGCCCGGCGGTCGAACCGCGAGCGGACGACGTAGATGAAGACCACGACGAGCAGCGCCAGCAGCGCCGACCGGACCCCGGTCAACATGGCTGGGACGGCGCCGAGGGCGAAGAATGCGAGCTGGACCGGCACCCGTCGGCTCGATACGAGGCCCGCCGCGGCCACGATGACGAAGGTCAGCGTCATCTCGTGGACGATCCCGCGACCGAAACCGAGCTTCTCGCCGATTTCGTACTTGGTGCCCGTTTCGCCCAGTCCGGCTGCAATCACGCCGAGGTGGACCATGAGCGCTGCGAGGCAGCTCGCGAGGATGACGTTGCGTGCCTGCGGCAGCCGTTCCTGCCCCCCCTTGCTCAGCACCGCCACCGAGACCGCCGGGAAGATCATGTACTTGGCGACCTGGGTGAACTGTTCGTAGTGGGTCGCGAAGATCCCGTGGCCGAGCACGACTGCGACGAACAGCCCGGCGGCCACCGGTCCCAGGATGCGGCGAAAGCGCAGCGGCGCGGCCAGCGCCAGCAACGCGATGGCGGCCGCGGTCGTGACGAAGGTCCTCAGCAGGGCGGGCAGCAGTCCGTCGAATACGACGAGCCACGGGAGCAGGCCGAGCAGCACCTCGACCGCACCGAGTCGGGTCAGGCGGGACGCCGCGGCGCCGATCCCGATCGCCGCGACCAGGGCGACCCCGGCAGTTGGAGACTTGACGAGAAGCGCACCGGTGGCGACAGCCAGCCCGACCGCGACCGCGTAGGGCCCAGTGGAGACCGCCAGCGATCCCGAGCGCGTGGCCGGCGCCCATCCCCCACCGGCCGGGCGGAGGGTGAGCGGGCGAATCCGCGAGATCACCAGCTCCTCCCCGCGAGGGGCGACGGCGCGCCGGGGGCTGACGGCGCCGCGGCGGAGCCGGCATCGCTCACGCAAGCCTCGATGAACGAAGCCACTTCGGCGGCGACGTTCGGCCATGACTCCGCCGCCGGGGCGGCAAGCTCCGGCTCCGACCAATCGTGCGCCAGGTGCTCCCACAGCCGCTGCGGGGCCTCGGCTTCCTCGGCGGAGGCGACCAGCCAGCCCGGCTGCGCTTCGGCGTAGACCGCGAGGGCCTCTTCCGACTCCCCCGCCGTCACCGCGAGTCGTGGGATCGGCAGGGTCAGGTACTGAACCGTCTTGCTCGGGAGCAGGTCCCCGCGCTGGTTGCCGAGCACGACCGCGGCGTCGAAGTCGCAGACGCGCGCGACGATCTCCTCCCAGGGCTGGGACGGGTGCCGATCCACGCGAATCCCTTTCGGCACGCGCATCAGCATTCCCGCGTAATCGTCTCCGAACTGAGCGAAGGTGATCGTGCGCCAGTGGCCGCTGCGCTGTAGAGCCGCGAGAAGCGGCCCGACATCGACGCGGATCCCCGACAGCGTCCCGAAGTGGGCCAGCGTCAGGGAGGTGGGATCGCGCGAGGGCCGCCCGGGGGCAGCGGCGGGCACCGGCGTTGGGACATATCCGTTGGGCCGAACCAGGATGTGCAAATGCGGGAACATCCGCTGCAGGCGGTCTCCCTGCTGCGGCGTCGTCACGACCGCACCGGCGGCGCCGTGCCAGATCGGCAGCTCAGCGCGTTTCGAGCGCCAGATCGAAATCGTGCGAGGCAGCGCGAGCTCCTCGGTGAGAACCCACGGGTCGCCCGCATCGACTACGTATGGGATCCCAAGACTGGCGAGCCTGCGGGCAGCACGGCTGACGGGGGACCATGGATAACCGACCAGTAGGGCGGCGTCCACATCCGGCTGCCAGCGGCGCAGGCGGCGAACGGACCACGGCTCCCATCTGTCGAGCGCGACGGAGCGCATCAGGGACCCGAGCATCCGGCGCAGGAACGGCTGACGTGCAACGGGCGCGTCGCGCCGGCCAAACGTCTGGGGGGGCAGCGCCACCAGCTCCACCTCCCAGCGCTTGCCCAGCTCCTTAACCAGGTTCTGCGTGCGCTGACCACGGGGGGCCATCGAGTTATGGGCGAGACCCGAAACGACCGCAAACCGGCCTCGCGAGCTGCGCTTGGTAGGGGCGGGGCTTGCAGTCATCATGGCGGCGTGCGCGAGCGAGAGTAGTGCATGAGGTGGTCAGGCCCGGCAGCAGCCAGTGGACTCGTCATCATGCTGGGCCGTGAAGACGCCCCGACGCCTTTCTCCCGCCCGGAAGTGGCCCCGGCTTTCGATATACGGGCGCCTCTCGACCTTCCGCCGCGGCTTTGTCTCGACCTTCAGCCTCGACGTGGTCGGACGGGGTCTGAGCGCGATCGCGACGGTGATGTTCATCCGGGTGCTAGGCGTCGAAAGCTTCGCCTACCTGGTGCTCTTCCTAACCGTTGGCCAGTTCGCGGGCGGCGCCCTCACCGGCGGCGTGCGTACCCGCTACCTTCGCGCGGAGGCGGAGCGGGTGTCGCGCGGCCACGAGCAGGCCACCGGATTCGCGCTCGCCCTGCTCACCGGGCTCGGGCTGATCGCCGCCACCGGAATGGTCTTCCTGGCCGGAGTCTCGCTCGTCGGCGCGGGGGACCAGGAGTTTGTGCTGCTGGCGACGCTGTACACCGCTGGTCACGCATCGGTCGAGCTGGCGATGTACCACTACCAGGCGCACCTCCGGTTCACCAGGGGGGGGTCGGTCGGGGTCACCCGCAGCATCTCCCTACTGGTGGTGGCCCTGCTGTCAACCATTGGCGTGATCAGCTCCGGGCCTGCCGTCGCCGGGGCAGCCGCGGGTGGCGTGGTGGCCGTTGCGGCAATCGCTTGCTTCCCGCTGATCCGCCAGACGATCGCCGTCCCAGCCCGCTCCGCCCTGGGCGGGCATTTCGGCTCGGAGTCCGCCTGGCTGACGCTGTACTACCTGGCCTCGGCGGGATATGCATACGCGAACGTGTTCGTCGTCGCCTCGCTTCTCAACGACGAGGCGGTCGCCAGCTATGGCGCCGCAATCCGGTACCTGGCGATCGTCCTCGGACCGGTGCCGGCACTGCTCGCCGTCCTCCGGGTCAGGACCTCCCAGCACGACGTGGTCGACTCCACCGAGGTTCAGACGAACATGCTGTTGAGCTGGATCAAGCAAACGATCCTGCCCGCCGGAGCCGCCGTGGCGATTGCCGCAGCGGCCGCACCGTTCTTCATCCCCCTGCTCAACAGCGACAACTACCCGGACACGGTGCCGATCTTCCAGCTGCTGATGATCGCCGCTCTGGTCATCTACGTGACGATGCCCGGTGCAAGCATGTTGATGGCGCAGCGGCGCTACCGCACCCTTGCAAACATCTACGCGGTCGCCCTCGTGATCGAGGTCGTTGCCGCGGTCGTGGCGGCGAAGCTCGGCGGGGTGATCGCAGTGGCGGCAACTGCCGCGGTGATCGGCTCCGGCGAGGCCTCTGCGGTTGCCATCGTCGCCCTGCGGATACGCACCCCGGTCGAGGAGGCCCCCGCCCCGCAGGGCGAGACTCAGCCCAGCCCCACCTAGCTGGGGGTGTCCTAGCCTCCGAGGAGGCCCCGCAGCCGTTGTTTGGTGCTCGGCGAGAGTCTCTCCGAGAGGGCACGGCGGGCACGGCGGGGCGCGAGGCGCACTCTCACTAACGGATAGGAGGCGCCACGGGGAGCAACGACGCTCGACCTCACATAGTCCTCCGACCCGGCAAGGCGGCTCTTGTAGTCCTGGCCACCGGGGCCGAGGCTCATCGTGCGCTCGCCACGCTCGGAAGCGTCGGACAGAGCGTGGACGATGCACTGCATCGAGGGGGAGTGGCTGCCGTATGCCTCGTCGAAGCCGCTGTTCCAGGCGCTGACCTCGTGGCCGGCAGCCAGCAGGAACTGAGCCGCGACCGTCTTGCCGTCCAGCTCCAGGGAGAGCAGCCGAAAGCGACCGGAGGGCAGCAGGTCCGCGGCGACTCCGAGCAGCATCGGCTCGACGCCCTCATCGGGCAGGCTCGTGCCGCCGAGCCCGGCTAGGCGCATCCGGTGCAAGCGCAGGAATTCTCCGACATCTCGCTCCACGGTCTCCTCACCGGCGAAGCGGAAGACAGCACCCGCCTCGTCTAGCTTGCGCCGGTTGCGCCGCACGTCGCGGCGGAAGCTGGAGCTCTTCTCGGCGAGCCACTCGTCGAAGCCGTCGCCAAGGTCGATGCAGGGGATCGGCAGCTCGGACTCGGCCCGGCACCAGGCACTGCGACCGTCCCCCCACGCTCGGCTCAGCATCGCCGCCCAGTCGGGGGCGCTGCCGTGCTGTTCGAGCTCCACGGTCACGGGCCGCGGCTCGATCTCCGCGAGGATTCGCGCGGCGGCCTCGGCGACGCTCTCCTTGAGCCCGGTCCTCGCCAGCGGTTCCACCGGCGCCAGCCCCCCGCCGAGCGGCCGGTAGGACCGGCCCGACGCAAACAGTGGGACGACTCCGGCAAGGCGCTCACCGTCCTCGACGACCAGAACCCGCAGCTGCGCGCCCTCGGGGCGCAGATGACCCCACCAGGCCAACGCCCAGGCGGGCGTTGAGAACGGCCGTTGCGCTTCGACCGCCAGCTCATCCCATCGCGGCCGATAAGGGGCCAGCTCATCAAGGCTCTGGACGACGCGCGCGCTCAACCCCACGCGGCACAGTCTATGGAAGGTGGAGGCGGTGGCGGCGCTCACTCGCCGGCCAGCGCGTAGGCGTAGAGCACCCAGCCGAGGTGGTACGGGCGGCACTCATGGAGCACTTCCAGCGGGCCGGGGTCGGTGTCGGGGCGGTCCATCCGGGGGCGCAGGGAACGGGCCACGACCTTGGCGAGATTGCGGTGTGAGATGCCGAACATCGCGTCGGCGTCGCTGCCGACGCGCTGGATGTTGCGGAAGACGATCGGGGGATCGCGGCGCACCAGGTCGGTCGACAGCTCGTTGCGATCGGAGAGCCAGTCGAGGCCAAGCGCCAAAGGCTCTCGGTAGGAGCCCACTCCAAGCGCTTCCAATGGCAGCAGTGCCATGAACGCCATTCCGTCCTGGTGCACCGAGTAGACCGGGTATCCCTCCAAGATCGCCTTGCCCTTGGTCGAATAGAGCCACCACCACTGGCCGAGAGGTCCCTGAGCGTCGACGATCCGGCCGGCGACGCGAGCCAAGGCGGGCGCCGGCGCCTCGCCACTGACCCGGTAATAGGCGGCGAGGCCGTGAAGTGGATATACCTGCGCCGCGAAGCTGGTAAGCCGGCGAAGCAATCCGCTACGCACACCGGTCGGCCGGCTTATCGGCCCGAAGAGGTCCGCCGCGGGCGAAAAGCGCCCGAGCAGCTCCGCCGCCCAGCGCCGGCAGCTCTCGATCGACGGCCCGCTCTTCTGCGGGTAAGCCTCGGCCGCGATCGCGAGGCCGTTGACGACGTTGCCCAGAGCGGCGCTGTCGCAACCGGCGAAGTCTTCGCGCCTAACCAACTCCTGGACCAGCGGCGCCCCGCGCGGATCTTCGGCCAGCGCCATGGCCCAGACGATCTCGGCGAGCAGCCCCGGGGGCGTTGCGGTGTCCACCGCATTGTGCAGAGCGTCGAGCGCCCGCCCCAGCGGGAAGACGCTCTCCGGGTCCCGATCGGGCTGTCGCAGGATGCCGACGGTCGTCGTCGCCGTGTAGTGGACGTTGCTGCCGCGATTGGAGAGCAGCTCCCCGTCGGCGACGGTCTTCTGGCAGAAGAGTCCGCTCTCCGCATCGAACATCGGTGGCAGGGCCTCCAGGCTCAGCTCGGCAAGCGCCCCGAGACGCGCCCGAAGATCCTCCGTCGCCGGCGCCCCCACTGCTATCCGGGCCGCTTGGGGACGAGGACGAGGCGCTTGAACTCGGCTACGAGGACACCCTCCTGGTTCAGCACCCGGGTGTGGACCTTGACCACGCCGCGATCCGGCTTCGATTGCGAGGGCTTCACGTCGAGCACCTCGGTCTCGCAGAACAGGGTGTCTCCATGGAAGACCGGGTTGGGGTGGCTGAGCTCTTCGGTCGCCAGGTTGGCGATCGCCTTGCCGGAGACATCGGAGACCGACATGCCGAGCGCCAGCGAGTAGACCAGCGGGCCGACGACGACGTTGCGTCCCTGCTGGGACCCCTTCGCGTAGACGTCGTTTATGTGCAGCGGATGGTGGTTCATCGTGATCAGGCAGAAGAGGTGGTCATCCGCCTCGGTCACGGTCTTCGCCGGCCAGTGCTTGTAGACGGCGCCGACCTCGAACTCCTCGAGATAGCGGCCATAGCTGTGCGCGCCGGACGCCTCGCGCGCGGCCTGGTCGGTGGTCAGCTCGTACTTCTCTTCGCTCATCTTTCGGTCTCGTCTCCTGTCGGGTTGCGGCGAGATGCTAGCCGGGTGGAGGACTTAGCGCCCACGCGGTCGCAGACGACGGTAGGTGCTTTTCAGCACCGGTCTAAGGCGAGCGCGGTAGGAATGGCGGAGGAGCCCCACCGGGCGGCGTGGATAGGCGCGCAGCGTCACGTAACGCCGCTCATCGCCGGAGACCTTCTCCTTCCAGTCGCTCGTCTCGCCGAGCAGCTCGTAGGCCTCGAAGCCGAGCTCGAAGCAGCGCTCGACGATCGAGAGCTGCATGACGAGTCCCGGGACGAGCTTGCGACGGGTCTCGTCGTAGCCCACCTTGAGCGAGTAGAGCCTGCTGCCCCAAAGGATGCAGAAGCTGAAGGCGACCACCTCGCCGTCGAGCGCTATGCGGCTCAAGCGCAGCTCCCCGCGCTCGTGGAAGCGGCGCGCGATGTCGCGGTAGAAGCTGGCGGTCTCTGGCGCCGAGAGGATCGCCGTGCCGGCCTCCCCCTTCCAGCCGCTTGCCTCCAGCCTGAGCCCCTCCTCGAGCCATGCCTCCAGGTCGCCTGGGACGGCGACGATCTCCAGCTCCGCATCGTGGTCTCGCTGCATCTTGCGGCGGTAGCGGGCTAGGCGCCCTTTCCAGCTCGAATGGCTTCCCTTTCGCCATGCCTCGAAATCGCCGCTGGTGTCGACGATCGGCGATACATAACTCGGTTCGGCGAGCGGCAGCATCGCCGCCTCGCGAGCCCCGCTCTCGAGCAGCGGCAGCGAGCCATCGGCGGCGGGCAGCATCGGCAATTCCAGCTCTGGCGGCCGCCGGGCCAACGCTGCGGCGATCAGCGCCTCCATCGCCTCCCCGTCCCTCGCCAGTGGGCGAAAGGTGCCCGAGTGACCGTTGACCAGGCCCTTCAGACGGCGCCCGTTGGCACTGAGCGGGATGCCCCCGGCAAGCTCGCCATCGCGCCAGACCGTGCACACTGCAAGCTCGCCTTCACCGCCGAATGCCTTCCACCAGGCCTCATACCAGCCGTGCGAGTCGAACGGGTGCGAGTCCTTCGGCAGCAGGGCGTCCCACCCTGCGGCCAACTCTCCGAACCGGCGGAGGTCGGCGATCCACTCGGTCCTCAGCGGCACGTTCAGTGGGCTTTCTTGAGTCGCGAGCGCTGCTCCTGGCGCTCGACCACCTGGGCGATCAGCTTCTTTACGTTGGAGTCGCCGCTGGCCTTGATGTGGCCCGTCTCGACCGCCCTGCGATAGCTCTTCAGGGTGCCGCGCTCGGCCAGCTCGTTGAACTGCGGCCGGTCGATCTGAACCAGGATGCGCTCGTCCTGCGCCAGATCCTTGCTGATATTCGGCCCCGGCACCTCGACCCGGTAGAGCTGGATGTCCCCCCTGCCCCGCAGCTCCAACCCGAAGACCAGTTTGAGCTTCTGCAGGGCGGGGACTTCCGCCTGGAATCGCTCGACCGCAGTCCGGATCAGGTCTGGAGTGGAGGCCAACCTAAATCTTGTGCCTCTGCAGGAGCTTCTTGCCGATCACCATGCGCTGGATCTCCGAGGTTCCCTCGCCGATCAGGAGCAACGGCGCGTCGCGGTAAAGGCGCTCGATCTCGTACTCCTTCGAGTAGCCGTAGCCGCCGTGAATGCGAAAGCACTCCTCGACGCACTCCTTGCCGGTCTCCGAGGCGAGCAGCTTCGCCATCCCAGCCTCGAGATCGGAGCGCTCGCCGGCGTCCTTCATCCGCGCCGCTTTGCGGGTGACGAGACGGGCCGCCTCGACCTTGGTCGCCATGTCGGCGAGCTTGAACTGAATCGCCTGGTGCTGGGCGATCGGCTTGCCGAAGGTCTTGCGCTCCTGGCTGTAGCGGAGGGCCAGCTCCAGCGCCCGCTGAGCGATGCCGACGCCGCGCGCGGCGACGTTGACCCGGCCAACCTCGAGCGCGTCCATCATCTGCACGAAGCCCTGGCCGACTCCGGCCTCCTCCCCTCCCAGGACACGCTCGGACGGGCAGCGGTAGCCATCGTAGACGAGCTCGGTCGACTCGACGCCCTTGTAGCCCATCTTCTTGATCTTGGGAGGGACGACGAGGCCCTTGAAGTCGCCCGTGTTCTCTTCGGCCCAGGGCTCCTTCTCGGTGATGAAGCAGGTCATCCCTTTATATGGGGGGTCGGCCTTGGTGTCGGTCTTCATCAGGACGAAGACGATGCTGGAGCCGAGCCCGTTGGTCACCCACATCTTCTGGCCGTTGAGCTCCCATTTGCCGTCATCGCCCTTCTTGGCGGTCGACTTGATCCCCTGCACGTCAGAACCGACCTCGGGCTCCGAGAGCGAGAAGGCGGCGCGGATCTCGCCGGTCGCCATCTTCGGCAGGAAGTGGTCCTTCTGCTCGTCGGTGCCGAACTTCATCAACAGGTAGGAACCGATGAAGTGGGTGTTGACGACACCGGAGATCGAGATCCAGCCGCGCGAGAGCTCTTCGACGATCATCGCGTAGGTGGTCAGGTCGAGCCCCATGCCGCCGTACTCCTCGGGGATCGTCACCCCGAACAGGCCGAGCTCCTTCATCTGCTCGACGATCGGCTCCGGGAAGGAGTCCTCGTGGTCGTAGTGCTCGGCGTTGGGGATGATCTGCTCGTCGGCGAACTGGCGAACCATCTCGGTGATGTCACGCTGGATCTCGGTCTGCTCGCTGAAGGCGGCGGTCTCTACGGCCATGGCTCCTTGGTTGGGTTGGGTGCGGGAGCCGAAGGATAATCGGCCCGCCTCACGAGGGACCAGCGGTAAAAGGCGGATAATTCAAAAATGACCCCACTTGCGGTCAGCGCGGTGATCCCGACCTACAACCGGGAGCACCTCGTAGCTCGGGCGATCCGCTCGGCGCTCGCGGCGCTGGCGCCGGGCGATGAGATCATCGTAGTCGACGACGGCTCGACTGACGGCACGGCAGCGGTCGTCGAGGGCTTCGGAGCACCCGTGCGGCTCCTGCGCCTTCCGCACGGGGGCGCCGGGACCGCACGCAACGCCGGCCTCGCCGCTGCCCGCGGGCCGCTCGTCGCGTTCCTCGACAGCGACGACGAGTGGTTCCCCGACAAGATCGACCTCCAGCGTGCGTTCCTCGAACGGCGGCCCGACATCCTCTATGCCTTCAGCGATTTCGGCGTGCGTCTCGAGGACGGCACCGAGCATCGCAATTACCTCACGCGATGGCTGAGAACGCCGCGCCCCCTTTCCGACATCTTCGGCCCAAGCATGCCCTACTCGTCGGTGGCGCCCAGCCCGGCCGCCCGCGAGGACTTCGCCGTCCACATCGGATCCATGTACCTGGAGGAGATGCGAAACAACGTCGTCGCCGCATTCACGCTGATGGTGCGCAAGGCGGAGGCGGGGGACGCGCTGCGGTTCGCCGAGGACCTTCCCACCTGCGAGGAGTGGCCAGCGTTCGGTCGCCTCGCTCGCCGAGGGCAGGGGGCGCTGTTCGACACCGAGACCGCCTGGCAACACGGCCACTCCGGGTTTCGCCTCACGCAGCTTCCCTCGCACGTGTGGGGCAGTGCCTGGCTATCGACCCTCGAACGCGTTTGGGGGAGCGACCCGGAGTTCCTTGCCGAGCACAGCGAGGACTTCCGCCGCGCGATCTCCGACGCCCACATGATGCGCGCGACCTCTTTCGCTCGACACGGCAACGTGCGCGAGGCTTCCAAGGAGCTGCTCCATGCCGGCGGGGGTCCGAGCGCGTTCCGCGCCTTCTGGCGCAACATCCATGCGAAACGGAGTTCGCGGGTCTGAGCGGCGCTTTGAAGAAGTCGAGTCGACCGGCGGAGCCGCATCGACGTCGCGTCGATTGGGTTCTATGCTGCAAGCGCAGTCGGACGGGCCGGGTTCGCATCGTGTTCTGTCAGCCCGGTTCGCCGGCAACGAACATGAACCCGCTCAGAACGGCACCCGCGCTGTTGGCGACGACAATCGCGGCGCTCATCGTGACCTGCGCGGCGCTCGCCTGTTGCGCGGTGGCGGCGCACGCCGCCGTCCGCCCGCTGACGACGGGCGTGTCCTACGTCTACGACGCCGACCCGATCACCTTCGAAAACGTCAAGCGCGCCGGAGCGCAGTTGGCGATGACGCCACTTCGCTGGGGACAGGTCGCACCAGCCAGCCAGCCAGCCAGCTGGCAGCCTGAAAATCCCGCCGACCCCCACTACAACTGGGAACCGTTCGACCTCTGGGTGAAAGAGGCGGTCGCCGCCGGGCTCACCCCGGTGCTACAGGTTCGGGGCGCGCCCCACTGGGCTCAGCGCTGCCCCGGGGAACTCGACGCCCCGTGCAACATCGATCCAGACGCGCTCGCCGCCTTTGCGACGGCGGCGGCGCAGCGCTACAGCGGCCACTTCGAGGGCCTCCCCAGAGTGCAGTACTGGCAAGGGCTGAACGAGCCCAACCTGAGCCTCTACTTCAACCCCCAGTACGACGGCGACAGACCTGTCTCCCCGTTCCTCTACCGGACGCTCGTCAACCGCTTCTACGCCGCCGTGAAGGCGGTCGATCCGTCGAACCTGGTGATCGCGGCCGGCCTCGGGCCGATCGCCGTGCCCAAATACACGATCGGCCCGATGCGGTTCGCCCGCCTCCTGCTCTGCATGCGCGGGCACAATCACCCCCGCCCCACTGCGGGCGATTGCGAAGGTGGGGTGCACTTCGACATCTTCGACATCCACCCGTACACGACCGGGGGGCCCACGCACGAAGGTGGGATCAACGACGTCGAGCTGGGCGATCTCGCGAAGCTGAAGACGCTGCTGGCGGCCGCCGACCGCGCCGGCCGGACCGTCGGGAGCTACGAACACACGCCGCTCTGGATCATGGAGTTCTCCTGGGACTCGAACCCGCCCGACCCCGGTGGCCTGCCGATGAAGATCGAGACGCGCTGGACCGCAGAAGCCCTCTACCGCGTGTGGCGCGCCGGGATCGACACCTTCTTCTGGTACAGCCTGCGCGACGCGCCGCCGCAACCGCAGCTCCCCTTCAGCGAGACGCTTCAGTCTGGGCTCTACTTCCGCGGCGCGACGATCGCGCAGGACCAGCCCAAGGAAGTGCTCTATGCCTACCGCTTCCCCTTCGTCGCATACCCGACCCCGAAGGGGCTCTTCGTTTGGGGACGGACGCCGAACAGCGGCCCGGGTAAGGTGACGATCCAGGTCCGGAAGAGCGGTAAATGGCAAGCGGCCCAGGCGAAGCGCGCCGACGAAGCCGGGATCTTCAGCGGCCTTATCCCGAGGCGCTACGGGCGCAACAAGCGCGGCGCGGCTCGCGCCGTCTACCAAGGCCAGCCTTCGGTCCCCTTCTCGATGAAGCCCGTCCCCGACTTCCCCCAGCCGCCCTTCGGCTAGCGGTCCGCAGGATCGCTTGAGAGGACCAATTCCGCTAGGCGATCGCACCCCTGGATACGCCCCAGGAGCACGCCCCCTAACGGAATTGGTCCTAGACTCCCGCCGATGAAGATAGGGATCGTCGGGCTCGGCTACGTCGGGCTGCCGCTTGCCGTGTCCTTCGCCGAGGCGGGGCATGAGGTCGTCGGCCTCGATGCCGACGCCCGCAAGATCGAGGCGCTGAGCGAGGGGCGAAGCTACATCGAGGACATTCCCGACGCGGTGCTCGCGCCACTCTCAGAGCGCCTGCGGGCAACCGCTGACCATGCCGAGCTCGGCTCCTGCGAGGCCGTGGTGATCTGCGTGCCGACGCCGCTCACCGGCTCGCGCGAACCCGACCTCACCTACATCACCGAAGCGGCGACGGCGCTCGCGGGGGTGCTGCGGGCGGGGCAACTCGTGGTGCTGGAGTCGACCACCTATCCGGGGACGACGCGCGAGCGTCTGCTGCCGATCCTCGAGGAGTCCGGGCTATCGGCGGGAAGTGACTTCCATCTTGCCTTCTCCCCCGAGCGGATCGACCCGGGGCGCGTCGACCACACGATTCGCACCACGCCGAAGCTCGTGGGCGGCCTGACGCCGGCCTGCTCGGATCGGGCCCGCGAGCTGTACGGCTCGATCTGCGACCAGGTCGTCGTCCTCTCCGGCCCCGAGGCGGCGGAGCTGGCGAAGCTCCTGGAGAACATCTTCCGCTCGGTCAACATCGCCCTCGTCAACGAGCTCTCCCAACTCTGCAACCGGCTCGAGATCGACGTCTGGGAGGTGATCGACGCGGCCGCCACCAAGCCGTTCGGTTTCATGCGCTTCGATCCGGGACCCGGCATGGGTGGCCACTGCCTTCCCGTCGACCCTTTCTACCTCGCCTTCAAGGCCCGCGAGCACGACTTCTATCCGGAGTTCATCGAGCTTGCCGGCAAGATCAACCAGGCCCAACCCGTCTTCTGCGTGGAACGCATCGAGCGGGCCCTGAACCAGGCGGAAAAGCCGGTGAAGGGCTCGCGCATCCTCATCCTCGGCGTCAGCTACAAGGCGGGGATCGGCGATGTCAGGGAGTCACCAGCGCTGAAGATCGCCAGGCAGCTCCAGCGGTTGGGTGGCGAGGTCGCCTACCACGACCCCCACGTGCCGGAGCTGCCGGAGCTGAACCTTGCGTCCGTCGACCTCGACACCGCCCTCCCGGCCAGCGACGTGGCGGCGATCGTCACCGCCCATCCCGAGGTCGACTACGGCGATGTCGTCGCCAAGGCGCCCCTGGTGGTCGATTTCCGCGGCGTCAGCCGGGGAATCGACGCGCGCAACCTCGTCCAGCTCTAGGCCCTTAGCGGCGACGCCAGCGCCTTGGCGGGGTCGACCTGGGGGTCAATCGCCTGCATCGGAGCTCGCGCCTTCAGCAGGATCTCCTGGTACTCGTCCTCGGCGTCGGACTGCATGATTATCGCCCCGCCGACGCCGAGCGTCGTCGACTCGCCGTCGATCACGAGCGTGCGGATCACGATGTTGAGGTCACAGCCGCCGCCGAGGCCGAGGTAGCCGATCGCCCCGGAGTAGACGCCGCGCGCCTCTCCCTCCAGCTCGTCGATGATCTCCATCGTCCGCTTCTTCGGAGCGCCGGTCATCGAGCCGCCGGGGAAACAAGCGCGGATGCAGTCCGGCGGCTCGAGGTCTTCGCGCAGCAGGCCGCGCACGGTCGAGACGAGCTGGTGAACCGTCTCGTAGGTCTCGACGTGCATCAGGTAGGGCACGTGCACGGTGCCGACCTCGCAGACGACGCCGAGGTCGTTGCGCAGCAGATCGGTGATCATCAGGTTCTCGGCGCGGTTCTTCTCGCCGAGACGAAGCTCCTCGGCAAGGCGCACGTCCTCGGCGGGGGTCTCTCCGCGACGGCTGGTTCCCTTGATCGGCTTCGCCTCGACCCAGCGATCGCGCCCCACCCGCAGGAAGCGCTCCGGCGAGGAGCTCAGCACCGCGGTCTCGCCGAAGCGAAGGAAGGCCGAGAAGGGCGCCGGGTTGATGCGGCGCAGCGTCCGGTAGAGCGGCAGCGGATCGGGGCTGATCTCAGCGGTGATCTTGTTTGTCAGGCAGATCTCATAGCTCTCGCCGTCGAAGAGGCGGCGCTTGCACTCGGCGATGTCGTCGAGATATTGCTGGTGGGAGCGGCTGAGGTGGAACTCGACCGGCTCCCGAGCCTCGGACGTCGCGGCCCGCTCGGGCTCGTCCAGTGGCGGAAGCGCGGCGAGGCGCAGGCTCGTAGCGGCGATCCAGCGTTCTGCCTCCTCGAGCTTCCCCGGGTCGGCGAAGCAGACGACGTAGGTGCACTTCTCTATGTGATCGAAGGCGATCAACCGGTCGGCGAAGACAAAGGCTGCATCCGGCTGCGGGGAGCGGTGCGCACTGCTGCCGCCGCAGTCCGCCTTCAGCTCGTAGCCGAAGTAACCGACGAAGCCGCAATTGAAGTCGAAGGGAAGATCGTCGGATATCTGCCTCAGCCGCCTCATCTCGCGACCCAGGTAGTCGAAGATCGATCCAGGGCGGGTGTCGACCTCTCCCCCTCGCTCGACCCGGACCTCGCCATCCGCGGCGTCATAGGTGATCGTCGCGGCGAGCGGCCCGCTGGCGTCGCCCATGAACGAAAAGCGCGCCCGCTCGTCGACCCGGCTGCTGTCGAGCCAGAAGGCGCTCTCACTGGCGCCATAGAGATGGGCGAAGGCCCGCTCGGCATCGAAGAGGGTGTCGAGCCGCTTTGCCTTCAGCAGAAACCGAGTCCTCCGCCAGCCGCCCTGCCCGATGGGACCCGGGACCCGGGCCGGCGAAGAGCCGTTGCGGGCGCCGGAGAACTCGGCGGTGAGATCGCGGAAGTTCGCCAGCAGCAGGCGGCCGTACTCGGTGCAGATCGACTCCGGGTGAAACTGGACGCCCCACTGCGGACGGTCGCGATGTTCGGTTGCCATCAGGACCCCGTCGCTCGTCCACGCGATCGGCTCCAGCTCGTCGGGAAGCGGCTGCTCTACACAGAGCGAGTGGTAGCGGACGGCCTGGAACTCGCGGGGAATGCCCGCGAAGAGCGGCGAGTCCTCGTGAAGAACGGCGCTGAGGCGACCGTGCATCACCTCCGGGGCATGGTCGACCTTCGCCCCGTTGGCCCAGCTGAGGCCCTGATGGCCGAGGCAGACCCCGAGGAGCGGCACCTCGGAGCGACGGATCGCGTCGGCGCAGACCCCGAAGTCGCCCTGGCGGTCGGGACGGCCGGGACCGGGCGAGATGACGATGTTGTCGAACTCCAAGGCCGACAACTGATCCCAGCGCGCCTCATCGTTGCGGACCACGATCGGCTCGTCGCCGTTTGCCTCGGCCAGCAGCTGGAAGAGGTTGTAGGTGAAGGAGTCGTAGTTGTCGATCAGCAGGGTCTTCACACGAGATACTTGCGTAGGACCTTCCCAAGCGGGCTCTTGGGGATCTCGTCGCGGAATTCGACCACCTGAGGCACCTTGAAATTGGAGAGTCGCTCGCGGCAGAAGGCGATCACCTCCCGCTCCTCGCAGTACTCGGCCGGGACCACGGCCGCCTTCACCAGCTCCTCGCCCTCGACCTGACCGGGGATCCCGACGACGATCGCCTCCGCGACGCTGGGGTGCGCCTCGATCACATCCTGCACCTCGATCGGGTCGACCTTGTAGCCGCCGATCTCGATCAGGAGCTTCTTGCGACCCTCCAGATAGAGCACCCCCTCCTCGTCGAGGCGTCCCAGGTCGCCGGTGAAATACGAGCCATCCCGGAACACCTGCCGATTGAGCTCGTCCATCTCCGCGTAGCCATTCGTCGCCGCGGGACTCGAGACCGTAACCTCTCCCAGCTCACCGACCGGCAACGGCACGCCGTCGTCGTCGACGATCGCCACCCGAACTTCGCCCAGTGGCGCACCTACCGACTCGAACGTCGCGACCGGGTCATCGCTCATGTTGGCACTGATGATCCCGGTCTCCGTGCTGCCGTAGAGCTGCCGCACGAGCACCCCGAAGCGCTCGCCGAACGCCTCGAAGCTCGCGCGGGGCAGCGCCGTCCCGGCCGAGAAGCAGAGGCGCAGCGAGGAGAGGTCCGCTCCCGCCGGCGCCTCCGCCATGAGGCGGAAGTTGAAGGGGACCCCGGGGAACACCGTCAGCTGCTCCGCCTCGATCTGCTCCAGCGCCCGATGGCGCTGGAGCAGAAAGGGATGCGGATCCTCGAGAATGACCACGGTGGCCCCGGAGACCGCACCACCGAAGAGACAGGCGCCCATGCCATAGGTGTGGAAGAGCGGAATCGCACTGAGGATCCGGTCCTCGGGCGTCAGGCCCAGCTCCCCGTAGAGCGCTGCCTCGGCGACGCACTGCCGGTGCGTGCGGGGAACCAGCTTCGGCCGTCCGGTCGATCCGGATGAGTATTGGTAGACGAGGATCTCGTCGGGATCGCGATCGGAAAGCCGTTGCGCCGAGCCACGCTCGACCAAGGCGGCGAGCGTCGGCGACTGATCGTGGGCGGCGCTGGCGCTGATCACCTCGGCCGGATGCTCAAAGCCGGCGACGATGCGCTCGCAGACTCCGGCGGTGCGCTCGTCGCCGATCACGGCCCGCACATCAGAGGCGCTGAAGCAGAACTCCAGCTCAGTCTGCTTGAAGGCAGGATTGACCGGGACCACCCTCCCACCGAGTGCGACGATGGCATGGAAGCAGATCACGTACCAGGGGTCGTCCCGAAGCGCGACGGCGACCGCATCCCCGGCGCCGATACCTCGCTCGGCGAGGCTGAACGCGAGACGCTCGATCCTCTCCACCAGCTCTCCGTAGGAGATCCGCTCGTCCCCGTAGACGAGGGCCGGATGGTCGGGCCGGCTCGCGACCTGCTCGTAGAGCAGTTGCATCAGCATCGGCGCCTAACCTCCCTTGGCGGCGACGAAAGCGACGATCTCGTCGATCGTCTTGAAGTTCTCCGGCATCAGGTCGTCGTCGGACACCCGAATCCCGAACCGCGCCTCCAGGAAAGAGACCAGCTCGACGATGGCAAGCGAGTCGAGGGTGTCGCTTGCGAGGAGATCCTCGTCACGGGCGATCTTCTCGCCGTCCAGCGTGATCTTCTCGACGATGAATCCTTCGACCTCGCTACCAATGTCCATCTCCGCCTCCTTAGTCATACGGTAGAACGGCCTTTCGCCAAAGCCACAGCCGCCTCTTACGCTCCAGGATCCACATCGACTCATATCCTCGCGCCCTGTAGAGCCAAAGCGCCGGGCGATTGCCGCTGTCCACATAGCCCCAGAGCCTGCGATAGCCGCGATCGCGCAACGACTTCTCGATTTTGCAGAGGAAGTCGGTCGCCGTTCCAGCGCCGCGGAACTCCTCCAGCAGAAAAAAATCGGAGCCGTAGACGTCGCCCTCCTCCAGTTCGATGCCCAGATCTAGGTCGCGCAGGTCCGGATGGAGCAACGGGGCATCGCGATCGACCCACCAGTAATAGCCGACCAAGTGGCCGTCTCTCCAGGCGACGAAGCCGTGGAAGTTTGAGGAGACGTTGGTGGCGAAGCGCCTGTCGATCTGCGGGCGCCCCCGTCTGCGGTTCAGCTCCGACAGGGCCCGCAGGTGCTTCGCCTCCAAGTCCTCCACACGCAGGTCACCGGGACGACGCGATTCGACAATTGAGTCCAGCGGCTTGAGCAGGACTATGAAGCGCTGGTTGAGGTAAAACAGCGTGCGCAACCGGCGGCCAGTCGCAGTCAGCATCCCCCGGACGCCGAATACCTGGATGTATAGACGAATCCTGACCAGCATTCGCGGCAGGATGGCACAATGGGTCGCGTGCCTCGGCTGACACGGCCCGACCCGGAAAAGGGCGTTTTCGAGACGTTCCTGATCGTCGGAGGGAACTTGACTGAGCTCGACGCCCATCTCGCCCGGCTCGGAGCCAGCGTCGCGGTACTGTTCGGAGCGACCCTGACGGACGATACGCGCGAGGCGGTGGAAGAGCGTGCTCAGGGCATAGAACTCGGACGCTTGCGGGTGACGCTCGCCCCGGCCGCCAGCGCGGGCGAGCTGACCACGGAGATCGTCACAGCCGAGGTCGATCCCGGTTTGGTCTTTCCCAGCCCGGAGCGGGCCGTCACCGCCCACAGCGTCGTCGTCGAGGGCGGGCTGGGCTCGCACAAGTGGGCCGACCGCGATCTGATCGCGGAAGCCGAATCGAAACTGGGCGACGGGGAGGTGCCGCTGATCGTCGACCGCGGCCACGTCGTGCTGGAGGCATCACGGGCAAACGTGTTCGCGATCCGCGGCGAAACACTGGTGACGCCCCCCGCGGACGGCCGTCTTCTCCCGGGCATCGCCCGACGCCGAGTAATGGAAGCGGCCGATGCGTCCGGGTTGTTGCCGCATGAGACCGAGCTGACGATCGACGACTTGATAGCGGCAGACGAGGTCCTCCTGGCCGGGTCGGTCCGCGGCGTAGAGCCAGTGCGATCGATCGACGGCGCCGAGCTCGGGCAGCCGAGCAGCGCCAGCGCCCGCGTCGCGGTCGAGCTGAAGCGGGGTTGGATGCCCAGTCGAGCGAAGGTCTAATAACCACAGCCGAGCCAGCTGCGCCTCGGCGCGTCGTTCAAGCCGGAAGCGGTAGGCGTTGCAAGCGGCGCAGGCGCTCTGCGACCCGGTCGGCACGCGCGGTGAAATTGCCCATCGCGACGCCCTCCACCTCGGTCGTCGAACCCGCCTGCAAGCCGTTGCCGACCATGGCCATGCTGGCGCGCTCGGCGAGCTCGGCCGCACGACGGGCCTGCTCCGCCGCATCGAGAGCTGCGGCTCCTACCGTCATCACGGCCGCCTCGGAGGCCCGGGCGGTAGCCAGCGCCTCGTCGATCCGCTCCACCAACTCCCCCAACAGGGGCGGGCGGGCGTGCTCGGGCAAGAGCCAGTCCCGGGCGGGGTCGCGCTCGAAGTCGCTCATCCCTCAATGTACGGCGGCGAGATGCGAATCCCTGCGGCCCCGCCTTGCGACGAGCGCCTACGGAACAGGCCGCACGTCGCCTCTTGCGGCAAGGCGCAGCGCTTCGCCTGGCACCGGGCTGTAGACCTCGATTTGAAGGTTTGCTCCGGGGTAGGCGAGATGGGCGTTGTTCGGCGAGGTCGGATCGATGAGCAGTACGGCACCGTCGTCGGTCTTGCCGATATTCGCGCCTTTCTGTTCGCGGGCCGCTTTTCGCAGCGCCGCGACCCCGTTGTCGGCCGGGTAGGTGGCCACGGTCACGAAGTCCGCTCGTTCGTCCCCCGCCCCGGCGCCGTCGGTCAGATACCGGATGTAGATCCGGCCCGACAGCGTATCCGTCAACTCGTAGCTGGCATTGCGGCGCGGGCCAAGCCAGTAGACCGGCGTGCCCTGTTCGGCGGCGAAATCGGAAAGCTGCGACACAGTGGCAGCCTCGGGTGCGTCAGCCGCCGTCGAGGAGCCGTCGCCATGTACGAGCCAGACCACGACCGCCGCGACGAGCGCGACGGAGAGGACGACGAGCAGGATGGTCAGCCAGCGGCGGGTCATTGTGTGCGTACCGTATATCTCCGACTGATCAGGCGAGTGTCGCTTGAGACGGTGAACGATCCGTGCCGCGAGGTCGATGAAGACCCCGCGACACGGATCGAGTCGAACCTGCCAACTATTCGGTAAGCGAGACCGACCAGCGCATCGTGCTCCACCCGCTCGGTTCTTTGGTTGGAACCACCTGTAGTGAGAGCAAATCGCCCGCCGCAAACGTCACAGAGGTGGCGCCGCTGTTACAGGACGTTCCCGTACCGCTGATCGAGCAGAGCACGGTGGTGCTCTGGGTGGCGCTGACGCCGCTCTTCTTCCGGATCGTGAACGTCCAACTGGTCCCGGAACCCCCCGCTACGTTGATGTTCACCGACAGGTTCGCGAGCGTGCCGCCGATCGGCATGACCTCCTGCACGTTCCCCTCAGAGCCCGAGTTGGCTGGGCTGCCAGTCTGGAAGGGTCCGAGGAAGTTGGTCGATTTACTGGATGCATCGCTCGTAGTCAGCCCGCTCAGGACCATACGCGTGGCACCAGCAACGCCCGCAGTGCCTTGTTTGCCTTCTTTACCTTCGAGGCCCTGTTTGCCTTCTGGGCCTTGGAGACCCTGTTTGCCTTCTTTGCCTTCAAGGCCTTGTTTGCCTTCTGAGCCCTGTTTGCCTTCTTTACCTTCGAGGCCTTGTTTGCCTTCTTTGCCTTCAAGGCCCTGTTTGCCTTCTGGGCCTTGGGTACCGGGGGCGCCGTCTTCACCGTCTTCTCCCGCTTCGCCTTCTGGACCGATCAGCGAGGTGGCGGTACTCCAGGATCCGGCCAGCTTGGGGCCGTAGATGTCATAGGTGCTCGTGTCGATGTAGAAGTCGCCGTCGGCGCCTTCGC
>Ga0209647_1000159_pt1 | contig 60903 bp, 66 predicted proteins | sample GraSoi_2013_60cm_FD_185827 | JGI IMG/M metagenome (GOLD analysis project Ga0209647, IMG submission 185827) | Grasslands soil microbial communities from the Angelo Coastal Reserve, California, USA - Sample 9_17_2013_60cm (SPAdes) (version 2) | ecosystem: Environmental > Terrestrial > Soil >...
AGCAAAACAACGAGCAAAACTCTTCGCAAACGCAAACGATCTTCCGCTTCCTCGAACGCTTACCCAGCCATCGCCTCGCAGAAGCCGCCAACCGACTCATGCGCGACTTCGGCCCGGAACAAAATCTGCGCCTCAGCCGCGTCGCGCTGATCGGCCTTCGCGGCGCCGGGAAATCCACCCTCGGCTCCAAGCTCGCTGCGGAACGCAAAGTCTCCTTCATCGAACTGGACCACGAAATCGAAAAGGATACCGGCATGCCGCTCCCTGAAATTTTCTCCCTCTACGGCCAGTCCGGCTATCGCGCCATCGAGAAGCGCACTCTCGAGCGCGTCCTTCGCGCAAGCGATCGCGCCGTCATTTCCGTCGGCGGCGGCATCGTCTCCGAAAAAGAAACCTACGACTATCTTCTCGCGCACTGCTACACAATCTGGCTCAAAGCTCAGCCCGAGGAACACATGTCCCGCGTAATCGCCCAAGGTGATTTCCGCGTCATGGCCGGCAGCGATCGCGCCATGGAAGATCTTCGCGGCATCCTCGAATCTCGCGAACCGCTCTACCGCAAAGCCGACGCAAGCGTCGACACTTCCGGCGATTCAGTCGAAGAAAGTTTCATCAAACTAACCGCAGCGCTCCAAACCGCTTCGCAGTAACCACTAGGAGGAATCGTGGACGTCGCCGCAACACAAGAAGCTCAGCCCACCGCAGCTTCCATCGATTTTCGCACCGACCCATCGCGCTACAAGCACTGGCGTCTTTCCTTCGATGGCCCCGTCGCCACGCTAACCATGGACGTCGCGGAGGACGCCGGCATCCGCCCGGGCTACAAGCTCAAGCTGAACTCGTACGACCTGGGGGTCGACATCGAACTCCACGACGTCCTGCAGCGCATTCGCTTCGAGCATCCCGAAATCCGCTCCGTCGTCATCACCAGCGGCAAAAACCGCATCTTCTGTTCCGGCGCCAATATTTACATGCTTGGCCTCTCTTCCCACGCCTGGAAAGTGAACTTCTGCAAGTTCACGAACGAAACTCGCAACGGCATCGAAGACGCTAGCGCCCACTCTGGTCTTAAGTTCCTCGCCGCTCTTAATGGCACCACTGCCGGCGGCGGCTACGAACTCGCGCTCGCCTGCGACGAAATCGTACTCGTCGACGACCGCTCTTCCGCCGTCAGTCTCCCGGAGCTTCCGCTCCTAGGCGTTCTGCCCGGCACCGGCGGCCTCACGCGCGTCACTGACAAACGTCACGTCCGCCGCGACCATGCCGACATTTTCTGCACCAATCCTGACGGCGTTCGCGGCCAGCGCGCCAAAGACTGGCGTCTCGTTGACGAAATCGTTAAGCCGCAGCAATTCGTCGAGCACATCAAGCAGCGCGCCCGCCAGCTCGCGGAGCGGAGCGACCGTCCCGCAAACGCAAAAGGTGTGATTCTCACGCCCCTGGAACGCACCGTCGACGATACCGGCCTTCATTACAAATTTGTCGACGTTCAATACAATCGTGAAGCTCGCACCGCCACCCTCGCCGTTCACGCCCCAGAAGCTGCGGTCGAGAACACCCTGGAAAAGGTCCTCGAGGCAGGCGCCAACTGGTGGCCGTTGCAAATGGCTCGCGAGCTCGACGACGCCATCCTCACGCTGCGCTCCAGCGAACTCGACCTCGGCCTCTGGCTCCTCAAGACCAGCGGAACTCCCGATGCCGTCCTCGCCACCGATGCCTTTCTTGTCGCCCACCAGGACAACTGGTTTGTCCGCGAAGTTCTAGGCATGCTCCGCCGCACTTTCGCCCGCCTCGACGTAACATCCCGCTCCCTCTTCGCCATCATCGAACCCAATTCCTGCTTCGCCGGTTCCCTGTTCGAGCTGGCTCTGGCCGCCGATCGGGTCTACATGCGGGACGCTCAAGAAGGCGAGCCCGCCACCGTCGCGCTCTCCAAAATAAATTTTGGCGCCCTTCCCATGACCAATCATCTCTCGCGGCTTGCCGCGCGCTTTTATCAATCCACCGCTAGCATCGATATGCTTCGTTCACAAATCGGCAAAGAGCTTTCGGCAAAGGAAGCCTTCGAAGCTGGCCTCGTCACGTCCGCCCCGGACGATCTCGACTGGGAAGACGAACTTCGCCAAGCCATCGAGTCCCGCGCCGCGCAATCTCCTGACGCCCTCACTGGCCTCGAAGCCAATCTCCGCTTTGGCGTCAACGAAACACTAGAAACCCGCATTTTCGGGCGCCTCTCCGCATGGCAAAACTGGATTTTCATTCGCCCCAATGCGGTAGGCGCCAATGGCGCGCTCAAAGTCTACGGAACCGGCGCGCCCGTAAAATTCAATTGGGAAAGAGTTTGAAAGAGAATCTCGGACCAATCCGCAGGAGCTACAGATGATTGATTACACAGAAAAAATTCCGAATAACGTCGACCTCGGCCGCGACCGCGTTCTTCAGCGCGCCCTCGAGCACTGGCAGCCCGCCTATCTCAGTTGGTGGTACGACATGGGCCCTAACGAAAGCCACAATTTCGAGGTCTACCTGCGCACCGCCATCAGCGTCGAGCCCGATGGCTGGGCTCAATTCGATTACGTCAAAATGCCCGAATATCGCTGGGGCATTTTCCTCCAGCCGCGCGACGAAAAGCGCGAAGTGAATTTCGGCATGCACAAAGGCCAGCCCGCATGGCAAGACGTCCCGGGCGAATATCGCTCGATCCTCCGCCGCATTGTGGTCACGCAAGGCGACACCGAACCCGCATCCGTTGAGCAACAGAAAATGCTTGGCCTTTCTTGCCCTTCCCTCTATGACCTGCGCAACATTTTTCAGGTCAACGTCGAAGAAGGCCGTCACCTCTGGGCCATGGTCTACCTGCTTCACCGCTACTTCGGCCGCGATGGCCGCGAAGAAGCCGAATCCTTGCTCGCGCGCCGCTCCGGCGACACCGACAACCCGCGCATTCTCGGGGCGTTCAACGAGCCAACTCCGGATTGGCTCGCCTTTTATATGTTCACCTTCTTCACCGATCGCGACGGCAAATTTCAGCTTTGTGCCCTCGCCGAATCCGGCTTCGACCCTCTCGCGCGCACCTGCCGCTTCATGCTCACCGAAGAAGCCCATCACATGTTCGTTGGCGAAAGCGGTGTCAGCCGAATCATCCAGCGCACCTGCGAAGTGATGAAAGAAAACAAAGTCGACGCCCCCGCGGACGTGCGCGCTCTCGGCGTCATCGACCTGCAAACCATCCAGCGTTATCTCAATTTCCATTACAGCGTCACGCTCGACCTCTACGGCTCCGACGTTTCCTCCAACGCCGCCAACTACTACACCAGCGGCCTCAAAGGCCGTTTCCGCGAAACCAAGCATGATGACGATCATATTCTCCAGGATGCCGCGTACCCCGTCTCCGAAGTCATCGGCGACAAAATCAACACCAAGCAGGTCCCCGCTCTCACCGCGTTGAACGAGCGCCTGCGCGACGACTACATCGAAGAAATCCAGGACGGTGTCAACCGCTGGCAGCGCGTGATCGGCCAAGCCGGCATCCCCTTCCGCTTGACCTTGCCGCACAAAGGCTTCCATCGCGAAATCGGCAATTTCACTGGCCATTTCATCAGCCCCACCGGAGAAATCCTCACCGAAGAGCAATGGAAGGCTCACGAATTTGAATGGCTCCCCAGTCCCAAGGATTATGCGTATGTGCAATCCCTCATGAGCGGCCGCGTCGCTGAGCTCGGCAAATTCGCCAACTGGATTGCTCCGCCCGTCAAAGGCGTCAACGGCAAGCCGCTCGACTTCCAATATGTGCGCTTCGACTGAGCCTGCGCGTGCCCTCGACCATCCAGCCCATCATCGACATTCACGTCCACATCATGCCCTTCCACATGATGAAGCCCCACGCGCTCGACTTGATCAAGCGGGGGCGCAAGGACTACGCCGACGTCGAGCGTTATTGCTCTGATCCGAAAGCCTTCCTAAAACTTCTCGATCAACTCGGCATTGAACGTGCCGGCCTCATCAACTATGTGGCACCCGATATCATCGGCTTCACGCCTGAGGTAAACGGCTGGATCGCAAACTATTGCAAAGCTGCGCCAGATCGGCTCTTGGCCTTCGGCAGCGTCCTCCCCAGCACCGTCTCTGATCCGGGCGCCGAAGTCGATCGCATCGCCAACCTCGGCATCCGCGCTCTAAAGCTCCATCCCTCACACCAAGCCCTCTCGCCCAACGGCTACATCAAAGGTGATCGCGGCCTCGCCGCCGTCTACGAACGCGCGCAAGCCAATCACCTGCCGGTCATGATTCACACCGGCACTTCCATCTTCCCCGGCGCCAGAAATCTTCACGCCCAACCCATGCTCTGCGACGATATTTGCATCGACTATCCCAACCTCGTCGTGATCCTCGCCCACGGCGGCCGCCCGCTCTGGATGAACGAAGCCTTCTTTCTCGTGCGCCGCCACAAAAACATGTATATGGATATTTCCGGCATCCCGCCGCAAAAACTCCTCGAATATTTCCCTCGCATCGAGGAAATCGCCGACAAAGTCCTCTGGGGCACCGACTGGCCCGGCCCCGGCGTTCCCGAAATCAAAGGCAACATCGAGAAATTCCAAGCCCTCCCCATAACCGACAAATCCAAGCGCCAAATCCTCTACACCACTGCCGCCAAACTGTTCCCTCAGTAACACATGTACTCTGAACCTCTGTTCATAACCTGAACACTTGTTCACTTCTCATTGACATCGACCTCGCGGAATGCCATCCTGTCTCCGTGCGCACCTCCCGCCTCCAACGCCGCTACCTCACCCGCCGCCTCGAAATTCTGCGCGCCGCCGGCCGCGAATTCCGCACCCGCGGCTTCGCCGAAACCGGCATGCGCGAAATCGCCGCCGCCGCTGACCTCTCCACCGCCAACCTCTACAACTATTTCCGAGGCAAAGACGAAATCCTCTTCTTCTGCCAGGACAACGCCCTCGATCGCCTGATCGCCAATCTCGAGAAAACTCGCCGCGCGCGAACGCGACCCGCAACCGAAAAACTCCGCGCAATCATCCTCTTCCATCTGCACTGCGTGCTCGACGAAGTCGAGGGCTCCGCCGCCCATCTCCTAATTAACTCGATTCCCCGCCGTTTGCAAAAACGCCTGCTCGCAAAGCGCGACCGCTATGAACACGGCATCCGCCGCCTGATCGCCGCCAGCATCCGCTCCAACGAATTCCTGCCCACCGAACCAGCATTAGCCACCCGCGCTATCCTGGGCGCACTAAATTCCACCATCGCCTGGTTCAACCCCCAGGGCACGCTAAGCACCGAACAGTTAGCCGAGAATTTTGCAACTTACCTAATCCGCGGTCTGTGTGGCCGCCGGGCTTTATCCCGGCCAACTGTGGCACGGCCAATCCAGGCTGCGTCCGCTGCCCAATCACACCGGCGCGTCCGCGGGAAGTCCGCCGATCTGAACGGCGGCCGATCTCGGGCCATCAGCAAGAAACTCGTCAAGAAAGGTTCTCAACAATGGTGACCATTTCTCCCGCGTCCCAAAGAACCACGCAAATCCGCCTCACTCTAAACGGCGAGCAAACCGACGTCTCCTTCGCTCCCTACAAAACCCTCCTCGAAGTCCTGCGCGAAGATCTCAACCACACGGGTACAAAGCATGGTTGCGAACTGGGCGAATGCGGCGCCTGTGCCGTCCTCCTCGATGGCAAGCCGGTTCTTTCCTGCCTGCTCCTCGCCCTCGAATGCAACGGGAAAGACGTCCTAACCGTAGAAGGTCTCGGCACGAACGGCGCGCTACATCCCTTGCAAGAAACTTTCGCTGATCTCGGCGCGGCGCAATGCGGCTACTGCACGCCCGCAATTCTCGTGACCGCAAAAGCTCTCCTTGACCAAAATCCGCATCCCACCCGCGATCAGATCCGCGAGGCCCTCTCCGGCAATCTCTGCCGCTGCACTGGTTATCTTCAAATCTTCGAAGCCGTGGAAGCCGCCGTCCTCGAAATCGCCGGTCAAAACAAAGCAGCCGGCTAAATCTCGAGCGCAAAGAGATCAGGAGCGCCTATGCCGCAACAAAAAGATCCTCCAGAAAGAAAATCCAACGGAAACGATGGCGATCTCCGTGTAATCGGCCACCCCCGCCGCCGTGTAGACGCGCGCGCCAAAGTCACCGGCCAAACCCGCTTCGCCGACGACATTTCCCTTCCCCGCATGGCCCACTGCAAGCTCCTGCGTTCCCCGCACCCGCACGCGCGCATTCGCAGTATCGACATCTCCCGCGCCGCCGCCCACCCCGGCGTCTACCTTGTCCTGACCGGCAAACATGTCCCCATCGAATACGGCATCCTCCCCGTCAGCCAGGATGAGCAAGCCCTCTGCCTCGATCACGTCCGGCACGTCGGCGATCCCGTCGCCGCCGTAATCGCCCGCGAAGAACTAACCGCCTTCGAAGCCCTCGACCTGATCCAAGTCGATTACGAAATCCTCGCCACCATCTCCGATCCCGAAGAAGCTTTAGCCACTCCAACTCCGCGCATCCACGACTACGGCGATGAAGGCAACATTCACAAACGCGTCGCGCTCGAATTCGGCGATGTCGATCAAGGCTTCGCCGAAGCCGACGAAATCTTCGAAGATACTTTTTTCTACCAGGGCAGCACGCATCTCCCCATCGAGCAGCACGCCTCCGTGGCCATCAAAGATCCCGACGGCAAGCTCACCATTTGGACCAGCACGCAAACTCCCCACTACCTCCACCGCGCTCTCGCCAAAGTTCTGCAAATGCCGCCAGCGCACATTCGCGTCATCGCCACGCCCAACGGCGGCGGCTTCGGCGGCAAGAGCGATCCCTTCAATCACGAAATTGTGGTGGCCAAAGCCGCGCTACTTCTCGATCGCCCTGTAAAAATCTGCCTCACGCGCGAAGAAGTTTTCTACTGCCATCGCGGCCGCCATCCTGTTTTGATGAATTTCAAAACGGGCGTGAAAAAAGACGGCACTATCACCGCCATGCATTTGCAAACGCTAATCGACGGCGGCGCCTACGGCTCCTACGGCGTAGCCAGCACTTTCTACACCGGAGCGCTGCAAACCACTACGTACCACGTTCCGCGCTATCGTTTCCAAGGCTGCCGCACCTTCACCAACAAGCCCCCGTGCGGACCCAAGCGCGGCCACGGCACCGTGCAGCCGCGTTTCGGCCAGGAAGTGCAGCTCGACAAAATCGCCGAGAAGCTCCAAATCGATCCCGCCGTCCTGCGTCTGCGCATTGCCGAGTCTTCCAACGCCGTCACCGCAAATTTCTTCCGCCTCAGCACGGTAAATCTTTCCGAATGCATTCGCCGCGTGGTGAAATCTTCCGGCTGGCGCGAGAAATTCCGCAAGCTGCCAGAAGGCCGAGGCGTCGGCCTGGCCTGCTCCGCCTATCTCACCGGCGCCGGTCTCCCCATCTACTGGAACAAAATGCCGCACTCCGGCGTGCAACTAAAATTCGATCGCGGCGGCGGTGTCACACTTTTCTGCGGCGCCACCGAAATCGGTCAAGGCTCCGACGACGTCCTGGCCTCCATCGTCGCCGAAATTCTCGGCCTCGACACGTTCGATATTCGCCTATACACCGGCGACACCGATCTCGGCCCCGTCGACCTCGGCTCCTATTCCAGCCGCGTCACCATCATGGCCGGCAACGCCGCCCTGCAAGCCGCCGAGCGCGCCAAATCCCTACTCGCCGAAGCTGTTGCCGAGCGCCTCGCCATTCCGCCAGAGCGCCTGCGCTTCGCCGGAAAGCGCGTCTTCGATTCCACCGCCCCCGAAAACGGCGTCACCTTCCAGGAAGCGGTTTGCCTCGCGGAAGCTCGCTTTGGCACCATCGGCACCGTAGGCTCTTACACGCCGCCCAAATCACCGGCCTTGTATAAAGGAGGCGGCGTCGGCCCCTCTCCCACCTACTCCTATACGGCAGCCGTGGTCGAAGTCGCCGTAAATCCCGTCACCGGCTGGATCACCGTTCCGAAGATCTGGATCGCCCACGACATCGGCCGCGCTCTCAATCCGACGCTCGTACGCGGCCAAGTCGAAGGCAGCGTCTACATGGGCCTCGGCGAAGCGCTCATGGAAGAGCAGGAATTTCGTCGCTTGCCAAAAAAGCTTTCACACGCGCTAGTACACAAATTCCCGTCCATCCTCGAATACAAGAGTCCGACTTCACTCGACATGCCCGAGGTGTTCACCGAACTGGTGGAGGAACCCGATCCCATGGGGCCGTTCGGCGCGAAAGAAGTGGGCCAAGGTCCGCTGCTGCCCATCATGCCGGCGGTGGCCAATGCGGTTTACGATGCCGTTGGTGTTCGCATCGACGAAGTCCCCATCACTCCGGAGAAAATCATGAAGGCGCTAGCCGAAAAAAAAGCCGGCCGCGCGCCTCGTTTCGGCCCATCGCATTTCCCTCACGTGGAATGGCCGGAAGCCCTTCGCGTCCCGCCGCCGTGGGAAGGCGGCGACGGCAACGCGATCAACGATGTTCCGCGCCGCGAGAAAGCGAAGCCGCGCCCGCAGAAAGAGCAGGTCCTCAGCTCATGATGCGCTTGCCGCTGTTTGCATTTCGCGCACCGCGAACGCTGGACGAAGCTGCGCGCATCCTCCACGGAGAAGGCCCAGACGCCATGCCACTCGCCGGCGGCACCGATCTTCTCCCCAACATGAAGCGCCGCCAGCAAGTTCCGCGCACCCTGCTGAGCCTCCGCAACATCGACTCCTTGCGTGCGATTCACTTCGACAAATCCGCCGCTCGACTCGGCGCCTGCCTCACTCTCTCCGACACCGCGTCCGATCCGCGCCTCCACAACGGCGCGACTGCCTTGGTCCAAGCCGCGTCGCAAGTCGCCACGCCGCACATTCGCAATATGGCCACCCTCGGCGGCAATCTCTGCCTCGACACACGCTGCAACTATTACGACCAAACCTACGAGTGGCGTAAATCCATCAACTTCTGCATGAAAAAGGACGGCGTCACATGCTGGGTCGCCCCCAGTAGCTCCAAGTGCATGGCCGTGTCCTCCACGGATACCGCACCTGCGCTCATGGCGCTAGGCGCGCGTGTTCGTCTCGCCTCACATTCCGGCGAACGTGAAATCGCGCTCGCCGATCTTTACAACAATGACGGCATGAACTATCTCCATCGCAAACCCAACGAAATCCTCGCCGAAGTTCTCCTTGATCCTCTGCACGATTGGCGCAGCACCTACTGGAAACTGCGGCGGCGAGGCTCCTTCGACTTCCCGGTCCTTTCTGTGGCTGCCGCTGCGCGCGTTGCCAGCGGCGGTGTAATAGAGGACGCTCGCATCGTCATCGGCTCTGCAGCCTCGCGTCCCCTCGTTGCCGCGGAGGCCGCAAGCTTTCTCGTCGGGCGTTCGCTGACTTCGGAAGCCATCGCGGAAGCCGCCACGCTCGCTGCTCGCATCGCTAAACCTCTCGACAATACCGACTTTGATATGAGTTGGCGTAAAAAAGTTACCGCCGAATTTGTTACCTATGCCCTACGCGAACTCCGCGGCGACAACGTCAGCGCGGAACGCACCGCCATTACCCGCCTTCCATTCGCATAAAACCTCAACCTCCGAGACGAGTCCGCTTTAGTTCACAACAGATCCAAAAGTGGTGGAGAGGGCTTGTCGGGTGTTAGCTACAGCTCGCACACCCTTGACGACGAGGACGATGCAGAGGACGATATGCGCACAAACACTCGATGAAACTCAACCCCCACCTACTCAAGGCCACCGCGGTAGGCGCCCTCGGCGGACTCCTGTTCGGCTTTGACACCGCGGTCATCGCCGGCACCACGCATTCGCTGACGCTGGCCTACTCTCTGACACCCCGGCAACTGGGCTTCACCGTTTCCGTAGCGCTGATCGGCACGGTCATCGGCGCGATGTCCGCCGGCATTCCTGGCCAGAAATATGGAGCCAGAGCGACGCTGCGCGTGTTGGCTGTCTTCTACGTGCTCTCGGCGCTAGGCTGCGCTTTTGCGTGGAACTGGGACATTTTGCTTTTGGCGCGTTTTCTCGGCGGGCTAGGCATCGGCGGCTCATCGGTCCTGGGCCCGGTCTACATCGCCGAACTGGCTCCGGCAAGAATCCGCGGGCGGCTGGTCGGAATGTTTCAGATCAATATTGTGATCGGCATTCTTCTGGCGTACCTTTCGAATTTCCTCCTCGCGCGGCAGGGCCTCGGGGCAACCGAGTGGCGCTGGCAATTCGGAGTGGCGGCTTTGCCCGCGGTCCTGTTTCTGGTGATGCTGTTCGGCATTCCGCAGAGCCCGCGCTGGTTGGTAACGCAAAAACGCGTCGACGAAGCGCGGGCCGTGCTGCAAGCGATGGGATCGGACGACCCTGAGCAAGAGCTGCAGGAAATCGTTAACTCCATCCATCTGGAGAGTTTGCAAAAGACCGAGCCGCTCTTCAGCCGGAAGTACCGCCTGCCGATTTTTCTGGCCATTACCATCGGTATGTTTAATCAGCTCTCCGGCATCAACGCCATTCTCTACTATCTCAACGACATCTTTGCCGCCGCTGGCTTCAGCAAGCTTTCGGGCGATCTACAAGCCGTGGCCGTCGGCGGCATGAACCTGCTGGCCACGTTGCTGGCCATGTCCGTGATCGACAAACTGGGGCGCAAGACGCTGCTGCTGATCGGGTCAGTCGGCACGGCGCTGTGCCTGGCCGGTGTCGCTCGCATTTTCCTGACCCGCCAGCATCAGGAATACTTGCTGTGGTTCCTGGTGGCATATATCGCATTTTTTGCGATTTCGCAGGGCGCGGTGATCTGGGTCTATATCAGCGAAGTTTTCCCCAATCGCGTGCGTGCCAAGGGCCAAGCACTGGGCAGCTCATCCCACTGGGTCATGAACGCCATCATCGCGTACACTTTCCCGCAGCTCGCGAAATCCTCGGGCGCATACCCATTCGCGTTTTTCTCCATGATGATGGTCCTGCAATTCTTCGTCGTCCTGTTCCTCTACCCAGAGACCAAGCGCGTCTCCTTGGAGCAAATGCAGCAGCGCCTAGGAATTGAATGATGGAACGATCGTCGCGTGGAATAGCCAATCCTGCCACGGTGGGACAGCCATTTCTGGCTGTCCTGTCATAATTAGCAAATGAGTCCAAGCGAGCAAGCAGCCGGCGACCAGCGACAAGACTTCACGCTAGGCGTGGATGTCGGCGGCACAAAGGTTGCCGCCGGCCTTGTCGACGCAAACGGCACAATCCTCCTTCGGAAGCGCGTCGCTATGCCGGCCCGCGAAGATGCCGTGGCCGGATTTGCGGCCCTTGCCCGTGCCATCTACGCCGTCTTTGATGAACGGCCCCAAGCACGCGCATCCCTCACAGGAATCGGAATCTGCGCGCCAGGCCCACTCGACCCGATCCGGGGTGTTGTCCTCAATCCGCCGAATCTGCCGTGCTGGCACAATTTTCCCCTCGCCGCGGAAGTCCAGCGTGCCTTCCACGTTTGCGCCAAGGTCGACAATGACGCGAATGCCGCCGCACTAGCGGAAGCCGTCTGGGGCGCGGGCGTGGGATTTCGCAACGTGCTCTATGCCACGCTTGGCACCGGCATCGGGACGGGCATTATTTTCGACCGCCGCATCTATCATGGACGCACCGGCAGCGCCGCGGAGGGCGGGCACGTGAGCATCGACTACAACGGCCCACGTTGCGGCTGCGGAAAACGCGGATGCGTCGAAGCGCTTTGCTCCGGGCCTGCGATAGTGCTGCGTGCGCGGGCGCGTTTGGCGAAATCGAATATACGGTCGCGCATGCCCGAACTCGCCGGCGGCAACCTGCAGAAGTTGACCGCCGAACACGTTGCAGAAGCGTTCCACGACGGCGACGCGGTGGCGAGGGAAGTTTTAGAATTGACATCCGATTTATTGACCGTCTGGCTCGGCAACATGATCGACTTCCTGGAGCCAGATGTAGTCGTGTTCGGCGGAGGCATAGCCCAATTGATGGCCGAATTTTTCCCACGCATGCAGACCGAGCTTCCGAAGTGGTCCATCAATTCGCGCTGCTGCGAAATCCCGCTCCTACTCGCGAAATACGGCTCCGACGCCGGAATCGCCGGCGCCGCCGCCCTCTGCCGCCAATAGACTAGTGCATGGAATCCTCAAAACACAATATGGCGGAAGCGTGTGGGAGTCGAATTTACTCTCCGCATCGCGTCAGGCATCGCTTGTGTGTAGATATTCAAGGTTGTGCGGATGTCCGCGTGACGCAGAAGTTCCTGCTGAACTTTCAGATCCACTCGCAAGGAGCGCAGCAGGGTCGAGTAAGAATGCCGAAACGTGTGCCAGCCAATCCTGCCAAGACCGATACGAATACCGGTTGGGAGCAGGATCCTGCTCTGGATTGTCCACGGCCACCGAGGCCTTCCGGTCCCGTAGGGACTCGGGAATAGCCAATCGGTGTCCGCAGCCTCTGGCGCGGTTTCTGCCTTATATTCGAGCAGGAGATTCGCCAGCGCACAATGCACCGGCAAATTCCTGTTTGAGTTGGCCGTCTTGACTTCATCAACATGCCCAACTACGAAGCCGCGCTGGATATGGACCTGACGACTCGCCCAATCAAAGTCGCCCCACTGCAGGCCAGCGAGTTCACTTGCGCGGAGTCCGAGACACGCCGCAACAATACACATTGTGCGAATTGGTTCTTCCAACCGTTTCAGCAGCAATCGAAACTCCTTGACTGTCAAAGTTCTCGGCTGCCGTAAGCGCTTGGACGAACCTTCCACACGGACTAGCTTCATTGGGTTCATCCTGTCCAAATCGATCAATTCCCACTTCATCGCCCAATTGAACAAGATGTGCATAATGCTGCGGATGTGACCCTTGCTCTTGGGTGCGAGATCGAGCCCCGAGAGCCATTCCTCCACCAGCAGTGGTTTCACATTCCGGATCGGAACGCTTCCCCACTTTGGTTGGATATGGTGTCTTAGCCAGGAGCGGTACTTGCTTGCCGAAGAATGCCGCTTAGGCAGCTTTTCTCGCAGGTAGCGATCAATTACCGCATTGAAAGTAAACTCCTCAGTGCGTTGTGCAGTATTGATCGTTAATCGGAGACCTTCGGTAGCTCGCCACGCTTCGGCCTCTGTCGGATACTGAGCCACATTACCGACGATCACAGCATTTTCCTTCGACTTCCCATCGAGCCTCTTCGAACGATGTACCCATACCCACACATCAGGTCCTCGCCGACGGGGCTTTCTACGCAACCATCCGAACTGATACCGTGTCCGCTGGAACATTGGTCTTCCTCCTTCGCATGTTCTAGCGGCACGGACGATGGCACGAGTGTATCTCTCCGCGCATCCAGCAGTCCAGTTCGGACGCATAAAAATACCAGCGGCCAAAGCGGAAGTGACCCGGCACTTCTCCGCGACCGGCCATACGTTTGATCGTTTTCGGGTGAACTCGAAGAAGGTCCGCTGCCTCTTGAGGATTCATTGGACGCTCCATTTTTCCGACTTCACGCTTCTCGATCAATCTACCAAGCTCGACCTTGTCTACATCGGATTCATGCTGTGAGTCGACTTTCAATGGCGAAACTCCGAACGACAAAAGCTCTGCACAGGTTCCATGGGTGTCTGCGGCAATTGCTCTTCTCGCAGGCTGTCTGGATAGATTCCACAGTCACCGCCGATATCTGTCCGTCTCCTCGACTCCGCTCCACGTCTGGAAGCCGCGCTGGTAATCCGGATGGTCCGCTCGGCACTTCAAGGATTTCTCCCAGGCGAACTCCTTGCCACATCGCGGCATCCGGTAAGAACAATAAATAGGTCCCAGTAAATCAATGAACTGTTTTCCTGTCTGAGCCGCTCTCGAAAAGAACTTCTCCCAACCGTGCTTTTGTGAATTCTCCAATGCGCTCCACTGCTTCTCGCTTCGCTGCCTCCCAGTTCGCGATGTAGTTCCACCTCCCTTTGGGGGTCTCCCACATCCAAAAGCTCTTCAGAGCAGTCAGTTCCTCATCCGAGAGCACGTCAGACGCAATCAGCAAAAGTGTCCACAGCCGGGGCAGCACTTCTTGCGGCGAGATGCGAAATCCCACTTGCAAACCGGACAGATGTAGCGATCAGGACGAAACCTCATCAAGTGAATTCCTCACTTCATAGTACGGCCGCCGAAGTTCACGGTTTGATCAGCAGAGTGCTCGCCGAAAAACAGCGCGCCTGCCTTGGGCGCACAGCACTCGACTCCAACGACTCTCTCCACTACTTCTAACTACTAACAATTCCAACAAATCGGGGCGTCTGCTTTTCGCTCAAAGCTAACTCCAATCTGTTAAAAGATGCATTCCTGCACAGACTGTGAAACTACAACTACTTCAAAAATGGTTTCATGGATTCACGATGCGCTAGGTAGGAATAGTAGTCCCAAGACGAACGCTCAAGCATGTGGTCGATCACGGTGCGTACATAACCGTCCAGTTCTTTCAGGAGTTGGCCTCTCGGTCCTGCTGTCAAAATACTCTCCAACCGTACGCCCATGTGGACAATGCGAGTGCAATCGCATTGGTTAGATTCGTCACTTCGTTCTCCAGCGCCTCCTTACGTCGGTGCATTTGCTCCAATTCCCCGCCCAAGTTTTCTAGCGCCTTCACGAGTTCGGCTTCAAATCTTTCGAGAACGTAATCCACAGCTTCCGGTCGCATGATCTGTTCTTGTAACCCGTCCAGCAGCCTACTTTCCAGCGCCCGGCGAAATACGCGAACGCTCTTCGTGCAAACGCTCGCGCCACGGAACGTATTCTGAGGACAGCCATACACGACATCGCTGCGCCCGCGCCATCGGCCCGAAACGATGCTGATATTCGCGCCACACTCGCTGCACTTCAGCAAACCTGAGAACAGGTAGGGTGAACTGACGGACCGCCCCTGCATTCCGCCTTTCCTCCCAATCTCGCCATAGATTTGCTTCACTCTTTCAATGCGGTTCTGCACTGACTTCCAAAGATCTTCGGAAACGATCCGCTGCTCCGCGAGTTCGCGGACCACCCATTTATCTGGTGGAGTGCGTTTGTAGATGCGCTTGCCCGAATTTGCGCGCACCTTGACCGTCTTGCCCCAGATGACGCGCCCGCGATAGCTAGTCATTTCTAAGAATCGTGCGAATCGACGACGGACACCAGGAACGGAAGATTCTTCCCTTCTGAGGTTGCGGGGAAACGACGCCTTCGGCGTTTAGTTGTTTGGCAATTTTCTGGAGACTATTCCCACCAGCATACATCTCGAAAATTCTCCGAACCATGGCTGCCTCGTCCTCGCGCACTTCGAGACGTACTCCGGTGATGAGCGGTCTGCCATGTTGGTCGACGCGCGCAGCATCCTCGATCGGCACGTTACGATAGCCAAAGCATCGACCTCCCGTGTGGAATCCTTGGAGGGCTCGGCCCTCGAGACCACGGTGCGTTTTCTTCGCAAGCTCCCGGAGGTAGAGGCTGTCTACAATTCCGTGCGTAGCAAGAAGGACTTCGGCTTGTTCAGATTCAGTGTCGATCCCTTGGCTGACAAAAATTAGGCGCACGCCGGCAAACCGCAACTCGTCGTGAATCGTGAAAGAGTCTTTAAGAGTCCGGCTTATACGTGAGGTGTCGTCTACCAAAACGACGTCGAACGGCTTTTCCCTGCTGGTCGAGGCGGCTAGCATTCTGCGCAGGCCAAATCGGTCGTCTGTCGCGCCGGAAATGGCCTCGTCGCTGTAGATGTGCGGATCAAGAACCGACCAGCTGCGCTGTGCCGCGTAATCCCGGCACTTTCGGACCTGGTCTTCAATACTCAGCGGGCTCTGCTTTTCGCTAGAAAATCGTGCATAGACGGCGCAGAGGAGTACCGCACTCACAGTACCTCCTTAGCAAAAATCGACGTCTTCGAGACGAAATGTGTCACATCGTTGGGCACAGTGGCAAGGGAATTTTGAACACCGTCCTCCCGGATATAGGCCTTTACAAGCGCTGGAATCACGACCGCATCCAAGAACTCTTTGAGGGCAGGATCTAAAAGCGAGTCTCGCGACGTTGCCTTTCGAGCGAATTGGCAGGTCGTGGCCATCGGGGAAGCACTTTGAAGGCGGAGAAGCCTTCTACTTACTAGGGAACCTCGAAACAGGAAAAAGTAAGAAAGAATTTTGTGCATCGCTGCGCTTCCGGACAGAAAAAGTTGTTGCCGGGACAAAATGGGACACAATCGGACAGTTTGGGACAACAGCGGACAGATTCGGACAATCGGGGACACTCTCGACAGATTGCGACGGTGCGACTCGATGCCACAAAAGGCCTCAAAAGGCCACAAAAACAAAAGCGAGAGCCGGAGACAGTTGGCGACAAAAAACTACAATTGGCGACAGTGGGAAACAAAAAGCGACAAAAGGCGACAACTGGAACGTTAGAGACAACTGGAGACACGAGAGCAGCACGTGTTGAGATGGCTCGGCGGGTATCGGAACATAAAGGAATGTGGCGACGCTTCGCGCGATTTACATACTAATGTCTTTTAGACCAGGCTGATGGGCGGTGGCGGGTTTCAACGCTTTTGTGTCACAAATGTGCCACCTGTCAAGAATCGAGGTGATCCAGTGGTGAAGCAAAGAACCGAGCGGAATGTGCTCTTCCCAAGCAAGGAGTTTAGAGACCGCGTGCGCTCCGCCGCAAAGGAGCGAGGCTTTCGCTCCGAACACCTTCATCTTGACTGCCTGTGAAAACGAACTCAAACGCGGCGACAGTACCGAGGCAACAGCTAAGCTCGAGGCCCGTATTGCGGCTACCCTTGCAAATGTAACGAAGGAAGTACAGTTACTCTTCACGTTGACACGCAGGTTGCCCTCACAAATTCTCTATTGCAGTACGTTCTGACCTCCGTGGTTGAACCGCCTGAAGACGTGCTGCCTGCGGCTCGCGGACGCGCGAAGGCAAGATACGCAAAGATTCTTCGCCTAGCCGGGCAAGAGGTAGCGACTCGAAACAAAGCCACTCTGGAAGAGGTGTTGTCTCATGGCAAACAACAATGATGAAACAACGATCCGCTTCCGCCTGTGGCGAATCGACTGGAACAACGGACCTGAGCTGACGGTGCAGCAACCCGCCTGTTGTGGCCAAGAGGTTTTGACATCTGGTAGAATTTGGCAAGGTAATGGGCCATTTTGACAGCGAGAAAAGCAGTAAACTGCACACTGCGCTCGCTGGCCTCTCGCGCGGTTGTACGGCACGCGGCAACAAGCCGAGACGAATCTGGAATACGGTCCCGAAGGTAGTGCAGCAAGCTCTACGTACATGGTTGCCTCCGCAATGACTTATCCCGATGTCCTTAGTAGCGAATGCCTACGGTAACAGCAACCAACTTCGTGCTGATGCCAGCGGTGGGCGCGAAATGATAGCGCGCCTCCACATACATTCTGGCGGGAGCCCCACCTACTCTGATAGTGACGCCCATTCCTCCATTAAAGCCTAGCGCGCCCGAATTGGAGTGGACCTCTGTCAGATTGGTGATTACGAGTCCGCTAGCGCAGTTGTAGCCCCACCAAAGCCAAACTGGAGTACAAGCAATGGTTGTGCCCTCCGGAACGCGCCTCGAAAGACTGGCGGTGCGGTAATACCAGCCGGGGCCGCCAATGAAGTACGTACCGAATACTTTGCCTCGCAACTCGAGTCGGTAGTTTCCCGTAAAAGCGAAGAGGTTACCGTGTCCGCTGACGTTACTCGTTGCTAAGGCAATGCGAATCGGTTCGAGTGTTCCGTTTGTTGGATACAGCGCATTCCACATGAATTCACCGATCAGCGCGTTGCGCCGGTCGAAGTTGTAGCCAACACCCGCGTCAACTCCCCACGCAAAACCTACGTGGTCGCCCATCGGAGCCAAGGGGGCGCTGAGAGGTATTCCCAGATTAGTCGTAACACTCGGGTCGTCGTTTCCAGAGAATTCCACGTCCTGCGCCAACGTCACAGAAGGAAGAGCGACCAGGCAAATCGACAGCAAAAGCTTTATGCGGTACTTCACAGTGCTCTTCTCCATCTCGCGAGCCGCGCGCCTGGCATTACCGTCATCTGGCTCAGGGCTGAACGCTGACTCTTGTTACGGCGACCCTGAAAGCGTTCATCACCATCACGGGAACAAGCCGGTGCTAAAGGCACGAAAGGAATCAGACCGACTAGGGCGCGCATGGTGACTGTTACGTCTTCAACAAGCAGTTGTGACCTTTGTCGTTTCACGTAACTTCCTTCACTCATCCGGCGCTCGATGCTCAAAAAAGGGTGAACCATGAAAGAGGAACTGAGGAAGAACCAGGAGAATTCGGGCGGTAAGAGCGAGGTCGCCAAGAATCGTCGCCGAGCCCACAACAATGTGTCTATGCCTGCTGTTGGCGGTGTTAACTTCTTACTGAGCATCTTATTTCGCTCTCTAACGTGTCTGGTTTACGTTATATATTTCCCAGGCCCGAACTTTACGTCGGGCTTCATCGAAAAGCCGCTCGTAATTCCTCAAGCGAACTTTTTCGCTGGCATCCTGGCTCAGCAGAGCGAACAACGGCGCGTACAGGTCGTAAATCCTAAGATACGTTTGTTGATTTTGCGGCGCGACCTCGTCGGTACCGAATAAAAAGCGGTCGGGGTGGCGGTTGATGAGATTTGCAGTGACCTGCGTCGCCTCGGGTGACGACACAATGTATTTGGCGACCTCTGTCCAGGAAATGTCGAAATAGAGATTGTTGAACGCCGGGTCGTTCAGCATGGAGTCCAAAATAACGGCGTGAGCCTTGATGGGCCGAACGATTCGTCCCATTCCCGTGTGGGCCCAGATGATAGTGGTTTTGGGATGGCGCTTGATCAACGCTTGCATTTGCGAAAGGTAGACGGGCTCAGGGCCGGGTTGAGAGGAAGGAACATCCGCTTGATTCGGGGAGAAGGGCGTATCGATGTCGTTGTGGATGATCACGACAAGCCCGACGTCGGCCGCGAAGTCGAGGACTCTGTCAAGCGCGGGGTCCTGAAGGCTGGCAACCTCTCCCGCGATCTTGGAGGAGACGAATTCTTTATGAATGCTGAATTCACCGATGCCGGAAAACACACCCGGAAATGTCTCTAGTACCCGGCGAATGTGATCCGCTGCGTACATATCGGTGGGATTGAATCCTGTGATCATGGGATCGAAGCGAGCCTGCTCTTCCTTCGAAAGAGATTTATAGGCCATGGCGATGTAGGCGTCAGCAAAGGAGTAGTAATAGAGAGGGGCGTCTGTTTGCAAATAATAGGTCGGCGCGAAGTCGCCGGAGTTTTGATAGGACCATTGCTGCTGCAAAGGAATCCCAAACAGCGCCACGCGGCCGACCTTGGTCCCCATGATGGCCAAAAAGTCGTGGATATCCGTTCCCTTCTGGATGTAATTCGTCAGATGTAAATGGGCATCGTTAATTTCGGGCTGGTTGGCCTTGGACTGAGGAGAAGCCGTTTGGAAGGAGAGCAAGAAGAGAACGAGAGTTCCGGTCACAGACCGGATGATTCTGCGCTGCTGGCTGCTGGGTTCGCTACGCATAAAAGTCCTTTCTCACACATCATAGGCGGTGATGACGCTCGGCTTAGTAGAAGCCGGTCATGCCAATGGTAAACACCTGCCCCTTGAGTTGCCCCAGATAGAAGCCGAAGGTGCTGTTAACCGGCGACCGGTCCACGTTAATCAACTGGATGTTCAGGCGCGCGTTGCGTGTATTCCAGGGGTAATAGTTGCCGCCCACGATGAACTCTTTCGGGTGTGTATACTGGCCGAAAATATAGGAAGTCGCCCCGTAGAGTTCGATTCTTTTCGGCACGACCATGTATCCCAACTGAACGTAGAAGCCATAATCCCGGACTACGCCGACGGGCAACTTCCCGTCCGCAACGAAATTGTCCAATCGCCTGCCGTAGCCCTCGCCCTGCAGGAATAAACCGTGGTACTTCATTCCCGCTCCTGCGGAAAGCAATTGATAATGCGCCTTCTCTACCGTCACACCATTGGCCAAGGCGCCCGTGTCAAAAATGTTGAGGCTGTCGGAAAGACGAAGCGTTGTGTTACCCGCCGGCGAACCGAGGGATGCCTGGCGATCTTCGGGACTGTAGGTGTAGGCCAGATTGAAGCGAGTCGCGAATTTATCGTGGCCTTCGTAATCGCCGAAAGCTCCACGCGGGCCAAATTCGCCTGTTGTGGGCAACCAAGTTATTGCAAAGCCGGCGGAAAGGTCCCGATCGAGTTTGACGGCCGGTACGTCCAGGTTGCTGTTGTTATTACCGACCATCCACCTGTACTCAAGCTTTGGAAGTATGTTCCCTTTGGCGAAAATACCTTGCGAAAAGTACGGCCGGAAGAACTCATCCGCCATGACGCGATCATAAGAGAGCCAATACGGGTGAGATCCCTGAAGCGATAGTGTTCCCGGGTAGGCGTTCCAGCCTGCTCCGAGGTTCATGAATTTACCGAAGTCGTAGTACAGAGCTCCGCCAACGGCCACCTGATTGGTGTCCTGCACCGTCCAAAGGAACGTGGAGTACAGAAACTTAGGACTGAACAGCCATCCTTGTGAAAACAACATGACTCGATGGAACTGGAAATCCTGTCGTGGATCTATCGGGACCGGACGGCCAAGGTGGTCGGTAGCCGACTGATCGGCTGGCAACTGGTTTAGATAGCGGACGGCCATATAACCACTCAGATCGAGCTCCCCGTATTCGCCCTTACCAACGATAAAGCCGCGGCCTGGGTTAAATTCTCCAAATATCGCGGTATTTCCTGGTGAAGCCTCGGGAAGAAGGGTCTTGTCATCATTATCGTCCTGGGTCGGCGTGGAGGCTTGCCCGGATCCTTGAGCCGTTTGTTTGTTCGCTGCGTTTGGCGGCGCAACCACGGAGTTGGCGCTGGCTGGCGATCCGCCTTTCGACGAAGTTGGCGACACGGAGGTCTGCTGCGCGAGAAATTGGCGCAGCTCATTAATTTGATTTACCAGCTCTTGGTTTTGTTTTTCGAGTTGCTGATTCTTTTCCACCAGTTGATCAAGTTTATTCAGTAAATCGGAAGCGGCCTTGGCACTGGTGGCGGCATTCTCTTTGGCAGGCGCGAGGGACTGCGCCAACGCGACACAACCGCAAAGAATCACCACAACAGAGGCAGCGAGAAGACGAAGTACCCCCTGCAAGCTGAAATGTCCCATGATGCCCCTCCGTTGCGGAGACCTTCGGGCCGTTTCGTATTCCGGGCGAAACGGGTTAGAGCCGCAATGCGCAGGTTCAGGCACTGCTGATTCACTGCCGCTTTTTCGTCACTTCAGGCCAACGGAACTAGGCGAATAGAGGTTGTAGTCCAACTTGTCGCCGACGTATTCGATGACTTTTTGTGCCTTCACGCTATTTCCCGCTCCATCGAGGCGAGGCGCGAATACGGCGATGGCTCCCTTGCCGGGAACGATTGCAACAATTCCGCCGCCCACACCGCTTTTCGCAGGAAGGCCGACGTGCCAAGCCCACGAGCCGGAAGAATCATAGAGCCCGGCCATGGTCATGGCGGACAAGATGTACGGCACGTCTTCGCGCTTGATGACCTGCTCGCCAGTCGCTGGATTCTTGCCGTTATTGGCAAGCACCGCGCCCATGCGCGCCAGTTGCGTCGCATTCACGCCCACAGAGCACTGCTTTGTATAAATGTCCACGGATTCAAACGGATCGGCATAGATGCGTTCGTACTTGGCCAGGAGCATGGAAAGCGCTTTGTTGCCAGCATTAGTAGCTGCTTCCGATTTGTAAACCTCATCAATCAAGACCAGTTTCTCGCCCGCCACCTTACTGTAGAAATCCAGGATCTTGTTCCATTTGTCGTTTTCATCCTTGCCGGAAACAAGACTGGTGGTGGCAATCGCCCCGGCGTTCACGAGGGGGTTGCTCGTATGCGTGGGCATCTCCACAACGGCAGTGACAGAGTTGAATGGCCTGCCCGTCGGCTCAGAGCCAATCCGCTGAAACACTTTGTCGTAGCCAAGTTCCTCCATGGCCAGAGCCAGCGTGAACACTTTAGAGATGGACTGAATAGAGAATGCGTAGTTGACATCACCGACGTTCACAACCTGGTTGTCGGTGGTGACAATCGAAACGCCAAACAATTTCGGGTCCACTTGGGCTAGGTAAGGAATGTAATCTGCATTCTTGCCGCTCGTGTCGCTGCGGAACTTATCGTACGCTTCACGAACAACCACTTCCACGCGCTCGCGGCCTGGTGCAACCGGGCTTCGCCTCTGTTGGCCCAGAGCGGCAGCGGGCAACCACAGGGAGCCCAGCAAAAGAATTGAGATTGTTCGTAATCTTTCCACTCTCGACATATTTACTCTCCGAAGATCAAACGATGTTGTTTTTATGACGCCGTGCGTACATCCAGCGCTGCGTCAGTATTCATAACCCTTTGACCAGTCATACTTGAGCGAGACCTGAATGCGATAGTCGTTGAAGTTGAAGCCATCGATGAAATTTAGGCGCCTGCCAAACTGAAACTCTCCTCCGATTGTGACGCTCTTGAGCGGGTGATAGAGCAAATTCCCGAGTGCATAGTGGCCCTGGTGGAAATCGGAAGGAAGCTGCGCGTTTGAATTTGTGATGTTCACCAGGGAATACCCCGCCGACGACGTGAAGCGGTCGCTCCAGGTGTGGTCGAGGAAAGCGACAACGCCCAGCACCGGCAAGGCCACTCCGATAACGGGCTTGACCGGGTTGGTGAAATTGTTTTTCACGCCGATGTCGATGGGTGCGTCGTTCATGTAGTTCTCAATGCCCCTGCCGTAGACGACCTGGAACTTGCCAACGTCATTTTTGGTGAAATTAAGATTCGAACTGACGTTAACGCCCCAGCCGTTGGCGGTCCCGCTAAAGTTGAATGCGTGGGCTGTCGTATCGACCCAGGCGATCTTTCTCCAGATACCGGCCACTTGAACGTAACCCCATTTTCTAGCGAGGCGAGCGTGGAAGGTGACGTCCGGCCACTTGAACTGAGGAACGATGCCCGCGAGTTCGACGCGGCCGGCATAAATGCCTTCATCTGCGCTGGCGCCGGGGCGCTCGAGAGCGATCACGACATTGCTGTCGCCCTGAATCGGAATCCAGCGAGCCTGGACGTTACGGAAGAAGACCATTCCGTTCGGGCCCCAGTATTCGATCGAGTTCGGGAACACGTCGATGTCCATGAATGCGCTCCAAGTTTGGCCGGCGCCGAAGTGTCCCAATTCGCCGTAGGCATGGCGTAGGCGGAAGGTCGTCTGGCCGGCATTAACTCCGGTGCCGAACAATTCGAATTCGAAGATGGTCTTCAGATCTCCGAACGGTGTTGAGTTGAGGGTTTTGAGGCCGAAGCGCGATTGACGGACGCCGAAAAAGACTTTCCCGTTCGGAGCAAACTGACCGCGAAAGGCCGGTAATTTCGTTGGCCGGACAACGTCGAACCAGAGCGGGTCGTTCGTCCTGAAGTCGTAGCCGGAATCGAGCATGGCAAAGCCGTACAGGTTGAGAGAATTCTCCGGTATAGGCTCGGGCTGCTCCATCGGGACTTGCTCTTCTGTTTTATTTCCCACGACTGAGGGAGTCGTGATCGGAGCCTCTTGCGCTGGAGGAGCTGGAGCAGGAGCTTTCCCCGATTCGAGGGCGTTGATCTTGACCTTGAGTTCGGCGATTTCACTTTCCAATTTGCTGAGCTGGTCTTTCAGCTGTTGTGCGTCCTGACTTTGGGAGCGCGCCGGAAGGCTGAAGACACACGCCACAAGCAAAACGAGTAATGGTTTTGCAATGCACATCTAAACCTCCTTGAACGAAACCAAAACGGAACGAAACCAAAACGTGAATCGGACCGGCTTTAAGGACCAGACCGGTCGAGTGTCACCCGCAGTAGTGGAAGGCTGGAAGGCTGAAAGGCTGGAAAGTAGAAAGAAAGCAGTTTTCCTGCCACTCAAGCTGCAGGATCCTTTGCCGCAAAGACATGCCGATAACAAACCACTTAGACATCAAATTTTGAGAATGCCTCTGCGCTCAGGCGTCAAGAAAAGCTTCGCGAGTCTAGCTATTGACAGTTTTTGACATCAGGCCTCCCTGCAGTCTGTCGAATCAATTTCAACAGCCGGTCGACTCAACACTTGAGGCGACGCTAGCGGCTGGCTGGCGCGTGAACAACTGTCAATTTTGACAGGTGTCAAATTCTCTGGCCCGCGCTTACGACGGCACCACAAAACGCGTGCTTACTGCGGCGTGCCTCAGCTCCCGTCAGGGCACAATTGCGAGTCTCGGAGAAAGGTCTGACTTTTCGCAGACACGAAGACCTCCGTATGCTGAGTGCTACGAGCACGTGCAACATGCCTGGCCAGGCAGACTGGCCGAGGAGCATTCGGCTCAAGTGCGCGGCGACCCAAGGTCATTAGGGCAGGGGACTCTGTTACGTGCCAGCAATACCTTTGTTCTGCAGGACCCTGACCACAACCCGACGGTTCTGGGCCTGCCCTTCTGCCGTTTGATCGTTACCTATTTGCCGGCTCTCACCCATTGCGCCGGGCGCCAGCATTCTGGTCAGAGCAATATGACCTTGCTGCTGGAGAAACTCCGTCACATTGCCGGCCCTATCTTCACTTAACTGCTGGTTCAGTGTGACGCTGCCCGCTGAGGAGGCATAACCCTTTACCTGGATCATGTAGCCATTGACCCCCTTGGCTTTCTCGGCCAATTGGAGCAGTTGTGGCTTGTATGTCGGATCCAAGGCGACCTTTCCATTACCGAAATAGACGGTTACCTCGTCAACGATGTTGTAATCATCCAGTTGGCCAAAGCGCTTGTTTGCTTCCTCAATAGCAGCTTTGTTGGCGGCCGTCTCGGCTTGCGCCTTTGCCATTTCCTGCTGCTGCTGCTGCAAGGCCTGCTGTTGCTGCTCAAGTGCTGCTCTCTGCTGGTCTAGCTCCTGCTGAGTCTCCTGGATCTGTGCCTTGGCCGGTTGCACGCCGGCTTGAATAGCCTCCGCTTGTTCCAGGTCGTTGCCCTTGAAGGTCACTTTGGTCGCTACAAGTCGATTCTGGGTGTCGAACCTGCCCTCCACTTTGACCTTCAAACCTGGTGTAAGCGCGGCCATCGACATTTCCTTCCTGCGCGCCTTGAATACTCCCTGGACTTGCGCCACCTGCGTGTCGTCAGTGAGCTCGACAACGAGCTTCGGTGAATCCGAAGTCTGCAAAGTCATGGCATCTCCGCTTCGTCCATTTATCAGCCCCTCAACCTTGACAGTCTGGGCGATAGCCGCGCCGCTCAGCAAAAGGAGTGTTGCCACTGACGAGCCTACAATCAATGCAATCTCTGTGAATCTGCTTCTGTTCATAAATTCCCTCCTACCTGCGCGAATCCGAGTTCCTTTGTGACCTCGAAACGCCATTCCTGTGTAAACGGGTCGGTCGTCCTCCATATTTTTCACGCTGATCGAAACAGTCGCCTGTCAAAACTGACAGTAGTCTGGTTTATGCGTCGTGCTAGTTTCACGTTTGGATGGTCTGCACGTTGAGGTTGACCGACCGGTCGACGCGGAATCAGAAGCGGTCTTTCACGCGTGGGCACCTACACGAAAAAAATGTTTATCAAAACAAGAAGGAGAAATCGTAATGCCGACAAAAAATGCAAAAGAGCTCTTTGTGCTAATGCTCAGTCACGCGCGCCAGGGAACGGAGCGCGGTGCGACTATATTCAAGGAGCTAGGCGAAGCGGCTCAGAATGAGGAGATCAAGGAGGCTCTGCAGGCTCGAGCCTTCGTGGCTGAACGTACCCTCGAGAAGCTGGATCAGGCCTTCAAGTTGCTCGGCGAACAGCCCGTGAAGCTCAGTGGACACCTTCACGACGTGTTTGTCGAGGATTTCCGCAAGGAGCTGGCCGAGATTCAATCGCCCGAAGCAAAACGCCTTTTCATCTTGGCAAAGGCCAGTCACTTGATTCATCTCCGCATCGGGGAATATGTAGCTCTGGTAGCAGCAGCGGACGTTTCCGGCAACTATGGCGTCGGCGTTCTTCTGGAAAGCTGCCTGGGAGACACACTTGCCTTCGTTGAACGAACGAAGCGTCTAATTCGGAACGTCGTCGAGACCAGAGTCGCCACAGCCGCCGCAAGAGGGTGATAGGCACAGTTCCGCTAATGCACTTCCGTGAGCGCAGGATCCTGAGCAGTCGGCAGGATCCTGCGCACATTTTGCAACTAGTGTATTGAGAGAATTCGAGGACGGAAGAGCACGGCCCGAGGAAACGAGTCTCTCTTACATGGATGATCCCGGCGGTTTGAGTAGAGACGTGCAGAAATCTGAAGGTAAGAGCCGTGAATTCAACATCGCCGGCCCGTTCCTCAGACCTCTGGTCAGGGCACCATTGCTCGATCGCATTTGGTCCTGAGTCGCAAGGTAATCCGAGACTATGCCGCCCCCTTCGATTCTTGAAGAAACGCCTGGCTTTTCGCTGACACTGGGAGGTCCGGTGTATCGATTCCTCCGACGAGTACGTCTGGCGGGGCCGACTCTCGAACTCCAAAAACGTCGCGTTCTACTAGTCATTACGGTTACCTGGCTGCCTCTATTGTTTCTGTCAGCGCTCACTGGCCACCTGCTTGGTGGGCAAGGCTTGCCCTTCCTGCGTGATATCGAGACGCATGTTCGTTTCTTGATTGCGCTTCCGGCACTTGTGATTGCTGAGCTCGTTGTACATCAGCGAATACCACCAGCGTTGAAGCTCTTCGTGGAACGAGGTGTCGTTACTGCCGAAGACAATCTCAAATTTCACGCCGCCATAAGAGCTGCCATGAGACTGCGCAATTCCGTACCCTTGGAGCTCGCCCTGGTTGTTTTTGCCTATACAGCCGGTCACTGGATGTGGGCTCACAAACTGGCCCTCGGAACAGCGACCTGGTACGCCGTGCCCGACGGTAACGACCTGCGTCTAACCTTGCCCGGTTACTGGAACGGATTTGTCAGCATACCAATTGGCCAGTTCATTTTGTTCCGCTGGTATCTGGCGATAGCCATTTGGCTTTGGCTGCTGTTTCGCGTGTCCCAACTGAATCTGCAATTGTCACCTCTGCACCCAGACCGTGCAGGCGGAATCGGTTTTCTCGGAGGGAGCAGCTATGCATTTGCCCCGATCGTGTTCGCACAGAGTGCGGTGCTCGCAGGAATCATCCTCGGCCGAATCCTTCACAAAGGTCAAAGCCTAGTGTCCTTCAACGTTAGTATCCTTGTGTTGATCGGGTTCTTCGTGCTGGTTATTCTTGGGCCCCTGACCGTTTTCACCCCGCATCTCGTCCGCGCAAGGCGTCGCGGTCTACGTCAGTATGGGACGTTCGCGACGTCTTATGTAACCAACTTCCATGAGAAGTGGCTACGTAAAGGCGGGGAAGGCGAGGCCATCCTCGGCACGAGTGACATCCAGACCCTCGCCGATTTATCAAACAGTTTCGCGGTAGCAAACGAGATGCGAATGGTCCCCTTTTCCCTTAATGATGTAGTACGGGTTGCGGTCATCGCAGGGATGCCCATGTTGCCTTTGCTGCTCACTATCATGCCGCTCGGGGAGCTGATAGACCGGCTCATCAAGGTGATGTTCTTTTGAGAGAGAAAGTCACTCGGTTGTCCTGACCGATCCCTGGACCACGTGCGCGGCGTTGACGCGTTCATGAACAGCTTCTCGGGCGCGTCGGCGTATGCGCGTGGAAGGCCGGTTCAGCTACAAAGAGCATCGCAGTTCTATTTGCCGGAACTGTTTATTCTTATCCCTGTAATTTTTGACAGTTGAAGGTAGCCGCGCGTTTATGTCAGGTTGAATGGTACCGAGGTCCGGCGTGCCACACCTTGTGGCAGCAGTGGCATAGCTCTCCCTGATTCTAAGTGAGATTTCGGGAGAAGCTTCAGTCAGAAAGGCTAAAAAACATATGAAATTCGTGAATCGAATATTGTTGGGAACGCTGTTTGTGCAGTTTGTGTTCGTCCCACTTCCGGGTCGGGCGCAAACGAACACGCAAAACCCCAAAAGCCAGCCTGCGGCATCGTCCGAGGCTGATTCGCAAGAGAGAAATTTGCAGGCCTACGTTGATCTCCTGCGCAAGGATGTCCAACAGCAGAAGGCCGAAATCATGGGATCGGTTATGGAACTGAGCGCCGATGACGCGGCGAAATTCTGGCCCGTCTACAAGGAGTATGACGCGCAACTGACCAAGTTGAATGACCAGAGAGTTGAAAATATCAACGAGTATGCCCGTACCTACTTCCAGCTGACCGACGAAAAGGCCGACGAGTTGATCCAGAAATCATTGGCCTACCAAAAACAGCGCGGGGAGCTTCTGGCGAAAACCTACGACCGTGTCAAGCAGGCTGTTGGGGCAATCACCGCCGCGCGTTTCGCTCAAGTCGAACACCAGCTGCTGTTGATTATCGATTTACGAATCGCTTCGGCACTACCCGTTGCCGAACGGGGCTCGTAAAAGTTTATAAAAAACAGAGGTATTCAGATGCGTAACTCATTTATTTGGGCGGTGGCTCTACTAGTGGGAATGACGATGGCTTATCCGGCAGCCAATGCGGCTGCGCAAACCAAGAAAAAAGTCACTGTTCCCGCGGGAACCCGAATTCTTATCCGCACCGTCGATCCGATCGATTCCAGCAAGCAGAAGACCGGTTATCGTTTCACGGCTACTCTCGAAACGGACTTACAGGTGGAAGACACTGTCGTGGCGCCCAGGGGTACAACGGTTTATGGACGTCTCGCACAGGCTTCATCTGCCGGCAAGATGTCAGGAAGTTCTCAGCTCACCCTCGAGCTGACGGACGTCGTCATTAATGGCGTGGCCACTCCGTTACTGACCAGCACCTATACGCTTAAGGGCAAAGGCGAAGGCAAGAAGACCGCCGGGAAAGTTCTCGGTGGTGCTGGGTTAGGTGCGCTCATCGGAGGAATTGCGGGCGGCGGAGCCGGAGCCGCCATCGGCGTCCTCGCTGGTGCTGCCGGTGGAACGGCAGTCGCCGCTTCCAAGAAAGGCGAGCAGCTGCAGATCCCCAGCGAATCGTTACTCGAGTTCAGGCTTGAGCAACCCGTATCCCTACCAGTCGCAGGATAGTCTGTGACCACAACTGTTGACGATCCTATTCACCGGCGGTTGTGAGAATTTCCAGCAGGGGGAGTTGCTCGCCAGCGTGTTCTGCGACTTGCTTGTGTCGCGCCGTCTAACGCTTAGTCGCGCGTAAACGAACGCGCGAACTACGGTGCGCGAGCAGAATTGAGCTAAACCCGCTATTGAATCGGGCTTTGGCAGGTAGTCCTCTCGGCAAACGTCAGTACTGACAGACGTCCTAAGGCTTGCACGTCCCCGCGTTTCTGACCCCAGACAGTCCTCTTGGCACATCTCAGACTGCGGAGCTCCCTACTGTTACTTTTAGCAGTATCCCCAGGCTTGGCAGCGCGGTTATACAGGAGTAACAGCGAACCTCAGAGGTGAAAAATGAACTTCCGCACCTTGTCGAACCGGCTGACAGCGGTAATGTGTTCCTTTGTGCTGGTGCCCGGCAATGCGCGACTGACTCAGTCAGACACGGCATCGCAGCAAGCCAGCGCACCGGCAGAGGAAGCTCCAAAGATCCCGGATGATCAGTTGGACTCTCTGGTAGCTCCGATCGCGCTTTATCCCGACCCACTTCTGGCTCAGGTACTAGCCGCCTCCACGTATCCCCTGGAAATCATCCAGCTTCAACAGTGGTTGGAAAAAAACAAGAACCTGAGGGACGAGGCCCTCGTCGACGCCGTAGCCAAGCAGCCTTGGGACCCCAGTGTTCAGGCCATGGCCGCTCTGCCCGACGTGGTGAAGCGCTTGGCTGACGACATTCAGTGGACCACAGACCTCGGGAACGCCTTCCTGGCGCAGCAAAGTGACGTCATGGATGCCGTGCAGCGGATGCGGTCGAAAGCAAAAGAAACGGGAAATCTGAAATCCAATGAGCAGATGAAGGTCGAGACCAAGGTTGTAGAAAACAAATCTGTCATCATCGTCGAACAGGCCAGCCCAGAAGTCGTTTACGTTCCCAGCTATAACCCCACGGTAGTTTATGGCGCGCCCGTGTATCCCTACCCGCCAATTTACTATCCGCCGGCGGGGTACTATGCGGCAGGCATGGCGCTTTCGTTCGGAGTGGGAGTGGCTATGGGAGCCGCTTGGAGCGGAGGTTGGGGATGGGGCTCGAGCTGGGGAGGCAATAACGACATCACGATCAATAACAACAATAATTTTAATCGCAACGCAAACGTGAACGGTGGAAATCGCACCAACACTATCGGCAGCGGCAACCGCGGCGGGAACAGTAACTGGCGGCACAATCCCCAACATCGTGGTGGAGCTCCCTACTCCAATCGAGCGACAGCGACCAAGTACGGCGGTACAGCCCGCGGAGATTCGATGGCCAACCGGCAGGCAAATGCCCGTCAGCGGCAGCAGCAATCGGGAGTCAGTAATCGCGGGACAAGCAGCCTGAGAGCAAACAGCGGCGGAGACCGTGCGGGCAACCGACCAACGGCTGGGACCGGCGACAGGAGCGCAAACCGCGGAGGAGGTGGCGACCGCATTGGAAACCGAAGTGTATCGCCAAGCAGCTCCAGAGGAGGCGCTTTTGGCGGTTCTGCGGGCAGCGGTGGCAGCGCACGCATGAGTAGCTCGCGGGGCGCGTCCAGTATGGGAGGCTCGCGTGGCGGGGGTTCGCGTGGCGGCGGTAGGCGGAGGTAATCAATGATCAAGAAAATTCGCGCCTGGTCAAATACGGCGCTTGTTGGACGGACAATATTCCCTTTCTTGGAGATCGCTCTGTTGTTTGGCACTGCGGCAACCTTCGCATCAGCAGCGCCGGAAACTGGACAGGTTGCATCCACACCTGCAGAGCCAGCACAGCAAGTGTTTGCAACGCCCAAACTAGCCGCTGATGCCTTGGTTCAGGCGTCGGAAAGCTACAATTTGTCCACGTTGGAGCGAATTCTTGGTCCGGAATCCGAGGCTCTCTTGTCGTCAGAGGACCCGGTTCGGGATAAGAACACTGCCGCTGAATTTGCCGCGAAGGCACGACAAAAAACCGAGGTGAATGTAGACCCAACGAATGCAAAGCGCGCCACGCTCATCGTCGGTGATGATGGTTGGCCTCTGCCGATCCCCCTCGTCGAGAAGGGCGGAAATTGGCTATTCGACACGAAGGCAGGCCGCCAGGAGATGCTGTTCCGGCGCGTCGGTTCCAATGAACTGGACGCCATCGAAATTTGCCGCGGATATGTGGATGCACAAGACGAATATGCGATGCAAAAGCATGACGGCGCCGAGGTCAATCAGTACGCACAACGCGTCATCAGTACACCAGGAAAGCACGACGGCCTTGCCTGGTGGAACCCTGATGGAACCCTCGGCGGACCCATTGCAGATGGCATAGCCAAGGCTTTACAGCAGGGCTATACCAGCAAAAGTCAGCCCTATCATGGCTATTACTTCAAGATTTTGAAAGGACAGGGTCCCGCCGCACCCCTGGGACAGATGTCTTTTGTGGTGGAAGGAGCAATGATCGGAGGATTTGCTCTTGCCGCGGCACCTGCGGAATACCGTGTCACAGGCGTGAAAACTTTCCTCGTCAGTTACGAAGGCGTGGTTTACCAGAAGGATCTGGGCCCCGACACCCTCAAGATTTTCAGCAACATGCAGCTTTACAACCCAGATAAAACCTGGCGCCCCACAGATGCCAACTGGTGAACCTTCGCTATTCCGACGAATAGGAGATTTGTGGCAGACGGAGAAGACAGAGATGAAAAAGCCGACGTTTCTTGCGTTTGTCTTACTTGCATTAGTCTTGCTGACGCTTGGTGCGATCGGTGTCGTTGCCCAGGATGTTCGCTACGACTACGACAAGGACCAGGATTTTTCCAAATACAAGATCTATAAGTGGGTTCCCATAAAGGGCGCCGACCAGCCTGATGATCTAACGGCGAAGCAGCTAACAGGTGCGATCGATGAAGTACTTGCCAAAAAGGGTCTGACGAAAACCGACTCCGACACCGCGGACTTGTATATCGGCTACCAGACGGCCATCGGTACGGAGAAACAGTACACCTCGTACAACACAGGTTGGGGCTACGGTCCGGGCTGGGGCGGAGGATGGTATGGATATAACGGTGGAATGTCGACGACCACAACATACGGATCAACATCTACCGTTTACGTCGGACAGCTCGACCTCAGCATGTATGACCCCACCCAGAAGGAACTCGTATGGCGTGGTGTTGCAACGAAAACCCTAGATCCCAAGGCTAAGCCGGACAAGAAGCAGAAGAACATCACCAAAGCGGTTGAAAAACTACTGAAGAATTTTCCGCCACCGCCGAACAAATAGCTGGCGCGCCTCGACGCCGGCAGCCACCCTACGATGCACGACGAACTCTAAAGCCCAGAAATTGAGCTTCCATCAGACTGCTAGAATTGCCAGTTGCCTTCCTGTCAACGATCGCCCACAAGTGGTACCATGCGGCCTATTTCTTGCGAATGACTTTGTCTTCCTTAAGTTGGTTCACGAGAGCCTGTGCGTACCCCTTACCTAGTTTCTCGAAATTCTTTGAATATAGCGTATCGCTCTCGCCGCTCCAGACCAACTTTTCATCTTTTGTGCTGTAGAGATTGAACTCCACGCGCACGATGACGTTTTCTTTCGTGTACGAACTGGTGGCATAGAAGCCGCCATAGGCCATGTTCCAGTAGGGCCAGAACGTGTAATAGCCAGGGGGAGGCAAGTAACTTCCTCCTGTTACTATCTCTTCGGTTTCCTTGCGCATCGCCTTCGGTCTGACCACCAGGACACTGTCGAGCGAACTTTCCTTAATGCGCTGTTTCAACTCACCTTCCATCATTTCATTCCTGGGTGGCAGCACCATATAGCTCTGGATGCCTTCCACATTGTATTTCTCCAGCAGCTCTTTCATCTCATCTTCGAATTCCTGCCGGACAAGGTAGTTTTCCATAATGCTGGCGACGAGCATCTTCCGAAACCGAGGCATTGGCACGTCGGTGAGCACCCAGCGGTGGACAATTTTCGTATCCGCCATCAGCGGGAGAACTGTGATGGCAAGAATGGTGAGCAGCACCCCGATGCGAAGACCAGATGTCATTCCGTACACGCTCTCGCAATTCTCATTTCTCTCGCAGCAAGAACGTAATCTATTCCTAGGAAGCGCGAGATAAACCTGTCAAAAGTGCCAGAGCGTTGTATTCGGCCCCAATAGGAGGGCTAACCGCCGATTGAAAGAAGACCGACCGGGGTAAGTCAGTGCTTTCCATTGCGAGGCACACCCATTTACAGCTATGAATTGCTTCCTGAATTCCGATTACTGTCAGAACTAACAGTTGTCTTCTCGCCGGTAATGGACCACGTTAGCGCAAGAACCACGCGAATGGTGCTGATGCCACGTTTGGTAGTGATGCGCTGTTTTCCTCAGCTTCTACAACGCGAGATATCAACGCGTCTGGCCGAAGCTACGAAGCCGTGAGCGTGCGATTCAGGAGGGGCAGATGGCGACACTGGCAAGGCGACAACGCGAACCGACTCTGTCGCAGAAGGCGACATCCGCGACCGAAAACGACTGGACGAAACCGATTGCAACGGCGATCCCCAAAGGGGGATTCTTCAAAGACAAGGTGGAGGAGGGCAGATACGGCCCAATCTTTCCCAAGACGCCCGCTTGCTACGGCTTCAGCGTGCTGGCGAAGATTATCCCAGGCCGCGAGGAGCGTTTCTACGAGCACGCCAAGATCATGGAGCAGGCGGTGAAAGACGATCCTCACGTTCTCGACGTGCTCAAGCTGCACTACCTGAAATGGTTGCTCTTCATCATCAAGGGCGACACTTACCTCATGTATCAGGCTATCTTCGACACTGACTTCGACAAGTACACCGAGGATGCCGTGGCCCTGTTTCAGAAAACTGGCCTCACCACGGCCTTTGAGAACGTCGAGGGCTGGCCGGCGGACTGGCGCACGAATCCTGCAGCGGCCGTCAAGTTCTTCCGCGATCATCACTGTCCGAGCTTCCTGGAAGTGGCCGAGTATCCCTATGTAAGCGCCACTGAAATCAAGAAGGCTCTCAGGCTCAAGGCGGCGTTTTCTGACATGCTCGACGAGATGCAGTAGGCGAATCTGTTTGCGGAGAGATTTAAAGTGCTCGAGTTAGATGATATTCAGCATTTCTTAATTAGACGTCCGCCCGCACTGGCTGCGCGATACGAATTCTTGACGTTTCGCCGTCCCGAGGGTGCCCGTACCTGGCTGACAGGCATCCTTGAGCAAGTGGGTACGGCACAGGCGCTTGGGTCGAGCCAGTTTGAATCCAGATGGGTGACCGTAGCCTTCACCTGGAATGGCTTACGAGCTCTTGGCGTTGATGACGCGTCGCTCGCTAGTTTTCCGGGAGAATTTCGGCAAGGCATGGCCGCCCGAGCAGAGATACTTGGCACCACCGGCGCGAACGACCCAGAGCATTGGGTCGGAGGTCTGGCAAGTCCCGACCTTCACGCCATTGTCGTGCTATTCGCTCGTGATGTCGCGGAGCGCGAACGACGCCAGCACGTGCACGAAAGGTTTGTCTCGGGGTGCGCCGGTGTGGAGGTGCTCTCCTCCTTGGACCTGGAGGCTTTACCGCCGTTCGACTACGCTCATGAACACTTTGGTTACCGCGATCGACTCTCGCAGCCGGCGATCGAAGGAATCGACGCCGAACCAACACCTGGCTCCGGGCCGCCGATCAAAGCAGGCGAATTCTTTCTTGGATACCCGGACGAAGACGGTACGCCCGCCGTCATGCCGCAACCTGCGACGCTTTCGCGTAACGGCAGCTATCTGGCATACCTTCGGTTGGAAGAGCACGTAGGTGCGTTTCGCGATTTTCTCCGGCAACACGGCGAGACTCCGGCAGAGCAGGAGTTAATGGCGGCCAAGCTCATGGGACGTTGGCGAAGCGGCGCTCCTCTTGTTCTCGCGCCAGAGAAAGATGCTCCTGAGCTCGGCGCTGATCTCCAGCGCACGAATGACTTCTGCTATGCGCAGATGGACCCGTACGGGTATGCCTGTCCGCTGGGTTCACACATTCGGAGAATGAACCCCCGCGACACCGCCGCGAACATGCAGCGGCGCAAGATGATTCGGCGCGGTGGCACGTACGGTCCTCCCTTGCCGGAGGACGTGCCCGAAGACGGTAGAGAGCGCGGCATTGCCGCCTTTGTTGGCTGTGCCAGCCTCGTCCGCCAGTTTGAGTTCGCGATGAACGTCTGGGTGAACGATCCGAACTTCCATGAATTAGGCAATGAGCGCGATCCGTTCGTAGGCACCCAGGATGGCGCCTATGACATAACCATACCGAAGCGGCCAATTCGCAAGCAGATCAAGGGTTTGCCAGCCTTCACAACGATACGGGGTGGCGCCTATTTCTTCCTCCCCGGTATCAGAGCGCTTCGGTACCTCGCCGCACTCGAAAATGGCAGCCCATAACAAGCCCGTGATTTGTAAGAAAGGAGCTCCAGAATGAGCGAATCGAAACAAGGCCCACGCACGTATAATCAAATCCACATACCTCGAAATTACATTCCTAATAAAAGACGCTTTAGCATTTATTGGACCTGGAGCTACCCGTGGGAAGCCAATCGAGACGTCGCCGAACTCGACAATCGTTTTTCAACCATGACCGAGGTTCGCCGGGTGGGCTGGCCCGATTACGAGACCATCGAGTATTCAGCGAAGGAGTTTTTGCAGGGAATTGCCGGTACGCTCGAACTGTTCCACCTGTCTACCATTAGGTTCCAAGCGCTCGTGGACGAGGCGACAGGGCATCCCGTCGCTGTGTATCAGAGGATTGACCAAGCAGGCCAGAAGCTGCCGCTCGACGAACGGGTGCTCTCCGACACCGACACGCTGATGGTGTTTGGTCTCGACCATATGGTCACTGAGCAGGAAGCCGCCCCGGAAGAAGTCGAGGCCGTCAGGCAGTTCCTCACCCGAGAGGGAACGTGCATGATCCTCGGCCCACATCACGACGTGGGTGTGTCAGCCGATCTGAAAGAACGGGAGATGGAGTATGTCCACCACGGAGACCCTCTGGTCCCCCGCCAGCAACGCTTTGGCAAGTACACGCGTTCACTGATGAAGGGCCTCGGAGTTCCGGTCGAAAATCGCTACGGTCTTCGACCCGCAGTAGTCAACGGAACGAACCAGATTGCTCCGTTGACAGCGATAAGGGACTTGGATTCGCGTGGCTGGCTCAAAGGAGTTACGACGTTCAATTTCCACCCCCATTTGCCCCACTATGCGCTGACGACCCAGGACACCAAGTCCGTTCATGTGCTGGCCAGACAACCGATTGATATGTCTAGACCGCATCCTTTCACCGAGGCGGGAAATAGAGAGTTCAATACGTTCATCTGGATGCCTCCGAACGGTGGCCGAGCAGGCGACATCTTGCTGGCGGACTCCACGATTTTTACCACATTGTTCGGCGGAGTGGAATCCTTGGAGAACTTTTGGAAAAACCTAGCAACAATGCCGATCACAAGCGGGACTCGGGCCCAACGGGGCGCTCGTCGCGCTGGTGCCGGATGACGTTCCATAGTGCCGAGAGACTTTGGCGCCGTCGCTGGAGAGTTACCGGTGCGAGTAGTGGGGTGCCACGCATTACTGGCTGGTTGACGATTTCAGCCGGATTGCTTGCCACTTTCTGTCTCTTTGTTCCCTCCGCACCATTGCAAGCCCAAATCAGAGGCGTATATCCCCTGGGCATGAGTGCTACGAACTCTGGGGTGACGCCCGACTCAGGCTTTACCTACTCAAATTCGTTCCTATCGTACTTGCGCGACGAACTGAGGGGTCCTAACGGCGAGGTTCTGGCCATCGGGAGAAACTCAGTCCTGATGGACATGAATAGTTTCGTTTGGGTCAAAAAGAAGAAGGTAAGCGCATTGGGAGGGATGCTACTTTCGGTCTCGGCTACGCTGCCGATCGCCAACAACTCGCTTACATCGGATGTCGGGGGCGCGCTCAGTGGCGGCGGAGGGCTGGCCGACTCCTATTATCAACCGCTCATCCTGGGCTGGCGCACAAAACGCGCTGACGTTCGGGCCGTCTACGGGTTCCTAGCGCCCACGGGCAAATTCAATGCCGGGGCGAATAACAATGTCGGTTCGGGTTACTGGACAAACTGCGTGTCGGCCGGCGAAACGTTCTACCTGACCAATAGCAAAACGACAGCCGTCTCTGCGTTTCAGATGTATGAATTTCATGGTACCCAGCAAGGCACCAACATTCATCCAGGTCAGACCTTTGATCTCGATTATTCCGTAACTCAGACTTTCCCGCTGGAACGCGATTTGCGCCTGCAGCTGGGATTGGTCGGCTACGGTCAATGGCAGACGACCGACAAGAATGGGCCAACCGTTACCGCCGCGCAAGCGGCAGCGCATTACGGAGTTAACGCCCTTGGTTTTGCGGCGAACGTCATTTTGCCGGATAGGAAGGCGAGCCTGGGCGTTAAGTATTTCCGAGAGTTCTTAAACAGGTCGACCTTCCAGGGATACTCCCTGCAAATCGCGGTATCGATCAGTTTCTGAAGCATTTGGGGCTGCGGAAAGGGAGGGCTGCTATTACCGCACGTTCCTGCTCGGCCTCAGCACCTTCACGGTGGCTCGCGGAACTGAAACGTAGGAGCTGAAATGACTGGGATTTACCTAACCTCTACGCTTTGGGAGATGCTCATCGGGCGCATCGAGGGGCCGCTTACTCTGCGCTTGGTTCTCCAGCCGACGATGGCAAGCTTTCTTGCGGTGCGCGCTGGATTGAAAGATGCGCGCGTCGGCAGGCCGGCCTATCTGTGGAAAGTTTTCACGAATCCCAGCTATCGCTATGACCTCTTGCATCACGGATGGAAAGACGTTCGCATCGTCTTCCTGATGGCATTCCTGCTCGATTCCGCTTACCAGTTGATTGTCTTCCGTTGGATCTATCTCGGGCAGGCGGTAATCGTGGCGATTATCCTGGCCGTCGTTCCGTATGTGTTGCTTCGTGGCCCTGTAAACCGCCTTATGACGACGACGAGAAAGCCTTCAGCTCCGGAGTCATGATCCAGGTACGCAGGCCTTCAAGCTATACGCATAGGCGAACCCGTCTACGCCAACCTGATTCTGCCAAAAGACTGAGGGGTTGATGATAGGCAAAGACGCAACAATAACAGCACGATCAGCGACACAGAGATCGAACACGTAGTAGTGAATTGAGATGCCTCGCTACGGAAATTCTGCAAAAGATTAAAATTCGGTCGACCGTTGTCGTTGTAGTTGCCGCAGTCCGTTCGCTGATCGAAAGGGATTCTAATGAAATTGACCAGGCTAATATCGGAGACCATTAGGCGGAGCCCTTTGCTCCTGTTCCCAGGGTTGCTGTTTCTGAACTTGTTCGCTTTTCCGGCGGCAGCCAAAATGGCCACCGATTTCGACCCCAATCGCGATTTCTCAAAATTCAGAACCTTCTCATTTATTGGCGGCGTCGAACAGCTCGTTCGGCTGCAGTTGAATCCGAACCAGCTCAACAATCAGATCCACCGCGCCGTCACTCGCGAATTGACTGCCAAGGGTCTTCGCGAGGTGAAGCCGGAAGAAAATCCGGATCTAGTTGTGCGCTATTGGGCCAACAGCCAGATGGACGTTGATGTCGCAGCCAGTACCAACTGGGGTGCCTACGGCCCATACATGGGCTATCACTGGGGATTCGTTCACAATTCCATGGACGCTTCCGTCACCCACCAAGGTACCCTCAGCATTGAACTAATTGACCCGCGTTCGCACGATCTCGCCTGGCGCATGTTTGCCAGCGTCAAGATTCTCCACACCGACCCTGACAAGATTTGGAAAACCGCGGACAGGAACATCAAAAGCGCCTTCAAGCGCTATCCACCCTCCCCAAAAGACATCGAAGCAAAGAAAAAGCAGTGAACCAAAGAAGACACCCTCAAGACGCCCTCGCAGCCCTAATTTGAACGGTGCGTGTTTCTGCCTGGCCCGTTCCTAGTGCCTGAAAGAATAGGCCCTTGCTGGAAGGGAAGCCGGGCGAACTCAGAAACTCCAGCGAAACTCAACAACCACCGTGGGGTCCGACCAGCCCGGATTAAAGATATAGCTAGTGAATTCAAGTTTTTTGTGCGACAAACCGACGAGCAGCCCGCGCTGAGTGTCAAGACTCGTATGGTAGGCTTTGGTGCGTTGCGCTGCGAGACCAACGTGCAACCAGTCGAGGAGCGAGTATGTCAACTGGGGCCAACTATAAAAAAAACTGCCATTCTGCTTCTTCGTGTCGAACACATATTCGCCTGAGCTGGAGAAGACGATGCGTTTGTAGCTTAGCGACACTTCATAACCAGGCGCTACGCCGGTCGTGTTGCCGAAGACCGCTCCTAACATCGGGCTGACTTCGAACACCAGTTTGTGACCGGCGCTAAAGTTATAACCCAGCCACACCGATCCCGTCTGCCGATCTTCGTCATTGTAGCGGCCTTCGAGGTGCAGCCACCCGCGATCTGCCGTGAATATTGGAGACACGAAGAACTCTGAATGCGGTACGACATAGCCGTCCGCAGTAAGGGAGAATGACCAGGCACTGAAGGCCGCACTCGACGCCAAAGATCCCGAGCCGTGCGGGTTGCTCGCTGACGTGGCCTGCCCCCATGTGGGGCTCCCGAGAACGGCACCGAGTGTGAGCGCCGCGAGCAATTGCTTGATATTCATCCTTACACGCCTATGGTGATGCAGGATGATCTACTATGCTGATTTCTGTCCCGTTCCCTTTGTAAGTATCGCCTGCACCTTTCCAGCAAGCGCGTTCTATGTCAAGAAAAACTTCTCCCACGGCTGGAAGAAGCGGAGAAATGCTTTCTGACATTCAGCCCATGTATTGGAATGAAGTGTTCCAATCGGGTCAACTCGTGGGCCTGAACCTCGCTGGCTTCCAAGCTGAGGGTGTCATGTTTCAGGCCGCGGTCACGGACGCTATTGGTCACATTGTGAAGCAGACTTCGGAACAACCACCGAAATACCTCGTAAGGCTTTTATTCTCCTTCCGTGGCGTTAGCGAAGTCGAAGTTCCTGCAGACCGTATCCGCATAGACAGATAACCGCTCCCGCAGCTCGCCCGGCTATGAAGAACGACTGCGATCGGGTGCTCCGGAATCGAACTGGCGGACGAAGAGGGGGGGCTTCGGCTGGCCGCAAACTCACCTTACTCATGGAGCCGGAATTCTCTGTCCCATCTCCTGATTCGACTGTCAATATTGCCAGTTATCGGCCGCCTTCAGTCGAGCTATTGTGACGCCCGGTCACAATCTGGCTAGGGGAACAAGAAAGCAGCTGACGATATGGGATGCCGAGTTGGCTCAGGCCATGATTTCTTGGGACAGAAGGTCGCCGCCTCAGCCCGAGCAATCTGTTGCTAGTCTTACGCACACCGTTAGGAGACCGTCATGAAATCAATTGCCTCGCTCTTATTATTAACTCTCATGGCGTTACTCGCACTTCAACAAGAACAAAGACCTGGGCCCCAGTTCTCCGCCGATGTGCGTGTGTGGAATAAACGCGACACGGTCGCGCACATGAAGATCTTTGTTGGCGACAAGAAGGCTAGGCTCAATCGGCAGCAGGACTTATCGGGATATCATTCGGTACAAAGTCTAATCATCGACTCCGAGGCTCACTCTGTCTTTCTCCTAGTTCCAGAAAAGAAAAGCTATGTTGAAAGCACGGAACTCGCGGGGGATCTTTCTCATGGCGCGAGCATATTTCGCCCGAGGGATCCGAGCAATCCTTGTGCAGAATGGATCGAACTGGTGCGAAAGCACCGCCAGCTAGAATTGAGGTGCAGAAAAATTCGTGACGAGATCGTCGATGGGCGGCAGACAGAAAAGTGGGAAGGATCAGCCACGCCTGCAGGCGGGTGGGGCAACATTTGGTATGACCCCAAGTTGCGCTTTGTGATCAAGCTTCGGAGCTATCCGCAAAGAGCTAATCTGGAAGGGTTTGATCTACAAGAGATTCAGGAAGGACCGCAAGCCGATACCCTCTTCGAGCTACCCGCCGATTACGTTCGAATGTCTTTGGCCGATCTTGTCTCCTTCGATGCTGGCAATCGGAATAGAAGTCAGTAGCGATCGCATTTTGGTCTGTGCGTCCCACAATCTAGGGTGCTTTGTTTCTTGGACGATGAAAATCCGTCGGGCCTCAAGCGGGTCTTTGGCATGGCAAATCGTGGCTTTTATGGAGTCGTCAGAGACGGTGACGACTTGTCCCAAGGCATATGGCCGTGGCCGGACTACCTTTCGAAGTCCAAACCCTCGCATTTATTGGCCAAAATGTCCAAGGCCAAGCCTCGTGGCCTCACAGACCTGTTGAGATTGTTCCTGCCGGGAACGAGAGGGAACTGTCAAAAGTAACAGCCCCGTTTGGTACCTCCCATTTCAGTAACGTTAATTATAGTAAGCAATATATAAATACTCTAAGCGACATAGAGGACCACGGACGGAATCACAAGTCCAGTAGCGATGTTACGGTCGGTGTCATACGCTTGAGCGTGTAACGTCACGTGGCCAGCATTGGTGTGAAAGACAGCGACCACGTGAGACGTGGCCTTCCAATCGGAGATATCGTTCACGATGAGTTGAAGGTGAAAGAGAGACCCCGGCAGATCGCCTTCGAACGATAGCGATGCGATGCTGAATACAACCTTGACCTCTGCCAGTTTGACCGGGATATCGATGTGAAGCGCTTTTTCTTGAGCAGTCATATGAGAGTTCCTTTCGTGGAATGGAGTTGTTGACTCCTTTGCTTTGACAAACCCAGAGTTATACGCCTGAATACACAAGCGTTGTGAAGAAGGCCGGTGTAATCAGGAATTGTCCCCACTTAGCGTCATAAGCCGCTGTCGGCCTGGCGGCTATCGTCTCGGAGAGGGACTTGCCTTGTTTCTTGAGCACCACGAACGCGAGTAACAGTCCAGAGACCATCGGCAAAGCACAACAGGGTTTTCGCAGATCGATCCGCGAAGATCGGTCTCAACGAAATTGCTCCGTGCACCCCAGTAGCAGAGTTCTTGGATGTCCGGACCTCTGCAGCCCGCGTGCGAAGCCGTCGCGACTTCGTCTCTTAACAGAATTCTCTGCACAGGTTTGTTCGCACTCCACCCCGCGATCCGTATAACGCAGCAACAAACCTGGGCATCAGAACGCAAACTAGCGAATTCGACCCGAGAGCGGAACTGTCAGTTCTTACGGCGTGCCATCGGGTAGCGTGCACTTAGCATTGATAAAACTGACAGTTCCTTCGCCAGCCGGACCGGCCTACGATCCATCCGAAAGACAAAAAACGTTGCTGGGCCTCGCCGAGGCATATATTTGGCGGCCATCCAAATCACACTACGACGACGCAAAACTAGGGCTTGAGAGGGCCGTATGCCACGTGGAAGCCGTGGAGGCAGCATCGCAGGCGTGATGCGGCGGAGAAGATTACGAATTGCGCTGGCATTGCTGCTCGTGGCACTGATGCCGTTTGCGATGAAGCAGTACGTGGTGCAGGAATACCTTGTCGCGCTGCTCGCGATTATTCTTGTGTGCGTGCCTGTACTGCTTGTTCTGCTCGCCTTCGTCCTACTGCAACACGGTGTGCGCCGCGCACTGCGTGAGCCGAACACAAGCTTGGCGCACCTGACTGTCTGGAGCCGACTGCATCTCCGCGCGAGTCGTGTACGAGCCAGACTCTAGCGGCCTTCTCCGCAGGTGCTGCAGCAAGGCTCCGGAAGAGCACCTCGAACCGGAAAACCCGCCTTTGTGAATCGCTAGAACAGTCGCTGACACGTGCCATCGTGAACCGACTCGGAGGAAAGTACATGATAAAAAGAGGTTTGTCGGCAATTTAATGCTGGTAGGTAGCCTCGCCAGCATGGGCATGTTTCTGCAGGCCGGCTCCCAGGACAAACCTAGCGCGAAACGATTCAGGCCACCGCCATGGGTCAGCAGAGAGCCTCTGGAAAAACTTCCAATGTGACCGTAAACATCGAGTCGTACTCCACGCTGGAAGACCAGAAGGTACTGTTCGATGCTTTCACTAGTGGCGACCACGATGCCTTGGCAAAAACCTCTGAGCACGGTGAAATCGAAGGGGAGAGTCGCGATCACTGGGACGCTGGGTTACCAGATCGCTTATCTACGCTCTGTTGCCACCGAAAAATGGCCGGAGGATTTGCTTGATCACTGATCGTTCCATCCATTTCACCGAGGCTTACGCAAATGGCCGCACGAAAGACTATGACCTGTCGGCCCTGGAGATCAATCTGAATACAGACCCGAAGCAAAGCGACGGAAGCTTAATCGTCGCAGGCGAATTCGGAATCAGTGAATATCATGGAACGGAATTGAACTGAGTCGATAATCTCGACGTGTGCTCGGATCGGTCGCAAGAAGGAAACTTTATTTACGCCCCCTTCGGAATAGCGCAACAGGGATTTTCACGCTGCGCATTCGAAAGCCAGACCCATTGAGCAAGGTACGAATACTCTTAGCGGATGAATCGTCAGTTCCTCGTGATGGTAGAAACGTCTGCTGGCACCAACTTGCGAAGTTGTCGGGAGCGTACCTGACGGCCAGGCTCTGTTCGACGCCGCAAGACGCCTCGCGCCGGATGTCATCGTCACGGATATCTCTATGCCGATTCTCAATGGGATAGAGGCCAGCAAGCAATTGAATAAATCAGGCTGCGCGGCGTATCACCCCCTACCTAAGCGGACTCCCATACCGCGGCTGCGCGCGCTACAACTTGCTGTGGCCTGTCGGCGTTCCGGCATACCACTGTAACGGGCCGCAAATCAATTCCCATTACCTGGTCGCAGCCTTGCGCCCTTCCGGGCTTTGCTCTCGCACCTAGTCCACCTTGACCTACACCTCACAGGGCCGCGCCCTCGTTGAACAATTATTAAGTAACACTTCAATTCTTAAGTAACACCACCGCTCACCGACAGGGTACGAACGAAAATACTGAGGGTAGGGGTCGTCCCTAACGAACCGGCCGCGTCAAGCGTGTTTTGATTCTGTTCGCTTCGTCCGCATCAGGCCCATTCCGCAATCGCGCGACCGTGAGCTGGATCGCATTCTGACGCTACGCCACATTTCCACATCGAAGCGACCCACACGCCCCTTTGCTTTGCCCCATTGTGCTGGGCTCCCTGTAGCAACGGGCAGGGGGACGCCGTAACCGTACTTGGCTGTTAGTCCATGCTCGACCTGTTTGTTTTGACAGTTGCGACAAACACGCAACGACCATAACTATTAACAGTGCTGAGGCGCCATCACCCACAACGTTGGATCGTACCGACTTGTATCCACAGAGATTTCGCCTCCGTTCACCGGCAGGGGAGTCGTGGCAAATGCTCTTGGTCGCAATGTCGGCAGTACTGGCGGTAGTTGTATTTCTGTGCATCTCGAGCTTTGTGGTTAGTCCCGTACACAAGGACACGAAGCGTCAACCATCAAGGCCCGAAGGAAGTTCGCGAGCAGGGTAGTAATGTCGTCCCGATTTCTCATTGCGATTTGCCATTGATCGAGGCGAAGAAGTGGTTTCGATTACTGGAGTTAGTCCAATGACCTACAGATTGCTTGCAATAATCATTCTCGTATTCGGACCGGGCTTTGGCGCTACCGTCGCTTGCGCCCAGCGACAGCCGGAAACTTTCTTCAAAAATAAGATCGGGCTGTCTGACAGTGATATTCAGAAGATGGATCAAGGTCAAGTCGTGACCAAGGTCCTCGAATCCGGTGACAAGAAGTACGGCATCCTGGTGTTCGGTGGGGTCTACACCAACACCTCGATCGAAAAGTTCGCCGCAGCCTATCGTGACGTGAAAGGGCTCCTAGAGAATAAGGTGTACCTTGCCGTACAAGAGTTCAACGAGGTTGGTTCGCCGCCCAAACTTTCCGATTTCGACCGTCTCGCATTCGATCGCAAAGATATCGACGCGATACAGAAGTGCAAGCCCGACGATTGCGATCTCCAAGTCTTCGACGTCACGGGCTTTCAGAAGCAGATCAACTGGGACTCGAGCGATAAATACGACCAGGCCAACAAGCTCGCCCGCCAACGCATTTACGATGGCACCACAAAATATATCTCCGGCGGCCTAAAGGCGTTTGGCAGCTACACTGACCGCGAGAAGCCCTTCAACCTCTACCAGAACATGAAATCAATGCTGGACACTTCCTACTACCTACCCCCGGACAAGTCTGGCGGTATTTATCAACACGTCCTCGAGTATCCCGATGGAAAAGTCTCCGGCGCGATGGACTTCTTCTACTGGGAAAACATCGATTTCGGGCAGGGGCCCACAATCCGCGTGAATCGTGTGTCAATGTTTCCGAACGGCGTAGGCGTTGTCAAATATGTGGTTACAAATGAGCAGCTGTATGCCAGCCGCTACATCCGCATAGCTCTACAAGTGTTCTACTGTGTCCCCGACACCCAGAACCCCGACAAACCAGGGTTTTACCTGATCGAGATGAACGATTCGAGGTTACCTGATTTTGGCGGCATAAAACTCGGCGTAGTCCGAAAAATAGCCACCGGAAAAGGTGTTCAATCGACGAAGGATATTTTGGATCTTTACAACAGAAGGCTCGCCGGAAAGTAAAGCGCCTAGCGCGCCCAGCAACGCTCTCAGCATGCCCAGTAGACTCGGCAACTAATATAGGAGCGTTTTTATGCGAAAAAGATCATCTTTAGCTACACTGGTGTTCATGCTTCTTGTTGCGCCCGTCCTTGCTCTGTCTCAGGCGGGGCAGGAGTCCCGGACCCTCATCGTGAATGGCCAGCCCGGACAAGTGGCCGTTGTCCAGATGAACGGCCACTCCTACGTCGACCTCGAAGCCCTGGCGCGAGTCGCCAGTGGTTCACTCAGCTTTAATGGCGATCAGATCACGCTGACGCTGCCCGGTGCAACGAGCACGCCAGCTGCAGATCCTTCAGCAAGCTCGACCGTAGACACTGGATTGTCAAAAGGCTTCTTAAAGGCTGGCATCGAGGCAATGTCGATGGCCAGGGAATGGCACAGTGCACTTGCTAACGCTATCCAAAATGGATTTCCGATAGCTGCGGACTGGTTGGCCCGTTACCGCAATCAGGCGGGCACGGCCCTGAGACTGGCTTCGGTCGCCGCATCAACCGATTCTGATCAAAATGCCTATCAGCTGCTGAGCAAGGAGTTCGAAAATATGAAAACGCTGAGCAATAATTATGTAGCCGCGCGTCAATCCCTGAATTACATCGCCCCTAACGCCCTCGCGAATGACCCATTGAACCAGAAGATTATTGACTGCGGACACTCTCTAGCGGCAATGGCTGCGAATGGCCAGTTTGTGGATGATGGGTCGTGTCGGTGAACCTCCCGAATCTGTAGGATTCCGTGCAGTTTGTGCAGAACATGCCGCTCATCCGTCGCAGCTTCTCGTCGCGACTGGTGTCTCACTCGGCGTTCACATTAGTGACCAAATCTATCTCGCCATTCCCAGTTAGAACTGCACTTCTGGCTGGTGCTGATATCCAGGTTGATAGCGGACCAGCGTGCTAAACCCCGGATCCTGGAGGATTCGGCGCGTTTCCGACAATGCCGCCGCTCTGGCGCTAGCGGAAGCAATTCCCTGCTGCCGGGCTTCCTGCCGACCCCGGCGCGGCTTTTGCCGAGCTCCAGCGTTGCTCGCTGGAAGAGCTAGAATTCCCAGCCCCATGCCCTCAATCTGCGCTTCAAATCATGCCGCCCCGCCGCTCCTGCCTTCCGCAAGGTGAAATCCGCGAGGGCGCACGCCGCAAGGCGGTCTTCGGCTGTGGACGGCACCGTGACCAAGGCGGCGAGCATGGCAAGCAGCAGGCGGTGGAATTTCCGATCCGTCACCGATTCAATCGGCGACGACTTACTGCCGGCTTCTGGCAGAAGCCTTTCCGCAATCCGTAAGTCAGAGGGGTCGCGCCGCCATCATGTCATCTAACTTGTCTGTTTCTTTCACGGGAAAGATAAAGGAGGCGTCGATTTCAGGTTGTCCAATTCCTTGATGAGCTTATGCCAAGCCTTCGAGTTCTGCTTGTTGGCAAAAGGCTTTTCGAGGTCGGCGTAATAGGAGAGAAGATCTCGGCGCAGAGCTTCCGGGACAGGTTTGCCGCTCGTTTTGTCGAGCAACTTGGCGTAGGTTTCATCAGTGAGCCTATAAGCGGATGCTCCGGTGACTGCTCCGGTGTCAAGATTGTCGTTGGGCAATTCGAGCCGCCGTTCCTGTTGCGCAAGCAGCAGCGCTCGATAGTGGACCAAGGTTTCGTTGAAGCTGCTCATATACAGCTGTTCAACAGCCGGTGGGGGTGGATGAAACGCGAGGCCGCTGAACGGGCCAACTTTTGGCACCACGCGCAAGAAAAATGCCTTGAGGCGTGCGACGAAGCCTGGTTTTTCATAGACGTTGCCCCAATCCTTACGGTACTCCGAATTTGAGATGTTATAGACAAATTCCTTCTTGGTCTCGCTGGGGTGGCTGTTCTGAATCTCATCTCTCTTGAGATGCCATGCCACTTTGGTCATTCGTGGAATGGCGGTTGAAACAGCGTGGCGATAGCTGCCGATGGCCAGGTCCACCCGGAAAAAGACGCTCGACATATCGAGCGAATAAGTTCTTGCAAACGCTCTTTCTAGGACTGGCTTTGAAACTTCAAAGCCAATAATGTCATGATAAGCTTTGGGCGCGTAGTTTCCTTCGGCGACCTGGTCTACATCAAAACCGTATTCCACCTTCATGTGGGCGGACGGTTTTTCCTCATAAGTAACAACTGGACCATATTTCTTTGCCAGACCGGGATACATGATTGCAACCGCTCGGTTGGTGGCGAGCTGGTGACCCGAGGTATCGGCAGCGTAGTGCGACAGAGCGCCCAGTGCGAATGCGTATTCGTTTAGATTCTTTGATTCCTCGATCAAGGCAAGTACAAAATCACCGCTTCGCACATAGTGCGTAAGGTCACTGAAGAATCGACTGCCGAACGGGTAGTAACCCATATCCTGGATAATTGCGCCGCCGTAGGCGTAGGCGTGTGCCTGCAGCAGTTCCTCCGGAGTAGCGTAGGGGAATCGGATCAAGAGTAGAGGCTCAATGCCGTCCTTCCATTCAGCATCGATAATAGCTTCATGCGTAAGAACGGAGTATCCTGCACAATCGGGGGCACAGGATATTCCTAAGAGAAGTGCGAGAATCAGATGTCCCGACAGTGAGAACAGCGCGGATCGACTTTCCGCTAACATCGTGTCTGTTGAGACTCCTCCCGGTTGAAACTCCTTCCGGGGCGAAACCATTTCTTGAACAGCGCGAATGTGTTGGGCTGTGCGAACGCACATCTGCCGCTGATTCATGTCGTTCGTGATCCCACATCGTGATGCGGGCCTATCATTAGGCAGGTCCTTCGCGTTTCATCCACTCCCGAATCGCAGCGATTTCCTCCTGTGCGGTCTCCTGCTCTGAAACCAAGTGGTCAAGACCGAACGCCATAAGCGTGTCTGTGTCCTGCAGAATTCGTTCGTCTATCGGAAGCTTGTATCCCGCCTAGTCAATCCGCTGGAACACGGCGACAGGTTGTGTAGTGACTTCGCAAACCACTTTCTGAAAGGACAGTGTCGAGCGGTGGAACAACCGAGCTAGGGACAGCATTACGATGTACGCGATCCTACGTATTAAACTCGGACATAAATCCTTCCTTCCCTTAATTTGATCTTCAAGATTCTGGGCCTCGAGCTTCGACAGTCCACCGATTCGAAGTCCACAAGGCTCAACGCCGCTTTGGGCGGTGGCAAAGCGACCCACATGGCCGCCTTCAAGTAGAAAGTAGTAGAAGGTAGTGCGAATCCGTGCCCCGCCTCTGCTCAAAGAGTATCCCTAGCTACCGACGATGCCTTTGTTGACCAGGACTTTAACCACAACGCGACGGTTCTCAGACCGCCCAGCCTTCGTCTCGTTCGGTGCCGCAGACCCATATTCCCCCATTGCGCCCGGCGCCACGATGTGCCGCACCGGCACGTTACCCTGCTGCATCAAGAAGGTGATCACTGCTTTAGAGCGGTTCTCGCTCAGCTTTGTGTTCATCGCAGCGCTGCCGCGCGAGTCGGCATAACCCGTCACCTCGATGATGTATCCAGTCAGGCCCGTGGCGGTTTGTGCCAGCTTCTTAAGTTCTTCTTGGTCTTGCGCCGAAATCTTGGTGCTACCGACATCGAATTTCGCGGTCGCTTCACCCTTCACTTCATATTCGCTCAACGCGGTAAAGCGATTCGTGTGTTCCTCGATGTCCTTGATGTTCTCTTGAATCTGCTGTTTGTTCGCGGAGATATTCTGCCGATTGGCATCGATATTTTCCTTGTGGGCCGCAAGTTGCTCGTCGTGGGCCGCAAGTTGCTCGTTGTGAGCCGCAAGTTGCTCCCTGTGGGCCGCGAGAGTCTGCACGTTGGCTGCGACTTGCTCGGCGGTGGGATGCAAACCGGACTGGACCATCTCCGCAGTTTCCAGGTCGTCGCCATCGACGGTAATTGTCTTGGCTACGACCCGGCCTGTGTCGTCGGACGTGCCCTCAACATCCACCTTGAGTCCAGGGATCAGCACCACATCGGACATCTGCTGCTTCTCCAGGCCAAAGAGCCCCCTGTCGTCTTTCGTAGTCGTAGAGTCGGTAAGGACCACGGTGACGTTTCCCTGCGCAGACTTCACGATCAACGTCTCTCCAGTTCGGGAAATGATCATCCCTTTGACATCAGCGCCAAAAGCAGAGACCGATGCCAGGGAGGACAAAACCATCAGACTTACTACAATCGTTTTTTGGTGCATTATTTCCTCCACCCTTCTCCGTCATTAGATCGAGGCCAAAATGTCCAAGGCCAAGCCTCGCGGCCTCACAGACCTGTTGAGATTGTTCCTGCCGGGAACGAGAGGGAACTGTCAAAAGTGACAGCCCCGGCGACTGGTTTTCGTACAACAATCGCTGGATGTTCCCAATGCACTGAAAACGCAACTTGTTGTGGGCGTTTGCAAATTTTGATAGGCACAAATGTACCCGAGATTTCGGAGTCCCCCGATATTTCGGAGCTAATCCGCTGTCAGGTTGTGGCGAGCCCTCGTCGCCCTTCTGGTGGGGCGCCAAAGCTGGAGTCTATTCGACTTCACGCCGAGCCGCTGGTGTGCGAGGAGCTGAGATACGAATAGCCAACCATGAGTTCGGCCTTGGGTACTTCGCTCTATGCGGCAAGACCGGGGTTACGCCGCACAAGTCTGAGAACAGGCGAGAACACGCCGAACATCAAGTTTCGTGTGCGTGTGATTTTCAACAGTTGAATCCTTTCTTTTTTAATCGGTTGCGGCACCTGCCGCCTTGCGACGGCGGGCGCCAACAATCTGCTCAGTTCACCAACCTGATCTCGCTCGGCTATTGCTTATTAAAGCTGCGGAGGCCCGCTGACTTGCTTCTCTCTGAGGTGGAACTGTACGTCGACGTGGTCGGCGATCTTGATGAACGGAATACCCTTGTTCATCCCGTAGTCCTTACGGTTGAAGACCATTGTTCCTGTAATCTCGTCTAAGCCAGTCCCCTTCCTGGAAACCGTTAGCGTCAGCTTCTCAGGGTTTGGTACTCCGCGTATCGTAAAGTCACCATCCACCTCAAAGCTATTGGGACCGGCGTGCACAAACTTCGTTGACTTGAACGTGATCACCGGATTCCGCGCGACGTCGAAAAAGTCTTTGCTCTTCAGCTTGCCGTTCTTCATGCCGCTTCCGGTATCCACACTGGCGGCCTGAATATTGATCTCTAGGACGCCTGTCGTTTCGTCAGGAGAGGCAAATGTTAAGGCGGCATCCCACTTGTCGAATTTCCCAGCGATAGTCACAGACGCCTTCACGTGGAACTTGATCGAGCTGTGTTCCGGCGCAATCACGAAAACCGGAGCTTGCGCCCGACTCATTGAAGGGTACACAGCGGACGCTAAGAGGCAGAGGACAGCCAACCCCAAGGAATCCCTCCCTAAACATGAACGGCGTGACAACATTGCTTTCACACGCATGCTTTCACTCGCGGTTACCGGTAGCTACTGTCAGTTCTAACCGTCCCGCGTTTGGCTGGTATCGTACGTGATCAGGCCTGTGCGTGGTCGATTCGGGGATGGGAAGAACTGTTCGCTGAACCTTACTCTTGCGGACTCATCTGTTTCTCCTTAACTTCGACTCTTATTTTTCCCGGCGTTCTGAGGTGCTGCCGAGTACCTATTTTTATTTGCTCCAAGGTTTCAACCTGCTCTGCGATCAGCTGGTCTAATCAATCTCTTACGCTATCCCGCCTTGACAGTGCAGCCTTCACGTCCGCCGGAGCTCGATGCCTTCCTAAGGGTTGGTTTTTTTTCCAAGCCGCACGAGTCGATTAATCGGGCCGCGCACCACGAGGTACGGCATGATCGCCAGGGCGAACGCCACGATAGGCAGCTCCCCCGCGTAAACCGCCGAATGAACTTTCAATGGTAGACGACATCAAGAATGATCGCGACGATAAAAACCTTGCCGACGGACCTCCAGCCTTCCTTCGCCATCTCCTTGCGATACTCCGGAGTTGAAAGCAAGGCCCAGAAATACGCGGGCTTCCCGGCTTTTGCGTCTTTGACTCCGTCAATCACCGCGAAAATAATTGCCATCAACGGCTGGACGATAAACCGGAAATGAAGCGGGCCGTCTAAGCGCGCGAAAAGATCTCCGACAATCCTTTCCCAAACACCCATGGCTCACCCCTTCCCGGCTTTTGCGACCTGCCACGGCCAACAGCCTTTAATTTCCACCGTGATGGACCAATTCAGGAACGTTCGCACGAGAATCAACATACCCAGCGACACGATCCCTTGGCTGGTACCCTTTACGAGCTTTGGTACTCAATAAGGCCGAACATCATGGATGCCGTGCCCAGGCCGATTAAGACAATGCCAAACCGCCGCGGGCCTTTCGCCCGGAGGACGCTCGCAGAAAGGCTCTCTCTTACGTACAGAAGAAACTTGTAGATGGTAAAGCCGAAAGAGAGCATCGATAGACCGGTGCGCATCTACGCCATCAGCGTTCGCTCGACAGCCAGGCTGGTATTCGTTGGGGCCAGAGCAGTGCTCTCTGTAGCCAATGTAAGTGCAGTATGTGGCTCTGCCACTGCCATAATCTCTCGTCTACCGCCAACGGCGTACGACTCGAACTACACGTAATAATTAGCAATCTTCTTGAAAGCGGCACACTGTCAGAACTAACAGTCCGGCTGATCGTCGTTCTCCGGACCCTAGATGAACGTCAAATTACGCGGAATGGCATTGGAGGGAATCGGACTGATGACGTGGGCGCGCGGAGCGAGGTCCTGGGCATGAACAGATCGCAGAGCATTGGCGCATGCACGAACTAAGAAAGGAGGGCATTATCGGCCGCAAGGCCGACGAAACGGCTGATCGTGACGAGCATAATCAACCGGACGGATCTCAGCGTGTCGGGTTCGCTACGCAGGGAGAACTCATTGGTCCGGCCATCAGTGTTTCCGTGTCCCTGAGTGTTTTGGAATCGGAAAGAGAAACGTGAATTCCACGTTCAATTGCCATTTTGGCGAAGACTGATTCGCAGGGCGAATGGCGTTCCAATATAGGGTGAGGTTCGAATCAACCGCCTGCTTCCCAATGTTAAAACTGTTGCCAACGCCGCCTCCGATTGGCACTAGCCACCGCTCAGTCATCGACTGCGTCCAGTCCGCCACAATCGTGGGGTTGCTGATGAGGTACCACCCTCGGGGCAAATTGTAGGAGAACAACGGCTCGAGCTGGAATTGGTTTACTGGTGAACGGCTCGAGTCGCCCGCAACGGACCAAATATTCTGAACCAGCACGCCGACAGAGCCCCATTTCGGCTCGACCAGTGCAGCGCCCGTCGCCCCCACGCCCCATTTTCCGGAGCCCAGTTGATTGCTTGTAGCCGTCGGCATTAAAACTGCGGGTCCTACACCCCAAATGAGTTTTCGGGTATAGGCCGGCGTCAAAAAGAAGGAAGTGGTAGTGTCTCCTAATCCGGTGGTCCCGCCGCTCTTCGCAAGTGAGTTCGGCTGATACGTGACCGCCGTCGCCGCAGCTCGCGTTACAAGAAGCCAATCTCTCGTGATCGAGAGCGGAATCACCGGTTGAATCACAAGGGAATTCGCGCTGCGATCATAAGGTCCCTGGTTGAAGGTGAAATCTCCCTCGAACGAAAGCTTAATCTCCTCTGCGAACGGGTTTCTCGCGATCTTTCTCAGTTCTTCGGGAGCGGTCTGTGCCAGCGCCGCCGCCGGCGGCAAAAGAAGATACGCGCCCCATACCAGAAGAATTCGCATGCTCGAGCCCAACGGAATCAATTTACTCGAAAGATCGATCAATCAGCAGTGAATGTTCTCATACGCCCCAAAGAACCAGGAAGATGAATCCGGTCTGCGATTTGAGTCTCTCTTCGCACCACCTATCTCGAGAATGTCAGAGCGCAGAAAGACCAAGCCATTTGATTTCGCACAGATTTAGGGTCTCGGGAACTTCTAGGGTCGGCTTGCCATCCGCGCCGCGAAATTTTGGGCCGTAAGCCGACTCCCAATCAGACCAGTGGACGAATCCGAGGGAAGAGGGAATTAGCCGGGGGACAAACGAGGGGGCTTTTAAGGGAGCGATAAGAGTTCCTTTGCATTCCCTGTCGTTCCTTTTCGATGACTTATTGGTCCTCCGCATTCCTCGTACGTCCCTGAAATCCCAGCCGTTGTTGTTTTCGATCACCGCCAAAGGCGTGCGGACTCTCTTTTATCCGTTTGCTGTGAAGGTCCAAGCCGGGTTCTGCAGCTCCTGATTTCGTGTTGTGCGAAATTTGCAAAAAGATTGAGAACAATTTCGATTTTCATGGGTCGTTCGTTGTTCCCTCTCCAGTTCCTGTGATCATCGTGTTTAGGCTTGCGTCGGTGCCAATCCGTCCGCGAAATTGGTTCGGAATTCCGACGCTTTAATCGAAGGAACAATCCGGGAACAATAACAATTCCCTTCTATGACTTTTCAGGGCTTCACGTTCCTTCGCGCGCCCCGTAAGTGCTTGAAATGCCAAATCAGGATGCTCTGTCACGGCAAAGGCCCAGGCTGGGGATCTGTCCGTTGAAAACTAAAACGCATGGATGCTGTCTGTGGGAGCGAGAATTCCGTGGCGTGAACGGTGCAAACGGGGCCCCCTACACCGTCCCAGCGTGCATACGTCAAGCCCCATAAGTCGCCGAGCGTGTTATGCCGCGGGCGCCGTCGGCGCCTGCCTCGCTAGCACGCCGGCCGAGTACGGCGTGACCGGAGTGAAGAGCTTCATCGTCAGCCACGACGGCGTTGTCTACGAGAAGGATTTTTGGCCGGCCACCCTCAATGAGTTTATAAAAATGGATCGCTTCAATACGGATCGTTCCTGGAAACCGATCTTGGAGGAGTAGGCGGCGAGATCCGTCGAAGTGAAAGAAAATTTGGATGGATCATGGTGCGGGGAGGAATCCTTGAACAGATTGTGGATTTGCAAGGGTCTGGCGTTACTGCTGCTTCTTGTCGCTATCTTTCTATTGTGGGATCACAGCATCGGCGCGGGAGGACGCGCACGCAGACAGACTGAAAGCTCGGCAAAACGCGCCGCACTTCCTCAACAACTTAGCTCTGAAGGCCAAGCCTCACTGCGACGCATCATCCAGTCCGGCAATCTCTCGGAACTGCACTGGCCTGACTTTAGGGACTATGGCAAGCACGTGCAGAAATTTTACGAGTCGTACGGGTATTCCCTGCCGTGGATCAGGGGAATGCAACCAGCTGCGCAGGAGCAGCAGGTAATTTCGATTCTGTTGAAAGCCGAGCAAAGGGGATTACCGAATCCAAGTCGTGGTGACTAAACGAAAGGAGGCAACGCATGAAACGCGAACCTCAATCATTGACGGTGCATCTGAGACATGCAGCACACCGAATCCATAGAGCCGCATGGATGGTCGATAGCGGAGCCACTGCCCTTCATTGTGGCAGGGTTCTCGCGCTCACCTGTGGGAACACGGGCAAGGTGCAGAGACTTTTCTTTTCGGACTCTATGGCTCTTGAAGATAAGGCCACGGTCCTTCGAAGAAACCTCAGCGCCACTGACAGACAACAGGCGATCCGCGCGGAAAGATTCGGAGCGGAGATTGAGAAACTGGGAGAGATGGCACGCCGGCTGAGGGCGAAGCTGGAAAACTGCTACGTCAAAATCAAGCGATACGCGGGCGCGTCGCAGCAGAAGGGAAGAAGAATCCCGAATTCAGAAAGAGAACCCGGCGGCCGCGAAAGGTGCAACGGTCAAAGATTGCAAGCCGGTAAGCGCTAACTCAGCCTTCCTGAGTGCCTTCCCCTGTGCTGGTCCTGACAAAGCCAGCTCAGCAGTACATATGGTAAGCTATACTTGACATCTAGGCCTTCATAGCGTACTCTGAGGCGTGTCTTCGGGGAGGTCATTGTGCCCCATCAACCCTTTCGAGATGAGCTAGCCGACCGCCGCAGTGCCACGCTTTTGCTCTTCTACCTCGCGGCGCTTTTCTCCGTTATTGCCGTCAGTTTCGCTGGCCGAATCCCGCCTTCCCGCACGTTCCTACTCGTTCTGGCTGTGGCGGGAGCAGGGGCGGCCATCTTCTTCCTACTACGATTTCTTCGGGCGAATGATGAGCATGAACGGCAGATCAACTACCGCGCCCTGACATTTGCCTTTGCCGGGACTTTGGCCTTTTCTGCGGCCATCGGCTTTCTCCAAAGGTTCGGCTTTCATCCCGTCTCCTGGCTGGGCATTCCCCCGCTGATGATCATTCTGTGGAGCCTTGGATTGATTCTTTATTCGTGGCGGTACCGATGAAGACCCGGCTACGCGTATTGAGAGCGGAAAAGCAGTGGTCACAAGCCGAGCTTGCGGCCCACGTCGGTGTTGCTCGCGGCACGATCAACGCGATTGAAACCGGCAAGTACGATCCGAGTCTGCCGCTAGCCTTCAAGATCGCACGTGTTTTTGGAAAGAACGTAGAAGAGGTGTTTTTGTATCCCGAGGAACAAGACCAGCCCCGTCCCCCGCAGGTCTGAGTTCCGTCTCTAGCAATCGCGACATGATGTCTGCTAGTTCGCAATTCCGGATTCTTTTCTCTGCTGGTCACTCGAAGTCTATCCCCGTTTTCCCGCCAAGGTGAACCGAAAGGAGTCTCTTCATGGATCGTCCTTATGGCATTTCCGACTTCGCATTCCCGTCCCGATGGGACCGGGAATCCGGTCCCGACTTGGTGGGGAGGGCCGGTCAGGGTTCTCGCTCAGACAGAGAGCAGAGCCAAACCGGACGGGGAAAGGGATCGAATTCCACTCAGTCTCGTGGCGGTTTCGACCGCCCGGTTACGGTCTATCGCGGTCGAGACCGGGAATACTCGCTACGCGAATCCGAGGTTCGTGCACTCACAGACTTGGGCAAGTTCCGCGTCGTGCCGGAAGATGATCTCGCGCGATTTGGATACCAACGCAACTATACGCAGATGGAAAGCGACATTCGCAGCTTCACCCGGCAGGCCCTCGTCGAACAGCGCACCATCGAAGGCCATCCATCGTATTCGACGAAGGTTTTAACTCTGACAAAGGATGGTCACAGGCTCCTTGAGCGTGCTCAACTCGTCTCCAGTCGACAGGCTACCTACCATGGCCTTGTGAAGCCGAAGGAGGCTCGACACGACGCCGATCTCTACCGGCTCTACCAGAAAGTCGCCGAGAGATCGAACGCTCAGGCGGTAAGGTCCGCCGCGTCGTTCTCGACTTCGAGCTGAAGAAAGACCTCTATCAAGCCCTTTGGCGGATGCGGCCCGACAAAGACCCACGATACGAACGAATCTTCATTGCCAACCAGTTCGATCTGAAGGTGGTGGATGGCAAGATTCCCATTCCTGACCTGCGTATCGAGTATGAGGACGACTGCCGCGATGTTCGCCGTCTCGACCTCGAAATCGCTACACGCGACTATCGGCCCCAGGGCCTCGGTGAAAAGGCCAAGGCCGGATTTCACATGTTCGCCCGGCAGCAAGACCACGCCAAATTGCGCCGCGTTCTCGACACCCAGGAAATCAGCGCGAGGATCTTTGCCTTATGAAAATCCTCCCCATCCACACGGAAGCGCTCCGGTATTTCGGCTATACGGAAGAGGAGTCCCGTTTCCTCTACCTTGTGGCCACGCATTCCGGGTACTTCACCTGCCAGCAGTTTCTCCGGTTCATCAAGACGAAACCCAGCAAACGCAGCGTTGCATTTGCCCGAAAAGTGGTGGAAAAGAAGCATGCCAGCTCGAAGGAATACCTTCGGCATGGCCGAGTCTTTCATCTCTTCTCACGCAATCTGTATGAGGCAATTGGCAGGGAGAATGTTCGTTTCCGGCGTGTCCATTCGACCGAATACATCCGAACCCGGCTCATCGCGCTCGATTTCATCCTCCGAAATCAAGATTTCACTTATCTCGAATCCGAGGAACAGAAGCTCTCTTTCTTCTGCGACCAACTGGGAATCGACAAGAAAATCCTGCCCCGCAAACACTACTCTGGGGCTATCAAGGGCGACTTCACGGACCGGTACTTCGTCGACAAATTCCCAGTGTTTTACCACCCTGGCGTCTCTCTCCCGCCTGTGGTGACGTTCAGTTTCATCGATCCGGGGTTTGAAAGCATGGACAGCTTCAAGACTCATCTGGACGCGTACTTGACACTTTTTACGAAGCTATCGCAGCTCCGTTTCTACTACGTCGCAACCCGCGACACGAATTTCGAGCGTGCCAAGAAGCTGTTCCATGGGACGTTTCAGAGGCTTTGGAACCCCGCAGCCCCCTGTGGATTATTCGATTATTTCCGTACGCGGCGAACGTGGGATGAGAGGAACTACGCGAAGTTATCGGAGCACGATGTCCTGTTCATGAACCAGGGAAAAGAGAGATTCGGCAATCCAGGCGTCGAGAATCTGTACCAGAGATGGCGTGCCGGGGAGATCACCGAGAACACGGTGCGGTCAGAATCTGTGAAGTTCCACATGCCTTCTCAGGTCACCTTCATTTCAGCAACGGTGAACGGACAGGCGGTGTTGTTCGAGCGGCATCCACATCAGCCAGTAAACGTACCCGTGAAAAGTTCCGAGGAGACATCTTTCCCCGGAGATTTCACCTCCGGCGTCACCCTGGCATGGAGATAAGCGACAGAAAGAGCAGGCAGATGCGACAGAGACGGCAAGAAAACGGAGCGCGGCCAAAACACGATCAGAGGCGGGAGTGACCCCATCGTGCCGCAAAAGTGCGGCCCGATCCCTCCGGGCTTCGGGGGTCACTCCCGCCTCTTGCTGCTGGAAGGCGCAGCTCGTGTTTTGGCCGCGCAGAACGAAGGGAATCAGGAATCCTGTAAGACAGGATGTCAGACAAAACCGCAAACGAGGAACAAGGAGAAGGCATGGCAATCATTAAGGCACCACCCAAGCAGCCAAAGTCAGTGACGATCCAGGCGCGAGTCGAGGAGTCGGTGAAAATTCAGCTCGATCAATACGCGAAGTTCATCGACTCCAGTCCGTCATACGTCATCACAGAGGCTCTGAAGGTTCTTTTCAAACGCGATGACGAATTCAAAGCCTGGCTAGGCCAACACGCCAACGACCTGAATCGAGAACAGAACCAAGGAGAGGTTCTCACGAAGACCGCATAAGAACCATGAAGACCCGTCCAACACAATTCGGTATGCGCGAGAACACAGCGTCGTCACGACGGCATGCCCCGCGCCTTTCTGTTAGCCCCTGGTTTCACCAGCCCTGCGTGATCCCACACGGCAAGCTTAAGGACAATCGATCCGTGCAGTGGATGTCACGATTTGGTGGAACATTTAGACTCTCACTGTCGGAAGGGGAAGGACGAGCCACAGGTGAGCAAAGAAGAGACGCTAACTACCAGGCAATCACTGCGCCTCAGTACAGACGACCAACGGCTATTGCTCCCTTCTTGCACACTCAATTCAGAGATATCTCAGAGACCCAATTAGACATCCGGAGTACCGCCGAGGCTTCAGACAAGGGCATTTCTGTTCCGTCGACACATGAACCGAAACATGAACAGAGCGGTCTGCTATGAATCAACGCCTGCTCCATGAGCCCAGCGAAAGCTCTCTTCGCTCAGAAGAATACCCGCTGACAGTAAGAGAGGCGGCAAAGTATCTTGGCGTGAGTCCGCAATCTGTGTATCTTTGGGTTGAGCGAAAGCAGATTCCCCATCTCCGCGTAATGGGTCGGAACATCCGCTTCCTAAAGTCGGATCTCGAAACATTCCGCGCTTCCTTCAAACAGGAGATGGAGAATGCCTAGAGCACGCAAACACGACGGTGTCGTATATCGGCGGGACGGGACCACAATCTGGTGGATTCGATACTGGGACCGCAGCGGGGTGCCCCGGCGCGAATCAACCCACACCCACGACTGGCAGGAAGCGCAATCGAAGTTACGTGAACGGCTTCAGGCTAGAGACGATAACGTTCTCGAAACAATAAAGAAAGGCGAAACCTTGAGTTACGGACAACGGACGGATTTCTTCTTGGAGAACTACTCCAAGCCGCCCGTGCGCGCAGAGAAAGCTCATGAACAATCGCTGCGTGAAACATCTCAAGTCGGCGTTTGGTGCACGCCGGCTTGTTGATATTACGGCGGATTCGATCGAGCTTTATCTGCAAGACCGGCTTCGCCGCCGTGTCCGAATCAAGACCTCCCAGGGATACAGAGAAACAACACTGTTAAAAGCCACGACAGTGCATCAGGAGTTTCGTGTGCTGCGACGCATGCTGAATGTCGCAGTCCGGAAGAAATTCCTGCTATGTAATCCCTGCGCTGGAGTGGAATTCCCTGTTGTCGTCAAAGGGTTGTTTCGCCCGCATTACGTCACCTGGTCCGAGCAACTACGTATCGAGTCTCACGGTCCGAACTATCTTGCTAACATTGTTCGGATCATCACGAAGACCGGCCTACGAATCTACAAAGAGCTCATGCCCATGAGAAAAGAGAATGTAGATTTGGCCAACGCAGTTGTTTGGATACCCGATTCAAAAACCCCCAACGGAATCGCAGAGGTTCCTCTAACACCTTTGGCCATCCAGGCGTTCCAACGTCAAATGGCTATTTCTGGCGACGGGCCGTTTCTTTTTCCGAGCGACCGAAACTCCATGGACATCACAAGAACCTGCGGAGAACTTGGCAAAGGACTCTGGCTCGCGCCAAAGTACCCTACTTTCGGATCTACGATCTGCGCTCAACGTATGCGACTAGATTGAGTGCGGGAGGAGTAGCCGACGAGTGGGTAACCCAGATGCTTCGTCAGGGCGCACAAGTCTTTAAGAAGTACTCCCAGATGAAGTTGCAGATGAAGTTGCAGATGAAGTTGCAGATGAAGTTGCAGATGAAGTTGCAGATGAAGCGCGAAGCTCTCGAAAAGATGAATCGCCAGGCCAGCGAGATGCCGGCGCAAGGCACGCCGGGAATGTGCACAGCCATGCTGCAATAGCTCATTCGTGCACAGTTCGTGCACAGTCAGGGTTTAAAGTGGTGCCAACGATTAGGAGTACCGTTGGAAAGTGCTTTAGAATGAATAAAGCAGTTCATGTCGGGGCGTAGCGCAGCCTGGTAGCGCGCCTGCCTTGGGCGCAGGAGG